>Ga0209630_10000026_pt1 | contig 179901 bp, 159 predicted proteins | sample COG_01_FD_184745 | JGI IMG/M metagenome (GOLD analysis project Ga0209630, IMG submission 184745) | Pelagic Microbial community sample from North Sea - COGITO 998_met_01 (SPAdes) (version 2) | ecosystem: Environmental > Aquatic > Marine > Neritic zone/Coastal water | place: Helgoland, sampling...
TGATTCGCCCGCTGGCCATCGCGTAGCGATTGTTGGTTCGAGTGGAGCGGGCAAATCAACCATCGCTCGGCTGATGTTTCGTTTTTACGACGTCAGCGCGGGCGCAATACGCATCGATGGACAGGATATTCGTGAAGTCACGCAGCGCAGCGTGCGCCAGGCCATTGGCGTCGTTCCGCAGGACACAGTGCTGTTTAATGACACGATTTACTACAACATCGCCTACGGGCGGCCGCAGGCTTCGACAGCCGAAGTCGAGGAGGCGGCGCGCATGGCGCAGATTCATGATTTCATCAGTGCCTCACCCGACGGCTATCAAACCATGGTCGGCGAGCGTGGCCTAAAACTTTCAGGGGGCGAAAAGCAACGAGTTGCGATTGCCAGGACCATACTTAAAAACCCCCGCATACTGATCTTTGACGAGGCGACTTCCGCGCTCGACACACGTACTGAGCGCGAAATACAGATCGCGTTGCGAGAAGTCTCGCGCGGCCACACGACGCTTGTGATCGCCCATCGCCTGTCCACTATCGTTGATGCCGACGAGATAATTGTCCTGAATGCCGGCGAAATTGCCGAACGCGGCAAACATGCGGATTTATTGTCAACAGAAGGTTTGTACGCAACGATGTGGCAGCGTCAGCAAGCGCACGACGAAGAGTTGCCCGACCCCTTTGCAGTCGCAGCACCGGAAGTCGCGTCCTGACCCGCACCCGTATTCGGCCAATCAGGATGAACTCGGCCCGTCACCGAGGTGTGGCAAAGGGGAAAGAGGGGTCTGTGTTTGGTCGCCGAGTTGATCGTGAGGATGACCCAGTCCCTGCCCCCTATAATCACGGCTGCTTTGCTAAATCCGGAGCGAACCAATGGCAATCGGCGCAATAATCATCCTCGCAGTTCTGGGCGCTGTGCTGTTGTTCGGCATCGGCATCTACAATCGACTCATTGCGACCCGCAACGAGTTCAAAAACGCGTTCGCCCAAATCGACGTGCAACTCAGAAGACGCTATGACCTGATTCCCAATCTGGTCGAGACAGCGAAGGGTTATTTGGCTCACGAACGAGAAACTCTGGAAGCAGTGATCCAGGCTCGCAACAATGCTCAGTCTGCTGCAGGCGACGCCTCAGCGCGGCCGGAGAACGGTGCATCCATTGCCGCGCTCGGCGTAGCAGAGGGGGCTCTGACCGGTGTGATGGGCAGATTTTTCGCGCTCGCGGAAGCGTACCCCGATTTAAAGGCCGATCAGTCCATGCAAGAACTTATGGAGGAACTTAGCGTTACGGAGAATAGAATCGCCGCTGCACGTCAACAGTTCAATGATGCCGGCACGGCGTTTAATAATTTTCGTGAACAATTTCCGAACAACCTCGTCAGTGCGTTGTTCGGCTTCAACCGCGCTGCGTTGCTCGAGATTGAAGATCCGCACATGCGCGAAACGCCGAAATTATCCTTCAGCTAAACGCGCTCGTTACACCTGAGAACTTCCGCGCTTGGCAGGACGATAACAAACTAGCCCTCTCGCGGACTTTACCCGTGGTGCGGCGGACGCCGGGCGCTGTGAATTTCTGCACGGTTACCCGCAGTTTGAAACGTCCCGACAACAACGCGTAGACAGCTAGGACACCTCGTCGAGCGCAGGGTCGTGGGCAGGCTCCTGAATGAGCGAGCCAGCCTCGGCATCCCGGAACTGCAGTTCTGACAAGCGGGAATACAAACCGTGTTCTTCAACCAACTCATCGTGCGTGCCGCTGGCCACAATGCGTCCCTGGTCCATCACGATGATGCGATCGGCATCACGCACAGTGGCCAGGCGGTGGGCGATGATCAACGTGGTGCGGTTGCGCATCAAATCGGCAAGCGCAGTTTGAACCAACGTTTCGCTTTCAGCGTCGAGCGCACTGGTGGCCTCATCGAGTAACAAAATGGCCGGCTCTTTGAGTACCGCACGGGCAATGGCCAGGCGCTGCTGCTGTCCGCCGGAGAGGCGGATACCGCGTTCACCCACAAACGTTTCATAGCCTTCCGGCAACTGGCGAATAAAATTGTCGGCAGCAGCCGCCACAGCTGCCGCATGAACTTCCGCGTCGCTGGCATCGGGTCTGCCGTAACGAATGTTCTCGAGAATGGTATCGGCAAACAAAACCGTTTCCTGGGGCACGATCGCAATACATTGGCGCACTTCGCTCGCCACGACGTCCGCGATATCCACGCCGTCCAACAGGACCTGTCCGCCCTGAGGTCGATAAAACGAGAGCGCGAGCTGAAATACCGTCGTTTTGCCGGCCCCGGAAGGACCGACAAGGGCGACTGTTTCACCGCTCCCAACGGCCAGCGTAAAGTCCTGCAGCGCACGTGCTCCTGGGCGCGACGGGTAGTTAAAGTTCACATGTTCAAAGCGTAGCTCGCCGCTGATGGTATCGGGTAGATGGCGCGGAATCAGCGGTGGCGCTTCATCCGGCTCGGTGGCGAGCAACTCCGCCAGCCTCTCGGTCGCACCGGCTGCTTGCTGGACTGCTCCCCATATTTCTGACAAACCCGCCGTCGACCCGCCCACGAAGATGGCGTAGAGCAAAAACTGACTCAATTGTCCGCCGCTCATGTCGCCGCTGGCAACGTCCTGGGCGCCCATCCACAAGACTGCAATCAGGCCGCCGAAAATAGTAATGATGGCGTAAGCGGTCAAAATGGCGCGGTGCTTGACGCGTCGACGAGCAGCTTCGAAAGAACGTTCGACGGCGCGTTCATAGCGCTCGCCATGCAATCCTTCCAGAGTAAAAGCCTGCACTAAGGGAATTGCGTTCAGTACTTCTCCTGCCAGCGCGGAAGTATCGGCAATACGATCCTGGCTGGTACGCGACAAGCGTCGAACGCGTCGTCCGATGAGCATGATGGGAATAATGACCGCCGGCACCAGCAATACGATCATCCCGGCCAGGCGAGGGCTGGTGACAACCAGCATGACCATGGCCCCGACCAGCGTTAAGGAGCTGCGTAGCGCAATTGACAGACTGCTGCCGACGACGGTTTGAATCAGCGTGGTGTCGGTGGTCAGACGCGAGAGAATTTCGCCACTACGGGTTACTTCGAAAAAACTCGGTGATAATTTCAGCACGTGGCGAAACACTGCTGAACGCAGGTCGGCAACCACCCGTTCGCCTAACCAGGAGACCAGATAAAAACGCAGAGAGGCAAACAGCGCAGTCAGTGCTGCGAGGCCGAACAGCGCGAGAAAATGGCGGTCCACGGAGCCCGATTCTGTGATTCCGGCATCGATCATGTGGCGCACGGCAATCGGCATGGCCAACGTTGCAGCGGCAGCAGCCAGCAACGCCAGCAGCGCCGCCGCGATAATTGCGTGGTATGGACGCAAGAACGGCAATAGGCCGCGCAAAGGGCGCAACCGCGATGGCGACGACAGGGGTTGAGATGTACTGGTATCGCTGGTCATGGTGTGTGCGGGCGCTGCGCGGGCGTGACCATAGCATAAGCGACGCCTGATCCCCCACGCTTGATCCACGATAAACTGAGGACTATGGAAAAGCCCTTCGCACCGTCGGCCGAGCGCAACAAGCAGGCCATTCTCGAGGCTCTGCGCGATTCGCTGGGTCAGGTTCATCGCGTTCTGGAGATCGGATCGGGCACGGGCCAGCATGCCGTGCATATCGCACAATCGCTCGACCACCTCGAGTGGCAATCCAGCGAGCTAGAAGAACGAATCGAAGGTGTCCGCGCATGGACCAGCGAGGCTGCACTAGCCAATCTGCCAGCGCCGATCGTCATCGACGTGAATAGCGATGACTGGCGTTGCCCACCCGTACAGGCTGTTTTTTCCGCCAACACCGTCCACTACATGCCATGGGCAAGCGTGGCGTTTTTGTTTCGGGGCGTCGCCAAGCTTTTGGATAACGACGGAGTATTCCTGCTTTACGGACCATTCAACTACGACGGCGAGTACGTAAGCGATGGCAATCGTCAGCTCGATATCTGGTTGGCCCAACAGAACCCTGAGTACGCGATTCGGGATATCGAGAAAATTATCGCAGTCGCGGGAGAGCACGGTTTTGAATTACGCGAAGACTGTCCGATGCCCGCAAACAATCGGTTGCTGATTTGGCGACGTTCGGGGTCGCACAAAACATGACCAATCTGCGTGAATTTCTCGCTTCAAATACCTCGCACCGTGAGGTCTTGCGCTATGGCGAGCTGGTTGTATCCGGCGACGACCTGCAGACCAGCAGCGCGCGTGTGGCCGCCGGTCTGAAAGAACTCGGCATTGGTCACGGCGATCGAGTCGCAATATGGCTGCCCAATATACCCGCGTGGTTGGAAGTCTTTTTCGCTTGCGCACAGTTGGGTGCAATTGCGGTGTCAGTAAACACGCGTTTTCGCGCCCATGAGGTCGCCGACATCGTGACACGCTCGGCTGCACGAGCACTGGTGCTGTGGCCCGATTTTCACGGCATTGATTTTGCTGCGATCCTGGCCGATGTGGATGACGGCGCGCTCGCAGGACTTGAGCATATCGTGGTCTATGGCGAGCAGGTCGGAGACGTCCCGAGCACGATTCGCGGCATTCCGGTGTGCAGTTATCGTTCCTGGCAAAACCTGGCGGCGTTCCCGCACGATCACGGCAAAGGTACTGACCGCTGCGTCATCTTTACAACTTCTGGCACGACGCGCGCGCCGAAATTTGTTTGTCATATTCAGAATACCGTCGTTCAGCATGCCCGCGATGTCGCGACAAGTTTTGGGCTCGACGCGACCGACGCGCGCGTGTTGCAAGCATTGCCGTTGTGTGGCGTTTTCGGTTTTACACAAGCGCTGGCCGCGCTCGCCGGCGGTGCGCCGATGACGGTCATGCCAGTCTTCGACGGCCCGGCAGCAGCACGCTTGATTCGTGAGCAGCAAATCACGCATACCCACGGCGTCGACGATATGATTGCGAGCATGCTCGCGGCCGTCCAAGAGACGCCAGCTTTCCCGACCTTACGCCACTTCGGTTATGCCGCATTCAATCCGGCGCTCGACAACATCATTGAGGTGGCCCAGGCGCGCGGCCTGCATTTGCGCGGCCTGTATGGCATGAGCGAATGCCACGCGCTTTACGCCGTCCAACCTGCGGACCTCGACATCGAAGAACGTCGCAAGGGCGGCGGACGCACCGTCTCGCCCCACGCCCGCGTACGCGTGCGTGATCCGGATAGCGGCGAATTGCTCCCACCCGGGGCGCGCGGCGAGATCGAAATCAGCGGTCCAAGTTTGCTCAAAGAGTATTTTGCAGATCGCGAAGCGACCGCCGCCGCGCTGACCGATGACGGCTTTCTGCGCACTGGCGATTTGGGCTATCTGGAGGCTGACGGGCGCTTTTGCTACCTCGCGCGCATGGGTGACGTGCTGCGTCTCGGCGGGTTTCTGACCAGCCCACTCGAAATCGAGTCGGTCATTGATGCTCATGCTGAGATAAGCGCCAGCCAGGTTATTGCGGTCGAGTCTGGCGGCCGCAGCCGGGCGTTCGCTTTCGCCATCGCGAGCAGCGGGGTAACGTTTGACGAGGACGCCGTCATCGAGCACTGCAAGAATCGACTGGCAGGTTATAAAGTGCCTGCGAGGATCTTCCCGCTCGAGGCGTTTCCGACCACCTTGAGCGCGAACGGAACCAAAATTCAAAAAGCCCGTTTACGGGATATGGCGCTAGAACGCTTAGCACGCTCCGAGGACGATACCTAAGCTAACCCCGGACAAGTTCGCAGTGTGTTTATTCGGCAGGTGCGGCGCCATGCCGAGCTTGTCTCGCGCCAGAATCGCCGCCAGTTGCCTGTCCACTGTTTTCTTTTTGGCGTTGCGAATTTTATAGACACCAACTTCAGGAGTTCTCATATGACGCGCTTAAGTAAACTCAGCCGCAGTATCGCTGGCAAAGTCGCACTGGTTACCGGCGCGGCGAGCGGCATGGGTCGCGCGACTGCACACCTGTTCGCTGACGAGGGCGCACATGTCGCAGTAACGGATCTCGATCAGTCCAAGGTCGAAGCCGTCGTCAAGGAGATTTCTGACGCCGGCGGTAGCGCTTGCGGCTGGGTTCTTGATGTTAGCAATGACGCGCAACGAGCGTCCGTAGTTGCAGCCATCGTGGCGCGTTGGAACGCGCTCGACATTTTGATTAATAATGCCGGCATCGTGGTTGAAGGGGAGGTCAATTCGGCGGACTTCGCCGCAGGCTGGACCCGCACGTTCGACGTTCTACTGACAGCGCAAGTCATGTTGGTGCGCGACTGCCTCCCACATCTGGAGGCGTCGGGCGCCGGCAGAATAGTCAATATTGCTTCCACGGAAGGCCTTGGCGCGACCAAGGGCATCAGCCCGTATACCGCCGCCAAGACGGGCGTTATAGGACTCACCCGATCGCTCGCCGTCGAGTTCGGAACCCGCGGCATCACCGTAAACTGCATCTGCCCCGGCCCTATCAATACCGGCATGACAACTAACATCCCGGACGACGCCAAAGCTGAATTTGCACGTCGCAGAGTCGCATTGAAACGCTATGCAGAACCGGAAGAGGTTGCGCACGGTACCTTGAATTTCGTCCTGCCCGCCGCGCAATACATCACTGGAACCCATCTGGCAGTTGACGGTGGACTGACCATCAAAAATGCATGAATGAGGCCCGGCTCCCCCGGCTGCGCCAAATGTTCGGCGCAGCCGGAGAACTCCTGGTGAGAGGAAACTCGGACCCTTGCGGGCGTTTCGTTGCGATCATTGGCCGCTGATCAGGCGTTTGGCCGCGACACGCGGTTTTATACAGGAACTAAAGAGACTCGCTCGATAAAACCTGACTAGCTGGTGACGATGGCCTTGAGCCCGTGCGGACTCAAGATTTCAATCCAATAGCCATCCGGGTCTTTGATAAAGGCCAGCCCTTTCATCTTGCCATCGTCGGGACGCTTGACGAACTCCACGCCAAGCTTTTCAAAACGCTTACTGGCAGCGTAGACGTCCGGCACTGAAATGCCGATATGCCCGAAGCCTTGTGGTTGCGCGTTGCCATCGTGGTATCCGCCAAAGTCAGGATCAGACTCGGTGCCCCAGTTGTGGGTTAGCTCGACCAATGCCGGGCGCCCGAACACCCATTCAGCACGCACTGCGGGGTCTTCGGGAATGGTTTCGTCGTCGCCGAGGTAGCCCATGAAGTAGAGCGAGAACTGCATGCCCTCGAAATCAAAACGATCGAGCAAAGTCATGCCCAATACGTCCCGATAAAAGTTGACTGCAACTTCCGGATCCCGAATACGCAGCATGGTTTGATTCATTACGAATCCGGCGGTGGGCGATTGTTCACTCATGGCAGATACCCCTTATTTAAAATCAACAACAAAAGTTCGAGCTCCAGACAACGGAAACGGCGCTTCCACAAAGCCGTAACACGCTGAACTCGCGCTCACCGTCAACGCTCCAATTCCTCGGCACAGTCGAGGCACAGTGGATTTGCAGGCGCAAAGCGCAGGCGTGAAACGGCAATAGGTTCGTCGCACTTGGCGCAGTCTCCAAACGTGCCGGCTTCAACGCGCGCCAGCGCAGCGTCAATTTGGCGAATCTCGCGGTGCCTGCGGGAATCGGCAGCCTGTGACATGGCTTGCGACTGCATGGCGTCCATGCGGCTCAGGCGGCCGACTCGCGACTGGTCAAGTTCGACTGGCGCGGACGCTTCTGCCGCCGAGGCCAAATCGGCTATCAGCTGCGCGCGCTGTGCAGTCAGCAGGGCCGGCCAATCGTCATTCGTCACGCAGATCAACCGGCTTTAAAGGCGTCATCGACTTCAACCTGCATGGTCGTAACCAGCCCATTGGTGTGGTGTGCCATGCCGACGACGGCGAGCAATTCGCCATACTGTTCGTCGCTCAGTCCCTTGGCGCGGGCCGCCGCGGTATGGGAATGGACACAGTATTCGCAAGAATTTGCCGCTGATACGGCGATGTAAATAAGTTCCTTGGTCAGCGGGTCGAGCGTCCCGGGGGCCATCACGACCTTGAGCTGTTCCCAGGTCCGCTGCAGCTGTTCGGGATTGTTGGCCAGCGCTTTCCAAAAATTGTTAATGAAGTCTGAGCCGCGAGTCTCGCGAATATCATCAAATACCGCCCGGACCGCATCGTTCGCTTCTTTGTATTCAACAAGGTGAACAGTCGTCACGCGTTTACTCCGCTGGGCACACCAATTTATTCTATATCGCGCTATTCAGAGCGGTCGTAGTTTCGATTGTGCTCGTCCATCCATAGGGATCGGGTCGCCGACCGTACTGCAGTCCGGTGAGTTCATCATACAAACGGCTGGCAACGGGACCGGGCTGGCCATCCCCAACCATGACGTCGCGGCCTGCAAAGTGCATGCGCCCAACTGGCGCAATCACCGCACCTGTCCCCATACCGAAGACCTCACTGACACTGCCATCAGCAAGGCCGTTGATGACCTCGTCGATGCTGACCCGCCGCTCTACAACGCGGTAGCCTAGGTCCGGCGCCAGCGTAAGCAGCGATTGCCGGGTCACGCCCTGCAAAATGGCACCGGTCAGGGTGGGCGTTACGATTTGCTCGTCGTTCAGAACAAAGGCGATATTCATCGCACCAACTTCATCGATATATTTGCGCTCCACGCCGTCCAGCCACAAGACCTGCTGGTAACCCTTTTGCAGGGCGATTTCTGTCGCGGCAATCGAGCCAGCATAGTTGCCAGGCGTTTTCGCCTCGCCCGTGCCACCGCGTACCGAGCGCACAAAATCATCCGACACGTAAACCGACACTGGTGCAAATCCAGCAGCGAAGTAGGGCGCTACTGGAGTCAGAATAATGTAATGGAGGTACTCGCGGCTGGCTCGCACCTCCAGAGTCTTTTCAGTGGAGATCATAACCGGGCGAATGTACAAGGCAGTGCCAGGACGGTCGGGGACCCAGCGATGTTCCAGCTCAACCAGACGTTCAATAGCAGCCAGGTGTGCTGCCTCATCGAGAACCGGCATCCCCATACGCGCTGCGGAAAGATTGAAACGCTCCACGTTGCGCTCGGTGCGAAACAAATTAATGTTGCCATCCGGGCGACGGTAGGCTTTAGTGCCGTCGAAGATCATTTGGCCGTTGTGGTAGACGGTCGTCGCCGGATCGAGCGTGATGGGCCGATACGCGCCGATCGTCGGTTCGTGCCAACCACGTTCCGGCGTGTATTTCTGGCTGAACATGCGGTCGCTGAAAATGCGACCGAAACCCAGGTCCTCAGGCAGCTCGATGTGCTGTGTTTCTACAACGGGTTCGATGCGGATTGATTGATTCATTGTGTGGTTCAGTATTCGTTTTCAGGCGTAGTCAACAGCGCAAGTCCCGCTCGGATCGGCAAGCGCCTGCCAATGGCTTTCCGGCCTACGTGTACTCGGTTTGCCGGGCTGCCGGTTACCGGTGGGCGCATGAGTAACGGTCATGTCGTCAGCCGGAATTATGCTGGCGATTATACGCAAGCTCGCAGCGAGCAGGCGGACATACCCCTCAACCGTGTTGTTTCACACCAATCATCATTAAATTCGGAATCCAAGTCGGCAACGGCGAAAGGTTTGCCTAAAGGCGATAAGCCAACCTGTCCTCACGCGTAATTCCGCTCTGGATCATGCGGCCCGGGATGTCGAGATGTCATCCTCCGCCATCGTCGTCGATTCGCAATTGCGCGATACGAGTTCACGCTAGCGCATCAAGCTGGCCCAGTTTCTGGCTGCAAAACGGCATCCCAGACCCGGGCGGAGTCCAGGCTAGTCTGCTCTCAAATAAGCGTCATTCGTTTGAATTCCGCGTGAGTTGCTTCTAATTCATCGTAAGTACCGACGGCATCGACACGGCCGTTTTTCATAAATACGATGCGATCGCAGCGCCTGACAGTGGATAAGCGGTGCGCAATCATGAGGACTGTTCGCTGTCCTTTGAGCGCTTCCACCGCCTCAACAACTGCGGCCTCGGTGGTGTTGTCGAGCGCCGAAGTTGCCTCGTCCATGAGCAATACGTCTGGATCGTTGTACAACGCCCGGGCAACCGCGATGCGCTGTCTTTCGCCGCCGGACAAACGGACTCCGTCTTCTCCGATCAGGGTGTCTAAACCAAGCGGCAATTTGTCCACGAACGCGTCAATCTCAGCCGCATGAACCGCGCGTTGCAGCCGCGCTTCGTCAATCTCATCTGCTTCCAAACCGAGCGCAATGTTATCGCGCACGCTGGCGTCAACTAAAAAGATACTCTGCGGAACATAACCCAGTCGCGATTGCCAGGCACCAAGTTGCCCCTGGATGTCTGCGCCATCGACGACAACGGAACCCGTTCGAGGTTCGATGATGCCCATGATGATATCGACCAGGGTAGATTTGCCTGAACCGGACGGCCCCACAAACCCGATCGCCTCACCATGGCTAATGACGATATTCACGTCATTCAGAGCCAGCTGTTCGCTATCCGGATAAGCAAAGCTCACATCACGCAAGGTAATTTCGCATGGCGCCGGCGAGCGATCTCGCGCGCTCGACTCTGACCCCGATAATTGCGGTTCCAACTCCAGCAGGTGGTCATGAACGAGACTCAGAGATGAACTGTGATAGCGGACTTCGCTGTAGTTCGTCATCAGCGATCGCAACGATCCTTTCATGCGCGCCATAGCCACGGCGAACACGCTTAATACGGAAACCATATGCTGCGGTTCAGTCCCGTCGATGAACAGAATCACTGTCACGCCTAGCAAACCCATAACGCCCAGCGATTCGATGACAGACGGGATGGTGCGCTGGATCACCTCGTGCATTCGGTGCAGATACAATGCTTTACCAAGCGCTGACGCCAAGCGATTACAAAAATGTTCGCAGCGTTGCAGAACCCGAACCTCCTTGACCCCACCGAGCCCTTCATGGACCACACGAATGACAGCCCCACGATACTGTTGAGCCATAACACCACGCTGCTTCGCGCGACGTTGCAGCATCGTCGCGGCAAAAAAACCCAAGCCAAGAAACAAGCTGAGCCAGGCCAGGACGACAGGCGGTACGAGTATGATCACAACCGCAATGACGCCGGTGAGAATGGCCGCCTGACTAATCAGTTCAACCATTGGCAACAAGGTATGCAGCGCCAGGTGGGCGCACTCAGTATGAATATTCCGAAACAGATCGGAACTGTTATGTCGTAGATGATAGTCATAGGGTGCGCGCAGATAGGCGCGAAACAAACGCACGCTCAGTTTGAGCGCACGATTCTGCGAAAAGCGTGATTTCCAGTAAGTAACGACAATTGAATAGCACGCTTTGCCGGCAAAAAAAGTCCCGAGGAACAGGCTCCCCCAGACAACGACGACGTCACGCTCCAGCCAGCTGCTTCGCCCGTCGCCGAGCAGATTGATGACTGTCGGGTTGTTTGCGAGATGCTCAGGATAAGCAAGAGACGTGATAAAAAGCGGGATAATCGCGACGCCAATCATCTCAAGCAGGGCCTCAGTCAGCATCATGGCGAGTAATACGACGAAGCTGAACTTTTCAGCACCGGTCAACAAGACGTACAGTTTACGAAAATTGTCGAGCATGAAATGGCTTAAGGCAGCGAACGATTGTGCAACGGGAGCCGGATCTGTTTCACAGTTTGCCGGGGCCGCCGGCGACAGCATAGTCCGATCGCCGTCGATCATCTACGGTCGCTGCCCGCGGCGCCCGGTGATGGACTGAACAATGAAAATCGACAAACGCAATCCAATGCACTGGCTGTACCTGATCTTGTCTGCGATCTGTGTTGTTGCGGCACTGTTTTTGAGGCCGTTTGTTGGTCGCGGCAAGCGTCCCTTGGTCCTTCTCTACGGGCACAAACTGAACGGTAATCTCAAGAGTCTTTACGACGAAATAGACGCGCACGCTGAGGTGCCATTCGATTTCGCGTTCATGACCCTCGAACCAGCCTATTACCGCAACCTGTTGCAACTCGACAAATCCGTGATCTTAGGTTTTTCCCCGGCCGCAATTGTCGCCTTGGCGCGCTGCCGCTGCGTAGTCAGCGATCATGGTTTGCACACGATGTCGTGGTTGCCGCGGTTGCGCTCCATCGCGTTTATAGATGTCTGGCACGGAATTCCATTTAAAGGCTGGGACGCCGATGATTTTCTCGTCCAACATCACTATGACGCCATATGGGTCAGTTCGGTACTGATCGCGAAGTTTTATACCGAACGCTTCGGCTTCCGACCGGAGCAGATTGCAGTTACTGGGTATGGGCGCACCGACCGGCTGGTCAATCAAGCAGTTGATTGCACGCAAACGCGCGCAGACCTGCAGTTACCGTCGGCGCCAACGCGCCTAATCCTGTTCGCTCCTACCTGGCAGCATGGCGACGATTCCCGCGACATTTTCCCTTTCGGCGTTCGCGCTGACGCCTTCTATCAAAGTTTGCGCGAGGTATGCGAGAGACATGACGCGGCTTGCCTGTTTCGCACCCACCTGAATGTGCGCACGGCGCCGCCCAAGGCTGACGGTCCGTTTTACTTCGTGCCGCAGGACCGCTTTCCAGATACTGAAGCCATCCTCGCAGTCAGCGACATTCTGGTTTGTGATTGGTCTTCTATAGCGTTCGATTTCCTCGTCCTTAATCGCCCAACTGTGTTTCTTGATGTACCAGCACCATTCGAGAAAGGCTTTAGTCTTGGACCCGAATATCGTTTCGGCGCAGTCGTCCCATCGTTAGAAACACTTTGCTCGCGACTAGCAGATTATTTAGCTCAGCCGGAAAACTACACTGAAGAGTTCGGACAGCAGGCAGAGCGGATAAAACGCGCCGTTTACGACGACTATGCAGATGGTCAGGCGGCGCGGCGTTATCGCGAACGCCTGACCGCGATACTCGACTAATTACGCTGTTTGCCAGGACGTAAAGGAAACGTATTGATGATGCCGGTCCGCAAGGGGTTGGAACGACGAGACATTTCAGACGGATAGATTAGGGGTATGCGAGCACGCGACGGTGCCCGCGAGCGTCGCAGTGCTTTTTTAACAGCACACTACGCATCGGACTGGATTTTTTCGATAAGCGCCGTCGTCGAAATCGACGGCGTGCGAGGTAAGTAGAGCACCTCGCAGATATCTGAAAATTCATCGAATCGACCCGACCAGTCGTCACCCATGACGAGCAACTGAGCGTCGTAGTGCAAAATATATTCGCGCTTCAACTCAAGCGATTGCTCATCGAACACATCATCCACACAGCGCAACGCGGCGACGATGGCCTTGCGCTCGTGTTCTGGATAGATGGGATTGCGGCCTTTCTTAGCGAAATTCAATGCGTCCGTAGAGACGCCAACGACCAGCCCGTCACCTTCCGAACGCGCGCGTTCAAGCAGGCGCAAATGGCCTGCGTGGAAAACATCGTAGGTGCCAAACGTAATGACCCGTTTCATCCGGGGAATACCTGCATGTTGGTTACAACCCCTGGAGCGTCGGGCGCAATCATAATCGGCCTGACGCAAGCCTGTCCGTGTCGGGGGGAGGGGGCATTGTAGCGAGGTCCAGGACGGGCGGTTCGTACGGCTGGCCGCGGGGCCAGACGGAGCCGGTCGACACGTGTGGCATGATCGCGCTCCGCCGGAACAGAACCTGGAGCTTCAGTGTCAAAAATAAACCCGAGAGCGGCTCGTACGCTTGAGAAAATCACCTCTGGTGAGAGTCCGTTTCCGCCGATGTGGGACACGGTTGCAATCAAGCTCGTGGATGCGGAGGTCGGCCGGGTATGCCTGTCGACGTGTGCCGATGACCGGCATATCAACGCATTTGGCGGTGTCCATGGCGGATTTTCGGCCGCCGTGCTCGACACTGCGCTCGGGCTCAGTGTATTCGTGAGTCTGGACGACGAGCACGCGCGCCATACAACAGTGGATCTATCGGTAAAAATTGTGAAGGGAATTCCGCTCCACACGGATTTGGTGGTGGAGGCCAATCTTGTGCACATGTCGCGCAGTATTGGCGTATCTCAAGGCGTTATCCGTGATGATGCCGGGACTGTTTACGCCCACGGCACCACCACGTGTTTGATCAAACGTTAGTTCTGTTTAGCGCGTACGTTTGAGTGCATTTTTATCGAAGTGACGATCTTCCAAGCCGACGTTGAACTGATAATTAGACCATTGCAGTTCGGTGCTCTTGTTGGTCTGGTGATTCAACATGTTCATCGCTCCCGGGCGCCAGTATTTGTCGAGATACTGGTTCCAATCGGTCGCAACCAAGGACTTGAGTAACGAGTTCTTGCGATCGTAGTAATCAATCTTCAACGGCCGATACATTTCCTTATCCACCCACACGATTTGGCGGGTATAGCCAGAATTCTCGTAAGCAGGATAGGCCTCTACGACAAAGCAATCGCGTCCTTCATAGGCTTCATCGCGCAGCCATTTATAGGTGTATTTATCGACCTCTTGCGACGTCAAATCCTCATACGCAAATTCGCTACCGACAAACGGTCCCGATTTGTTGGCCGAAGCGATGCGTTTTACACGCTTCAGCGCCGGCAAAAACAGCCATTGATCGTCGGGCTTGAGCGAGTGGGTATAGCTCAGAAACGCGGTGCCCTTAATATCTTTCGGATCGTCGAACACCGATAAGCTCTTATCGCCGTCACCGGTCACTTCCAGACTATCGATGCGCAGTGCTCGTGCACTTTCGTCACCCTGCTTGTTGCGTAAGATCATTTTTAATTCAGCGCGGGCATCAATCCAGCCGGTGTCTCGTGTGTCCGCCTCCTGGACTATCGCGAGGCCTTTCTCCTCAGGCGTTTGCGCGTAGCCGCTAAGCGGCAGGAGCGCCAGTAACGGTATCAATATGAGTTGTCGCATGGTTGCTTCCTTCCTCAGTTTTCATCAGTAGTTGGGGGTAATTCGAAAAACAGCGTTTGGCGCCGTGACCTTGCCCGAGCCTATTTGGCTCGCAGGCCGGCAATGATTAAATCGGCAACACCGAGCGCACGGCGGTCAAATTCAGCGCGCTCGTATAGCCCTACGAATAAGGGTACGTCGAACATCATGAACGCGCTGTGAATCAAACGCGCGCAGGCATCGACGTTGGAAATCGCGAAATCACCGCGCGCAACGCCAGCGTCGAGGATTTCGGTGATAAAACCATAGTGAATTTCATTTTTACTGTGCAGCAAAGCCGGGCGCTCACGAGTAATGTTATCGACCATTTCGCCAATGCGTGATTCCGTCCCGGCCAGAGCATGACTGTCGTTGACCAGTTCAAGGGCATATTGCCGGAGCTTTTCTTCGGGCAGGGTGTCCGGGTCGCTGACAAACCTGCGTAAGCGTTCCAGGCGATCGTCTAGGCACCGGGCCGCGCACTGCGCGACTAGCTCCTGCTTGTTTTCAAAATATCGATAGAGATTCGCGGCTGACATGCCGGCGTCATCGGCAATTTCTGCCATCGTCGTTTTGTGATAACCGAAATGGATAAAGCGCTTAAATGCGGCATCCAGGATGATTTTGCTGGCATCGTCCGCTAACTGGTGCTGATTTGCAGCGTTCATACCAAAATTTATCCAATTCCACGGCAGTAAATTATGAACAATGAATATTTAGTGTAATCTTCAGTCAGTCTCGATTCAACCGTTATGTCGCGATGACAAAGTGAAAGCGACGGCGTACAGGCCTCGCCACATCACGCACCAAGCCCGCGATATCTCGCGCTAGGGCAGGCGTGTTGTTGTTCAGGAGACAGCCACTGGACGCGCCAATGAAACAACTCGGGTCAAACCTGCCTGTCCCTGCAAGCACACCTTTTGGCGCGCTGACATCACACTCGCAAGGCATCGTCAGTAACAATCAATTTTTCCCACTGGAACGTCTCTTGGGGGATGCAGTCGTGGTATCTTGCGCCGCGTATTTAAGGGTTGCCAAAACGATCGCATAGTTGCGCACAAACGTTCTGCATCCTGGCCGGGGATACCAAAACTAAATTCGCACAGAGAGGGGAAAGATGACGAATCTACTGAAGCCTGGGGGCAGCTACGAAGAAATTTGCGCCAACTTTAAATGGGACATCCCGGCGCAGTACAACATCGCTGACGACGTCTGCGACCGCTGGGCCGACGATCCCGACCGTGTCGCCCTGGTTTATGAGGACGTTAACAAAAACATCCGCAGCTACACTTTCGCCGACATTCGAAAATTTGCTAATCAACTCGCCAACACGCTGCGCGCCTACGGACTGGAGCGCGGCGACCGCGTAACGCTGCTGCTCGCTCAGGATCCCGAATGCGCCATCGGCCACGTGGCCTGTTGGAAGGCGGGCATGGTCTCAGGTCCCTGTTCGGTCTTGTTTGGTAGTGATGCCATCAGTTACCGCCTGAATGATTGCGGCGCGCGAGTACTCGTGACCGACAGCGCCAATTTCGAAAAAGTCCACGCCATCCGCGGCGACTGCCCATCTCTTGAACGCATTCTTGTGATCGATGGCCAGCCCGAAGGTAGCGAAAATTTCTGGACGGCGATTGAGAACGCGAGCGACGAATTCGAAAACGTCAGGACAGCATCTGATGATATCGCCTGGATCAGTTACACATCGGGCACCACCGGTATGCCCAAGGGTTCGGTACAACCGCATCGCATGATGCTCGGTCATATGCCCAGCCTCGAATTTATCTACGATTTTTTCCCACAAGACAAAGATGCCTTGTGGTCGCCGGCAGATTGGGCCTGGATGGCAGGTCTGATGGACGTGATCATGCCGGGCTGGTTCCACGGCTGTAAGGTTGTCGCCACGGCGATGAAGGGATTTGATGCCGAAGATGCTTATCGCATTTTGGCGCAACACGAGATCACACTGGCACTACTCACTCCGACCATGCTGAAACTCATGCGCCAGGTGCCTGATCCCCTGAGCCGGCACAATCTCAAGCTGCGTGCAGTTCTGTCCGGCGGTGAAGCTGTCGGTGCGGGTCTGCTCGAATGGGCGCAAAGCGAGCTCAACATCGGCATCAATGAGGGTTTCGGACAAACAGAATGCAATGTAATTCTCGGCAACAACGGCAACGTCTTCACGATCAAACCCGGCTCGCTGGGCAAACCGACACCTGGCTCGGACGTCCGCATCATCGACGACAACGGCAATGAGGTTGCACCAGGCGTAGAAGGGCACATTGCCTGCAAACGGCCCGATCCGGTCATGCTGCTCGAGTATCTCAACAAGCCAGAAGCGACGCGCGAGAAATTCATTGGCGACTGGTTAATCACCGGCGACGTCGGGCATATGGATGAAGATGGTTACTTTTGGTTTCATGGCCGCGGCGACGATGTCATCACCAGCTCCGGCTACCGCATCGGTCCTAGCGAAATAGAAGACGCGCTACTGAAACACGAAGCCGTCCAGATGGCCGCTGCAATCGGCATTCCGGATGCCGTGCGCACTGAAATTATCAAGGCATACATCATCCTGGCACCCGGATTTACTGCCAACGATGCACTGAACGACGAGTTGAGGGATTCTGTGCGCAGCCGTCTGGCGAAGCACGAAGTCCCCAAGCTCATCGAGTTTGTTGAAAGCCTGCCTATGACGACAACCGGCAAAATTATGCGGCGGGAGTTGCGCGAAATGGAAAAACAGCGGCTGGCAGCGGGCTAGACCAGCAAACGAATGCGTTACCGAATCGGCGCCGATGGGCTGGCTCTGCCAGCCCAGAACACCCTCGACGTGGTAACGGCGACCGTTTGTTTCACCTTGGTCGTCGGCATACTGTTCGTTGTCGTAGGGTGGCGTGGTCAGCAGCGTTGGCTGCAATTCTGGGGCGCGTTGACGTGCCTGTGTTGCGCAGCTTACTTCCTGCGCAACTGGCTGGGATTGCCGACTTCGATGTAATTATCGCCATTGCGGCGCCGGCGCGCATGGCTATCCCCGCCGACGGTGCACAAGGATTGCGCCGCCCGCTCAGCACGCCAACTTACCTTAGAGGGCCGTATAGCCCCCATCGACTGGCATTGCCGTGCCGGTGACAAACGAAGCCAAGTCAGACAACAGCCACACTACCGCCTCACCAATTTCCCGCGCTTGACCCAGGCGCTCCATCGGCTCTTGTGCAATAAGCGACGCATGGGTGACGTTGGTTTCACTTCGCATACGCTCCAGCATCGGCGTTTCGATAATTCCTGGGCAGACGGCGTTGACACGAATATTCTTGCGCGCGACTTCGAGCGCAGTACTTTTTGTTAGTCCAACGACGCCGTGCTTGGCCGCGCAATAGGCCGAGCCACCACGCGTACCGACCAGGCCGGCGACGGAGGCAGTACTCACGATTGAGCCGCCCGCTCCTTGCTCAAGAAACGCCTCAATCTGGTATTTCACGCACAACCACACGCCTTTCAAGTCAACGTTTACCGTGCGGTCGTACTCGTCCTCGGTCATTTTGACGATGCTGGTGAAATTACCCTCGATACCGGCATTGTTGAAGGCCCCATCCAGGCGCCCGTAGACGTCACGAGCCACTGCAATCATGTGCCTGACCTCGGCGGTCACGGTGACATCGGTGTGGACGTATTGAGCTCGACCACCGGCTGCACAAATCTCGGCAACTGTAGCCGCTCCTTGCTCGTCGTTGACGTCTGCGATGAGCAAAGCTGCGCCTTCGGCTGCGCAGCGCAACGCTGTTGCGCGGCCGATTCCGGTACTACCACCGGTAATGATGATGGATTTGTCTTTCAGCAGTTCAGACATGAACGTTCCTTTCACTCACATTCGATGGTCGGCCAACAAGCCGACCGGAAGCGACTCGCGTTAGTCGCCGAACACCCGTTTCAGATGAGCCTGAGACGGCGGCTTGGTCATGAGGGAGACTGCGACCATCGCACCAACCGACATGAATGCACCGAGCGTCGCGCAGGCGTAAGGATTTGGCGCCTGCGCCTGGACCCAAATCGCGGCGCTCTCTAATCCAGTGCCAGAAAACCAGACTGCTTTTATGGAAGCCGAATGCAATGCGATAAAGGCCACACCACCCACAATGAAGCCACTAATGGCACCGGCGCGAGTCGCGCGCCGCCACAACACACCGAGAAACATCGGCGACGCAGTCGCAGCCATCATGCCGCCGATGCCCACCCAGACCAGCAGAGCGACATTCATCTCGCGGGTCGACCACGCGATAGCTATCGCCCCAATAAGGACGACCACCGTAGCGACACGACTAATCAGCAATCCGATGCGATCAATTTCTTGTTCATCGACATCTTTCATGTAACGCGGAGCCAGCGTGCGGCGAAAAATGTCGTTCGCGAATATCTGCGCCGTCGATACGACGATGCCATCGGCAGTCGACATTACTGCAGATAAAACGCCAGCGCCGATCAAAGCAGCTGCCCAGGCCGGCAGCGTGGCAATGAACAAGGCCGGGATGGCCTGATTCGGATTCGCCCCGTCGGCAAGTAAATCGTCACCCAACAATGCGCGTGCAAGAATCCCGCCACAGGTAATCGCTGGTAGCAGGATTCCGAACGCGAAGGAATACGTGATGAATTTCTTCTGGTCGCTATCGTTCTTCAGCGCCCACAACTTGTTGCCAATATGGGGCAGCAGGCCAAGCGGCAGATGCGCCACGAAAATCGCGAACAAGTCCCATTCCGAGTCGAACAATGGGTGGGTGGGATGAATGGCTGTCGTGAGATTCGGATCAAGTTCGTTGAGGCGCTGAATCATGCCACCGAAACCGCCCTCGACGCCGTATCCCGTGAGGAACATCCACAGCACCAGCGTCGCCAGAGCCAGCATCAACGCACCCTGCACGCCATCAGTGAGGATGTCGGCATGGGCACCGCCAAGCGCGATGTAGAACATCAGAATAACGGCCGTCACACACAGCGCCGGAAACGTTTCCAGACCCAGCATCTCGGTAAACATCACCGCCCCGGCCAGTAACTGCCCGGCCAGATAGAACAGCAAGAGCATGGAGAACAAGGCGGCCATAATGCGCAAGGCGTCGGAATCAAACCTGTCGCCGAGATATTCCGGCATTGAACGGCTGCCAAAACTGGCGCCAGCGCGTCGAATTCCGTGCAAACAGACTAAAACACCGGTGTACACGCCTAACGGGTAGACAAATGCATAGAGCAGGGCAGGCATCCCGGCTGTATAAGCAAGCCCGGGCAGGCCGAGGAACGTGGCACCGCTGGCAGTCGTAGCAGTCAGCGCAAAGGCCAGAAACAGCGGCCCATAGCTGCCGCGCGCAGTGGCAAAGTCATCACTGCCCTGGATTCGTCCCATGCCGATGAACCCGAAAGAGATCATCAAAGCGATGTAGAGGGTCAGGAAGATCCAGCCCCAGAAAATCAGGGGTTCAAATCCGAACATCTTGTCGCTCCCGATAGTGTCTGCGTTGCTGAGGTACTCGTCGCGCACGAGACCCGGTTACTCGCGGCGCTTTATAACATCTAGGTCGAGCACTTGCTATACGGCCTATGCGGGCGCCAGGGGTTAAACTTCGCCTCTGGAACCGAGGTAGTGGACAGGCTCTTTATTGACATGAAAGTTGTATCAGATGACCAGGCAGTAGCTGCAATCAATGACGGCAGCAAGATCATATTTCCGGCAGCGTGCGCTAATCCGACCCGGTTTTACCGCGCCTTCAGCGCTAACGTCGAGCGCTTCAACTCACTCACCGTTTGTTCCGGCTTGTCCCTCGGTGGCTACGAGTTTCTGGAGCGCGGTTTAGGCGAGAACTTTCATTACCTGACCTGGCAAGCGGCGCCGGCGATTCGCCACCTGTTCAAGGAGAACGATCGCAAGAAAATCAGTTTTGTACCGCTACGGTTGAGTGACCTTACCCGCGTCGTCACCCACGGTGGGCCGATAAGCCCGGACGCTGTGGTGGTGCAAACATCGTTGCCTCAGCCTGATGGCACCGTGAGCCTCGGAATTTCGGTCGGACCCAATCAACATTTCATCGAGCAATCCAGTCTTGTCATTGCAGAAATGAACAGCAACATGCCGGTTACTGCAGGGGATTCGCGAGTCGCACTCGATCGCATCGATATCGCGATCGAATCGGACGAACCTTTGGCTACCTATGACACCGGCACGCCCGGTCCGCGTGACGAGCTGATCATCGAGCACGTTCTCAGCTTGATCCCACAGGGGGCGACTGTTCAATTCGGGATTGGTGCCGTTCCAGATCGCGTTCTGGCCCGCCTTTCGGACATCAAAGACACGCATTTGTTCTCAGGAATGTTGTCGCAGAGCCTGGTCGACTATCTTGAGAAAGTTCCGCATCAACCGCGCATCGTCAATGGCGAACTCGCCGGCACTCAGCAACTTTATGACTATTGCAGTCATAACGAATTAGTGAAAATGCAGCGCATGAGCATGACCCATAACCCACGCGATCTTGCGCAGCTGGACAAGTTTATTTCGATCAATTCATCCGTTGAGATTGATTTGCACGGGCAAAGCAACGGCGAAACTCTCGGTAATGTGCAGATTAGCGGAGTAGGGGGTAGCCTTGATTACATCGAAGCTGCGGCGTTGTCGCCAGGAGGCTTGTCGATTATTGCCATGCCGTCGACGACCAATGGCGATAAGGCTTCGAAGATTGTCGCCGCGCTAGCATCCGGCAGCGTTGTTACAACGCCGCGGTTCTGCGTCGACTATGTCATCACCGAATATGGCGTCGCGTGCTTGCGTGGTAAGAGTTTGTGGCAGCGTGCGGAAGCATTGATTGAAATCGCTCACCCGAAATTTCGTGCCGAACTGAGCGACGCGATATGACACGCGTCTAGCGTTCGTAGATACGTTTTACTGTAATCGTTTCCTTCAGGACACGCAGAACCAGTTTGATGCTGTACTCGAGCTTTGCCGGCTGGCCGACCAGAGCCAAACGCTCAATATATTTACCGCCTTCGGGGGCGTCGGTCTCAAGGACCAGAACATCCTTGTCCCAATAGGTGAGGGTATGTCCGATACTGTCCGCAACCAATTCGTCACCCTTGGCTGAATAAATGCGTCCGTTCGGATTCGGGATGACGTCGCGCGGTAATAGGTCGTCGTACTCGAATTTGAAGCTGTTGTCGGCCGCGTTGAAGTCGATGGCGAGCTTTTCTGCAGTCAGCAAGGGGTAGCAGCTACCCAACCTGCGTAGATTTCTCGCGGAGCGACGCTCGCGAACTTCACGCACCTGCCCCCAGTAGTTCTCTTGCGCAATGTCCCGGTCATTCTTTCTTTCGCCCGGTCGAATATTAATGCCGGGCGTGGGGTAACTGCTGCGCTTTAGCTGACCGTCAAACGCGTCTTTGATATTGTCAGAAAGCTTTTTGTTGTGTATCCAAGTGCCGTCAAGAGCCGATTCAGCCACACAAGGCAACGACAAAATTGCGGTGAGCGATAATATCAGCGCGCCAACTAGTCTTCGATTCAAAGCCTTTCCCATTTGACTTTCGTCCGGCCTGCAATGCATGCCGAAACTCAGGACGGTTATGTTCGTTGATGACATAACCATGGTGCCATGGCATGTTAGCGCTCTCAACCATCACTGATTTTTTCGCGTATCCCAATAACCAAACACACCGATGACGACATCTCCTCAGTTCGACATGCGCGGTAGCTGTTTATGTGGCGCAATTGCGGTGCAGATCACGCGCCCCCCCGGGGACATGCTGATGTGTCACTGTAGTCAGTGTCGCAAAACCGCTGGCGCGCCATTCCATTGCGTTTTCCCAGTCGAGGCGGACGGTTTCAAGTTGCATGACGAGGAACATTTATTGCGTGAATTTCGCAGTTCTCGCGATAAGATCCGAACGTTCTGTGGGCGTTGTGGATCGCCCATATACAGCCTCCGGGACAACGCGAACAGCTTCCGCGTGAGAGCGGGACTATTTGAACATCTGGATTCAGTGGATTGGGGCGGCCATATCTTTGTGCGCGATGCAGTCGGCTGGTATCACGAGCACGATGAGCTACCCCGTTACGATGCGCTCGAGCCCGGACGGGACAGCGCGAAGTCGAAAACATTATTGCCGGACGATTACTGAGCGCCCGGCGGTACAAAAGAGCGTTTGGAACATGATCAAACTGTTATCGATATTGCAACGCAAATCGGACCTGGACGTTGACAGCTTTCAACATCACTGGCGCGGCCAACATGCTGAAATTGTCTCTCGTTTACCGGGCTTGCGGCGCTATATCCAATCTCACACCCTGGTATCAGGCTACGCCAAGGGCCAACCTGCTGCGGATGGGATTGCGGAACTGTGGTTCGATGATTCAGCCGCGTTGCGCGCGCTGGAAAACAGCGACGAACTGGTTGCCGTGCGCAACGACGAACTTAAGTTCATCGACCCCAGGCGGCATCAACAGCTTTACATTACTGAGCACGTTATCAAGGATGGCGCAATTCCGGCGGATGGCGTCAAAAACGTCGAATTCGTAACACGCCGACCAGACCTTTCGGTCGCAGAGTTTCAACGCCATTGGCGCGAAACGCATGGGCCACTGGGTGCTGCCATAGAAACCGTCTCGCGCTACGTGCAAAACCACGCACGTGATAGTTCGTATCGTGATGGGCGCCAACCCGAGTTCGATGGTGTCGCAATTACCTGGTTTGAAAACACCAACGCCATGCGCGCTTCTGCATCCAGCGAGGCGTATGCAGTCACCCGTGCAGACGAAAAGAACTTCGTCACCATTCCGTTAGATTTCATTATCACGCGTGAGCACGTGATCATCGCCTGACTGCGACTCCGGGGCATACGCGATCGCGAGCCCCGGACCACATCCGGCTAACAGAGCGGGATTACTTCCTGGGCGAATTCTTGCGCAGCTTCGCGGATATTGGCGAGCGGCGGTAGCAGGCTGATTTCGCGCAACCCATTCTTTTCGGCCTGGCGAATCTTCTCGGCGAGTTCACTCGCACCACCGACCATCGAGGTTCCTTCAATCATCGCAGGCGTAATGAATTTGCGTTCATTGGTCGGGTAGAAGCTGCAATGTCCTTCGTGAATCCGCTGATGCCACTTTTCCGGAGGTAGCGGGAAATGACTGACGTGATCGTTGTATTCCTCCCAGATGTCTTTCATATACTCCGGCACGACACTGTCGTCCTTGGTATAGCGCCACACTTCGTAGACAAAATGTAGGGCGGTCACGACCCATGATCCGGCGCGTTCGATAACTGTGTCGTCGGTGAGCTTTTCGCCGGCCTTCAGCACGACCGCGTTAGTCAGGCTAACCGTATGGAAATCATTGGTATCACGGCCGGCTTTCTCGGCACCTTCCGCGACATGCTTGAGATTGAAATCAAGCACCGGTTTCTGCTCGTTGAAGATCGACACTAAGCCATCGCCGTACATGCCTGCGCTACGCAACGCCCGCGGGCCATTTGCGGCAACGTAAATTGGCACCGGGTCTTCAATATTTCGAAATCCGGTGCCGTGGTTTTGCCACGCAATCGACGTCGTTTTATCGCGATAGGTGAACTCCGTTTCTTCGCCATTCAGCATCGCGCGCACGACCCGCAAATATTCGCGAAACTCCTTAATAGGTAATGGGTCTTGCCCCATGACACGCATCGCCGTATGACCGGTACCGATGCCCAGAAAAGTGCGGCCTGGCGCAATCGCGTTGATCGAAGAAATTGCGGCGGCAGTCGTGGGGGCAATGCGCGTGCCGGCGATGGCGACGCCTGTGCCGATATGAATTTTGGACGTATTCTGGGCGGCGAGCGCCATGGTGGCGTAGCAATCGGACCACATCATCTGCGTATCTGGCACCCAAGCCGCGTCGTAGCCCAGGTCTTCCAGGAATTTGATCATCTGCCAATCGGTTATGCGGGTCTGAACGTGCAGACTAAACTTCATTGTCGGTCCTCCGGTTTGTGAACTTCATAGTTGCGATGGGCAGTGGCGGGGAAATTTCGCCGCATCGATTATTGTGCCGGGGCGGGGGTTGACCTCGCGTAGCTCTGTCTGGTCGAGGTCCGCCGCCCGCAGTCACCCACACCAATATCCCAGTGCACGCGAACTACGTAACGAGTCTTGCTCTGGAGTGGGGCTCGCCTCATTTTAAGCAGCCCAGGCGATGTTGCCGGAAACTTTGCGTGCCTGTAGTCGTGGCATCACCTTATTTGCGAAGCATTTCATGTTTCGTTCTGCTTCAGAAGGTGGCATTCCGGCATAACTGAATACACCAACATAGGCCTCGGCGCCGATTCGCTCTGCATTGGTCACGATGGTGTCGTAACACATGTCAGGTGAGCCCCAGGTTTGCAGACTCATGAAATACTCAACGGCCCCGTCGACACCGCTACGTTCGATACTCTCAGCGAACTTGCCGTAGTACTCGTAGCCTTTTTGATCTTTGAGATGTCCGGTATCAAAGTTGTAATGGTCGAGGACGGTTTGCCAATAGCCACCGATGTACTTGCGCGCCATCTCGTACGCTCGATCCTTATCCGGATCGCACATTGTCCAGCCTGCCATTATCGGTGCTGGAGGCGGTTCGCCATTCAAACGCTCGAAAGTTTCGCGGTACTCTGCGATTTCTTTTTCCACCTGATCCCACGGCTTCTGCGGAATTACCAGCAATCCGATGCCTAGGCGGGCCATGATTTCGACCGATTCGGGCGACACGGCTGCGGCGTAAGTCCGCCCCTTATAGGTCTTGAATGGGGCAGGGCGGATCAAGGCTTTGGGTTGCTGCACGAAATCGCCCTGATACTCGCAGAAACCCTGTTCGAGCCCGGTTAACACACACTCAGCGCTCTCTACAAAACGTGGCCGTGAATCTGCCATGTCCTGGCGAAACGCATCGAATTCAACACGCCCGGCACCACGCCCGAGGCCGAGAATCAGGCGCCCGTCAGACAGATTATCGAGCAGCGAAATTTGTTCGGCGACTCGCATCGGGTCGTGCCACGGTAGAACGACCACCATCGTGCCGAGCTTGACCTTGCTGGTGCAGCCAGCCATGTAGGTTAGAAACTGCAATGGGTCAGGACACATCGTGTAATCCGTGAAATGGTGCTCGACCGTCCACACTGATTCGAAGCCTAACGGTTCGGCCATCCGCGCGAGAGCGAGATCGTTGTTGTATACCGTACGGTCGTTGACGTTTTTATCGGTGCTTTGAAAAATACTGCACATGCCCACATGCATATTGGTCTCTCCTTAGATGAGCTTGCCGGGTGACGCTCGCGTCGCGCCACGAATCGATTGTTTAACGGTTTGAACGTCTCGCCCCGAGCCAGCGCGTCGAACGACGCCTAGTGTGCTCAGTTCGCCGAACGGCAACACCCATCCGGGTCTAGCGTGCGACGCGGGGATGACGAAAACTATCCGTCGCTATGAAAAAAATTCAGTTCGATAGTGACGCCCTCGGGATCTTTAACGAACAACTGGCTTAACTTGAAGTCCGGTACTTCGCGGCGTTGAAAATCAACGTTCATGCGCTCGAAGCGCTCGATGAACGTATCAATCCCGTCGCCGCGGAACGCGATGTGGTCGACCGGACCGGTACTACCTGTGATTTCGCGGGGGCTGTCGTCAGTGGTGTATCCACCTTCAAATTCCGCATTACCGATGTGCACTACCGGACGGTCTTCGAGGTAGAACCAGTGCCCGGGAAAGCCGAAATCAGGCCGCGGTCCCATCTCGAGTTCGAGAACTTCTGAGTAGAATTGGCGGGATTGTTCCAGGTCGGAAGCAAAAACGAAGTAGTGGTCCAGGCGTTGCAGCGGCATTGCGCGATCCTCCAGGCAAAAACGTCGCAAGCATTGTAAGCGACCGAGTCATACGATGGCTGCTCTCGATTCAGCGTCGCAAGTGCTCGCGCGACTGCTTGGCAGCTCTGCCGGCCTAACGTATGCTGCAGCGCAGTAATTTTTTTCGGCTGCGCCTCGACTGTTCAGTTTACGCGTGCCGATAAGTGGAGATGTCGTTTGCTCTATCACTTTTTTGAAGCTACCCAGGCCGCATTATCACCATGGCGGGCCGCAGCCCATATGAACCGCCTGGTGCTGAGCAACCCCGCTAATCCCTTCAGCTACTCTTATCCGGCCAAAGCGGCAACCGCAACACTCGACGTGCTCGAGGCCGCTTCGCGCCAATACCCCAAACCCGCCTGGAACATCGACGCGGTCCAAATCGCAGGCGAGGACTATCCGGTCGAACAGCACAGCGTCGCGCGACGGGCATTTTGTCAGCTGCTGCGATTCGACCTCGGGCGAGGCGGGTCGCGGGCGGAGAAGCCCAAGCGCCCGCGTATGCTGGTGGTGGCGCCTTTGTCCGGACATCATGCGACGTTGCTCCGTGGCACTGTCGCGAGACTGGTGGAGGATTTCGACGTTTTCGTTACCGATTGGACCGACGCGCGCACGGTTGCGCAAAGTGCTGGTGCCTTCGGACTCGATGACTACATCGAGTACGTAATGGATTTTATGCGTGAGGTCGGGCCGAATCTCCACGTGCTGGCCGTCTGCCAGCCTGGTCCCGCGGTTCTCGCAGCAACCGCGCTTCTCGCTGCGCAGTCAGATGTGTGTCAACCCGCGACCGTGACCCTCATGGGCAGTCCCATTGATACGCGTAAGAGTCCTACCGAGCCTAACCTTCTGGCCAAGAGCAAACCGTTCGAATGGTTTCGCGATAATCTCATCATGCGGGTGCCGTTTCCGAATCGTGGCGCCATGCGCTCGGTATATCCGGGCTTTCTACAACTCAGTGGCTTTATGAACATGAATCTCAAGCGGCACTTATCCGCGCATCAGAGCCAGTATGAGAATCTGCTGCGCGGTAACCGCGAGTCGGTGGCCGCACATCGTGAGTTCTACGACGAATATCTCGCTGTCATGGACCTGCCCGCCGAATATTTCCTGGACACCATTCGCGTCGTGTTTCAGGAGCATCAAATCGCCGAAGGCACAATGCGCTGGCGCGATACGCCAGTCGATTTGGGACATATTCGCGCCACCGCGCTCATGACCGTCGAAGGCGAAAACGACGACATTTCCGGCATCGGTCAAACGCAGGCTGCCCATGATTTATGTGTGAATATTCCAGCGCGCAAACGCCTTGACTATGTGCAGTCCGACGTTGGGCACTACGGTGTGTTTAACGGTCGCCGCTGGCGTACCGAAATCGCGCCGAGAATCCTCGATTTCGCCTTATCCCACCCGGTTCCAGTCTGCGATTGAGCGCCAATCAGGCTGAGGCGACCTACAGCTCGATACACGGGCGCAACACCGATATTGCACTCGACGCTCACGTAACTCCGGGCTAAGCTGCGCCGGCGAGCGGCAAATTCCGCAGCGCAGTAACTGCCCATGACAACGCTGGTTCCGAGGAGGTTCTCATCATGAATTACGACGCTTTGGTCGAAAGAAACATATCCATCCCCCGCGCAAAAGTCTTTGCCATGCTGACTGACTTCGGTGGGGTAAAAAAGATACTCCCCGATGCTATCGGCACCTGTGACTGTGTGGGTGACGGGGTCGGCGCACAACGGACCCTGACGCTTGCAGATGCCGAAGGCCGGATCGTTGAGCGCATGGAAATCGCCCACGACAATGCTGTGTTCGCGTATTCAATTCTTGAAAACGACATTCTGCCGGTTGAGAATTACTGCGCCGTGGTGACTTTGGCCGATACACCCGACGGTGGCACGCACGTGTGCTGGGGCAGTAACTGGAATCCCAAAGGCGGCGAAGAAGATGAGATCGCCGCGAGTCTTGAAGGGCTGTACGGAGCGATGATCGATGGCATGGTCAAGCTGGCTGGTTAAACCAGCCTGACCAAAGCGCGTTAAACCGGGGCGCTCAGGCGTCCCGGAATTGCGGCATCACGTGCTGCGCAAACAATTCCATCGACCGCGTACCTTTAAGCGGGTCCAACCCCGGGAATTGCGAATTCATGATGAAATCCGTACAGCGAAATTCTTTAGTGAATTTATCGAGTTTCTCAGCGACCTGAGCTGGCGTGCCAATCATGAAATGCTCGGCGAGCACGGAGTGGCGCATATCAGCCGGTTTAGTGACTGGCAACGGGGCGTCGTCGCCCTCGGCATCGGCGGCTTCGCTAAGAATGTCCTGATAGAACTCGAGCATGTGAAACAAATGATCCTGGCATTCCTCCCAGGCCTGCTCCTCACTCTCCGCACAATAGACCATACGCAGTTGGGCGATGTTGAACTCGTCCGGATTGCGCCCACTTTTCGCTAGCGTTTCCAGGTATAGCGGTGCCGGGTCAGGTCCCAAAGTCGCCATCAGGTGGTAACCCATTTCTGCCGCACGCGTAATGGCTTTGGGTCCGCGCGCGCCGATCCATATCGGCGGATGCGGTTGTTGCACAGATTTGGGCGTAACGCGTGCGTCTTTAACTTGCGTAAACCGACCATCGAAAGTCACCGAGTCCTCACTCAACAGGCGCTGAATCAGTGCGATACCTTCGCGAGTACGCATCCCACGTTCGCTACGATTCATACACAGTGCTTCAAATTCGTAGTGTGAATAACCCTGCCCAACGCCCAGATCAAAACGGCCGTTGGAAAAAATATCGACATTCGCGACTTCCTCGGCCAGCAATACCGGATGCTGATACGGCAGGATGATAATGAATGTGCCGATGCGGATGGTCGTCGTTTTCATGGCCACCGCAGCCGCGGTGGTCATCAGGGACGGATTGTAGGCGTCGTCCGTAAAGTGATGCTCAGTCAGCCAGATATTGTCATAGCCCAGCTCTTCGCCGCGCGCGATTTGCGCCAGGATTTGCTGGTAGAACGCCGGGAATGGGCGGCGCCAGCTAACCGGATTGCGAAAATCTTCCATAAAACCGAAACGCATGGTGTGTCCCCTAGACGTTAGTGCATTCGTTAACTTGAACAACCGGCATCAGCACGGCGACAGCTCAAAACGAGCGCGGTAATCCAAGTACTTTTTCGCCGACGAAATTCAGAATCATTTCGCGGCTCACCGGCGCAATGCGCGGAATCATGATTTCGCGCATATAACGCTCGACGTGGTATTCGCGGGCGTAACCCATGCCGCCATGGGTGAGCACCGCTTGTTCGCAGGCGTTAAATCCGGCCTCTGCGGCGAGGTATTTCGCAGCATTCGCCTCGGCACCACATTCCTCGCCAGCGTCGTATTTGCTCGACGCGTTGAAGGTCATCAGGTTGGCCGCTTCCAGTTCCATCCAGATGCGCGCAAGAGGATGCTGGATGGCCTGGTTTTTACCGATGGGCCGATCAAACACGACACGCTCGTTGGCGTAATCGACCGCGCGTTTGAGCGCAAGGCGGCCAAGGCCGACCGCTTCAGCCGCGATAAGAATGCGTTCCGGATTCAAGCCATGCAGAATGTAGCGAAAGCCTTTACCTTCTTCGCCGATCAAATCTTCTTGCGGCACTGGCATGCCGTCATAGAAAACCGCGTTGGAATCGACTGCTTTACGGCCCATTTTTGGAATTTCGTGAATTTCCGCGTAGTCGCGATTCAGATCGGTGTAGAACAGTGATAACCCTTCGGTCTTACGCTTCACTTCGTCCCGCGGTGTCGTGCGCGCAAGCAGTAGAACCTTATTCGCGCGCTGTGCCATCGAGGTCCAATGCTTTTGCCCGTGGATGAGATAACCGTCGCCGCTGCGCTCGGCCCGCACCTGCAAGCTCGTTGTATCGAGACCGGCATTCGGCTCCGTGACGCCAAAACAGGCCGAGTCTTCGCCGCGAATAAGCGGCGGCAGCATGCGCTGTTTTTGCTCATCACTACCGAACACGACGACCGGGTTGAGACCAAATAAGTTGAGGTGAATTGCTGACGCAGCGGTGTACCCACCACCGGCCTGGGAAACTGCTTGCATCATGACTGACGCTTCAGTGATGCCTAGCCCGCTGCCGCCATATTGCTCTGGCATGGCGATACCAAACCAGCCGCCCGCGCACACGGCGTCGACAAATGCCTGAGGGAAGTTGCCTGTCGTGTCGCAATCGAGCCAGTAATCAGCATCGAAATCGGCACACAGTTTGTTAATGGCGTCGCGGATAGCGAGCTGGTCGTCGGAAAATTCGAATTTCATCAGAAGAACCTGCGGACGTAGCGGATGGATTTCCGTGGAGTTATCGCCGCAGTGCTTGGCAACGGCGAGCCAGCCGCAATAATATCAGGAGTCATCCCCCGAGCGCGGGCAGTTTTGCCCGATAACGCCTGTGCGTCTCACGAAGGCAGGAAATGCTGTTCTTCGTCTTTGGACGCGAGGACGATGCTCGGCCAGCGCACACAACAAACTGAGATATTTCATGAGCGAATACCGGCTGAGCGAATCCGACGAATACAACCACGCGCCGACTGCGGACACGAATTTCAATGAAAGCGTGTACGTCAATGGCTTCGATATCAGCAATAACTCGGGCGGCTGGATGCGCATTGGCAATCGCCCGAACGAGGGTCATGCCGAGGCTCAGGTGTGTATGTATTTGCCCGATGGACGCGTCGCATGCCAGTTTCAACGGCCCGACATCACTGGCAATGACGGTTTCGCTGCGGGCGGACTTCAATATCAGGTCGATAAACCGGCACAAAAAGTCACCATGGACTACACCGGCGAGCTTTTAGTGCTTGAAGACCCGCAGTTGCTGCGCAATCCACGCGAACTGTTCAAGACCGCACCGCGCGCAAACGGCCGCATTCACTACGAACTCGACGCCACGTCGCCGGTCCACGGCGGGGAGCCAGTTAGTGATGATCAGGACACGCTCTATGGCCGGGATTTTTCCTTTGGACACTTTTATCAGCACATGCGCACCACCGGGTGGATGGAAATTGGTAACGAGCGCTGGGAGCTGAACGGCCTTGGCTGGCGCGATCATTCGTGGGGGCCACGCTACTGGACCAATATCTACTATTACCGCCTGCTGATCGCCAACTTTGGCCCCGACCGCGCCATGATGCTGCTAAAAATTACCGGCCGAGACGGGCGCACCCGTCGCCACGGTGTTCTCCAGTTCGACGGTGATTACGAGGACATCACTGATCTCGACATCATTACGGATTGGTCGGCTGCAAAAGATCCCGAGGCGATTCGCCTCAACGTGCGTACCGCCAAACGGGCGGCGACCATGGTTGGCGAAGTGGTGACCCTGGCACCACTCAGAAACCGGCGTAAAGTGGGTGACGAAACGCTCGAATCGCGTATCGCCGAAGGACTAACGCGCTGGCGCTGGGATGACCGCGAGGGTCTGGGCGTCACCGAATATATTGAATTTCTCGAAAATGGCGAACCGGTCGGTTTCCCGTTATGAATCAAGCACCAAACGATGCATGACGACGCCTCTGAACGCCGTGTCAGACTCTGATTCGCTCGACGCCGAGCTGAGTGCCGTTGTGGCTCACCTGGGCGAAGCGCTGCAGCGACGTCTGGGTAACGCAATCGAGATCAGCAATATCGATGTTGCTACCCTCGGCGGCTCGAATCGCACGGTCTTGTTTGACGTTCGCGGTGCTGGCCAACGGCGGCGCCTGGTGCTGCGCCAGGAAACGATTTCGATGGCCTATTCGCCGTTCCTGCCATCGGCGACGCAGTACGCCGTTCTCAGTGCCGCCTATCGACACGGGATGCCGGTACCAGAGCCGATTTTTGAACTGGAGCCGGTGGACGAGCTTGGCCAGGGGTACGTCGTCGCAGCAGTGGCGGGCGAGTCGCTACCCAAACGCTTGCTCAGCGGCACCCAGTTCGCAACCGCACGTGCGCGCTACCTGAAACAGGCCGGCGCGATGCTGGCGAAACTGCATGGCATCGATGTCGCCGAATTCGCAGTGCTGGAAACGGTCCCCGATACCCTCGACGCACTGGGTGCTCAAATCGGTTATTACGATGGATATGGTGAACCCCATCCGGCGCTGGAATTTGCCTTCCGGTGGCTGGAGAAATCGCAGCCTCCCGCAAATGCTCGGGTTCCGCTGCACGGCGACTTTCGCAATGGCAACATGCTGGTCGGCGAGGAGGGGATCCGCGCCTTGCTGGACTGGGAGTGCGCGCACATCGGCGACCCGTTGGAAGATTTCGGTTGGTTTTGTACTCGCTCCTGGCGCTTTGGCGCAGTTGATCGACCAGCCGGCGGATTCGGCTCCCGCGAGACCTTATACAGAGCCTACGAAGAGGCAGGCGGCAGAACCATCGATCGCGAAGCAGCTCGCTGGTGGGAAATATTCGGTCTGATGCGCTGGGCGCTGTACAACATCATGCAGATCGTTGGCCATGTGAATGGCACGCGTCGCTCGCCGGCATTCGCCGCATGTGGCCGCAACACAGCATTGATAGAGTATGAAATGCTGATGACAATGGCAGGCAAGTTCGACTAGCGAGACTGATCACCATGCGCGGCAAATTCGATGACCGAAGGCATTTGCGTGGATACCCGCGACGATTCGCGGCGATGCGTTCCTGAGCGACGCAATTGCGGCGCAAGACACGCATCGTGGACGACATCAACGCGCTGACAGCGCCGGAGAATGACATGGCACACGATTGGCCCGTACTACCGGATTTACTGCAAACAGTGCGCGAATTCATCGACGAGTTGTCGCCGCGGCTGGGTAAACAAGACCGCTATCATGCGCTGTGCTCGATTTACCTGCTCGACATCGCCCAGCGCGAACTGAATGAATGGTCGACAACGCGCACCGAAGACGACGACAGACTCGCGCAATGGGTCGCCGGCGGTGACGCCATGGCGCCGCAAGACGTCATCAAAATGTTGTGTACAAACATTCGTTCAGGTCAGCACGACGACCAACTAGACCAACTGTTCGAGGCGATGCAGGCGCACGTTAGCGCGAAAGTGCGTGTGTCTCGGCCCGATTACCTGCACCCCGACGAGCGTTGACGACTTTCAAGGACTCACCATGACTGACAAAAAAATAGACTTTTCCATCAAGGACCGTATCGCCCGCATCGTGATTGACGATGTTGCCAATCACAATGTCATTGGCTCGCAGTTCGCGCGCGAACTCTCCGAAGCGGCTATCGCGTGCGAAGGCAACAAGGACATTCGCGTGGTGTTACTGACGGCCAATGGCGACGAATTTTCGGTCGGCGGTGACCTCAACGAATTCCTCGCCAAGCGCGATTCCTTACGCGAACACGTTCGGGAAATGGCAACGTTTTTTCATCTTGGTATCACGGTTCTGAACCGTTTGTCGACGCCAGTTGTATGCGGGGTCAACGGGGTTGCGGCTGGTGGTGGCGTCAGCCTGGTATGTATGAGCGACATGGCAATTGCCAAACGCTCAGCGCGATTTAATCTTGCCTACACTCGTTCCGGGCTTACCCCAGACGGTGGTTCGACGTGGTTTTTGCCGCGCCTGGTAGGCGCGCAACGGGCTTTCGACATCATGGCCACCAACCCGACGCTGAGTGCCGAACAAGCCCAGGAAATAGGCCTCATTGCTCGCGTAGTCGACGACGCGGACTATGAAAGCACGCTGGAAGAGGTACTCCAGACACTGGCAAACGCACCATCAAATGCAGTTGGGATTGGCAAACAGCTGATGCGCCAGAGTCTTTCTAATTCGCTCGAGCAACAGCTCGAACTCGAAGGGCGAGCCATATCTGAGAGCGTCTCGGCGCCCGAAACACTGGCCAAACTGGAAGCGTTCTTCGCGAAGCGAAAATCCTGAGCCGGGAATCCCGCAGGCGCAACGCTGCGCAGGCGAATTGCTCCGGGGGCTATGACTGGAGCACGGGATGCCTCGGCCCCGGAGGGCAGTCACGAGGTTCCGGCAAATATTGCGCCCAGACCAAGCGGGCAGGCGTTGGCGCGCGTGGACAAGTGTCAGACGATTCTTTATCGTCGCGGGAATAATCTTGCCGCAAATGCGGCAGCGTAATTTAGCAATTCGGAGAACAACATGGCGCAAGTAATGTCCGCCGACTCGATATCGCCACCGGGCGATGACTTCAACAACGCGTTTCAGCTGAATGCCGATCAGCAGGCTATGTTTGACGAAGCAGATCGATATGCCCGCAACGAACTCTATCCGCTTTCGCAGCGTATGGATGATGAAGAGTGGTGGCCGGAGAATGTCTTCGCTGACATTGGTGATGCCGGCTATTTCGGCATCACAGTGCCGGAAGAATATGGCGGACAAGGGCTTGATTTATTCACCAGCGGCTTGGTCTGCCAGGCCTTCGGGCGTTGGAATTACGCGTTGTCGCTGAGCTGGATTGCACACGAAAACTTGTGCATGAACAACATTTATCGCAACGCTAACGAGTTTTTGCGCGCCAAGTACCTGCCGGGCCTGTGCTCCGGAAAGAAAATCGGCGCGCTCGGGCTGACTGAACCCGGTGCAGGTTCCGATGCACTCGGTTCAATGGCCACGACCGCACGCCAGGAGGGTGACAATTACGTTCTCAACGGACGCAAAATGTACATCACCAATGGCCCGGTCGCGGACGTGCTGCTGGTTTACGCAAAAACCGAACCGGAGAAAGGACCACACGGCATCACAGCCTTCATTGTGGAGAAGGATTTTCCTGGTTTCAGTGTCGCGCAGAAGCTCAACAAGATGGGCTTCCGCGGTAGCCAGACCGGCGAGCTGTTGTTCGATGAGTGCGTGGTCCCGGCCGAGAATATCGTCGGCAAGAAGAACGAGGGCGTCGCCGTCGTCATGAGTGGTCTCGATCTGGAGCGCGCGGTCATTTCACCAATCTGTGTCGGCATGGCTGAACGCGCACTGGAACTCACCATTGAGTATGCAAAAACCCGCGAGCAATTCGGCAAACCGATTTCTGAATTTCAGATGATTCAATCGAAGATCGCCGACATGTACGTCTGGGTCGAAGCCATGAAAGCCCTTAATTTCAAGGTCCTCGCCGAGGTCAATGACCTCGAAGTAGGGGCCGGCGGACGCGGTATGGTCCACGCCAATACAGCAGCGTCGATTATGTACACCGCCAACATGCTCAACCGCGTTCTGGACGAAGCTGTGCAGGTCCATGGCGGCATGGGATACATGTGGGAAAGCGAGATTAATCGACTTTATCGCGGCAATAAATTGCTTGAAATTGGCGCTGGCACAACCGAAGTCCGCAAAATGATCATCGCTCGCGAGCTGCTGAAGTAGGCGCGATGGCAGATTCATCACCAATCCCGAAAACCAACGAAGACCTCGCTGCTCACCCGACGGTATTCGCGCCTGGCCTGCTCGACGGTCAGGTCGTGTTTGCATCTGGTGGTGGTAGTGGCATTGGCCGCGCGACAGCGTGGTTGGCGGCGCGTCTGGGTGCGCACGTTATCGTGGGTGGGCGCACTCAGGAAAAACTGGAAGGCGTTGCCGATGCGATCACAGCAGCGGGGTTGAAGGCGTCGTTTCAGGTTCTCGACATTCGTCAACGCGAATCAGTCGAAGCTGCGTTTGCGTCGATTGGTGCAGACAATGGCCCGATCGATTTGCTGGTTAACAGCGCCGGCGGCCAATTTCCACAGCCGTCCATGGATTACAGTGAAAAAGGCTGGCAAACGGTCATCAACACCAACCTGCACGGGACCTGGCACATGATGCACTGCGCGGCCCAGGCCTGGCGTGAGCAGCAACATAGCGGCAGCATCGTGAATATCGTTGTCGTCAATCAGGGGTTGTTCGGCGTTGCACATACCTCTGCGGCACGCGCCGGCGTCATGGCGTTTTCGAACAAAGCAGCAGTCGAGTGGGCACCGCACAACATCCGCGTCAATTGCATCGCGCCCGGAGCCATTGAAACAGAAGGGTGGGCGGTATACCCAGAAGAGGCGCGTTCGCGATATCCGGCAACCAACCCATTGATGCGTCCCGGCTCACCCTGGGAAATAGCCGAGGCGGCCGTTTTCATCGGCGGGCCAGGCGGGCGATTTATCAATGGCGAGACGGTCGTGGTTGATGGCGGAGGGCAGCACTGGGGGGAAATATGGACCACCGGCAAACCCGAGTACTACGCCGCCGCCACACGGCTCTGGGACGACGGCGCGAAGTAGGGGGCTTGGTTTCTTCGACCCTTCCAACTCGCCGTGGAAAGCGGCTTTCGACCTAATCTCCCCAGTTGGAAACTATTTAAAGCCTTTCATGCCGGCGTCTGCAGGCCAAAATCAGCCCAAATCCTGCAGCGCCTAAACCTTGCCCGCCGCGCGCAAATCATCCAATTTCGCGTCCTTCACAATCACACCTTTGGCATATAGCTCAGCCAGCCGCTCTGCGCTGTAACCCAGCGACTCGACCAGAATTTCCTCATTATGCTCACCAAGATAGGGGGCACGAAACGGCGTTTCGACCGTCATCGTGTCAATCTTGTACGGCGAGCGCGCAACCGGCGTACTACCAAGTTCCGGATGCGGCAGATCCTGAAACAGTTCGCGCGCCTTGATTTGCTGATGATGAGGTACCTGATCGATAGCCAGAATCGGTGCCGACGGGACCCGTGCTTCGGCAAGCAGGCGTAGCGGCTCCGAATCATTACTGAAAGTCTGCAACCAGTCCTCGATGTAGGCGCGTACTTCAGGCCGTCGCGCGCAACGCGCTTCCTGGGTGGCGTAACGTTCGTCGCTCTCAAGCTCAGGCATACCCATCGCCTTCACCAGGGGCGCCCACTGGTGCTCTGCAACTGCGAAAACAATGTATCCCTCCTTGGAGCGGTAGGTACCGTAAGGGCAAATGGAATAGAAATCACCGCCGAAGCGATGGGGTGCGATACGCCCCTCGGTCATCATCGAGACCGGGAAGTTGACGTAGTCCAGATAAACCAGGGATTCCAACTGTGAGACATCGATGTACTGCCCCTCGCCATCAACCGTACGCTGATACAGTGCCGCGCAAATCGCCAGCGAGGCATGCACACCGGCGTTCGGATCGCCGATGTAATTACCGACATACTGCGGCGGACCGTCCGGCTCACCGGTCATCGACATCATGCCGCTTTGGGCCTGCGCGATAATGTCGAAGCTCGGCAATTTCGAAGATGGCCCTTCCTGACCAAACCCCGAAATTGACGCCATAATCAGATTCGGATTAATCGCTTTCAGCGATTCGTAATCGAAACCGTATTTGGCCATCACACCGGGACTGTAATTTTCAATCACAACGTCCGTTTCGCGCACCAGGTCGCGGATAATGGCACGCCCTTCTTCCGAGGCGAATTCAACCGCCACGCTCTTTTTGCCTGCGCACGCTGCGAGAAAAAAACCACTCACGCCCGGCGCCACGAAATGAATCTTGCGACCCAGATCACCGTCCGGGGTGCGCTCGACCTTGATCACATCGGCACCAAAATCGGCCAGCAAGCGAGTCGCCGCGGGACCGGCGAGGTATTGGGTAAAGTCGAGTACTTTGACATTGGCCAGCATTTTCTTGCGCGGCGCTTGTGCGGTCGTCATGGATATTCCTCAGATCTGATTCTTCAAACCAGAGCGCATCGACGCGCCGGGATTCGATACCTGTATCGAAAATCGACCCCGCCTCGATGCTAATCTGCATCGAGCACTCCAGGGTGCAGATTAGCTTAGCGGCCGGGCAACTGGAACGACTATTTCCGATACGCCTGGATGACGCCAGCGAATTGATCATCGCGCGATAGCTTGACGCTCCGGGCGGCCGCATTGTCTGATAGCTCTCCAGTCATTTTCCCAGAGAGATTTCGCGCATGCATCTTGTTCGTTCGTCGTTGTTCGTCCCCGGCCATAAACCGGATTGGGTTCCTAAAGCACAGGCAGCCGGTGCAGACGAGCTGATCCTCGACCTTGAAGACGCTGTACCCGATGATCAAAAAACTGCCGCTCGCCCGCTCGTGCGTGCCAGCGTGCAAACCCTTCATCAACAAAATCAATATTGCTCGGTCAGAGTCAATGGCCTCGCTACCGGGCGCACGCTGGATGATTTGGAAGGCATCATCTGCCCCGAACTTCGCGCAGTGATGTTGCCGAAAATCGAGTCCGTCGCAGACATTACCGTGCTTGATGGCATGCTCACTCAGCTTGAACGGCGCCACGGCATTACTGAGGGCACCGTGGCAACTACGCTCGCGCTTGAAACGGCTGGCGCGATGCGCGATGCCTGCGAAATAGGGCGTTCCGGGCGCCGCGTCCATCAGCTGATGCTGGCGTGTGGACCGGGTGGCGACGCTGCACGAGCCGTCGGCTATCAGTGGACCAAACACGGTGAAGAAACTGTCTATTTACGTTCTAAAGCGGTGCTTGATGCGCGAGCAGCGGGAATTCCCTATCCAATGACCAGCTCGTGGTGGGATATACGCGACCTCGACGGCCTGCGTCTGGACGCTGAACGCAATCGCCGCCTCGGCATGCGCGGGATGTGCCTGATGCATCCCTCGCACGTACCTATCGTGAATGAAATATTCAGCCCCCAAGCCGATGAAATCGAGCACGCACGCGGCCTGCTCGCAGCCATGGAAGCGGCCGAGGCAGCGGGCAGGGCGGCGGTCATATACGACGGCGATATGGTTGATTATGCGATGGTAACGACGGCGAAAGAACTGATAGCGTTGGCCGACAGCGTTGGGAGCGGTGGCGGCAAACCGGGCACGGATTAACAACGTGTAGCCGCCCTCGGCCTGGAACGGCCGATGGCAATATCGCAGGGGGATTGCCGCAGTCCACAAGCGTCAAGCGCTCTCGTCCTGCCTTTGCACCGCACCACGTGTAATGGTTTGTCCACCATCAACCGTCAGTACCTGCCCGGTGATATGGCGCGCCTCACTGCTCGCGAGAAACGTCACGGCTGCAGCAACGTCATCTGGTTCTCCGATGCGCCCGACCGGCGTGCTCTGACGAATGCCATCGACGAATCCAGGCTTTTCCAACAAGGCACGAATCATGTCGGTGCGCACGGTGCCCGGCGCTACTGCATTGACCCGCACGCCCCGACCACCCCATTCGACAGCCAATTGTCGAGTCATCTGTTCCAGGGCAGCTTTGGATACGCCATACGCACCGCTACCAACGAGCCCGAAGCGAGCGTTGACGGAAGAAACCACGACCATTGCGCCACCGCCGACCCTTGCCATCTCCGGCAAAGCCAACCGCGCGAGCCGTAAGGGTCCGGACACGTTGGTGTCGAGAATCCTTGCCCAACTGTCTTCTGGCAAGTCTGTCAGGGGGTCGAAGGAGGGGTTGATTCCGGCATTACAGACCAGGATGTCGATCCGCCCGTAGCGGGCCAGGACAGCGTCAACCAGCCCCTGTAAGTCCTCACCGCGAGCGGCATGAGCAGCCACCCCAATTGCGTCGAGGCCGTCGGCGACTAACTCAGACGCAACAGCCGCGCAGGCCTCTGGCTTACGCGAAGAAAGGGCAACTTTCGCACCCTGGCTGGCCAGCATTCGCGCACAAGCCAACCCTATTCCGCGCGTTGCCCCGGTTAGCACCGCAACTTTCCCTGCCATCGAAAACAATTCGCCACGCTTGCTCATTAAACTGTCACCTCCAAATTCACGCCGGACTGTACTAGCTCCCCGATCCAAGGACTATGATAGGCGGCATCCGGTAGCAGCGGAGCGCAGATCCGCGTACGCGCGCGCGCATTGACCAGCACCACAGTAATCCATGGAGAAAGTATGAAAATCACTCGTTTTTGCGCCACTGATGATGGCGGCTCGCGTTTTGAAGATCTGGAAATCACTCTGGCCAACGAACGGGAAGACGGTATGGGCCATACGATCTCGTTCTCGACCCCATTCTCGTCTCCCAACGTGTCGCTGGTTACGTTACCTGCTGGTCTCGACCAGGATTGGCATGGCGCGCCTGAACGGCAATTGGTGTTCGTTTTGCAGGGTTGTGTGGAAGTCGAAACGACCGATGGGAACAAACGCCGTTGGCACAAGGGGCAATTTTTCCTTGCCGACGACACTAGCGGCCAAGGCCATCAAACTCGCACGATTAATGGTCCGGCGCTGGTCTTATTCAATCCGGTCAGCGCCGAATTTGCGGTCGAGCGTTGGACTCAGGCGGTGGAATGAGCTGAACACGCGCTACCGAGAGTGCATGTTCAATTGGCGCGATGGGGTCCGTCCAAATCGCACACCGAGCACCAACTTGGTCAGCAGTGAGGCCCTGGAGTGCGAATTAATCTACGAAGGCCAGATTCACCTAACGTGCGTAGTCCAGGTCCAAGGATAATGTTTTATTTAACATAATATACATTATGCGAAGTTGTAATTAAAGCTCTCGTCAGCCACAAACCCAAGCGACCAACAATTGATATGGGCTCATCGCAACACCGGCTTACTGCCAATTGTTGGTGTGACGTGCCGCCGCTGGTCGATCTACGCAGACCTTGGCTGTCCTGCATTTAGCCCATCGAACCGATACCGCATAGGGTAATTATTTACTTTAATTATCTTATTTATGCTATTGTTTTTATTATTTTTTTATAAACATTTATATATGACGAAATAATCAACGAATCATCAGCCCGATTGAAGTCACTGCATCGTTAGCGACCTTACTCGGACTAGACGGATAATTAGTCGTAATATCAGTTATCAGTGGCGCGTACCCGTTTGGCACGAGCTGCGTAGCCCGGTCCCTCGATGCTGATCGTCAAGCGCTGGTATTGGCTGAGGCAACGGCTCCTAAAGCACTAAGGAAACTCACATGGCGGGACAGAAACGCAAGAGAATTGTCATTATCGGGGGTGGTACCGGCGGCATGGCAGTCGCATCTGCTTTGCAGGCTTGCCAAGCCAGCGGACAGCTCGACATCACCGTGGTCGAACCGAACGACTACCACTACTACCAACCGCAATGGACCATGGTGGGTGGCGGGATTTACCCGCGTGAAACGACGCGACGGAAAATGACCGAACTAATCCCGCTCGGGGTTAACTGGATTAACGAGGCTGTCGCTGAGTTTGACCCCGCTCAAAACAACATCACCACAATCAACGCGCGACGCATCGATTACGACTATCTTATCGTCGCAGCCGGACTGAAACTCGACTGGCAAAAAATTGACGGCCTGGAAGGTAATCTCGGTAAATCAGGGATTTGCAGCAACTATAGTTACGATTCGGTCGAATCAACCTGGCAGAATATTCGGGGCCTGAAAACTGGTGCGGCCTTGTTTACCTTCCCGCCACCCCCAATCAAATGCGCCGGTGCACCGCAGAAGATCATGTATCTGGCCGAAGATCATTTCCGACGCAGCGGGGTCCGGAATGCAATCGAGGTCCGTTATTTCTGTGCCGCGGACGGGATCTTTGCGATCAAAAAATACGCCGCCGTTCTGAATCAAATCTGTACTGATCGCAATATCGAGACTAATTTTGCGTGGAAACTCGTTGCTGTCGATGCCGGCGCCCGAGAAGCACAATTCGAGAATACGAAATCTTCGGAGAAGCGCACCGAGAAATTCGACATGTTGCACATCACGCCACCAATGAGCGCGCCCGACTTCATCAAAAACAGTTCGCTTGCCAACGAAGGCGGCTTTGTCGAAGTGGACAAGAACACCACGCAGCATGTTCGTTACCCGAATATTTTCAGCCTCGGTGACGCCAGCAGCCTGCCAACGTCAAAAACGGCAGCAGCGGTACGCGCCCAGTTGCCAGTGTTGATCATGAATCTGGCTGCGACCATGAATGGCCGCGATTTGACCGAGAGCTACAACGGGTACACCTCCTGCCCACTGGTGACCGGCTACGGACGCTTGGTACTGGCAGAATTCGATTACGACTTGAATCCCATGGAGACCTTTCCCTTTGACCAGGGAAAAGAGCGACGCAGTATGTATTGGCTAAAAAAATATGTCCTGCCCATCATCTACTGGAAGTCGCTGGTGGCAGGCCGCCAATGGCCTGCGTTGATGTCTGAGCGCCATTTGAAGTCTTTTGAATCAATAAGTTAAAGAATTTTTTATATCTGATACCTAAAGCTTTTCCGGCGTACCAAATAATGGGCCAAACGTCTCGCTGAAGGCCCGCCCTGGCGCCAGGCGACAACTCCCGTTATACGGGCTGCTCAGGCCCGCGAGGAATGATGCCGGTCGGATTGATGGAACGGTGAGAGCCAAAATAGTGATTTTTGATGTGTGGTAGATCAGTCAGTTCAACTATCCCTGGCGAGTAATACAGCCGTTCGAGCAACCGATGCAGATTGGGGTAGTCACGGATGCGTTTTAGATTGCATTTGAAGTGATAGTGATAGACCGAGTCGAAACGAACAAGCGTCGTAAACAAGCGCCAATCAGCCTCCGTCTGCTGGGTACCGCATAGATAGTCCTGGCCCTCCAGCAGGTCTTCCAGCCAGTCCAACGAATCAAACAAAGCCGCGACGGCCTCATCGTACGCCGCTTGTGTCGTGGCGAAGCCACAGCGATAAACGCCATTGTTGACGGTCTCGTAGACACGTGCGTTGATTTCGTCAATACGCGCACGTAAAAGATCAGGATAATAGTCGCCGTGAGTTGCACCGATGCTGTCGAAGGCGCTGTTGAACATACGAATGATTTCTGAAGATTCGTTGCTGACAATGGTCGCTCTTTCCCGATCCCACAACACCGGAATCGTGACGCGACCCGAAAAATCAGGCGCTGCGGCCGTATAGACCTGATGCATGAAATCAGCGTTATTTACCGGATCGGCGACAACGCCCTCACCTTCAGCGAATGACCACCCCTGCTCCCCCATATACCAATGTACAACGGACAGGGAAATGTGAGATTCCAGCCCCTTCAGATGCCGGAAAATCAGTGTGCGATGCGCCCATGGGCAGGCGTGGCCGATGTAGAGGTGGTAGCGGCCGGAAGCCGCTGGAAAGCCGCCTTGTCCGGATGGCCCGGGCGCGCCGTCAGGTGTAATCCAATTCCTGAACCTGGCTTCGGAACGCTGGAATCTACCGGCGGTGGTTTTGGTGTCGTACCACTCATCGTGCCACGCCCCGTCCACTAGCATTCCCATCGCGACACTCCTGAGTTCCCCCGCCCCATCATTTCGCTGATATGGCTGGGGCGATTGTGGGTCAATTCACCGGACAAGCTAAGCGCAACTGCACTAGCGACTCAAGCCCACGGTGCCGTACAGCACCGTCGCCCTGCCATACGAGAACAACAACCACGCGACCAGGGACCGCCCAGGCTAAACGGTAGTTACAAGTGCCGCCCGGCTTGCTAGTGAGAACAAGCGGTAGAAATTATCAGTTGTCGCTGCGGCAAGTTCCTCGAAATCTTCGCCACGCAGCATTGCAAGGTACTCTGCTGTATGGCGGACATAGGCTGGCTCGTTTTGCTTTCCCCGTACCGGTACGGGTGCTAGCCATGGAGAATCCGTTTCAACCAGCAAGCGCTCCAGTGGGACTTTTCCCGCGACTTCTTTTAGTGCGAGCGCGTTTTTAAAAGTCACGATGCCGGACAGGGAAATATAAAAGCCGAGATCGAGGGCTGCGGATGCGACGTCCCAATCCTCAACGAAACAGTGCATAACACCGCCCACTTCGCTCGCCCGTTCTTCGCGGAGTATTTTGAGCAAGTCGTCAGCCGCCTCGCGGCAGTGAATTATCAGCGGTTTGCCTGATTCGCGAGCTGCCGATATGTGCGTACGCAGGCGCTGCCGCTGCCAATCGAGATCACCTTCGCTGCGAAAATAATCGAGACCAGTTTCACCAATCGCAACGATCTGGTCATCGTCAGCCAGTCGCAACAATTGCTCTACCCTGGGTTCCTCGGCGCTCTCTTCGGTATTCGGGTGCACACCGACCGAAGCCGAAACATTGTCATAGCCGCGCGCGGTCTCGATAACGCCCGCAAAAGTTTCAAGATCGACTGCTACGCACAACATATGTTCGATATCGACTGCGGCGGCACGCGCGAGTACGCCCGTCATACCATCCGAACCGCCGTCAATTAGCGGCAAATGGCAGTGAGAATCGACTAGTGACATAAAATTTCAGGGGGTGAGAAGACCGCTACGCGGCCTGCTGCGAATCACATGGTGTGGGTCTGACGGTCTGACTTTAGCGCCCCGGCGAGTTGGGTTTCAATCTTGTTACGCGTAGCGCCGTTATCCAGCTCACTGAACTGAACCCCGATTCCGGCAGTACGATTGCCCTGTGCGCCTTTGGGCGTGATCCAGACCACCCGTCCGGCAACCGGCAATTTTTCTTTGCTGTCTGTCAGCGTTAATAGCATGAAGACCTCATCGCCTATTTTGTATGCCTTGTTGGTCGGGATAAACAAGCCACCATTTTTGATAAATGGCATGTAAGCGGCATATAGCGAACTTTTGTCGCGTATCGTCAGCGAGAGGATACCCTGTCTGGGATTCTTGCCGGCTGCGCTCATAGCTTAGGTCTCCGATTGCGTAACTTTCGCCCAACAGTAAAACAGGTTTTCTATCACTTCTGCGCTGCGGATGCCGCTTGAGCGTAGCACCACGCTGCGTGCCGAGGCAATTTGGTCGAGGAACGAAAACAGCCGTTGGGAGTTTAGTTTATTTGCGATCTCGTGCAAACGACGAAGCGTCGTTTGTGAAGCGTGCAAATGGCGTAACTGCTGGCCGAAATTGGTTGCGATGAGGGCCCTGACGATGACATCGATTGCGTCGAGAAACTCGCGCACGTCGTTCTTGGCATAGTCGCGCGCGTTGACGAATGGACTTTCTTGGTCAAGAGCAATCGCTCCCAATGAGGCGATTATCGCGTCGAAAGGCGGCGCCTCACCGGTGGAAAGTTGCGCGCGAATCTCCAACGGAGCCCCTGCCAGCGTCTGGTCGCCAAACGGGCGCACCGTCTCGTCCCCTGCTCGCTCGCTATCCAACCACGCGAGGCAGGTACCCCAATCCGGGGGGCTCAGTTTGAGTTTCTGGCAGCGGCTGACAATTGTTTGGGTCAGCTGGCCGGGGCGGTGTGACAGCAGTAGCAAAAGCGCACCCGCAGGTGGCTCTTCAAGGAGTTTCAACAGCGCGTTAGCAGCATTCGCGTTCATCAGCTCGGCCGGATAAATCAGCGCCAGCTTGCGAGAACCGTAATGAGGGCGCAATGAGTAAAAAGCGATTAAGTCGCGCACCTGGTCAATCAAAATGCTTTTCTTATCTTCTTCAAGCTGAAGAATTTTCAAATCCGGGTGGTTACCGGCAGCAATGAGCATACAGCTGCGACAGACGCCGCACGCCTCAAGGCCTTCGCCCGACTCACACAGCACCACGTTCGCAAACGCGTTCGCCAGTGCGAACTTACCGAGTCCGGCCACGCCGCTAATCAGATAGGCGTGCGCAAGCGTGTCCTCCCTCATCGCCTGCCCAAGTTTCTGCCAGGCACTATCTAACCAGGGATACGGCGCGGTCATGTGAATCTCGCGTGTAGCTGGCGACCTAACTCCCTGGCCACATTTGCCAGACTTTGAGTGGCATCAATAACCTCGAACCGCAGTGGAAACTGTGCCGCGCGCGCGAGATATCGGCTGCGCACACGCTCGAAAAAGACAACTTCTTCGCGCTCGAATCTGTCCGTATCACCCCGTGCACGTGCCCGCTTAAGCCCAACCTCCACGGGGGCGTCCAGCAGCAAGGTGAGATCGGGCTGTAGATGGGCATGCACGAGCGCTTCAACGCCCGCTATGAAACTTTCGTCCAATTCTCTGCCGCCCCCCTGGTAGGCATAGGTTGCGTCGGTAAATCGATCACACACGACACAGCGACCGGCAACCAGGTGAGGTTCAATGAATTCCGCAAGATGTTGCGCACGTGCGGCGAACATCAGAAGCAATTCCGCGGCCGGCGCCATCGCGGACGATTCCGGAGTGAGTAATAAAGCGCGAATGCTCTCCCCGATTGGGGTACCGCCGGGCTCGCGCGTCAGCACTACCTCTCGTCCCTGCTCCCGCATAGCTTGCGCCACAGTTTCGACGGCAGTCGATTTGCCGACCCCTTCTATACCTTCAAGCGTTATGAATAGCCCGTCGTGGTCCATCTATCGTCTCAACTGAAAGCGTTTCACGGCGTTGTTGTGCTCGCGCAGAGAGCGTGAAAAGTAGTGCGTTCCATCACCCTTTGCAACGAAGTAAAGCGCCTTCCCGGCGGCCGGATGCAAGGCGGCTTCTATGGCAGCTTGCCCGGGCATGGCGATCGGCGTTGGCGGCAAGCCACCGCGAGTGTAGGTATTGTATGGCCCGTCGCGGCGCAGATCTGCGCGTCGCAGGTTGCCGTCGAATTGACGGCCAAGTCCATAAATAACGGTTGGGTCGGTCTGCAATCGCATCCCGATTTGCAGGCGACGTACAAACACTCCGGCTATTTCCTGCCGCTCCGCGGCCTGCCCTGTTTCTTTCTCGATGATAGAGGCCATGATGAGCGCCTCGTACGCGCTCGTGTAGGGCAATGCTTCGTCACGCTTCTTCCACGCGCCCGCGACAACATCACGCATTCGTTGGTAAGCACGCAGGAGCACTTGCCTGTCCGTCGTATCAATCTCATAGCGATAGGTGGCGGGGAAAAACAGACCCTCGGGATGAGCTTCCTCGAGCCCTAATTGCGCCATTACCGCTCCTTCGTCAGTCCGCTTCAGGGTCGTGACGATATGCGGCGCATTTTCGAGCCGATCGACAATATCGCTAAATGTGGAACCTTCGATGAAGGTCACTTCTAGTGCCTTAGTCGCACCAGCGACGATTCGCTCCAATACCGTGACCGGCGAATCACCGGGAGAAACTTCATAAACGCCTGCTTTGATGCGGTTGGCGACCTGGTCCAGTCGTGCTTGCAGAATCAGAAATCGGTAATCCGGGATCCAACCGTTCTGTTCAAACTGTCGCGCCACCGCGGCGGTGCTCGCTCCTGGCGATATTCTGAATAACTGAGCGTGAGTCGTGTCGATGGGGCGTTGCATGACACGCGGCAACTCGCGATGCACCAGACCAACAAAAACAGCGACTAGCAGGGCGCCGACCAGGCAAATCGTAGCCACACATCGCAGTAGAATTTTCACGGAATAACGCCGTCAGCGCGCAGTGCGGCGGCAATCACCGTCGCTATGTCGCACTGTAACGCTGCGCTGCGAGACATTCCCTCGACGCTGGCAAGGGCTCGCACACCGATGATTGAGTTCGTTAAAAATATTTCATCCGCCGCCGCAAGTTCCGCTGGCATTAGTTGGCGAATCTGAACCGCAATTGCGTGGCGCCGGCACCAATCGAGCACGGCCTGCCGTATCACACCTCGCACACCGCAGTTTGCCAGTTCGGGGGTCACCAGAGAGTCGCCAAAGCGCGCGAAAACATTGGTCCGCGTACCTTCGATGAGAGAGCCATGTTGGTCGAGCATCAATCCTTCGAAGGGGTCGCTGTCTGGCCACGCGCGACTCGCCAACACCTGATCGAGGCGGTTCAAATGTTTCATACCCGCGATAGCCGGGTTGTCGCCGAGGCGATGCTGGCAGACGAATGCATGAATCTCGGATGGACGCATCTCAGTCAGGTATTCGGGCCACGGCTGCACAGTCAGTACCCGACGCCCAGATGCTTCCGGCGGGACTTTATAGCCGCGTCCACCGCTCCCTCGCGTCACCAATATTTTTACGACAGCGTCGCTTGTGTCCTGCGTTAAGCGAGCCAACTCGTCGACGATTACGGAATTTTCCGGAAGTGAAATTCCGAGCGCCGCAGAATCTCGGTAAAGGCGTGCAAGATGCGCCTCCAGGGCTAACAAGCGATGCCCACGAAGTGCGATGGTTTCAAACAGTCCATCACCATAAGACAGACCACGATCGTGGACGTCGATACTGTTCGCAACCTGACCGTCGACCAGACATATCATCGCGGCATGCCGATACTCAGCGTCGCGCTAAGGCATCAATCGGGACGCTAGAATTGCTTGAATATGAGCGTGCCGTTGGTGCCGCCGAATCCAAATGAATTGGAGAGTGAGACCTTGATCGGCATCTTGCGTGCTTCGTTGGGAACGTAATCCAGATCGCATTCCGGATCGGGGTTCTGCAAGTTAATGGTTGGCGGCGCAATCTGATCGCGAATCGCGAGTATCGAATAGACGGCTTCGGCACCGCCGGCTGCGCCAAGCATGTGGCCGACCATCGATTTAGTCGAACTCATAACAAGCTTGTAGGCGTGCTCGCCAAATACGGCCTTCACGGCTTGCGTTTCGGCCTTGTCGCCCGCCGGGGTAGAGGTACCGTGGGCATTGATGTAGTCAATCGCACCGGGCTCGAGTCCAGCATTAGCCAACGCCATCGTCATACAGTCTGCTGCGCCTTCCCCGTTCGGAGATGGTGCGGTCATATGGTATGCGTCACTGTTCATCGCAAAACCGACAACTTCGGCATAGATGTCAGCACCGCGAGCCTCGGCATGCTCAAGCGACTCAAGAACAATCACACCGGCACCATCGCTGAGCACAAACCCATCGCGCTCTGCGTCCCACGGGCGGCTCGCGGCACTGGGGTCATCATTGCGGGTCGAAAGCGCTTTTGCCGACGCGAACCCACCGATCCCGGTCGGGCAGGTTGCGAACTCAGAGCCGCCGGCAATGATCAAATCCTGCTCGCCCGACTGGATGGTCTTCGCCGCCAGGCCGATGCAATGTGCGGCAGTCGAACAGGCCGACACGATTGCGTAATTCGGGCCCTTAATGCCATATCGAATTGATAAATTACCAGCAACCATGTTGATGATATTGCTGGGCACGAAGAACGGCGAAATGCGTCGTGGCCCGCCGTCCAAAAAGGATTGATAACCCTTTTCTATACCCGGCAGCCCACCGATACCGGAACCAATGATGGTACCGATTCGCTTGGCGTTCGAACTGTTTATTTCTATACCGGAGTCTTCGATGGCCTCGATGGCCGCGGCCAGCCCGTAATGAATGAACGGGTCCATTTTCCGGGCATCTTTAGTCGACACGAACTGGGTGATATCAAAACCATTGATCTCACCGGCTATCCGAACCGAAAATTTTGAAGCGTCGAACGACTCGATTGGCCCGATACCACTGACACCCTGGACCGTATTCTTCCAGGAAGCACTGACAGTATTACCGTTGGGGGCAACCAAGCCCATCCCTGTTACTACAACTCGATGCGTCAACTTGCGGATTCCTTTAACTTACCGGACGCTAAAAATAGAAAAGGCCGCGTTTCATGATCGAATCGCGGCCTTTTGAACTACTACTTAACTTTTACGAATCCAGGTGTTCGTTGATGTAATTGATCGCTTGCTGGACAGTCGTGATCTTTTCGGCATCTTCGTCTGGAATTTCTGTCTTGAATTCTTCTTCCAATGCCATCACGAGTTCAACTGTATCGAGCGAATCAGCGCCCAAATCGTCGACGAAAGAAGCCTCATTAGTTACTTCTTCTTCTTTTACGCCCAGCTGTTCGACGACGATCTTTTTGACACGTTCCTCAACGCTGCTCATCGTATGAAATTCCTCCCAATTAGGTGCCCGCAGGTGTACGGCGGGTGTTAGTTTAGTGAAAACCGAATAAACTGCAAGCAAGCTAACAGTCTCGGTCGTAAAACGACTTTAAAAACATAAAATTAGAACTGATTTTTGGCAATCGCCAAACCGCTGCAACCACGCAGATTCAGTCCTGGACACGTGGTCTTTTAAACCATGTACATCCCACCATTGACATGAATGGTTTCCCCGGTGATGTAAGCCGCCTCGGATGAAGCGAGAAAACCGATCGCTGCTGCGATCTCGTCCGGATGCCCCATTCGTTTTGTGGGAATCTGCGCTAATGCACCTTCTTTCTGCTGATCGGTCAGCTTTCCAGTCATATCGGTATCTATAAATCCAGGCGCTACTGCATTAACTGTAATTCCGCGACTCGCCACTTCCTGAGCCAACGATTTGGTGAAGCCAATGACGCCCGCTTTAGCTGCTGCGTAGTTCGATTGCCCGGCATTGCCGGAAACGCCAACCACTGAAGTGACATTAATGATGCGTCCGTATCGCGCTTTGACCATCGTTTTAAGGCAGCCGCGCGTAAGCCTGAATATCGCGTTCAGATTGGCGCTGATTACCGTCTCCCATTCATCATCTTTCATGCGCAAAAGCAGATTATCGCGAGTGACACCAGCATTATTCACCAACACAGTCGGATTCAGTTCGGCCTGCGCAAGATCCGCAAAAAAGCGCGCGATAGAATCTGCGTTGCTGACGTCAAGTTGTAGCGCAGCACGCAGACGGCCCGTTGCCGCAAGCGCATCTTCAATAGCTTGAATACCAGTCGGACCGGTCGCGGTGCCGATAATCTCGAAACCCGCGCGTGCAAGGTACGCCGCCGTCGCCATGCCGATACCACGGCTGGCACCGGTGATGAGTGCAAGTTGTGTTTTGCTCAAACTGAAGCTCCTTTCAATGCTTCTATGCGCGTCTCGACGGCATCTTTATCGCCAATTGGACTACTCACCAGTGTCTTGTCGATTCGTCTAACCAAGGCGGACAAAACTCTCCCGGGGCCGCATTCGACGAGTTCCGTCACAGCGTGTGCAGCAAAATACTCGATCGTCTCGCTCCATCTCACCGGTGAGCACATCTGCCGTACGAGCGCGTCACGAATGTCGTCCGCGGCACCGCTAATGCTGACATCGACGTTGTGGACGATATCTATTTGTACAGGCGCCAGCTTAACGCCCGCCAAGCGTGCACTCAGTTCGCCCGCGGCCGGCCGCATGAGCTCGCAGTGCGCTGGCGCGCTAACCTGCAGCTGCATCGCTTTTTTTGCGCCGCGCTCGCGTGCCAGGGCACACCCCCTTTGTACGGCTGCCGCGCTGCCTGCGATAACGATCTGCCCTGGTGCGTTTAAATTCGCGCAGGCGCATACGTCCCCTTCTGCAGCATCAGCGCACACTGCCGTGGCCGTATCGACATCGAGCCCCAATAGAGCGGCCATTGCACCCTCGCCGGCCGGAACTGCTCCCTGCATGTACCGCCCGCGGTCGGCAACCAAGGCCACCGCATCCAGATAGTCAATTGCGCCCGCACACACCAGTGCACTGTATTCACCAAAGCTATGTCCCGCCATCAGCGCTGGGCGCGGCCCGCCGCATTGCTGCCACACGTCCCAACAAGCCACACTCGCCGCGAGCAGCGCGGGTTGGGTGTTTTTGGTCAGATTAAGCGCTTCCACGGGACCGTCGCTGACAAGCTGCCACAGATCGAAACCCAGGACAGACGAGGCGCTCTCGAAACGGCTGCGCACACAATCGAAATCGCGTGCCAGGTCGTCCATCATGCCAAGCGCCTGCGAACCCTGTCCGGGGAAAATAAAACCCAGACCAGGATCTACATTGTTGTGGAAATCAGGCATGACGGTTATTCGGATTCCTGGAGTAATTCTTCAAGCAAGTGACTGATTCGCGTTGGTACGGATTTTTCGGCTTCCGCGACGGCGACGTCGATAGCAGTCCCAAACGACACCATGTCGGCACTACCGTGGCTTTTGACCACTGTCCCGCGCAGTCCGAGCAAACTGGCGCCGTTGTAATGTCGAGGATCAGCGCGATTCTTCAGTGCTTTTAGACTTGGCATGGCACACAAAGCGCCAAAGCGCGTCAGCCAGGTGCGGCGAAATTCCTGGCTAGCCATATCCGAGAGCATACGCGCAACACCTTCGCTGGATTTAAGCGCAACATTGCCGACGAAACCGTCACATACCACGACGTCGAATTTGCCAGCAAAGATGTCATTGCCCTCTGCGAAACCGACGTAATTAAGGGGGCTGTTCTCCAGTAAGGCCGCGGTCTGCTTCACCCGGTCGTTGCCCTTGATTTCTTCCTCGCCGATATTGAGTAAGGCGACGGAGGGATTGCTTCGGTTGTCGATGGACTCTGCGAATACTGATCCCATCACCGCGAAGCGGAACAGTTCGGCCGAGGTCGAGTCGACGTTCGCGCCAAGATCGAGCATGTGCGTGCTGCGTTCCAAACCGGGCATTGTCGAGCAAATTGCAGGGCGATCGACACCCGGAAGGGTTTTCAGTACGAAACGGGCTATCGTCATTAGGGCGCCCGTATTGCCTGCGCTAACGCTCGCAGCAGCATCGCCCGATTTGACGCAGTCTATCGCGCGCCGCATCGAAGACTCGCGCTTGCCGCGCAAAGCTGCCGAAGGACGTTCCTCCATTCCAACGACCTGCGGCGCATGAACAAATTCGACTCGCGCGTTATTACTCAGGCCATGTTGTTTCAGCACCGGGGTTACCCGGGATTCGTCACCAACAATAACGAGTTCGAGGCTGCTGACGCGCTTCAGCGCCTGAGCCGCAGCCGCGACGGTAACATCCGGCCCATGGTCCCCCCCCATGGCGTCGATACTGATGCGGATGGTCACGAATTATAAAACGGCAGCGACCTGGAACGGCCGGAAAACTATGTTGAATGACAGTGAAATAGCCAACTTAGGGGATACTGCTTATGTGCGCGAACTGAAGATTAAGATGCCGTCTGTAGCTCGAGGCGTTGCGACCTAAGACGTGGACCGCCACGATAGATGTTGCAAGGTTGCGGCGGGTCTCAAACGTCACTTATTCGGTGTCAGGTAGTACTTTTTTGCCGCGATAATACCCGTCCGCACTAATGTGATGGCGTCGGTGCGTTTCGCCCGTTGTTGGTTCTTCTGACAGGGTAACCTTCTTGAGACTGTCATGAGACCGGCGGCTACCGCGACGGGCGGGGGTCGATTTGTTCTGTTGTACAGCCATATTGGCAAAACTCCATGCTAAGTAAATAAACCATTATTCAAAATCGTCGTTCGATTCGCCGAGCAAGTCACCTAATCCCGCAAATGGCTGACGGGTCGGCGGCGTCGGTGGAGAGGCCGCCTTGACCTCCTCTCCACGACAGTTCTTCGCGGCATGCAGCGGGATCATCGGACAGGCCAATAACACCTCGTCTTCAACGAATTCCACAATCTGCAGTCGACCGTCAACAGTACGCAGCAAATTTTCCTGTTCATCTTCGGCGCTGTGCGCGGCAGGCACCACATCGAGCTCGATGTCGCCGCTGACTTCCAACTCCATCCACTCCAGACATCGCTGGCACTGGGCCTGCAATGGCGCAACGAAACTGCCATTGAGCGCCATTTGCCCCTGCTCGTCGCGACTCAACTGCACGTGCACTTGAGCTGCGCCACACGGGCGAAAAATGCCACCAATGCGTTCGAAACGCTCGCCCGATATGGCGCCAGTCAGCAAACCGCCGTTGCGTAGCAGGCGGCGGCAATCAATATCGGATGGTAACTCGGTGGCCATAGGGGCGCGGTATTATAGCGCCAAATGTCAGATAGTTAGAATCATTTGTGCAATGTCGAAGTCTGATCAAATTACTGCCGGGACTTTGCCCCACCCGACTGGACTGGTGCTCGCCTCTTCGTCCCCCTACCGGCGCGAGCTGTTGAGCCGGCTTGGCGTGCCGTTTAATTGGGAGGCACCGTCAATCGACGAAGCCCCTTTAGCGGGCGAATCTGCTGGAGAACTGGTTCGCCGACTGGCCAGTGCAAAGGCAATAGCCACCGCCAGCAGTTTTCCGAGCGCGCTGGTCATAGGCAGCGACCAGGTAGCGATCAACGGCGACACGGTACTTGGCAAGCCCGGCCTACGTGAGGCGGCTGTCGCACAGCTTGCCGCAGCTTCTGGTCGAAAAATCAGATTTCTCACTTCACTGTGCGTGCTCGACTCGGCAACCGGGCAGAGGGAACTTGAAGTCGTCCCAACGGATGTCTGGTTTCGCGAGCTTTCCACGCGGCAGATCAACCATTACGTCGATTGGGAACAACCCTACGACTGTGCTGGCAGTTTCAAGGTGGAGGGCCTCGGAATTGTTCTATTCGATCGGATCGTTAGTGATGACCCCACTGCTTTGCAGGGGCTTCCTCTGATCAGTCTCGTCGAGCTCCTGAAACGCTTCGCCTATGATCCGCTTGAGCGGCTACCACCCCCATGAAAACGAACCCAATAACGACTTGAGCGTATTCATGCCAGAACGTTTGATCAGCCCCTCGATCGAGTAGTCGCGTGGCGTGAAATTGACAATTTCCTCAGCGCCGATAACTTCCCTGGCAACATAGCTGCTCGATCCGAATGCGTCGATGAGTCCGAGTTCGAGACTCCTTTCTCCAGTCCAGAACAGACCCGAGAATAAGTCCGGGTCGTCGCTCAGTTTATCGCGACGACTTTTGCGCACGGTGTTGACGAATTGTTCATGCACTTCGCCCAGTAACTCTTGTACATGCTCGACGTGACTCGGATTCAAAGGTGAGAAAGGATCGAGGAAACCTTTATTTTCGCCAGCTGTCAGCAAGCGCCTTTCGACGCCCAGTTTTTGCATCCCCTCAACAAATCCGAAACTGTCCATACGCACCCCGATAGATCCGACAATGCTCGCCTTGTCTGCATAAATTTCATCCGCGGCCGCCGCAACGTAATAGCCTCCAGACGCACAAATATCGACAATCACGGCGTACAAAGGGATTTCGGGGTACTTTTCGCGCAATCGATAAATCTCGTCATTGATGTAGCCGGACTGAACCGGACTACCGCCCGGACTATTGATGCGCAAGATGACGCCCGACGTCGCCTCGTGTTCGAATGCTGCACGCAACCCAGTAACAATGATGTCCGCACTAGCGTCGCTGCCATGCGCGATCACGCCTTGCAAATCAACGAGCGCGGTAACTTTCTCATCACTGAACAATGTCTTGCCGAAATCGCCAGGCACGGACAGGACGAGGAATGTCGTCACATAGGCAAACGCGAGGAATTTAAAGAACACACTCCAACGGCGCGCGCGGCGTTGCTCGCGTAAAAATTCGAACGAAATTCGACCGGCCAGCTCACTCTCAAACGCCCCGGCTTTGTCATTAGCCGCTGGCTCAGATTGCGCACTGGGTTCGTCGGGATTGTCCCAACCCATATCAGTTTAGCTCCCGGGAATTCTGGATTTGCGTCGCCGGGCATTGCCAGGCGCACGCCGGCGCTGCAGGCGATACAGCGTCTTCGTCCGACTAGTCTAGCAAATGCCCACGCCGGCGCCGGTCACGCACGAGCAAAGGGCACATGAGTCGTACGCGGTTTCAGGACGCTGCTCGCTCAATTGATTCAAGCACCGCTTCCAGATCGGGACCGGGTGGAACGACAACGTCGACACTAGACGTCGATGCGGTGACCGCGATCCGCTCAGCGTGGAGAAACAATCGCCGCAGGCCGTGGCGTTTCATTTCGCGATTGAATTTCGCGTCGCCATATTCACGATCACCGGCGATGGGGTGACCAATGTAGCGGGCATGAGCCCGAATTTGATGCATGCGACCTGTCTCTAAGCGTAAGCGCACGAGCGTATTCGCACCGTAACGACGCCTTTGCTCCACTACCGTTGCAGCCGCTTTGCCACCCTCCTCGACTTCTGCACGGCGTTCACCATGCTCGTTCCTGCGTGTATTCAGATGGGCATCAATGCGCATCAAATCGTCAGGCACGTGCCCGCGCAACAACGCGACGTACTGTTTACAGGTTTCGCGCTCGCGCAAAGCACCATGGAACGCTTGCAGCGTGCCAAGGTCTTTGGTCAACACCAGACAACCCGATGTCTCCCGATCGAGCCGGTGTGCCAAATCCAGGCGCGTCAATTCCGGTCGGAGCGCTCGCATCACCTCTATAACGCCATAGCTGAGCCCCGTGCCACCGTGGCATGCCAGCCCGGATGGCTTGTTCACTACAATGAGATGCGCATCCTCATGCACTATCGCGCCGCGCAGCTGCTCCAGTCTCGACGGCGGCACCGTATCCCGCTCTGCGCTGTTTGGAATGACAGGAGGAACCCGCACCCGATCGCCCTCGATCACACGATAATCCGGTTTCGCGCGCCCGCTGTTAACGCGCACCTGCCCGCTGCGTAGCAGCTTGTATATCAACCCCTTTGGGGCGTGCTTAATGAGATTCATCAAGACGTTGTCGAGTCGACGACCGGCATCGGCTGCCGTAATGACCTCGGTCCGCACAGCAGTCCGGGCAGTGAGTTCAGCCTTGTGCGCATCCTGCTTCACGATTGCTCGGTTCGTCCAAGGTTGTTATAGTCTGGCGCGCGTACCCACGGGCGCTTCGTAACGTGGATTTTAACTGCGGAAACGTTCAAGATTTATGGGGCGTTACGGCTAAACGAACAAGCAGTTTAGCAAACCGCTCAGACATCGCACCGACGCCAGCACCGAACATGGCGTGAATGCGGTGGCGGTCTTTCCCTCCGGACTCGTTCCGGACGTGCTCGACCGGCCCTTCTGACCGGTATCTCCCTGGAACACCGCTACTGGATGCTGCGGCCATTTAGGCTGCTCGCAATTACAAATATTCGCTGATCGCCGAACTACGGGCGTTCAGCAACAGGGGCCTCCAGGGCTCGGACGAACCAGGATCTATCCAGGGCACAACGGCCCGACTGATCTGTATAACTGGTTAATTGTCCTGCAGCCCCCTGCAACAGGATATAAATCGATGAAGAGAATGCTGGTCAACGCGACCCAGCCGGAAGAGCTGCGGGTCGCTTTGGTCGATGGGCAAAGCCTATACGATCTGGATATTGAAGCTACCGGGAAAGAACAGAAAAAGTCGAACATCTACAAAGGCAAGATCATTCGTATCGAGCCTTCGCTGGAAGCTGCATTCGTCGACTACGGCTCGACCCGCCACGGTTTCCTGCCTCTCAAAGAAGTCTCTCGTTCGTTGTTTCGAAATGGCGCCGGCAGCGGCCGCGTCAACATTAAAGAGGTCTTGAACGAAGGCCAGGAAATCATCGTCCAGGTCGAAAAGGAAGAGCGCGGCAACAAAGGCGCAGCGCTGACAACTTTCATTAGTCTCGCCGGACGCTACCTCGTCGCCATGCCGAATAACCCCGGTGCCGGTGGGGTTTCGCGGCAAATCGAGGGTGATGACCGCGACATTGCCAAAGAGGCGATGGCAGCTTTGCAGATCCCCGAAGACATGGGCCTCATCTTGCGCACTGCCGGCGTCGGAAAATCGGCCGAAGAACTGCAGTGGGATCTCGATTATCTTCAGCAGCTTTGGAACGCTATTGACGACGCAGCAGAAAAGCACTCGGCGCCGCTGCTTATCTATCAAGAAAGCAATGTCATCATCCGCGCGATCCGCGATTATTTGCGCACCGATATCACGGAAATCCTCGTCGACGACAAGAAACTGTTCGCTTTGGCCGAGGAATTCATGCAGCAGGTCATGCCGCATAACCTGGCCAAGCTGAAATTCTACGAAGACGATGTCCCTCTGTTCAACCGCTATCAGATTGAAGGGCAGATCGAAGCTGCATTCAGTCGCACCATACGCCTGCCTAGCGGCGGTTCGATCGTTATCGAGCCAACCGAGGCGCTGACTACGGTCGATATTAATTCCGCTCGCGCTACGCAGGGAAGTGATATCGAGGAGACCGCCTACAAAACCAATATGGAAGCGGCTGAAGAAGTCGGCCGCCAGCTGCGGTTGCGCGACCTTGGCGGCCTGGTGGTGATTGATTTCATCGACATGTTGTCGAGCAAGAATCAACGCAATGTAGAGAACACATTACGCGATGCCGTTAAAGTTGACCGGGCTCGCGTCCAGATAGGACGCATCTCACGCTTCGGTCTGCTTGAAATGTCACGTCAGCGCCTGCGCCCTTCGCTGGCGGAGTCGAGCCAGGTGGTGTGCCCTCGCTGTGAAGGCGTTGGCACCATTCGCGGTGTTAAATCGACTGCCCTCGGTGTGCTCCGCATGATTGAAGAGGAGGCGATGAAGGATTCGACCGCGCAAGTGACCGCCCAGGTACCGGTCGATGTTGCAACTTTCCTGCTCAATGAGAAGCGCCAGGATGTCACCGGCATCGAAGCCCGGCAAAATGTTGCCATTCTGCTGATCCCGAACCAGAACATAGAAACGCCGCATTTCGAAGTGCAGCGAACCCGCACGCAGGATATGCCAGAGACCAGCGTTGGCGAAAGCTACAAAATGGTGTCAGAGGTCGATAGCCCCAGCGTCGATTTCAAAACCGACGACATCCCGAAAGCAACCCCCGCCGCAGTGCAGGATATCTCGCGCGCCGTACCTAAACCCCAAGCAGAGAACGACAATCCGGGGCTCATCAAACGCATTATGCGGCTTCTGTTTGGCGATGGTCCTTCGTCCGACGCCAAACCAGCACCCGCGCGCAACAGTGGATCTTCGCAACGACGCCACTCAGGCAATACGAGAAGTAACGCGAATAACGACAGCAGGCGCGGGCGTGGCGACGACGCCAGACGCGGATCTCAGGGGCGAGATAACAACGGCGAGCGCAAGCGCAATTCAGGCAACAGGCGCGGGCGCGGTGGCCAGGATCGAAACAACAACAACGACGCCAACGGCAATAGCGGCAACGCCGCAACCGAAGTCTCTGGAAACGAGGCCAACGGCGGTGGTAACACTACCAGCGGCAACGGGCGACGCTCGCGACGCGGCTCCCGCAACAACAAACGCGGCGAACGCGGGAATGAGCGCAGCAATGGCAATCGGGCAGATACTTCTGAGGTTACGGATACAACCGGCCCAGCGACAACGCAAGCCCAGGCGGATCTGCCGCAAAGCGAGGTGGCACCGTCCCAGCCTACTGCTGACGTGACGCAACCGCCCGCCGCGCGCATTGAAGAATCATCTTCAGACCCTGCTGCCCCGTCAGTAGCGACGCCTCCTACCGAACAATCCGCGCCGCCACAACCGGCCGGTTTCCGCGATGATGACCCAACGCAGCGTAATCCAGTGACGCCACCCGAGCATGTGAAAGTGGTGAAAACCCCGAGTCCGGAACATTTTCGCGAAGAGCTCGAAAAAATGGTGGACGAGCCGCCGGCAAAAACGACCGTTTCGCCTACGCCGTCAACAGCACCTGCCCCTACCGTCGCGGCAGAAATTGTCGAGCAAGCACCTACTCAACCAGGCGAGCGGACCGACTGACGACAAGACACACGGGGGACAGGCATCGCAGTGGGTTACGGCCGTGCCCGATTGTGACTGAGGCCGACGGTTTTGTAGCCCCTTCGAAGCAGTAATTGCTTTCGGCGGTTGGCTACGTTCAAGAGTTCAGGCGAGCATCTCGCGCGTTGCGCGAAACTCAATCTCGGGCCAGCGCTCTTCAGCGAGTTGCAGATTGACTCGCGTCGGTGCGAGATATGCCACCTGACCCGCACCATCGATGGCAATGTGATTAGGTGAATGTGACTTCAATTTCTCGATCTCGCCCGGCTTGGAACTATTAACCCAACGGGCTGTTTGAACCTGTACCGGCTCAAACAAGCACTCCACGGCGTACTCATGCTGCAAGCGCCAGGCCACCACGTCGAACTGCAGCAGACCGACAGCTCCCAACACGATGTCGTTGTGCATCACGTAGTTAAATACCTGTGCGGCGCCCTCTTCGCACAATTGCGTGAGCCCTTTTTGTAACGCTTTACCGCGCAGTGGATCGGCGGTCCGGACACGCCTGAAAAGTTCCGGCGCGAAACTCGGAATCCCGGAAAACTGAAAATGCTCACCCTCAGTAAACGTATCGCCGATCTGAATCGTGCCGTGATTATGGAACCCGATGATGTCACCAGCCCAGGCACTGTCGGCAGTGCCGCGCCCTTGCGCCATAAAAGTAATCGCATTTGCGATCTGCACTTGCCGGTCGAGCCGAACGTTCAAAAATCGCCGTCCACCCTCATATTTCCCTGAGCAAACACGCAAAAATGCTATTCGGTCGCGATGATTGGGATCCATATTCGCTTGTATCTTGAATACGAATCCGGAGAATTTTTTACTCGTTGCTTCGACCGGACTTTCTGTAGTCGCACGCTTTAATGGCGGTGGGGCAACGTCTACAAATGAGTCCAGAAGCTCGCGTAAGCCGAAATTTCGAAGCGCTGTCCCGAAAAATACCGGGGAAATCTCGCCACGCCGATAACTTTCCAAATCGAATTCCGTGCCGGCGCCTTCCAGCAGTTCGATTTCTTCAAGCAGCGTATCAATGCTCTGCGCGAAGCGCGGGTCATCAGCGGCGGCTTCAAGGCTGACTGATTCAGCCGGAGCCTCCTGCTCGGCGTCCGGCGTGCGCAGATAAGGAATGATTCTTTTAGTCCGGAAATCGTAAATACCTTCAAAAAGTTGCCCCGATCCGAGCGGCCAGGTAATCGGAGCGCAGCGGATCTTCAGGACGTTCTCAATCTCATCGATTAAATCGAGCGGATTGCGACCGTTCCTGTCTAGTTTATTAATAAAGGTCATCACCGGGGTACTGCGCAGTCTGCACACTTCGAGCAGCTTGATGGTTCGATCTTCGACACCGCGGGCAGCGTCGATGACCATCAGCGCCGAATCTACCGCGGTCAAAGTTCGGTAAGTGTCTTCAGAAAAATCAGCGTGCCCGGGCGTGTCCAGTAAATTAACCACACAATCGCGATGTTCGAATTGCATCACCGAGGAGGTCACCGAAATGCCGCGCTGCTTCTCGATCTCCATCCAGTCAGAGGTCGCATATCGCGAACTCTTGCGAGCCTTTACGGTGCCTGCGAAATTGATAGCGCCGCCGAGTAGAAGTAGTTTTTCCGTTACCGTGGTTTTCCCGGCATCAGGGTGCGAGATGATCGCAAAAGTGCGGCGTCTGTTGATCTCATATTCAGCGTCCGACATGTCTGGTTCCGTAACAATGAGTTGGGTCTTCTAAGATGCGACCGCAGTGCGAGATGGCGTACAAAGCTCAGCCGGCCAGCGGCAATCAGTCGGCTATTTCGAGCACCACATAGGCGATTGCGAGACCCGCGTCGTCCGACATGCTGACGTGGCTCGAAACGATGCCGTGCTCTGCAAACAACTCTGCAGCATGATCGCTAACCACTAGCGAGGGTTTGCCACTCGGCGCATGCTCCACACCAATTTGACGGGGCGAGATGCCTTGCCGGAATCCGGTCCCAAGTGCCTTCGAGGTCGCCTCCTTAGCCGCAAATCGCATCGCCAGGTAACGTCCCGGTTGCCGCGCCTTGGCAAAGCCGACCAGTTCCGCCGGGGTCAGAATTTTACGCGGAAAACGATCGCCAAAGCGCGCGTAGGACGCTTCGAAGCGGGATATTTCGGCAATGTCGATACCAATTCCGAAAATCACTGACGTGCTCCGCGCAGCACGCCCTGCATTCGCCGCACGGCGTCCTCTACGCCGCAAAACAATGCTGCAGCAACGATGGAATGGCCAATATTGAGCTCGTTGATTTCATCAATTGCCGCGATTGCTGCGACATTGTCATAGTGCAGTCCATGTCCGGCGTTGACCCGCAAGCCCCGCGCCGAAGCCTGAGTGACCGCGGCATTCAATGTCTCGAGTTCCTTTGCCTGGTCTGATCCTGCGGGCGCGCTGGCATAAGTTCCGGTGTGTAACTCAATGGTCGGCACGCCAAGGTTCGCCGCACATTCGATCTGTTTCAATTCGGGATCGAGAAACAGCGCGACTTCTATGCCGGCCTCGCTAAGCTTCCGGCAGTGCAGCTGCAAACGGTCGAAAAGCCCCACGGCATCAAGCCCCCCTTCGGTCGTCAGTTCGGCGCGGCGCTCTGGCACGATGCAACATGCTCTTGGCTTCAGACGACACGCAATATCGACCATCTCGTCGGTCGCCGCGAGTTCAAGATTGAGATGGGTGGAGATTGAGCGCTGCAACTCGAAGACGTCGCAATCCTGAATGTGGCGCCGATCTTCACGCAGATGAACCGTGATCGCGTCGGCACCACCGTCTTCGGCGGCCTGCGCGATAGCGACGATATTCGGGTAGTCAGTCCCGCGTGCCTGTCGAACGGTTGCAGCGTGATCGATATTAACGCCAAGCTTTAGCAAAGATGAATTCATGTCGTCGTCTGCAGCCTTGGGGCGGAAAATCCAGAATCGGCGGATTCTACGTTTTTCGTTCCCGCGATGTTGAGAAAAGTTCACGCGCAGCCAATGGTCGGCCATCAAGATGATGGTCCAGAACGTAGCGCATCAACCGCTTGGCCTCGCGCCCTTCTGCAATCCCCCAAGCCACCTGGCCTGCCAGCGCGAGCAGCGTCGCCCCCCGAACACTAGACGCAGTGCCAGCTCCGGCAACTCGAGTTGGCCCATGATTTGCCACGTAGTCATAAATTCCATCTGGATCGATTGTCTCGCCTGTTTCGGCATCGCACTCAAGGTTCATGCCGAGCCCGATAATGTTCAACAAACCACTTTCGAACGCGCGCAGCACGGGTTCTAGATCGGCACCCGCAGCAAGCCTGTGCAGACTCGCGGCATACAAATCATAAAGCTCTGGTACCGGGTCATGGACAACCGTGAGCCGAATAAGCAATTCGTTCAAATAGAAAATCGAATACAGGCGCACGCCGCTTACCTGGAGTGCGGGGCCGGCGGCTTCAGCATGCGTTAAAGTAAACAATTCGCCTCGCCCACGGACTTCAAGACGCAAGGGCAGCAGCGGCTGGAGAACGCCGGATAGATTTGACTTAGCTCTCAGGGCACCGCGCGCGACCGCCGCGATGCGCCCTCGCTCATAGGTTAGAAACTCGACAATTAAACTGGTTTCCCGGTAGCGACGTCGATGCAGAACGAAAGCCGATTCCAACGTCTCTCAATCCGTCAGGCCGATGGTTTGCAGCGCCTCCGGACTATCTGCCCAACCACGTTTGGTTTTAACCCAGACTTTGAGGTAAACCTTGGTACCTAAGAGGCGTTCAATCTCAAGGCGTGCGTCGGTCGACATTCTCTTCATCAACGCACCGTCTTTGCCGATAACGATCGCTTTCTGACTATCCCGGTCGACCCATACGGTTGCGAAAATTTTGGTGATGTCCGTTTGTTCCTTGACCTCATCAATCACCACAGTGGTGCGGTAAGGGAGCTCATCGCCAAGATATCGCATGGTCTTCTCGCGGATGATCTCGCCACAAAGGAACCGCTCCGACCGGTCTGTGACCTGATCCGAGGGAAACAGATGCTCACGCTCAGGCATCCGCCGCACCAATTCGTCCAAGAGCGTATCGACACCCGCACCAGTGCGTGCGCAAATCGGGAAGTATTCATCGAACACAGAGAACTTATCGCTCAATTCGGCAATCTGCGGCAGCAGCCGAGATTTGTTCTTGAGCATGTCGCGTTTGTTCAAGGCTAATAGCGTCGGCACACGCTCCTGTTCAAGCAGCCCCACGACCAGGTCGTCATCGGCATGCCAACCTCTGGCGTCACTCAGCATCACGGCACAATCGACATCCGATAATGCCTGCTTGACCTGCCTGTTCATCATGCGGTTCAAGTGGTTTTTCGGCTGCCGTTGCCACCCTGGCGTATCAACAAATACCAGTTGCGTGTCCGCAAGTGTATGCAAACCCAGGATCTGGTAACGCGTCGTTTGCGGTTTGCGCGACGTAATACTGATTTTCTGGCGCAGGATGTTGTTGAGCAAAGTTGATTTGCCCACATTCGCCCGGCCTACGATCGCAACGAGTCCGCACTTTTGGGTCATTTATTTTTTTCCGTGAGCTGTTCCATCACCGCGCTCGCCGCCGCTTGTTCCGCTTTGCGCCGTGAGCGACCTGTAGCAGTCACCGTACTCGACATCGCGTTCGTACGACAGATAACAGTGAATAATTGATCGTGGGATGGCCCCACGACTTCCGCAGTTTCATAGACAGGTAACTCGAGAGCGCGTGCCTGTAGGTACTCTTGCAGCGCGGTTTTCGGATCCTTGACGGCGAACTGCGGATCGGCGGCGGCGAATTGTTTCGAGAAAAGTACCGCAATAGCCGCTCTGCAGGCGTCTATACCGCCATCGAGATAAATGGCCCCGATCAAGGCCTCAAGCGCATTCGCGAGAATTGAGTCACGCCGCCAACCGCCGCTCTTCTGTTCCCCTTCGCCAAGCACCAGGGCCTCGCCGAGCTCCAGTGCGCGCGCGATGTCGGCGAGCGTGTCGCCATTCACCAACGTCGCACGGGTGCGAGTGAGCTGGCCTTCATCGGCGGCAGGAAAATTCTCGTAGAGGAATTCCGCGACCAGCATACCCAACAAGGCATCGCCGAGAAACTCGAGGCGTTCGTTGTTGTCCGGCCCTACGCTACGATGCGTCAGGGCTCGTTTCAGCAGGACCGGATCGTCAAACGCGTAATCCAGCCCCCGCAACCGACCGACTGTCAACTTGCCGGACACATAAAGCGTTTCAGCCGGCTTCGCCAGATTTGGAAACTTCGATAGTCTTGTTGTACTTCATGACGACATCAAGTTCTTCGGATATCGGTTTGCGAATTTCAAAAGCGAGCGTCACCCGCTTGTCCGAAGAGCCTTTTATCTTGGCGACCACGAAATACTTATACAGGTCGTGAGGGTTGACTGGTTCGATTCCGTTAACGTCGAACTGTTTCTGCAGCATTTTCGCCATTGATTTCTTGCTCATTCGAGCGACATCAGGCGTACCCGAAAGTTTCTCCATTGCGGCGTCTATTTTAAATTTGTCGTTATACACCGGCCACAGCTTCATGAAGCCCAGTGCCAGACCGCCCAGCACAATACACCCCATCAACATACCGCTAAGCGTTATGCCTTTTTGGTTACGGATAAAGTTCATCGCATGCCCTCTCTAGCTAACTTTCGATTTAACGTATGGTAGTACCAATGCGTTTAAAGTTCGGACCACTGTCCCAATTCAGCCATATGTAGAATGCTTTTCCGACCAGGTGATCTTCAGGCACATAGCCCCAAAAACGCGAATCGCGACTGTTATCGCGATTATCTCCCAGAACAAAGTAGTGTCCGGCCGGCACTTCGAACTCACGGTTCGGAGAGAACGCCTGCGGTGTGACCAATATCTTGTGCTCAATGTCGCCTAAGCTTTCAGAATAGACCAGATTACCGGTATATGGCGCTGCAGATCTAATTCCAACGAACGGTGGCTCAGCTGATTGGCTCACCAATTCGCCATTTATGAATACTTGTTTGTCTGTATATTCAACCTGGTCGCCCGGTAAGCCGACTACCCTTTTGATGAATGGGGTGGCGGGGTCGAGCGGATAGCGGAATACCACGACGTCGCCGCGCTCCGGGCTGTTGAGTTCGATGACCTTATGATTGATGACCGGGATACGAATGCCATAGGTGAATTTGTTGACGAGGATAAAATCGCCAATCAACAGCGTCGGCACCATCGAGCTTGATGGAATACGAAATGGCTCAACAAGAAATGAACGCAGTATGAGAACGATGACGAAAATCGGGAAAAACGATTTCGCGTAGTCGACCAACAACGGCAATGGAGGCGCTTCACCATCCGGAGCGCCGTGCATCTCGCGTCGACGGGGCGCAAAAAGGATCGCGTCGAGACCCCAGATCAAACCGCTGACCAACACCAGCAACGACAAAATTGCCGAAAAATCCCAAATCATGAAGATTTCCCGGTCCGCAGGACTGCCATAAAGGCCTCTTGCGGGATCTCGACGGATCCAAATTGCTTCATGCGTTTCTTACCGGCCTTCTGCTTCTCAAGCAGTTTGCGCTTACGGGTGATATCCCCGCCATAGCATTTCGCTGTCACGTTCTTGCGCAGTGCCTTGACCGTCTCTCTGGCAATGACTTTTGCACCAATCGACGACTGTATCGCAATATCGAACATCTGGCGGGGAATGATCTCGCGCATTTTCTGCGCGAGATCGCGTCCTCTGCGCACCGATTGATCACGGTGCACGATGACCGCCAGCGCATCGACTTTCTCGCCGTTGATCAAGACTTCAATCTTGACCATGTCGGCCACCTGATAATGCGAAAAATTGTAATCCATCGAGGCATAGCCGCGCGTGGCTGATTTAAGACGATCGAAAAAGTCCGTCACCACCTCCGCCATGGGTAATTCATAAGATGCCGAGACCTGACCACCAACGAAATTCAATTTAGTCTGCACGCCGCGCTTTTCAATGCACAAACTCATCACGTTGCCGACATAATCTTGCGGCACCAGGATATCAACGGTGATCACCGGCTCGCGGATTTCGAGAGTTAAATTGGGCTCGGGCAGGTGGGCCGGATTATCGACCAATAACACCTCATCATTACGCATTACCACTTCGTAAATCACCGTCGGAGCCGTGGTTATCAGCCCAACACCGTACTCTCGCTCCAAACGTTCCTGGATAATCTCCATGTGCAGCATGCCGAGAAATCCGCATCGAAAACCGAATCCCAGCGCCTCGGAGGTCTCCTGCTCAAAGTGCAGCGCCGCATCGTTGAGGCGTAGTTTCCCCAATGCCTCGCGAAACGATTCGAAATCGGCGGAATCAATCGGATATAAACCAGCAAATACGTTCGGTTTGGATTGCTTGAAGCCCGGCAGGGCCACCTGCGCCGGTCGGCTCGCGTCAGTAATCGTGTCTCCTACAGGAGCGCCGTCAATTTCCTTTATTCCGGCAACCAGGTAACCGACTTCTCCGGTGCCGATAAACGGCCTCTTCACGCGTTTGGGTGTGAAAATCCCTACTTCGTCTACACCAGTATCGCGCCCCAGAGACATCATGCGGATGCGCTGACCAACGTGCAGTTCTCCATCGACCACGCGCACCAGCGAGACAACACCCAGATAATTGTCAAACCATGAATCAATTATGAGTGCCTTCAACGGTCCTTCGCGCTCACCAACCGGGGGTGGCACCCGCGCAACCAGCTGCTCCAACAAGGCAGCTACCCCGTGCCCGGTTTTGGCACTGACCTCGATCGCCTCGCTCGCATCGATACCAATAATATTTTCGATCTCGGCACAAACACGCTCTGGCTCAGCAGAGGGCAAATCGATCTTGTTCAACACCGGGATGACTTCCAGGTCCTGATCGATCGCGGTATGACAGTTGGCGACCGATTGGGCTTCGACACCTTGCGCTGCATCGACCACCAGCAGGGCGCCTTCACAGGCAGCCAGAGAGCGAGAAACCTCATAGCTAAAATCGACGTGCCCAGGCGTATCGATAAAGTTCAGATGGTAGGTCTCACCATCAGCCGAAGTGAAATCGAGACTGACACTTTGTGCTTTGATCGTTATCCCGCGTTCGCGCTCGATATCCATCGAATCGAGTACCTGGGCCTCCATCTCACGCGCGCTCAGTCCGCCGCACATCTGGATGAAGCGATCGGCGAGCGTTGATTTACCGTGATCGATATGCGCGATGATGGAGAAATTGCGAATTTTGCTGAGCGTAGGCTGCATAGGTTGGTGCTCGTGAGAGCGCCGCGATTATCGAAGGGAGCGCGATTCTAGCGCAACCGGAGCCGCCAGTCTCAGTCCGCCGAACAGCGCCCACCCTTACGGGCACCGCAGCGCACAAATCAGGCGGAATTCAAAAGCGCCTCGAGGCGTCCGGCGTGAAATGTCCCGAAACAAACTTCCGTGTCGCCAAGATTGAGCACCGGTATCCGTAACCAATAACGCGCGTTAAGTTCCGCGTCGCTGGCGATATCGACCACGGTCAGCTCAACGCCGCCGCGCTGCGCTGACCAGAGTTCCAGCTGCTCCTGCATTTTCTCGCACAACGGGCAATCAAGGCGCGAATACAGCGTTAACGCGACGCCCGCTTCGTTCACGCTAATCAGCGGCTCCGTCAGGCACCTTGATAGCGAGAAACAACGGCCCACCCTGGCGTTGTATCAGCACAGGTACCGTTTTCCCGGCTTTCAAAGATTTGACCGTGCGCTCGAAATGGCCGCGATCGGTGATTTTTTCATTGTTCAGCTGGACAATCACGTCGCCGACGCGCAGGCCGCCTTCGTAAGCGGCACCAGGCTCAATATTCGATACCAGCGCCCCACCACTCTCTACCTGGAGCTGCTTGCGCCGCTGCGTGGTCAAATCCACGACTGCGATTTTCAGCTTTTCGTCTAGCTCGGATTTTTGCGCCGGTTTGCCGGCAGCGGCAACAGGCTCCTCTTCCGGCAACGCACCAATGGTGATTTTTAATTTCTTGTTGCTGCCGGTCCGGATCACGTCGACGTCGATAACATCGCCGACTTGGGTCGTACCGACGATGGGCGGCAGGTCTGAAGAGCGCTCCACGACCGTCCCACTGAAGCGCGTGATGATGTCGCCTGTCTCAATACCGCCTTTCTGGGCAGGACTGTCCGGCAGTACTTTCGAGACCAGTGCGCCAAGGGGCTTCTCCATTTCGAACGATTCGGCAAGCTCCTGGGTCACATCCTGGATCAAAACCCCTAGCCAGCCGCGCGTCACACTGCCTTTGTCACGGAGCTGGTTGTAAACATTGAGGACCACATGAATAGGGATCGCGAACGACACGCCCATAAACCCGCCGGTGCGACTGTAAATTTGTGAATTAACACCGACCACTTTGCCGTCCATATTGAATAGTGGCCCACCGGAGTTGCCGGGGTTGATGGCCACATCGGTCTGGATGAACGGTACGTAGTTCTCGTTTGGCAAACTGCGCCCTTTGGCACTGACAATGCCTGCCGTCACGGAGTAATCGAATCCAAACGGCGAACCAATCGCCAATACCCATTCGCCGACTTCAAGTTGATCCGAATCGCCGAACTCGACGGTCGGTAGTTTGTTTTTGGACTCAATTTTGAGCACCGCGATATCGCTGCGCGGGTCAGTACCAACGACTTTGGCGGGGAATTCGCTGCGGTCCGACATTCGAACGATGATTTCGTCGGCCTCCCGGACCACATGGTTGTTTGTGATCACGTAGCCGTCTTCAGAAATGATGAAGCCAGATCCTAGCGACGCGCGCGCATCTCGCCCTGGTCCGCCCGGCCCGCCGGGCCCCCCAGGACCGCCGCGCCCTTCTTCACCGAAAAAGCGCCGAAAGAACTCCGACAATGGCCCGTCATCTGGCATGCCGGGATCGGAGAAACCCGGCGGCACGCGGTTGCTGGTGACATTCGGCTTCGAGGTCGAACTGATATTGACCACCGCTGGACTGTTGCTGCGGGCGAGTTCGGTAAAGTCAGGAAGCCCTGTGACCTTTGCCTTGGCCTGCACGCCGCTGATTGCGCAGCCCAAAGCTAACGCAATCGCGATTGTTCTCAATAATTTCATGGAGCTAAGTTAATTCCCAGTTCTCGCCACAGACGAGGCAATTTGTCTTACGACAGGTAAGGGTAGTTCGCCGACCACCGTAATTTGGTATTCGCCCGCAACCCGGCTGAAAGCGTTTATCGCCCCGCGCGCGGAATAGCCCTGCAACGGCGTTTCGTCAGGCATCAATTTCTCCACGAATACCGAGACCATCGCCAATCCATCTGAGTAGACCATCTGCTCCACAGGCATGCGGCTGGTCGCCATATTCTGGACAGCGTTATTTTTCATCTGGAACCCGTGCGGCACCCAGTTCACGTGCCACGCTGTCTGCCGTTGCAGCCCGGTCGTTTCAGCTGTGTCGGTACGCCAGGTGAAACCGACGCTGGTGATTTCGGGCTCCAGCATGCCGGCCGGGATCTCGTCAAAGATATCAATCTGTACAAATTGGACCTGCTCAAGCACCCGCCCGCCGCGCCCGAGAATGGCAGATTTCAAAAGCAGACGAGACGCCTTATCAACCCATAGGCGATAGGCGTAGCGGTCTTCGGTCATCGGGGTAAGTGTCACAATCGAACTATTACGCCCCGCGACACGCTCGTCAGCGCCAAGCGAAAACGTATAGCTTTCTATGAGCGATTCGACCGGCACCGACCGGCCGATCGTGAGCATCTCACGCGGTGTGTTCTTCTCTACCATCGCCGCCTGATCATCAGCGAACAAGCAGGTGACCAGCTCCCCGTCACGAATAACTTCACGCGCTGGCCCGGATAACGAGATCAAACGTTCTTTTTCGTTGTCATTGGCGTATTGATGAACCAGGCGCATGCTGTCGATTTGCGCGCCGCGCTGGTAAACGAACACACCCGCATAGTTGAGATGGCGGGTGGCATCGTGCATGGCGCGCACGAGATCGTGCGCCGGTTCTGCCGCCACAACGTGGGCAAACAACAGCGCTGCACACGCCACAAGTTGTAGCGTGATTGCCCGGAACAAAGCTTTACTCGGCTTCAAATCCGATGATGCGCACATAAGGGTGGACGCCGGGAACGCCAACTCGAGCGCGCTGTTCGTTGAAATTTACCAAGTAGCCGTTCAATCGTTGGTCATAGGCGCCGGCCGGGATCACATCGCGTGCCGGCGCGACAGCCAGCGAGCTTACCGCCGCCGGGGCCAACGGCCTCGGGCTGAGTTGCTCGGCGACCTCAAAACCTGTCGTGCCGGGTGATGGATCGCTTTGCAGAACGAAGGTTACTGCCAGAACAGCAACTGAGGCGGCGATAGCCAACCCCGTCAAGGGTGAGAACACGCGTGATCGCGGACGCTCGGGAATGAGCTCGACAACCTGCGCACTGTGGGTGCTCGACGACGATTCTTCGGCACGCAGTGCATCGCCAATCAAATGGTAGCGAGCCCACGAGCGCCTGGCATTGACATCACCACTAACCGAATCGATCAGGGGTGCGAATTCATCTGCGCCGACTTCGCCGTCCATCAAGGCCGAAATTTCTTCGTTATTCATATGTCACTATCCGGTCAGTTTTCCATCAGCGGATTAATACGTTGATCGATGGCGTCGCGAGCGCGGAAAATCCTTGACCGTACTGTACCAATCGGACAATCCATAACCGTCGCAATTTCGTCGTAACTCATGCCGTCAACTTCACGCAGGGTAATCGCTTCGCGTAGATCATCGGGGAGCTTGTTGATCGCGTCGAGAATCGTTTCCCTGATCTCCTCGGTGAGCAGTAACCGCTCGGGCGTATCGAGTGACCTTTGCAGTCCCTCAAGGTCGATAGAGTCGCCGTCACGGGCGTCGAGATCGACTTCTGGCGGACGCCGCGATAAGGACACCAGATAGTTTTTCGCAGTGTTGATCGCTATTCGGTATATCCATGTATAAAAAGCACTGTCGCCGCGAAAATTCCCCAGCGCCCGATAGGCCTTGAGAAACGTTTCCTGAGTGATATCAAGCGCGTCGGTCGGTTCACGAACGTAGCGAGAAACCAACTTCACGATACGATGTTGATACTTAAGGACCAGCAAGTCGAAGGCGGCTTTCTCGCCCTGCTGCACCCGTTTGACGAGCTCCATATCAGTTAGCTTGTCGCCCATTTAGCGTCCTATCCCTGTACTATGGCCAAGGGGCAATTCGGGCGATACGTGGTAGACCATCGAGTTGTCGTTTAGTTCGCGTGCGAGGCTCAGCGTGGTTGGGCACGAGTATAACAACAGCAGCGCCTGACGGCTGCCACGAATAGTCCGTCTCAAGCTATCGTGCAGCGCTAGCTGCCGGCGTCGCAATCCAAAGTAGTCCTGAAGTGACCGAAACCCACCCTTTTGATGTGCTCATTGTCGGCAGCGGTGCTGCCGGACTTAGCCTTGCCCTGACGCTGGCGGAGAGACTGCGTGTAGCGGTCCTGAGCAAAGCGGCCCTGAGCGAAAGTGCGACCTACTATGCTCAGGGCGGCATCTCGGCGGTGATGGATTCCGCCGATTCGGCAGAATCCCATATCGCCGACACGCTCAGCGTGGGCAGCGGATTGTGTCACGAGCAGACTGTCGACTACATCGTGCGACACGGACGTGAACGTATCGAATGGCTCATCGACCAGGGCGTCCCATTCACGACTCGCAGGTCGAAATCGGGAGATGTCGAGTTCCACCTCACGCGAGAAGGCGGTCATAGCCATCGCCGGGTCGTCCATGCGGCCGACGCGACAGGCCGTGCAATAGAGCAAACGCTGATCGAGCGGATTCGCGAGCACCGCAACGTCACCGTGCTTGAGTCGCACATGGCCATCGACTTGATCAGCACCGGCAAGCTGGGCGCGATTCCTGATCGTTGCGCCGGCGCATATGTCTTCGATCTGGTCACCCGCAAGGTAAAAACGATCGCGGCCCGTTGCGTGGTCCTGGCAACTGGCGGCGCGGGCAAAGTCTATCTCTATACCAGCAATCCGGACGTTGCTACCGGCGACGGTATTGGCATGGCGTGGCGGGCCGGGTGCACGGTCGCGAACATGGAGTTCGTTCAGTTCCACCCAACCTGTCTGTACCACCCGAAAGCCAAGTCGCTGCTAATTACCGAAGCTGTCCGTGGTGAAGGCGGCTATCTGCGTTTGCCGGACGGCGAACGCTTCATGTCCAAATTCGATGATCGTCTTGAGCTCGCGCCCCGGGATATTGTTGCTCGCGCTATCGATCACGAGATGAAGCGGCTTGGCCTCGATTGTGTCTATCTCGACGTGACACACAAATCGAGTGATTTCATTCTCGAACACTTCCCGAACGCGTACGAGCAGTGCCTGTCGTACGGCGTCGACATCACTCGCGACCCGATTCCCGTTGTACCCGCGGCACATTACCTGTGTGGCGGCGTCGTGACCGACATTCGCGGTCAGACATCACTGTCCGGCCTGTATGCCGTCGGTGAAGTCGCGTTCACGGGTCTGCACGGCGCCAATCGCATGGCGAGCAATTCCCTGCTCGAGTGCCTGGTTATCGCGGAGTCAGCGGCCCACTCGATTATCGCGAGCCTGGATGAATTGCCCCCGTTACCGAGTATTCCTCAGTGGGATGAGAGTCAGGTGACGGATGCCGATGAGGAAGTTGTGGTGTCCCACAACTGGGACGAGTTGCGCCGCCTGATGTGGGATTATGTCGGCATTGTCAGGACAACGAAACGCCTCCAGCGCGCCCGCCGCAGAGTCGACTTACTCAACTCCGAAATCAGCGAGTTCTATGGCAACTTCCGTGTTTCCGGTGACTTAATCGAATTGCGAAATCTGGTCCAAGTCGCTGATTTGATCATTCGTTCAGCACTGAAGCGGCGCGAATCCCGCGGTCTGCACCACACTCTCGATTATCCGGGGCCAGACGACATCAATCATCGCCGCGACACCATTCTGCGCGCCGGTGATTTCAGCTAGCGAAGCAGGAAATAAACGACTCTATGACGGGCAATGCTGACTCTGAACTCGAATCCCATGCCATTCTGGTTACCGGTGCCACACAGGGAGTTGGTCGCGCCATTGCGCTCGCTTGCGCCAGCTCTGGCGCTACCGTCATCGCATGCGGGCGCAATGTCCCGGCGCTGGAGAACCTCGCCGACGAGGTCTGCGAAAAGGGACATCCGGAACCGGTTTTATTGCCCATCAATCTCGAGCGTGCGACAGTTGATGACTACAACAATGTCGCGGGCCTGGTCCGGGAACAGTTTGGGCACCTCGATGGGCTGGTTTTGAATGCAGGCGTTCTCGGCGACCTCGCGCCCCTCGCCCACTACGACGCGGTGACCTGGGCGCGTGTATTCCAAGTCAATGTGCACAGCACCTTCCTGCTACTGCAGGCCTGTCATGAGCTGCTCACCGATTCACCCGATTCCTCGGTGATCTTCACACTGGCAGCCGAAGGTATCGCGGCAAAGCCCAATTGGGGCGCCTATGCCGTCTCGAAATACGCAACTCGGGGCCTGATGGAACTTGCTGCCGGCGAATTTAGCGGGACGCCAGGCACGCGCGTCAACGGGGTTGTACCGGGACCGGTTAATACCGCACTGCGGCGAGCTGCCTTCCCGGCCTCGAATCCGGCTGGCTGGCCGCTTCCTGCAAGCGTCGTCGCTACCTACCTGACCCTACTCGGGCCGCGCGGGAAACATCTGCATGGCGCCATCCTCGATGGCGAAAACGGCGAGCCGCTAATCTGACGCGTCGAGTCGCGGCGAACTCGCAGTCTGGTTAAGGCCGGCTCCCGCCCCGTCAGCTGTTAGGCGACAGGAGTTCTTCAATCAAAGCGGGGTTCTGCAGAAGCTTCTGCAACGCAGATTCGTCGAGTACTGGTACGCCAAGCTGAGCTGCTTTCGCTAACTTGCTTCCCGCGGCACTACCGGCAACCAGAAAATTCGTTTTTTTGGATACCGAGCCGCTGACTTTAGCGCCCAGTCCGACCAGTGCCGCCTTCGCGGCATCGCGGGACAGTGATTCCAGCGCACCGGTAAGCACGCAGACCATACCGTTCAGCGCCCCGTCACCCGGATCTTTCGCCCCTTCGTGCTCCGTCCATGCCACTCCGAGGTCACGCAAATTGCTCACTAACTGACGATTGGCTGGATCTGAAAACCACTCCGCGATACTTGCCGCAACCACTGGCCCGATATCTGCGACGCTTTCAAGCGCCTCAACGGACGCGTCCGCGATGCGGGCCACCTGACCAAAATGATCCGCCAGATTGGCGGCCGTCGCGCTGCCTACTTCACGTATACCGAGTCCGTAAAGCACCCGCGCGAGTGTCGTCTGACGGCTATTCGCTATCGCCTCCAGAACGTTGGCGGCGGACTTCTCCGCCATGCGGTCGAGACTCAACAGTGATTCGGCCTCGAGGCGATACAGGTCATCCGGGGTACTGACCCGCTGCGTTGCGACGAGCTGCTGGATGAGCTTCTCGCCGACACCATCGATGTCGAGAGCGAGTCGCGACGTAAAATGTGCCAATGCGCGAACTCTCTGCGCCTGCTCCTGATCCGGCACAGTCGCGGGTAATTCGTACGGCGTCGTGTGCGCCGGTCTGCGTTCTAACACGACCCGCACGATTTCAGGAATGACATCACCGGCGCGCCGGACGACGACCGTATCGCCGACACGAATGTCTTTGCGCTGAATCTCGTCGGCGTTGTGCAGAGTCGTATTGGCAACCGTAACGCCGCCTACGAAGATCGGTTCGAGTCTGGCGACGGGTGTTAGTGCGCCGGTGCGGCCAACCTGCACGTCGATGGCAAGCACCTGCGTCATGCGCTCATCCGGCGGAAACTTGTAAGCCACTGCCCAGCGTGGAGCACGCGACACCTGGCCGAGGATTTCCTGCTGCGCCAGCGCATTGATTTTGTAAACAATACCGTCGATTTCGTAACTGAGGTCGGCGCGCCGGGCCGCGAGTTGTCGATAATATTCGTGACACCCTGCGAGCCCTTTAACGACCTCAGTGTCAGTGGATATTCGAAATCCAAGCTCGCGCAATAACGCCAGTGCCGCGACTTGCGTTGGCGGGCGTGGTGCGCCCTCCAGATTACCGATTGCATAACAGCAAATGGTCAACGGGCGGGTCGCGGTAATGCGCGAATCCAGCTGGCGAAGGCTGCCGGCAGCAGCATTACGCGGGTTTGCGAAAGTTTTCTGCTCGCGTTCAAGCTGCCCTGCGTTCAGCTCTGCGAAACCTCGCTTATCCATATAAATTTCACCGCGGACTTCGAGCAACCGGGGTGTATCAGGATGTCTGAGGCGCAATGGAATTGCCCGAATCGTGCGCACATTGGCACTCACATCTTCGCCACGACTACCATCACCCCGTGTTGCAGCGCGAACCAACTGACCGTTCTCGTACAACAGGCTGATAGCCAGCCCATCTAATTTAGGCTCGACAGCGAACTCAAGCTCATCGGTTTCCAACGATTCGCTCGTCCGCTGATAAAACTCATCGAAAGCATCGGCATCGAGAACATTGCCGAGTGACAACATCGGCAGCGCATGTTCGACCGTCGCAAAGTGCGGCGAGGGTTCTCCAGCGACTCTCTGGGTGGGTGAATCAGATGAGCGAAACTCCGGACGGGCGTACTCCAGAGCCTCAAGTTCGCGCATGCACTCGTCGTAGTCTGCATCTGGAACGGTCGGATCATCGAGCACGTAGTATTGGTGGTTATATTGCTCAATCTGGCGACAGAGCTCGTCCCAGCGCGCGTGCTGCAGGTCAGTTTCGGCCATGGTTGAATTTGGCGGCGCGCTTGCGAAGAACGGCAATATGGCTGGCATCGAGTGGGTACTGCGGCGATTCGTACAACTCTCCACCGCACAGTTCTGTCAGGCGTTGTGCGGTGTTGAGCAGTAGTTCGAACGCGACGGCGCCATCCAGCACGGTCGGTAGCTGCATGAACAACGCGATCCCGGAGGTGTTGAACGCCTCGATGCGGGTCAAGTCAAATGTGCCTGGTTCAAACATGTTCGCAGCGCTGAACAAAGCCTGCTCAGTACGTAGTTCACCGCTACCAAAGTGGTGAAAAATGGCCATTTCACCGTGCACCATACCGACCGCGTTTAGCGATCGAACAAGCGACGGGCCTGCCAATTGATGTCCTTCGCGGGCCCGAATGAACAGATTTATCAAGCCGTTATCGGGCTCTTCATCGACGTCCTGCGCCGTTGCTGCGACAGCGGTGGGCGACGCCGTGACGCTGTCGCTGGTCGCACCGAACATATCCATCTGGTCGCTGCTACGACGGTCATTGCTCGGCTCTGTAGTTTCGACGATGTCATTGCGAACCCGCGGCAGATCTCCCAGAGCGATCTCTTCCGGGGGCAATATAACGTTGCTGGGAAGGGCCGATGAGCTGAACGCGGGGGGGTGTTCCGCGGCCTCCTCCGGCCTTGTCGCAGGGGCTGGGGCTTCGTCGGCGAATTTCTCGGGGGCAGACAACTCCGCCAGCGGTTCGTCGTCTGCCTCGAAGCCTGGCGGCAGCTCGAGATCACGGTCCTGCTCGGCGTATAGCTCGTCGTCATGATGGAGAATCACATCCGGAACATCGAGCCGCGAAAATGTGCGGTCGTAGTTGGCACGCGATTCGCGCCTGCGTTTGACTGCCGTCACGAAATATACGCCGGCAATAATGACAATGCCGACCAGAATGAGTACGACGCGCAGAGACATGAATCAGAGATTGCGTTGATTTGGGAACATGCGCTGCGGGCCAACCCGACGGGCGTTCAAGTGCTACGCCGTGGCTGCCAATTCGACAGCCTCTTCCATGTTGACCGAGACCAGACGGGAAACCCCCGCCTCCTGCATAGTGACACCAACTAAATGCTCGGCGATTTCCATCGTAATCTTGTTGTGAGAGATATAGAGGAATTGTACGGTCGTTGCCATCGACTTCAGCATCTCCGTTAAGCGCACCACGTTAGCATCATCGAGCGGTGCGTCGACCTCGTCAAGAAGGCAAAACGGCGCCGGATTTAATTCAAAAATCGAAAACACAAAAGCCAGCGCGGTGAGCGCCTTCTCGCCACCTGAGAGCAGATGAATGGTGCTGTTACGTTTGCCCGGTGGGCGCGCCATCACGGTCACCCCGGTCTCGAGCAAATCGTCGCCTGTGAGTTCGAGATAGGCGTGTCCGCCGCCGAATAAAACCGGGAACATGGCCTGCAAGCCATTGTTAACCTTGTCGTAAGTTTCCTTAAAGCGCGTGCGCGTCTCAAGATCAATTTTGCGGATCGCTTCCTGCAGTGTGTTCAGCGCTTCAGTCAAATCGCCATGTTGCTGATCGAGGTAGGTTTTGCGCTCCGACAATTGGTTAAATTCGTCGATCGCAGCCAGGTTAATCGGTCCCAGACGTGCAATACGATTATCGAGCTTTTCAATCTCTGCGCTAATCGCGTCTTCGTTATCAGCGTCTTCAAGGGCTGCGATAGTGGCATCGAAGTCTTCGCCCGTCTGCTCGAAACGACCGCGCAATTCCTGCATGCGAACTTCAAGCGCCCGCAAATCCAGACGAACCTGTTCGAGGCGTTTCTGCCGTTCGCTGATGGATTGTTCAATTTCCGCGCGCTGAGTCGCGGTTTCTTGCATTGAGTTGTCAAGCTTGCCAAGTGCTTGGCGCGCCTCGGTCAACGCGTTCTCGGCGAGCAATTTCTCCGACAACACCTGTTCCAGTTCGACCCGCATCGCTGCCAGCGGCTGCGTCAGTTCGCGCATGGATGCTTCCAGGGTACTGTTGCGACTGTGCAGCTCGGCACGCGTGGCGGTATTGCGCGCAATACTTTCCTCTAGCGCCTGTTGTCTCGCGCGCAGCTGCTGCAAAGACAATTCGACACTGTGTGCTGTTTCTCTTTGCGCACTCCATTTTTCACGTGCGGCATCCATTTCTCGCTGAATCACATTGCGCAATTCAGCCAGCGCGTCGCGGCGTCCGGCGTGGGCGTTCAGGGCTTGGTTTGCAACGTCGCGTTCGCCGCTCAGCTGCTCGATGGCCTGACGGTTCTCAGAGGTCTGCGCGGCGATGCGTTCAAGTTCAGCCCGTACATCCGCGGCGCGCGCTTCGCGGCGAGTGAGTTCCGCTTCCATTTGGCTCAACTGCTCACGCTGCGTGCTGATTTGGCGACCCAAGGCGTCGAGCGCCTCACTGATTTCGTGCTCGGCCAGTTCTTCGGCTTTCAGATTCGCCCGCGCAGAGTCAACTTCGTCCCGCAGCGCAGCGGTAGCAGCGACATGTTCGTCGAGCTTCGTGGTGTATTCCGCAAGCTGACGTTCGCGGGCCAGGATGCTGTCCCCGGTCACGCGCTGATCGGGCATTTGCACCCAGTTGGAACCGAACAACGTGCCATCGGACAACACCACGATGTCGCCCTCACCGAGCGTCTCCAGCAGGCGCTGCGCGCCCGCGGCAGTTTCAGCGGTATAGATACCGGCCAGCAAGGGCGTCAAATCGACTTTGCCGCGCACCCGCGAAGCGAGTAAGGCGTTGTCTTCGACCGCCCCCATGGATTGCCCGAGGTCGATCGCCGTCAGACTGCCACCCGGCCAGGTTTCGCGCGTGTTGCCAAGCATACGGGCGGTGAGCCCCGCTGCGCAAAAGGCGCCCAACGGAAGCCGGAGTGCTGCTTCTAATGCGGCTTCCCAACCGGCTTCAATCTCGACAAATTCAGCAAGACGCTGCGGCTCTTCAATGCCCTGCTCGCGAAACCACCGTTCGATGGATTGTTGATCGTCGCCATAAGCCGCGTCCTGCAAGGCGCGCAATGACGCAACCCGACCGCGCTGCTCTTCCAGTTCAATCTGATGCTGGTGCAAACTCGCTTCGAGCGTTTGCGTGCCGCCACGAATCGTCGCGAGATTGGCCCGCACGCCGTTACGCTTAAGCACTGTCTCGCTGCGCTGCTGTTCCAGCACAACCACCTCTGCGCGCGCGGCCGCGACCGTGGCATTCAATTCGCCTGTCTGGTTGCGCTCTGCTTCTTCGCTCAGTACCGACTTGCGCGAGTCGTGTCCGGCGACATCGGCGAGCAAATGCTCAAGACGTATTTGAATCGCATGCTCGCGTTGAGCCAGCTCAGTATGTTCTCGATTGAAGCTATCCCAATCATGCTGCCATTGCTCAAAACGTGATTCGACTGCGCGTAGCCCCTCAAACGCCTGCTGTTCATGTTCGCGCGACGCCGTGAGCGCGGGTTCGGTGGTCCCGAGTTGTTCTTTTGTCTGCGCCAGTTCTTCGTCGTCGTTATCCAAACCACGCGTAATAGTGACCAAGCTTTCGCTGATTTGCTCGAGGTCGGTATGCAGTCCGCGCTCCCGTTCGTCGGCGTGTTTGAGCGCTTGTTCGAGGCGGGATATTTCGGCTGTTTTACCGTAGAACTCGCCCTGAATTCGGTTGAATTCTTCGGTTGCCGCAACCTGCGCCTCACGAAAGTTGGTTTGCTGTACCTCGACTTCGCGCAAACGGGCAACGGCGGCCTCAACCTCATTCGCGCGCTGTTCGGCGCTTGCCCGGCAAGTATCGTTTTCGCCATTCAGATGGCGAAAACGCGCTGCCAGTAGTTTTGCATTGAGACGGCGTTCCTCGGCCTTCAATACCTGGTAGCGCTCGGCTGCGCGCGCCTGGCGTTGGAGATGATTAAGCTGCTTTTCCAGCTCGTCACGAATATCGTCCAGTCGTTCGAGGTTCTCATTGGAGTGGCGCATCCGAGTCTCGGTTTCGCGGCGCCGCTCTTTGTATTTCGATATGCCGGCGGCTTCCTCTAAAAAGGCGCGTAGCTCTTCCGGTCGCGCTTCGATGACGCGCGAGATCATGCCCTGCTCGATCACCGAATAGCCGCGCGCACCAATTCCAGTGCCGAGAAAAACGTTCGTAATATCTTTTCGTCGACAACGCGATCCGTTCAGGGAGTAAGTGGATACAGCGTCGCGGCTGATGGTCCGTTTGATGGAAATTTCACCAAAGCCCGCGTACTGGCCGCCAATCGTGCCGTCGCTGTTATCGAAGACGATTTCCACGGTCGCTTGGCCGACCGGTTTGCGCGAATTTGACCCGTTGAAAATCACGTCGGCCATGGAGTCGCCGCGCAAATGTTTTGCCGAACTTTCGCCCATCACCCAGATTAGGGCGTCGATAATGTTGGATTTTCCGCAGCCGTTCGGGCCAACCACGCCGGTCAGGTTACCGGGCAAGGTTAGCGTGATCGGATCGACGAAAGATTTGAAGCCGGAAATCTTGATTCGGTTGATGCGCATGGGCGCAAAGCATACCCGATCGCGATTGCACCGCACAATGCAATTTAGCCACCGCAAAAAAACCACTAAAACTTTGTATTTGCTTGATAATTCGCGAGCTTTCTGGTGCCCGCCGAGGGCCGATGATAGGTCAGCTTTGGTGCAAGCCGGTATGCTAAGGTTAGTCCCCCCAGCGCGCCTGATACGAGTCCTTTCTATGCCGACCCAAGCGACCCGAGAACTGCAAGTTTTCGATAATCCGAAACCTGAGCGGGATTACCTGATTACAATTCAGTTGCCCGAATTCACCTGTCTGTGTCCACTCACCGGGCAACCGGATTTCGCGCACCTCGATCTCGCCTACATTCCGGACCAGCGTTGCATCGAACTGAAGGCGCTCAAGTTATATATCTGGTCATTCCGCGACGATGGTGCTTTCCACGAAGCCGTTACGAACGCCATCCTCGATGACGTCGTGGCTATTTGTGCGCCGCGCTTCGCGCGCCTGACGGCGAATTTCAACGTGCGTGGTGGCACCTATCCAACGATCGTCTGCGAGCATCGGCAAGCGGATTGGCACGCATCGTCAAGCAGTCTGATTCCGCCGCTGTGAGCGGCACTTCGGCAGGTGGATTTGTCGCAGGCGTCCGGCACGCACTGCGCGGTTTCAGACTCATCACAGCACCCGGCGTACGCGGCTTTGTCGTCGTGCCCTTGCTCATCAATATCAGCTTGTTCGTACTCGCTCTGATCGGCACCAGTCATGCACTTGACGCTGCGGTAGCGCGCTATCTCGCCAGTTGGCCGGAGTGGAGCCAATGGATCGTTTGGCTGCTGTTCGCGCTGCTCGCTGCCATCGCGGTTTTTTTCACCTTTACGCTGGTCGCCAATATCGTCGCGAGCCCATTTAACGGCATGCTCGCCGAAGCGGTTGAGCGACATCTAGGCCATGGCGGTGTCGCACCCGAATTTTCCTGGGGCCGACTGCTTGCTGAAGTGCGGCGCACAGTGGTCGCTGAGCTGCGCAAATTGCTCTACATTGCGTTGCGCGCGCTGCCCCTCGTTGTGATCAGTGTGATTCCGGTCATTAATGTCGCGGCGCCAGGCTTATGGCTGTTGTTTGGTGCGTGGATGTTATGTCTGGAATATCTGGACTGCCCGCATGGTAATCACGGTGCACTGTTTCCGCGTGTTGTCGACGCCATGCGCGAGCGCCGGCGTCTGGCGCTCGGATTCGGCATGACCATGACCTTTATCACGATCGTGCCGGTGCTCAACTTCATCGCAATGCCCGTCGGCGTTGCCGGTGCGACCAGTCTGTATTGCGGACATTACCGACCACAATAATGGACGGTGCCGCGGTCGGACGGTTCGCACCTTCGCCATCAGGTCCGCTCCATTTCGGTTCCGTGACGAGCGCTGTGGCGAGCTATCTCAACGTGCGCGCACAAAGGGGGCGCTGGTTACTGCGCATCGACGACCTCGACCCACCACGTGAAGAAGCTGGCGCCGCAGACGCCATTATCAGGACTCTCGAAGCGCTGGGGCTGCACTGGGACGGTGCGATCGTCTACCAGAGTCAACGTCTGGCGCAGTACCGCGCAGCACTCGAAAAACTCACCGCCGCAGGGCAGACGTTCATATGTACTTGTAGCCGCCGCCAGGTTGGCCCGGGCGCTTACCCGGGAACATGTCGCGGGAAGTGCAGCACGAGTCCTTCAACAGGCTCGGTTCGCGTTCTGGTGGGCGACGAGGCGACTTCATTCACCGATCTGCTGCATGGCGACTGCGACTTCAGACTCACAGATGAATGTGGCGATTTCATTGTGCAACGGGCCGACGGCTTAACCGCCTACCATCTCGCTGTCGTTGTGGATGACGCGGCCGCCGGTGTGACTGAAGTCGTGCGTGGTGGTGACTTACTGGATTCAACTCCACGCCAAATCCATTTACAAAAATTACTTGGGTTCAAGCATCCCCGCTACGCACATTTGCCCGTGGTACTGGGTGGTAACGGCGTAAAACTGAGCAAACAATCTCACGCACAGGCAATCAAACCCGAGCACGCTCCGCTCGCCGTGTTTCACGCTCTGGTGTTTTTGGGCTTTACCCCGCCGGCCGAGTTGCACGGCGCGGCGCCATGTGAGCTGCTGGACTGGGGTTTGAGAGTATGGCGATTGGACGCAGTCACACCGTTGTCGCGTAGCTACCCGGTGATGTTTGCGGATGCAAACATGGCGCGCAGCTCGGTGTAGTTTTTTGCGATCGGAAAGTGTGGATAATCGCGCACAACTTTTTCTGAAGGGCAGAACAGCATCGCCTGGTCAGCCTGCTCCAACATGCTGATATCGTTATAAGAATCGCCGGTTGCGACGACTTGGTAACTCAATGATTGAAACGCCTTGACGGCCTGTCGCTTGGGATCTTTCTGACGCAACTGGTAACCGCTGATGCGCCCGTCGTCGGCAACTTCCAGACGGTGACAAAGCATCATCGGGAATCCCAGTTTCGCAAGCAGCGGCTGCGCGAGTTCGTAGAATGTATCCGACAGTATGGCGACCTGGAATTCGCTCGATAGCCATTGCAGAAAGTCGGCGGCACCGGGGAGTGGATCGAGCCCCGACGCTGCTTCATTGAGTTCATTGAAACCGAGGCCGTGCTTCGCCATGATGTTCAGGCGGTAGGTCATCAGTTCGTCGTAGTCTGGAATATCGCGGGTAGTCAGTCTCAGATCGTCGATTCCCGTTCGTTCAGCAAGGCTGATCCAAATCTCAGGAACCAACACACCCTCAAAATCGAGACAGGCCACTTTCATGTACAAATACCTTATTGGCGCGCGCCCCGCGCACGCGAAAGCGGCGCAGTCTAGCAGACCTGATTTCGCTGTCCTACGGGGCTATCAAGGCTGACCCATGGTTGCTACGCGCGCCCTCAGAACGCTTTTAATCGCACTGTGCTGCCTCAGCACGCCGCTGTCGGCAGAAGTGCGTGTGAGCGCAGTCGCGCTATTCAAAGGCAAGGCTATGCTGAACATCGACGGCCATCAGCATATGTTGAAGGTGGGCGAAACCAGCAGCGAGGGCGTGACCCTGATTGCTGCCGATCCGACCCGAGTGCGCATTTCCATCGCAGGTTCCATCCGCGATCTCAAACTAGACACCCGCATTGGTGGAGCCCTTGGCAAGGTGCCGGAGAACACTATCGTACGCCTGGTGCCCGGCAGACATGGGCACTACTTCTCGGATGGACAGATCAACGGCAATCCGATTCGTTTTCTTGTCGACACCGGGGCAACCTCGGTCGCAATCAACAAAAACATGGCACGCCAAATAGGTTTGCAATATCAGGTTGATGGGCAGCGTGGACTCGTCGATACAGCGAATGGAACCGTCGCGGCCTATCGCGTGATATTCGATGAAGTAAAAATTCAGGCTCTGACGCTGAAGCGGGTGCCGGGCGTGGTCCTGGACGGTGACTCGCCAAGTGAGGCCTTGCTCGGCCAATCATTTCTCAATCGCCTCGACATTCACCGCCAGGGCGCTGTACTGGAACTGCGCGCTCGCTAACACCTGCGCCGCAGTCAACGGTGCCCAGGCATAACACCACGCGCACTCCCCAAGCGTTCGGACGAACGGCTTATCGCTAGTCGCGCCCACGCTGCCACAGAACTTCTCCGGCGCCCGATTCACGCGCAATAATTCTGGCCGCAACGAACAACAGATCAGACAGGCGGTTGACGAATTTGATCGCGTGCTCCCCGACTGGTTCGCTCGAGGACAGTTCCCACGTGCGCCGCTCCGCGCGCCGACACACCGCCCGACACTGGTGCGCGAGGGCTGCCGCACGGCTACCGCCAGGCAAAATAAATTCCTTCAGGGCCGGCAATTCTTCGTTGTAAAGGTCGATCGCTGCTTCCAGTTTAGTGACTGCCGGTGCCCCGATGAACTCGCTGCCGGGAATCGATAGCTCGCCCCCTAAATCGAATAAATCGTGCTGAATATCAATCAGCAGAGCGTGCATCTGTGGACGCAGGGTTTCCGCGAGCAACAGTCCGATGACGCAATTCAGCTCGTCAATGTCGCCAATTGCCTGCATGCGCGCACTGTGCTTCTCCGTGCGGCTACCGTCTCCTAATCCCGTTGTACCGCCGTCGCCGGTACGCGTATAGATCTTTGACAGTCGATTTCCCATGCTGAGTTCCCGGCGCGTTGATGAGTCCGCCACTGTAATCGACCTCACGAAAGCGTCGCAACGGCGACCTGAATGGGCGCCTGCCTGCAGCGGTCAATTCGTGGTCACGACATGAGATAATAAGGGCGTGATTTTGCCGCGCTATTTTATCCGCGAGACCGTGAAGCTAACCGCCGCAATCATCGGTGGTTTGTTTGTTATTTATCTGAGTACCCGGTTCGCCAGCTATCTCGGCGAGGCTGCCGAAGGCAAGATCGCGCCCCAACACATCGCGCGTATTGTGTCCCTGAAAATGTTGATCTCGATGAAGGACTTACTGCCGATGGCGCTGTTCCTTGGCACTTTTGGGGCAATTACCCGCATCCAACAGAATTCCGAATGGACCGCGATGCGCGCCGCAGGCTTGTCCCACCAGCAGCTCCTGAAGCCGCTTTTTTTTCTCTCGGGTAGTGCGGCTGTGCTGGTCGGCATTATTACTCTGGTAGCCGGGCCTCGCATCGAGCTCAATTTGCAGGAATTGAGTGAGGTATCGGAGAACGAAGCCACCATAGCAGGCGTAAAGGCGGGGCGCTTTCGGGATTTCGGCGGCGGCGAGCAAGTGTTCTACGCCGAATCAATCTCAGACGATGAACGCTATCTTGAGCAGGCCTTCGTGCGCGATGGCGACGGCGTGTTGCGGTCGAACCGCGCGCGCATTGAGACCGACACTGAATCCCTGGACCGCTTTGCAGTTTTCGAACAAGGCACGAATTACGAAGGCGACGCCGGCACGCTCGACTATGTGGTGACCCAGTTCAGCCGCTACGCGGTACGAATCGAGAATCGCCAGCCCCGGCAGTTGGGCGCACATATCGGATTTCTCTTTACCCCGGAATTATTTCGCCATGAGGAAGCGCCCTACGCCATCGAGTTTCATTGGCGACTCGCGCTGCCGATTTGTACGATCCTGGCCCCGGCGCTGGCCCTCCTCATTGGCCTGGCGAATCGGCGCGGCGCCTGGCATCTTGGGTTGATTACGGCCATATCGGCCTATTTCGCCTACACTAACGTGCTTGGCGTCGGGCGCGCACTGATGCGCAAGGAAGTATTGTCCCCATTGCTCGGTCTGTGGCCTATCCATTTCGTCTTCCTGGCGGCCGTGGTCACGGTATTCCTCTGGCAACGCCGCCTGCTGCGCCTGCGCCGCCGCCCGACGCAGGAATTACTACGAGCTTAAGTTCGCCGGTCATCCCGAGTAAAATGCGCGGCCACCTTCCTGAACAGCACCTATGACTACTGCTACACATCCACTTGTTGACCTGCTCGAAAACAAAATAGCCGTGCTGGACGGTGCCATGGGCACCGTCATTCAGATGCACGAGCTGCAAGAGAGCCATTTTCGCGGCGACCGCTTCGTCGATCATGGACAGGATTTAAAGGGTAATAACGACCTTCTTAATCTGACCCAGCCAAAGCTCATTAAAGGCATTCATCGTTCGTTCCTGAATGTCGGCTCGGACATCATTGAAACCAATACCTTCAACGCCACGCGCATATCCCAATCCGACTATGCTCTTGAAGCGATTGCGCGAGAGCTCAACGAAACAGGCGCGCGGCTGGCGCGTGCAGCCATTGAGGAGTACCAGGACAGCAACGACGATGCGACGCCGAAGTTCGTCGCCGGCGTCATCGGACCGACCAACCGCACCGCGTCGGTATCGCCGGATGTCAACGATCCGGGATTTCGCAATGTCGATTTCGAGACCTTACGAGCAACTTACTACGACGCCTGCGAAGGTCTGCTGGACGGTGGCGTTGATCTCATTTTGATTGAAACGATATTCGATACGCTGAACGCGAAAGCTGCGATTTTTGCAGTGAGCGAATGTCTCGAAGCGCGCGGACTCGATGTGCCGTTGATGATCTCGGGCACTATCACCGACCGCAGTGGTCGCACCCTGACTGGTCAGACTACCGAGGCGTTCTGGAATTCTGTACGCCACGCGCAGCCGCTTGCGATTGGTTTAAACTGCGCGCTTGGGGCGAAGGATCTACGGCCGTACATCGAAGAACTGTCACGCGTTGCCGACACGTTCGTCAGCGTCCACCCCAATGCTGGACTGCCTAACGCGTTTGGCGAGTACGACGAAAGCCCAGAGTACATGGCTGAAATCATTGCTGATTTCGCGGCTACAGGACTGGTCAATATTGTTGGTGGTTGTTGCGGAACGACGCCGGAACATTTGCGCGCGATTAGCGGGGCAGTCCGCGACATGCCACCGCGACGGCGCCCGCAGATTGAGCGCTATTGCCGCCTGAGCGGACTTGAGCCGTTAAACATCACGCCCGACAAAGGCTTTATTAATGTTGGCGAGCGCACCAATGTCACTGGTTCGCCGAAGTTCTCCCGACTCGTCAAAGATGGCGACCTCGACGGGGCGGTGGAAGTGGCTCGCCAGCAAGTCGAGAACGGCGCCCAGTTGATTGACGTCAATATGGACGAAGGCATGCTCGACTCGGTTGAGCTCATGCAGCGCTTCCAAAACTTAATTGCCTCTGATCCCGATATCAGCCGCGTACCGGTGATGCTCGATTCTTCGAACTGGGACGTCATCGAGGCAGGCCTGCGTTGTCTGCAGGGTAAGGGCGTTGTTAATTCAATCAGCCTGAAAGAAGGCGAAGAAAAATTCCTTGCGCAAGCGCGTTTGGTCCGCCGCTACGGCGCGGCAGTGGTCGTGATGGCGTTTGACGAGCAGGGTCAGGCTGATACGGCGGAACGAAAGTTCGAGATCTGCGAGCGCTCATATAAGTTACTGACTGAAGCTGTCGGCTTCCCGCCCGAAGACATTATTTTCGACCCGAATGTGCTCACGGTGGCAACCGGCATGGCTGAGCACAACGATTATGCGCGCGCCTTCTTCGCCGCAACTGCAGAGATCAAAAAACACCTGCCGCACGCCCTGGTGAGTGGCGGGTTGAGCAACGTGTCCTTCTCGTTTCGTGGTAATAACCCGGTCCGCGAAGCGATGCACGCTTCGTTCCTGTACCACGGTATTCGCGACGGCCTGGATATGGCGATTGTGAATGCCGGTCAGCTCGGCATCTATGAAGGGATCGAGCCGCAGCTGCTGACCCGTATCGAGGATGTGTTGTTCAATCGCAATGATGAGGCAACCGACGCGCTGATCGATTTCGCGCGCGGTGTTCAAGGGGTCGAAAAAGAGGACAAACGCGATCTGGCATGGCGCGAAGGCACTGTGCAGGAGCGCATCTCCTATGCACTCGTGCGCGGTATTGCCGACTATATCGTTGACGACACCGAACTCGCACGCCAGGAGTACGACTTCCCGCTGCAGGTGATCGAAGGCCCGCTGATGGACGGCATGGGGGTGGTCGGCGATCTGTTCGGGGCCGGCAAAATGTTTTTGCCGCAGGTGGTGAAAAGCGCTCGCGTGATGAAAAAAGCAGTCGCGCATCTGATCCCGTTTATTGAGGAACAAAAGGCGGCTTCGGGCGACCAGCGCGCACAGCCGAAAATTTTGCTTGCCACCGTTAAAGGCGATGTACACGACATCGGGAAGAACATCGTCGGCGTCGTCCTGCAATGCAATAACTTCGCTGTGCTTGATCTCGGCGTGATGGTCGCGATGAAAGATATTCTCGACACCGCAGAACGCGAGAAGGTCGATGTGATTGGCTTAAGCGGGCTGATTACGCCGTCGCTCGAAGAGATGGTGTACGTGGCCAAGGAGATGGAGAAACGCGGCGTCGAACTGCCGTTACTCATTGGTGGTGCGACCACCTCGCGCACGCACACCGCAGTCAAGATTGCGCAAAGTTATTCCGGGCCGACAGTCCACGTTAAAGACGCATCGCGTGCGGTCGGCGTGGTGAGCAATTTGCTCAGCGACGAACTGAAAGCCGGGTTTGTCTCAACCATCAGCGATGAATACGCGACTGTGCGGCAACGGCATGCCGATCGACGCTCGGCGACTAAACTGGTCGCCCTGAACGAGGCCCGGGCCAATCGCCTCACGACGGATTGGGCCAGCTATGCCACTCAGCCGCCCGCACAACCCGGCATTCACGTACTCGATGACTATCCGCTGGCCGATTTGGTCGACTATATCGACTGGACGCCATTTTTCATGACCTGGGAGTTGGCAGGTCGCTACCCGCGCATCCTGAACGACGACGTGGTCGGTGAACAGGCTCGTCACCTGCACCACGATGCCAAACAGATGCTGGCGGAAATTGTCAGCGGTAAGCTCTTGCGTGCCCGTGCAGTGTTTGGGTTGTTCCCCGCCAACCGGGTCGCAGCCGAAGACATTGCTATTTTCAGCGATGAGTCTCGCGCCGAACCACTCACTGTGATTCACAGCCTGCGCCAGCAGCAGCCCAAACCAAGCGGTCAACCGAATTACGCTCTGGCTGATTTTGTCGCGCCGGCAGATGCCGCAATTCAGGATTACATGGGAGCCTTTGCGGTGACCACCGGCATTGGCCTGGATGCGCTGGTGACGGCCTATGAAGCCGAGCACGATGACTACAACTCGATCATGGCCAAAGCGCTTGCCGATCGTCTTGCCGAGGCCTTCGCTGAGCGTCTCCACGAACTGGTGCGCACGAAATACTGGGGCTATGCCAACGACGAAACGCTGGCGCGAGATGATTTAATCGCCGAGAAATACGACGGTATCCGCCCTGCCCCTGGCTATCCTGCGTGTCCGGATCACACCGAAAAACAACTGCTATGGAACATGCTGGATGTTGAGAAAAACGCCGGCATCACGCTGACTGAAAGTTTTGCCATGAGCCCGGCCGCTGCAGTCAGTGGGTGGTATTTTTCCCACCCGCAGTCGCGCTATTTCGGGGTCGGCAAAATTGGCCGTGACCAGGTTGCCGATTACGCCGAACGTAAAGGCATGAGTATCGCCGACGCCGAACGCTGGCTGGCCGCGAACTTGAGCTACGACCCGGACGAATGAGTTCCCAACTGTCTTTTCGCGATCGCATTGAATGTGCGACGTTACTCGCCGCCGACACGCCGCTCGAGCAAGTCCTTGCGACCGGGTGGGTGCGCACCAAGCGCGAATCAAAAGGCTTCGCGTTTCTCGAGATCAATGACGGCAGTGGCCTGGCGAATCTGCAGGTGATTATCGACGCCGCAGCGCAAGGCTACGATTGCTTGCCTGCTATCGCGACCGGCTCTGCCGTCAGCGTGCGCGGTGCGCTGATCGAATCGCCTGGCAAAGGCCAGCGCTGGGAACTCTCTGCTACGGAGCTAATCGTTATTGGTGCATGCGCAGACGATTTTCCGTTGCAGAAAAAACGTCATAGCGACGAGTTCCTGCGCACCATCGCCCATCTGCGCGCCAGAACCAACAAGTACGGCGCGATGGCGCGTATTCGCTCGCGATTATCGTGGGCCATTCACGATTTTTTTCAAAAGCGCGGCTTTAACTACATCCACACACCGATCATTACCGGTTCTGATTGCGAAGGTGCCGGTGAAATGTTTCGCGTCACGACCCACGATCCCTACGCCAGCAAGACCAGCACCCGTGACGAGGATTTTTTTGGTAAGGAAGCACACCTCACTGTGTCCGGCCAACTTTCGGTAGAGACCTACTGTCTGGCGTTGAGCAAGGTCTACGCCTTCGGACCGACCTTCCGCTCGGAGAATTCCAACACCAGCCGGCACATGGCGGAATTCTGGATGGTCGAACCGGAGATCGCCTTTGCCGACATTCACGACGACATGCAACTTGCCGAAGATCTGGTCCGCGCGTTGGTTGAATTCGTCATTGAAGATTGCGCCGAAGATTTAGATCTATTCGCACGTTTCGTGGATAAGGATCTCATGACCCGCCTGCAGGCGTTGCGCGAGCGCAGTTTCACCCGGCTAACTTATGGCGAGGCCATCGAGCTGCTGCAAAAAGCGGATCAGACCTTTGAATTCAAACCCGAATGGGGCGCCGATTTACAGGCCGAACACGAGCGCTATCTGACTGAGTCGCATTTCAACGGCCCGGTCTTTGTGTACGACTGGCCAAAAGAGATTAAAGCGTTCTATATGCGGATGAACGATGACGGACGTACCGTCGCCGCAATGGATTTACTCGTCCCCCATTGTGGTGAACTGGTCGGTGGCAGCGCCCGCGAGGAGCGCCTGGATGTACTCACGCAACGCATTAACGAGCTTGGTTTCGATGAGAAGGACTACTGGTGGTACCTCGATACACGACGCTTCGGCAGCGTGCCGCACGCCGGCTTCGGGCTCGGCTTCGAGCGCTTCCTGATGTTCGTTACCGGTGTCGCCAACATTCGCGATGTCATTCCGTTTCCGCGCACACCGCGCAACCTGGATTTCTGACATGCAGGTGATGGTCGATTTTTGTGTCGTCCCCATCGGGGTGGGCGTCTCGGTATCGCCACACGTCGCCGAATGTGAACGCATTATTCGCGATGCCGGGCTGAACGCCCATTTGCATCCCTATGGCACCGTCATTGAAGGAGAATGGGACGCCGTGTTCGCAGTCGTTAAACGCTGCCACGAGCGTGTCCATGCGATGGGCGCACGACGCATTTCGACCTCGATGCGAGTCGGCACACGCACGGATAAACAACAAACCATGGACGATAAATTGAACAGCGTGCGCACCCTCCTCGCGCGCGATCAGGACAGTTAAGGTAATGCGTTAATGAGTACAACAACCCCGAGCTACGTCAGCGGCATCAGCGCCACACCCCTCATGTTCCAGACCATCGGCGATGCGCTTGAGCAAGCCGCTGAACAATTTGGTGATCGCGATGCAGTGATCGTGCGGCACCAGAATGTGCGCATGAGTTATGCCGAACTGAACACCGCAGTGGACGAACTTGCTGCCGGTTTGTTGTCACTCGGCTTGCAACCCGGAGAACGGATTGGCATCTGGTCGCCAAACCGCATCGAATGGGTATTGACGCAGTTTGCGACCGCAAAAATTGGCCTGGTGCTGGTTAACATCAACCCGGCATACCGTATTTCGGAACTGGAATACGCGCTCAATCAGGTTGAGTGCAAAGCCATCGTCATTGCCGACCGATTCAAGACCAGCGACTACGTCGCCATGCTGCGGGAGATTGCACCGGAATGTGCCGATTGCGCACCGGGAGCGCTGCGCAGCGCGCGTCTGCCGCACCTGCAGAGCATCATCTGTACCGCAGATGAATCGCTCCCGGGCATGTATCGTTTTGCCGACATCAACGCCGCCGCCACTGCAGAAACCCGCGGCCAGGTCGCCGACATCAAAACAACCCTGGACCCGGATGATGCCATCAACATCCAGTTCACCAGCGGCACCACCGGCATGCCGAAAGGCGCAACCTTGAGCCATTTTAATATCGTCAACAACGGTTACTTCGTTGGACTGGCGATGAAATTCTCGGCTGACGATCGGTTGTGCATCCCGGTTCCTCTCTATCACTGCTTCGGCATGGTCATGGGCGTACTCACCTGCACCACGCACGGGGCAGCAATGGTCTTCCCCGGCGAAGGATTCGATCCCGGCGATGTACTACAGGCCATTGCGGCCGAGCGCTGCACCGCTTTGCACGGCGTGCCGACGATGTTCATCGGCGAACTCGATCATCCAGAGTTCGCCAACACTGATTTGTCTTCGCTGCGCACCGGCATCATGGCGGGCGCGCCGTGCCCGATTGAAGTGATGAAGCGCGTACAGAAAGAGATGAACATGGGTGAAGTCACGATCGCTTACGGCATGACCGAGACCAGCCCGGTAAGTTTTCAATCCGGCACCGACGATCCACTGGACAAACGCGTGTCCACGGTTGGCCGCGTGATGCCGCATGTGCAGGTCAAGATCATCGACGAGGACGGCAAGGTCGTCGCGCGCGGTGAGCGCGGCGAATTGTGCACGCGCGGCTATAGCGTCATGCACGGCTACTGGAACGAACCGGAAAAAACCGCTGATTCAATTGATAGCGGCGGCTGGATGCATACCGGCGATCTTGCGGTGATCGATGATGAAGGCTATTGCAATATCGTCGGTCGCGTAAAAGACATGATTATTCGTGGCGGAGAGAACGTCTATCCGCGCGAAATCGAGGAATACCTGTATCGCCATGACAAGATTCAGGACGTCGCCGTATTCGGCGTGCCCGATGAGCGTTACGGTGAAGCAGTCGCCGCGTGGATTCAGCTGCGCGATGGCGAGAGCGCTGACGAAGATGAGATTCGAGAATTCTGCAGAGGCCAGATTGCCCACTACAAGGTTCCTGCGCACATTCGCTTCGTCAATGAATTTCCGATGACCGTGACCGGCAAGATTCAAAAATTCGTCATGCGTGACCACATGGCTGAAGAACTGGGTCTGGACACGGCGAAAACTGCCTGAGCAGCGGGTTGCTGAGCAGGTCCCAAGGCCCGCCATAGCCCGCGCACGGAATGCTTTTCAAAGTGCGGCGCTTAAAGAAGCCGGCAACATAACTAGAAGTGGCAGTCCGGCCCCATGCACAGTAAATCCGTCGACCTGAGATTCTCGCTGCGCACGGGCAACTAACCTGGCGGAGGGCCGGCAATTGTCAGCCGCGTCCTTTTTGCCGAGAATAGGCCGCAGGTCTTTCGCCCAACTTCACAGGAGTTCACACGATGGCAGCAGGCATCCTCGCCTACGGTGGCTACGTGCCCAAAGCACGGCTACAACGCGCAGAAATTGCCAAGGCGCACAGCTGGTTCAATCCTGGCTTGCGGAGTTTAGGGCGCGGTGAGCGCGCGATGGCGAACTGGGACGAGGACACGGTGACGATGGCAGTCGAGGCCGGGCGTGATTGCCTCGCCGATATGCCGCGCGGCGACGTCGGTGGGCTGTACATGGCGTCGACCACCTATCCGTTTCTGGACAGACAAAACTCCGGCATCCTGGCTGAGGCCCTAAACCTGAGCCGTGGCGTGCAAGCAGTCGATTTATCCTCTTCGCAGCGCGCCGGCAGTTCGGCGCTGATGCTCGCGTTGCAAACCAGTGGCGAGCGCAAAACCCTCGTTTGCGCCAGTGAGAAACGCCGGACCAAAGCGGCCAGCCCGCTCGAATTCAGCTGCGGTGACGGCGCTGCCGCGCTGTTGGTTGGCGAAGGCGCGGTGATAGCGCGCTATCTGGGCGGTGCGACAGAGACCGTTGATTTCGTCGATCATTTCCGTGGCGAAGGCGAAAGTTTCGATTACACCTGGGAAGAGCGCTGGGTGCGCGACGAAAGCTACCTCAAGATTGTCCCGGGGGTTGTTGCCGCGGCTTTAGACAGAGCGGGCGTCCCGGCCGATTCGATTTCCAAGTTCTGTGTCCCCTCCACGATGCCTGCAGTCGCGCCCATGCTGGTCAAGACCATTGGCTTGCCACCCAAGTCAGTCGCCGACGACCTGCAGGCCAACTGCGGCGAAACTGGCACTGCCCATTCATTAGTGATGCTGGTCAACGCGCTGGAACAGGCTGAAGCAGGCGACAAGATTCTCATGATTGGATTTGGACAGGGTTGCGACGCGCTTGTTTTTGAAGTCACGCCCGCGATCTCGACCATGCGTGGTCGACTTGGCATCGACGGTCATCTCGCGCGCCGTCGCGAAGAGCACAATTATCAGCGCTTTGTTGCTTTTAACGAGTTACTCATCATGGAGCGCGGCATTCGTGCTGAGACCGACAAGGTCACCGGGCTCACCACCCTGTACCGCAATCGGGCGATGACGCAGGGGTTTATCGGGGGCAAATGCAATAAGTGCGGCACCTTGCAGTTTCCAAAGACGAATATCTGCGTCGATGCGGATTGCGCGGCCATTGGCAGCCAGGAGGATGAGCCGTTTTCGAGCAAAACAGCCAAGCTCAACTCCTACACGGCCGATGGTCTGACTTATACCCCGGACCCGCCGAACTACTTTGGCATGGTGCAATTCGACGAAGGCGGACGCCTGATGAGCGACTTCACCGACATTGACCCGGACACCGAATTGGTTGTGGGCATGCCGATGAGGATGGTATTCCGAGTAAAAGATTACGATAAGCGTCGCGGTTTTCGGCGATACTTCTGGAAAGCGACACCGGCCGATGGGGCCGCATAGGGAGATTTGATATGGCATCAGGAATCAAAGACAAAGTAGCAATCCTTGGCATGGGCTGCGCCAAGTTCGGCGAGCGCTGGGACAAAAACGCCGACGATCTCATCGTCGAAGCGTATACCGAGGCACTCGCGGATGCAGGTATTGAAACCAATCAAATCGACGCAGCGTGGTTCGGCACGGCGATCGAAGAGCAGCATGTCGGTAAATCGGGGGTGCCGTTGGCAACGGCGCTACGGCTGCCCTACATTCCGGTAACTCGCGTGGAGAACTACTGCGCCAGTGGTACGGAAGCGTTTCGGGGCGCGGTCTATGCAGTTGCCTCAGGCGCGGCCGACATCGCCCTCGCTGTCGGCGTCGAGAAGCTGAAAGACACCGGTTACGGCGGCCTGCCGCAACGCAGCCGCGGTTCGGTCAATGATCTGTACTGGGCGAATGCTTCTGCGCCCGGATCATTTGCGCAATTGGCGGCAGCCTACTCGGCCAAACATGGCGTTGATGCTGGCGATTTGAAGCGCGCGATGGCGCATATTTCAATCAAGAGCCATGACAACGGCTCGCGCAACCCGAAGGCCCATCTGCGCAACAAGATTAACGAGGAAAAAGTTCTCAACGCGCCAATGATTGCCGATCCGTTGGGCTTATATGACTGCTGTGGCGTGAGCGACGGCTCGGCATGTGCCATCGTCACCACACCAGAAATCGCCCGCGCACTTGGCAAGAAAGATCTGGTTACGGTCAAGGCGCTACAACTGGCGGTCTCCAATGGTACCGAAGCCCAACATAACTCTTGGGACGGCAGCTATTTCATGACCACGCGCAAAGCCGCAGAACGGGCGTATAAAGAGGCTGATATCAGCAAACCTCGCGACCAGATCAGTTTGTTTGAAGTCCACGATTGCTTCTCAATTACTGAATTGGTGACGATGGAGGATTTGTACATTTCACCTGAGGGCCGCGCGGTGAATGACGTCATGGATGGCTTTTATGACGCTGACGGCAAGGTGCCATGTCAGATTGATGGTGGACTCAAATGCTTCGGGCACCCGATTGGCGCGTCGGGCTTACGCATGATTTACGAGATGTACCTGCAGATGCACGGCCGTGCGGGCGAACGCCAACGGCAGCAAGAACCGGTGTTCGGCCTGACGCATAATCTGGGCGGCTTTCCGCACCAGAACGTGTCGTCTGTGACGATTGTGGGTAAGGAAGGCGCATGATCTAGCCTCCCAGGCCCACTAAAAAAGGCGCAGCTTCTGCGCCTTTTTTTTTTGCCTCTACACCACCGGCGTTGGCATTTGGACCTGATTCAGATCAATCCATCAGACGGCCATCTGCATCGCGCAACTCAGGACCATTAACGCGTGCGCGACCATCACCAAAGCCACTGTCGCGGGCTTTAAGTGCCGCCTTCAGCCCGACTTCCTTAACGTTGTCTTTGAACACTTTAGTGCCCGGGGCCAGATGACCGCGGGCGTCGTTCTCGGCCGCCATGCGTTGCAGGGTGCGTGCGCCCATCAGCTCCATCCCGACGTTAACAATGCGCTTGTTGGCGCTGAGTAAATCCGGATCGATTTGGGCCAGGCGATCGAGCAAGCTCTCGCACTCACTCTCAAGGTACTCAAGCGGCACGGATTTCAAGGCGAAACCAATTTGCTGCGCTTCTGCGCCGGTAATCGTGTCGCCGGTCAGACACAAGCGCTTCGCCCATTGCGGACCGACGTGATAGATCCACATCTGATTCGGTAGCGACCCCAGGTCGCGCGCCGGCGGGAAACCAATCACGGCGTCGTCGGCGACAATCACCATGTCACACAGCAACGCCAAATCCGTGCCGCCGGCGAGGCAGTATCCGTGCACCTGGGCGATAACCGGTTTGTGCATATCAAACAGCGCCATACGCAGTCGTTGGGTACGCTCCAAGCGCCAAATGTCGTCGTCGATGGTCGGCTCGGCGTAGATATTCCCGCCACGCCGGTCTCTGGCCTGCGCCTCTTTCGCACGTGCGCCCGGGTCGAGATCGTAGCCGGAGCTAAAGCAACTGCCGGCCCCTTTTAGAACCACCGCGTGCACCGCCTTGTGATCATCGGCCTCCCACAGCGCGTGATTCAGTTCCTCCAGCAAAGCGAGCGATAGGGCATTGCGCTTAGCGGGTCGATTGAGGGTGATTCGCGCACGTCCGCGCTCGACCTGATAGTCGATAAATTCGTAGTCCGGCATCGATAGTCTCCGACTGTTCAACTGACAGTGCCGACCCCAGTGATTAGCACTCAAATCCATCTTACCCCTGCAGTGCGCGATTCCATTACTATTCGGGTGTGGATTCAGCACGAGTGAGCGAGCGTCAGGTGGTTAGCATTGAACGTGAGGTAGAACACAACGCCAGGCGCATTGTGATCATTGGCGCCGGCCCCGGCGGTATCTGCATGGGCATCAAATTGCTCCAGGCGGGTTACGAGAACTTCGTCATCCTTGAGAAAGCACCAGGACTCGGTGGCACTTGGTGGCACAACCGCTACCCGGGCGCTGCCTGCGACGTGCCGTCGCATCTGTATTCGTTCAGTTTTGAAGTTAAGCGGGACTGGAGCACGCCCTATGCGGATGCGCCGGAGATTCTTGAATACGTGCAGGCGTGCGCCGACAAGTACGCCGTCACGCCACATGTACGCCTGAATACCGAAGTCACTGCCGCAGCCTGGGATGACGATGCCGGACATTGGCACGTCCATACCAATGCCGGCGACCATTACACGGCCGCTGTGCTCGTCGCCGCCCAGGGCATGTTCAATGAACCGGTGTGGCCCGCAATCGAAGGTCTCGATCAATTCGCTGGCACCCAATTCCACACTGCTCGCTGGGACCACAATCACGACCTCCGCGGTGAACGGATCGGGGTGATCGGCAGTGCCGCGAGCGCTGTCCAGTGTGTACCCGAAGTGGCCAGACAAGCAGCACATCTGACCCTGTTTCAGCGCACCCCGAATTGGGTTATGCCGAAAAAAGATCGCCCCTACTCCGCGAAGAAACTCGAGTATTTCGCTACCGCACCGGATGCCGTCGAGCAAAATCGGTTTCGACTCTGGCAGCAGTTTGAAGGCTTCGTATTGCTTGATGATGCAGACCGTTATGAGGCCTCGGTCAACATGGTGCTGGATAACATTGCGCTGGTCGAAAACCCCCAGCTGCGCGATAAACTGACTCCCCGCTACGCCTTTGGTTGCAAACGCGTACTGCTGTCGAGCAAGTACTATCAGGCTTTTAATCGCGACAACGTGCAGCTGGTGACGGACGGCATCGAGCGCGTCACGGCGAACGGCGTTGTGACTGCCGACGGTACCGAGCATCAGTTCGACACCCTTGTGATTGCGACCGGATTTAACGTCACGCGCTATTTGTCCAGCATTGATGTAGTGGGCCGCGGCGGACAACACCTGAACGATGCTTGGGCCAATGGTGCGCAGGCCTATCTCGGTATCAGCACCGCTGGATTTCCCAATCTGTTCCAGCTCTACGGACCGAACACCAACAAAGGCTCCATTTTGTTCATGATCGAGTGTCAGGCCGCTTATATCGTGCGTCAGCTGGAGCGCCTGGACAGTGAGCAACTGGCGTTCATGGACGTGCGCGCCGAGGTGATGGACGAGTACAACCTCGGCATTCAACACGACGCCAACGGCATCGGCGTCTGGGCTGAAGATTGTAATAATTACTTTCGTCACGCCTCCGGTCGCGTGGTCACCCAGTATCCGCGCAACATGGGCCAATACCGCCTTGATACGACAGCCCCGGATACGCACGCTTACGACGTCGAACCACTGGCATCTCCCGCCTATTTCAGTCGCTAATATGCGCGACAACGGGCACCTGCGGCAGCCTATAATTCGGCTGCGCGGTCATTAGCGACAAAAGGTTAATTCTTATGAGTACTGATTCTTCCAGCGACGGATTAAGCGCAATTATTGACGACATGGTCAACGCTTATAACGAGAAGGATTTCGAGCGCCTGCGCGGATTTCTGGCCCCGCAATTTTACTTTTGCCACCACAACCGTAACTTCGAACACAACGACGCCGACGACTTCATCGAAACGCTCAAGACCTTTGCCAGCAATCTGGTGCCGGACCGCAAGCTCAGCGAACCTGAATCTGTTATTGAGTCGGGCAACACGGTCGTGCGCACGCATACCTGGGGTGGTCTCGCGACGACTGATATTCCAGGCATCGGCGCGGACGGAGAGTTAATCGAAATACAGCTCTGCTCAATCTATGTCTTTGAGGGCAATCTCGTCACCGAGTATCACGATTATGGGTAAGTCGAACGCGAGGACCGAACTGGCTGGTCCGCTGGCTGCGCTGTGATGCGGCATAGTCGATGACTGAACCAACGGCATCAACACCCCGGGATGACCTACCCCTGAGTGGGTTTCGCGTCGTCGAATTTTCTCAGATGGTGGCCGCACCATCGGCGGCCTTACTGCTCGCCGACTATGGCGCCGAAGTCATCAAAATCGAACCACCCGGCGGCGACAACGTGCGCTTATTGCGCTCACAAGTTGCGACGGATTTGCCCGTGTCGCCAGTGTTCCTGGGTTACAACCGTGGCAAGCGCCTGATACGACTCGATCTGCGCGACCCGGACCAGCTCAACGAGGCGAAGCGGCTAATCGAAGGCGCCGATGTGATGATTGAGTCGTCCCGACCCGGCGCAATGACCCGGCTCGGGCTCGGTCCTGACGCCATGCGCGCGCTTAACCCGCGACTGGTCTACGCCTCGATCTCAGGATTCGGCTGGACGGCCTCCACCATCGATAAACGCGGCGTTGATCTGATTGTGCAAGCCGAGAGCGGCATCATGTCGCTGACCGGGCCGGCCGAGCAGCCAATGAAAGTCGGTTTCACGATGGTCGACGCGGCAAGTGGGCATGCGCTTTGCCATGGCATTCTCGCCGCCTTGTTACGCCGCGAGCGCAAAGGCAGCGGTGAACACGTGCAGGTCAGTCTGTACGATGTCGCACTACACCTGCAGACCGGGCCGCTGGCCGAGTTCCAGATGACAGGTCATCAGGCACCGCGTAGCGGCAACAGCGCCCCGCTCGCTGCCCCTGCCGATTTGCTCCGTTGTGGCGACGGTGCGATTGTCATATCCGCCTATCTCGATGCGCACTGGTTGCGCTTCGTGGAAGCAATCGGCGGTGCGCAGCTTGCTACCGATCCGCGTTTCGCTTCCGGTCCATCACGCATAGACAATCGAACGGAATTGATTGCCGAGTTGGAAAGCCTGCTTGCGGCACAAAGCGCAGCGCACTGGGAAGAAAAACTCGCTGCGGAAGGGTTGCTGGTAGGTCAGGTCAAAGACCACGCGCAGGTCTGTGACTCGCCCTACACCCTCGAATCCAACGCGCTCGCCAGCGGTGGCGAGTTGCCCGGCGTACACAATCCCGCCCAGCTTGAGTGCACGACACGGGAGGGATTTGCCGCGCCGACCGAATGTTCTGCGCAAGACATCGATTGGTTGACTGACGGCGCTTAGAAAATCCTGTCGGCCGCGGTGTAAGCAAGGCAATTCGTGGCCACCCTCCAGTAGCGTTGCGTACCAGTGGTTCAATAATTCCGGCACCTCGTTCTCGCTCGCGCCGTTGGCGCCTTAGTCGCTCCCCTACTTGGCAAGCGTTTTAGCGCGCTTCCGCGGTTAGCTTCGAACTGCCAACGACGAGCGTCCGCACTGAACTAGCTCGTCGGTGATTCAGGAAATAGGCCCGGCATCCAGAACGATGCCAGAGATGCTGGGAAAATTAGCTTCAGGGGCGCTCTGGTACTTTCGGTTGCGAGCACGCCCAGATCAATCAGCACCGACGTGATCCGTCTGGCTTGCCGTTCAGTCGTTCCGAGCAAGTTGGGAATCTCACCGCGGGAAAGTTCACCGCGGTAGAGAATTGCCTCTAATACGATCTTGGATTTTTCCGGTAGCGCGCCATCTCGAACCTCCCCTTCTGCCCACATCAGGATGCGGTTCTTGAGCTTGTTAGGCTGAACAAGCTTTTCCATGAAATCAATTTGATCAAGGCAGGTGGCGAGAAAAAAGCGTACAAATTCGGCTAGCGATTCTTCACTGAGATTTCCTCTGCCGTCCAGGTCATTTCTACTCAGCGCATCACAGGCCCTGAGGTGTCTCTTGTAGGTACTGTCATTGCGAGCAAGACCTCTTGCAACTGACCATATGCCACCCGTATCCAGGGACTCTCGCAATAAGGCATAAGACATCAGCCGGGCCACCCGCCCGTTCCCATCGAGGAACGGGTGGAGCCACAGAAAGCGATGGTGAGCTGCTGCGGCTGCGACAATGGCGTCCACGTTCCCGAGATCGCTATAGGCTTCTTCAAAGCGCCTCAGAAAGCGAGGTAAGGCCCCGGCGCTAACAGCGACGTGCTGCCCCACTTTGACATCGCGATGTCGTAATGCGCCCGGTATGATTTTTATCCGCTCGCTTGTATCAGCATTCTCCACCCACAGGAGACTGTCAGGAAGCAATTCGCAGAATCGCCGATGGGTTTCGGTCAAACCATCGAGCGAGGTGATTCGACCATCAAGGCCGCCATTATCGATCCATTGCTGCACCGTAATGTGAGCACGGGCCTCAAGCTGTAGATCACGTTTTTCAGGATCCTGGCTGTAATCTTCATTCAGCGCCCGTTCTATATCGACAGGATGCGTATCGTGCCCTTCTATGAGATTGCTGTAATAGCAGTTCATCGACCGTATGAGATCGGAAAGCGAATTCACAACGCCTGCTGGCAGGCTTCTTCGAAACCCGATCGCTTTAGTGGCTAGTTCAAGGGCCAAATCCGCTAGTTCGTCGCGAAACCGGCTAGTACCTTGGAGCAGCACCGGTTCCATCGAGGATATTGATTCTCCGCGATCTTCAGGATCGACAATGTCCCCTTTTATGTCCGCTTTGAATTCATCCATAAATATATATTTATCATATATTTGTACCCCCGTATAAACAGATTTAGTCCGCCTATATGTCCGGTTTGATGTCCACTTTGTGTCGGCCGCCGTAATTATCGAGCAATCGTTACGGAAATTAGTGAAGAAAGCCGGACTCCCAGAAGCGTCCGCCCTTGGATTGCCCATTACGCCAATTTCCCACCCGCGGGCACGCTCACAAGCTTTGCCCCGTGCTTTAAAAGGGGGGCGCCGCTCTCAAAACATGGGTGTCCCGTAACTCTTAACCCACCCAAACAAGAGCAAGGACAGCAAGGACGCGACTAGCAGAAAGCAAGAATGGGACACCCAACAATTGACTTGAAACCATGTTCCTAGAGATAGGGGAACCTTTGGAGATATCTCAACAAGCACGTACTGTTACCGGCCGATCTTGCGATGAGGGTGCGCGAATACGCTGAGCGCCCGTCGGGCGGTAGCCGCAGCACCTGCTCACGGAAGAGTGAATCTGCTTCGACTAGCTGGGACGGAGCTTGAATGCGGAAAGCGATCCATCCAAAGCGGTAGGTAAGCGCTGCACAGTTGCGTATGCTTGCTGAGCGTTTTCAGCAGAGTTCGTTTGACCGTCCGCTCAGTGCCAATCAACGCTCCTCATCAACGCCATCATTTGCGAAATCGCACCGTTTGGTTAGTCGTGTTCGCTTGTTGCGTGGTGACATCGCTCGCCTACGCGGCACCAGCCCTGCAGATTTCCGGGGACCGCGACATCTACCAGCTACACCGGCACCTCGAACACTTCGAGGACTCGACAGGTCGCGCGAGTCTGGAGGCGGTCACAGAGGCCCACTTTGCGCTGATGCCCGCAGAGTTTCGTTTAGGCGCGACCGAGGCCAGCCACTGGTTTCGTTTCAAGCTGCGCAACATCAGCGGCCGTGCTCAAGCTTTGCTGTTACATGTTGAACCCTGGCAAACTCGAGAAGCGACACTTTACGTGCCATCGCCATCCGGTAGCGGATATGAGCGAATCACCGGCGGGTATGCGATGGCACCGGAGGACGTCTCCCAACCGCGCTGGCAACTGGCCCTCGAGTTCACGCTAGCAAAGGCATCTGCTCCCGCAAGCTATTACTTGCGAATAAAACCGGATTCGGCCCTGAATGCGCCTCGCCTCTCGCTTTGGCGCCCAGCAGCATTCGGCCATGCCACCGAGCGAGATCAGCTGGTCTTTGGCGGGCTGCTCGGGGCGTTGTTCGTCATGTTTGCCTACAACTTTTTCTTGTACATCGGTACACGAGACGTGTCGTTTCTGTACTACGTGGCCTACGTCGCCACCATGACGATGAGCACGTTCATCGTGCTGGGCTTCGCTCACACCTACCTTCCTGCATCCATTGACGGAAGCACATACCGACAGATGCTCTACGTCGCCAGCAACGTAGCAGGGTTCTTCGGCCTTCAGTTCTGCCGTACGGTGCTTGGTACCCCCCAACTCCTGCCCAGATGGGACCGGATCCTCGCGGTTATCGCCAAGCTCGCACTGGTATACGCTGCCGTGTCCGTGACCTTGGAAGTGGAGCGAGCAGCCGACTACAGCAGATTGATCAATCTCGCCTTCATGTTCGTCGGGCTCGGCACGGGCATTGCCGCGCTGGCCCGCGGTTCTCGGGCCGCACGTTACTTCGTGCTGGGCTGGTCGGTCTTTTTCATTGGTGGAGCGCTTAATCGTCTTGCGTACCTCCAAGTGATTCCGGCGAACGATCTGACATTGCGACTCGCGTTCGCAGGCTTATTGTTCGAAGTCGTCCTGTTCTCATTTTCGTTGGCGGACAGACTCAATCGTCTGCGCAAAGAGAAAGAAGATACACAGAACGATCTGCTAAAAGCGCAGCAGGCAATCAACCGGGACCTGGAACATGAGGTGCAAGCGCGCACTCATGAATTGGTGGCCGCAAACGAGGCGCTACAACGTCTCTCGGGAGAGGATGCGCTAACCGGCATACACAATCGCCGCCATCTCGACGACCGTCTGCGGTCTGAGTGGAACCGCCTCCAACGTGACGGGCAGCCGTTGGCTTTCATCCTTTGTGACATCGATCACTTCAAACAATTTAACGACAACTACGGCCATCAACGTGGTGACGACTGTTTGCGCGCGGTGGGACAGTGTCTGGCTGGAAGCGTGCAACGCGAGGCCGATGACGTGGCGCGTTATGGCGGCGAGGAGTTTGCCGTCCTGCTGCCTGATACCGACGTCCACGGAGCTAGATTGTTTGCTGACGCCTTGCGCGCCGCGGTCGAGGCTCTGCGAATTGAACACAAGCTCAATGACAAAATTGGCGTGGTGACCATCAGCGTTGGCGTGGCCTCGATAATTCCAAGCGCGGACGTTAGCGCCGCCGCCCTGATTGGCGCTGCGGACCGAGCGCTCTATGCAAGCAAGGCGGCAGGCAGAAACTGCGTCACCGTATCGGAAGAATGACAGGGCCCAGCCCGTCGTCCGCGGGGCTACCCGCTTTGACCAACACACCAAACCGACACTGCGCGCCGGTGCTCAATCGCCAGTGGCCTTGCCCGATCAACGATTCGATGTTTTCTATAGTTCTATCGATAACGTCTCGCATCACGCATTCTCGGTTTTAGGCCTCGGTTGAATCGCGTCTTGCTTATGGTGACACCGCGCCACCCACTTCATAGCCACTCGCTTAGTCCCGGATTTGTCTTAGCTGAGCACCGCCGAATGGCGCGACGCGATTGCCGCTCTCACCACCGGCAGTCGCAGCAGCCGCGATACCGCTTTAAAATGGGTCATCTAGCGGCCCAAGGAGCGTGAAATTTTGGACAATTCAGTTGAATCACTCGACGCCTTAATCATAGGCGCCGGGGTAACCGGTCTCTATCAACTACACGCACTACGCAAGTTGGGTCTGAACGCGAAAATCTACGAAGCTGGTAGCGGTGTCGGTGGCACGTGGTACTGGAATCGCTATCCTGGCGCCCGCTTCGACTCAGAGTCCTATACCTATGGTTACGAATTCTCCGAAGAGCTGCTGCAGGAGTGGGATTGGAAAGAGCATTTTTCCGGCCAGCCGGAAACGGAACGCTATCTGAATTACGTTGCCGACAAGTTCGAACTGCGCCCGCATATCCAGTTTCATTCGAAGATCACTGCTGCAAGCTATAACGCCGCGACTAACCGCTGGGAAGTTGAAACAGACGACGGTCGCGCAGCGAACGCACAGTTCTTAATCGCCGCAGTCGGCATTCTGTCCGCCCACCATATGCCGGACATCGCCGGCATCGAATCTTTTCAGGGAACGTCATTCCACACGTCGCGGTGGCCGAAAGAACCTGTCGACTTCAGTACAAAACGAGTCGGCATCATCGGCAGCGGCGCGACAGCGGTGCAACTCATCCCGGAGATGGCAAAGATGGCGGGGCACTTGAGCGTTTTTCAGCGCTCGCCTAACTGGTGCCTGCCGTTGCGAAACGGACCTATCACGGACGAGGAGCAGGCGCGCATTAAAGGGAGCTACGCAGATATATTTAAACGTTGCCGCGAGACCTATGCCGGCTTCATTCACGATGCCGACCCGCGCTCAGCGTTCGATGTAAACGACACCGAGCGACGCGCCTTCTATGAAGAAATTTGGGCCCAGCCTGGTTTCGCCAAATGGCATGCGAATTTTTCCGACATCATGGTCGATGAACGCGCTAATGAAACCTACTGCGAGTTCATCCGCGAAAAGATTCGTGCACGAGTCGATGACCCTGAGATTGCGAACAAGCTCATCCCCACCGATCACGCATTTGGGGCCAAGCGCGTCCCGCTCGAAACAAACTACTACGAGACCTACAACCGCGCCGACGTTTCACTCGTCGATGTGAGGGAGCACCCGATTAAACAGATTACCCCGCAAGGGATCATGACTGCTGCGGGTCACCATGAGCTTGATGTAATTATTTACGCCACCGGATTTGACGCTATAACCGGTGAGCTGACGCGTATGAACGTGCGCGGTGAATCAGGCAGAACTCTCGAGCAAGCCTGGTCAGACGGACCGACGACCTATCTAACGGTCATGACGCCGGGCTTTCCGAATTTGTTCATTGCCAACGGCGCCGTGTTTTGCAACGTCCCACGGTGCGCGGAAGTCGTCGTCGAGTGGATACGCGATTGCCTCGACCACATGCAACGCAACGAACTTCACCGGATTGAGACGACCGCCGAGGCGGCGCAGCGCTGGACGGAAGATTCTGACGCACTGACCCGCGATTTTCTGTTCGATAAGGCCGACGTGAAGTCATGGTTTATGGGCACAAATATCCCGGGTAAGGCACGAACGTTTTCACTCTACGCTGGTGGTGCGCCGATGTTCAGAGACAAGTGCGAGCACGTTGCGACCTCGAATTACGAGGGCTTTGTGCTCAAATGAATCGGAACGACAGGCACAACGGCTATCGTCCCCGGGGGTAGAGCTGTTCGAGTTTGCAGCCACCGCGACGAGAAACTTCGGGCGCGGTACCCGAGCGGGCCAAGTCCCGGTCCCGCACCACCGAGCACGTCCTACGGCTTTCGCCTCCTGAGTCAGAATCGACAGCAACTCAGTCCCGGCAGCTCGATGGCAGAATCCGGGGCTCGATATCCCCTTCATAACGGCAGGTCCAGACAACTCGTTCATCGACGATTTCCGGAGTCAGGCGCAGCGAGCCGTCGCGGAGTTTGGGTTTCACCTCAAAACGAATGCGTATCGCACCATGAGTCTCTAAGGCGTAAAAGCCGCCATCCGGGTAGTTCCGGCGTTCTCCCGTGCCAAGTGTTGCGGCATCGGCGGGCAGACGCTCGTATTCGGCGTAATATTCTTCGACCGCGATTTTTAGTGGCTGGGTCTGCGTCATCGCGTACGCTACCCGCCCGCTCAGATTTTTAGTGTGATGCACGGGCAAGGCCACGGTCAGCATCACGATCGGGAAACCGAGCGTCAGCACGTCCAGAATCAAATCATCAACGCGCAGCCAGAATCCAGCCCGCCGCACCAATCGGCCCGCGTTCGACAAGTCGCCGATAACCGCTTGAACGTCAGGCTTTTTCAGTTCACGCCGATACACCACCAGTGAGCGCGCTAAAAGATCGGGCGCGGCCTGCTTGTAGGGGGTAATTGCGGCCAAAAATAACATCAGAAAAGCGACCGCGGCGACCGTGGCCATCAGTGGCTCCTCCAACACGCGAAAACTGGTAAATGCAGCCGCCACCAATCCGGTGACCAGCGCGCTGCGCACCAGCGCCTTCCCGAACGACAGCGGGTGACCGTCGTAGCCCACGACCCGCAGGCCCCATACCCACTGAATCGGCGTTGCGGCCAGACGACTAGACCAGCTCAAGGCGAAGTAAAGCACGACCAGGCCGACCAGTAGCGGCCTTAAATTAGTTTCCGCAGGAAAGACGGTGGCGCGTAAAAAATCTCCGGCCAAGCCGAGTACAAATAACAGGACGAGAACATCGCTAACCGTACAAGCCATACGGTTGCGGAAGCTAACCAGCAGATTATTAAAGTTGAGATTCGGAGCGCGCGGAGAACTTTCGTCCAGCGCATGTGCGGACGGCGCTCCCTGGGCTTCGTGCGATGATTCAGGCGTCACAGCTCGTCGCTATCCTCATGTCGCGCTTTTGGGCAGGCAGGTAATCCGGATAGGCCGCCCCATCGTGCAGGGAATACTGCCTGCCATTCTGGTCGCGACGGCGGACGTTCGGTCAACATCGCGAACGCGGTGTGACCGCCGGCAAACCGTTGTTGGCAAACAGCGACAAGCCTTCGGCTGATAATCGCCAGCCACGGGGCAGTTTCAAGGTAAGGCTTGTCCAGACGCGGCGGGCGGGCGGCATTGTTCTCGATATCCCGCCAAGCCGACACGTGACGGTGGGCGGAATGCCACGCCTGGACAATGCCACCCGGCCGACTGAGCATTGAGACGAGAATGCCCCATTGCCCGCTGGCCGAATGCGGCTCCTGCGCAGCCGAATCACTGGGCTGCGGCAGTCATCTAAACAATATGCTTCTCGGACAACGCGTAAATCTCGCTCTCGGCGTAACCCAGCTCCTTCAACACCTCGCTGGTATGTTTTCCAAGCGGTGCGGCTGCCGAACGAATACGGGTCGGTGTGCGCGAAAATTTCGCGGCCGGCCCAGTGAGCGGCACGACCGAACCATCGGAAAGTTCGGTCTGCTGGAGCATATCGCGCGCCAGGGTGTGTGGCTTTTTCGCAACTTCCGCGAACGTATTGACCCGCGTTGCGGGTAGTCCTGCTTCCTCGAAAATCGATTCCACCTCACCGCTGGTCCGTACAGCACACCAATCAGCGAGAAAACCGTCGACGTCCTCGCGGTTACCCGGCTGCACGCGCGCCATATTGGTTGCATAGCGCTCGTCGGTCTTCAGATCCGGACGCTCCATAATGTCGGCCAGGCGCATCCAATGAGTGTCAAGCAGCACCCCGGCATAAACATGGCCATCCGTGCAGGCGTAGCGATTAACGGGCGCAGCAATTGCGAATTGGCTACCCCAGCGGTCAAGTTTCATGTCCGTTGCGCCGGCAGTCAGATAGCCATCGCTCTGGAACTGGATTGTATCGACCAGGGCCACATCGACGTGCTGGCCTTCGCCGGTTTCTTTGGCGTGGTGAAATGCTGCCAGCGCAGATACCGCGCCGTGGACACCCGCCAGGTCGTCGCATAAGAAGGTGCCGGCCTTCACAGGCAAGCCATCAATTTCTCCATTTTGCGCGGCCCAGCCGGAATAGAACTGCGCGATGGGGTCGTAACCAACGCGCTCTGACAGCGGGCCGAACTGACCATAGCCACTGATCGAGACATACACGGTGCGCGGATTTTTCTCTTTTACAGCCGCGTAGCCGACGCCCCAGGCATCCATGGTGCCGGGACGAAAGTTCTCGATCACGATGTCCGCACTGGCAGCCAGGCGCAGGAAGACTTCCACGCCCTCCGGTTTGTGCAAATCCACGGTCACGTTGCGCTTGTTACGGTTGACCATCTCGTTGCCAAGAAACAAATGGCTATCCGGCAACATTGGCGGCAAACGCCGAATGACTTCGCCAGCCGGATGTTCAACCTTGATCACGCTCGCGCCCAGGTCGGCGAGCATGCAGCCGGCCATCGGTCCGGCCCAGGTCGTGGTCGCCTCGACCACCCGCACGCCGGCCAGCGGGCCGGTCATGTCTGTGCGTGCATCGGCATAGAATTCTGTCTTATCCATTGAGGTTTCCTATTTTCGCTGTCGGAGCGGGTGCCAGCCAAGTCAGCCCGGGACGTTCAAAGTACGAGGTCGAGGCGCAAAAATAAAGGGGTCACAGACCCCTTTATTGGTTCGATTGCGGCTGTTTGCAGCGGCAGCCGCAAAGACGCCGATCGTACCGCGGCCAGATACCCGGCCGTCGCACTATTTTTCCGAGCTAACCGTTGCTGGCTGCCCATTGATCAAACGTTTTGCCGGACTTCGCCAGTTCGGCCAACAGCGGTGCTGGTTTCCAGTAGGTATCACCGTAACGCTTGCGGTATTTCTCCATTGCAGCGACCACTTTGTCGAGGCCGACTGCGTCGCCGTAGTGCATGGGGCCACCCCGGTAACGCGGCATGCCGTAGCCGTGCACAAAAACGACATCGATGTCACTGGGGCGAGAAGCGATGCCCTCCTCCAGAATCAACGCGCCTTCGTTAATCATCGAGAACATCAGACGTTCGATAATCTCTTCATCGCTAACGTTCTCAAGTTGCGCTACGCCGAGACGCTCGGCTTCGGCTTTTGCGATCGCTGTCACTTCCGGGTCCGGCACCGGGCTGCGCCCGGCATAGTTATAGATGCCCTTGCCCGTTTTCTGACCGAAACGGCCGATTTCGACAAGTTTACGCACCACAATCCATAACGCCGGGTCCTCGGGACGGTCTTTCCATTCGGAATTAACCTTGTCGAGTACATCGAGGCCGGATAAATCCGAGACGCCATTCGGCCCCATCGCCATACCCCAATCGAAAGCGACTTGATCGATGCGCTCGGCTGGCACGCCTTCGAGAATCATCTGTTGCGCTTCGCTGATGTAGGGGAAGAACATACGATTACCAACGAAGCCGAAACACACCCCAACCAGAACTGCGGTTTTGCGGATGGTTTTGGCCATTGCCATCGACGTGGCAATCACGTCTTTGGCAGTTTCTTTGCCGCGCACCAGCTCGAGCAGGGTCATGACGTTGGCCGGCGCGAAGAAATGCCAACCGATCACGTCCTGCGGGCGCGAGGTCACGGCTGCGATTTCGTCGATATCCAATGTTGAAGTGTTGCTGGCCAGAATCGCGCCTTTTTTCGCCACTTTGTCGAGTTCGGCGAAGATCTCTTTCTTCAGAGCCATGTTTTCGAACACCGCCTCGACTATCAGATCGCAATCGCTGATGCCGTCGTACTCAATCGCGCCGGTGATTAAAGCCATGCACTCGTCCAGTTGCTCAGGCGTCATGCGGCCCTTCGCGACGGTGTTCTCGTAGTTTTTGCGGATAATCCCAAGGCCGCGCTCGAGCGCTTCGGTGTTAATTTCCTTCAGCACCACCTGCAAGCCGGCATTGGCGAAGTTCATCGCGATGCCGCCACCCATGGTGCCACCACCCAGAACGGCAACTTTCTTGATATCGCGCATCGGCGTATTGGACGGCACGTCCGGGACTTTGGTGCACGCACGTTCGGCGAAAAACAGATGGCGCTGCGCGGCGGAATGTGTGGACATCATGCATTCCATAAACAGCTCGTTTTCACGTTTTACCGCGTCAGCGTAAGGCACCGTTACAGAGGCTTCGACGCACTTCAGAATTTGCTCGGGTGCGAAAAAGCCCCGTGTGGCGCGCGCCATGCCATTGCGGTATTCCGCGAAGAAATGCTGGTCGATTTCGCTCTTATCGACGTCCATCTCGCTGATACGTCGAGGTTTAGCCCCCTCGCTCAGCAAGCGCTTGGCGTAAGCTGTTGCGCCAGCCTTTAGGTCACCCTCGACAATTTCATCGACTGCGCCGGCCTGATGCGCCTTACCGGCAGGCAAGGGCTTACCGCTAATCATCGCATCGAGGGCGGCTTTTGGCCCGATCAGGCGAGGCAGACGCTGCGTTCCCGTGGCGCCCGGCAACAGGCCCAGCGTAACCTCAGGGAGACCCACTTTGGCGGCAGGAACCGCACAGCGGTAATGGCAACCCATCGCCGTCTCAAGGCCACCGCCAAGCGCGGTGCCGTGAATCGCGGCAATGGTGATTTTCTCGCATGCTTCCATCTCTGCGATGACTTTCGGTAGCCACGGGTCTTCGGGTGGTTTACCAAATTCAGTAATGTCAGCCCCGGCAATGAAGGTGCGTCCATCGCAAATCAGGATCGCGGCTTTAGCCTCAGCGTCGGCGGCGAATTTTTGAAATGACTGCTGTAATCCCTGACGTACAGGTAGTGACAAGGCGTTGACCGGCGGATTATTAACCGTGATGTAGGCGATCTCGCCCTCGCGGCTATAGCTGACTACGTCTCCCATGAAACTGTCCTTATAGTTACTGTTTAGTGGCTACCGTCGGTCGCGTTGGCAACGATCGCACGGTCAGATTCAGGCGGCGGATTATAGCCCAATGGGGCGTTGCTAATCGCACCCTGCAGCGCGGGCACCCGTGAGCTGGGCGCCGATGTCGCGTCGCCGGCGCAGAGCTCTTCCACTGCGTCCGCACAAGCGTTTGCCGGCGTCTGGATTCAGCTCATAGCGACTTGGGCCTGCCGAGGCCTGCAGCACACTGTTTGATTCGACTAAACGTTTGCGCATCGCGATCGCTTTAAACGCGTGATGCTCAACTGCGTAGCTTGTGCTGACGCAGGTAAGTTGCGTGACCCAGGTTGGTCCCCGGGACACAAATCACGCCTGTCCAGACGCTTGGCAAACGTCTCCTGTGCGGCTGAAAAAAGCTCAGGTTAATGTTATATCTATATTAATTATTACTTTGTTTATATATAGTTATGTGGTCTATTTAATGTAAATAATAGACGTCGCGCAAAGCGTTCCGAATCAGGCATTAACGTCGATTACGACCCGTCCCTTAATCTCTCCGCGCAGGATAGAAGCGCATAACTCGGGGACCCGCGCGAGCGGCTCGACGACGTAGACGTCCTTAAGCAGAGCGGGATCAAGTAGCTCAGCAAGATCGTTCCAGGCTCGCTGCCGTGCTGCCATTGGTGCCATCACTGAATCTATCCCCTGCAAGCAGGCGTTGCGCAGCAGAAACGGCATCACCGTCGCTGGCAAATCAGCACCGCCAGCCAATCCACAGGCTGCCACGACGCCGTTGTAGCGCAACTGGGCCAGCGTCGTTGCCAGAGTGCTCGACCCAACGCTATCGACTGCTGCTGCGAATATCTCTTTTTCCAACGGTTTACTCTTGCGCGCCAAATCGTCGCGGGCGACGACATTGGTGGCGCCAAGAGAACGCAAATAGTCTGCAGTCTGCGGACGCCCCGTACTCGCGGTGACCTCGTAGCCCAGTTTGGCGAGCAGCAAAATCGCAACCGAACCGACACCACCGGCACTGCCAGTGACGAGTACCGGGCCATCGCCAGGCTTAACGCCGTAATCGCGGATCGCGTTGACTGCCAACATGGCCGTATAGCCCGCCGTACCCAGAGCCATGGTGTGTTCGGTCGTGAAAGCGGCCGGGACGCGCACCAAAAAGTCCGGGTTAACGCGTTGCTTCTGGCTATAAGCTCCCGAGTGGCGCTCAGACAGGCCATAGCCGTTTGCGAGCACCTTGTCGCCCACCTGCCACGCAGGACTGCTTGACTCAGCAACCGTGCCTGCCAAATCGATCCCGCAAACCAGCGGGAACTTGGTGACGATCGGTGCCGCGTTCGTAACCGCCAGACCATCTTTGTAGTTCACCGTGGAATACTCGACATCGACCAACACAGCCTCATCCGGCAAATCGCTGACAGTGATCGACTTAAGTCCCGCTGAAAATCCCCCGTCCGCGCCCTTGTCGGCCACTATTGCGTTGAAGCTGTTGCTCACGTATTTTCTCCGATTTATTCTTTAATTTACTGATAAATATAAACTTAAATAGACATTTTCTTAAGAAAAATTGGCCATTGAGCGCGGCCGAAATTGATTCTTTCAGGTGCTATCTCGTTCTTTACTCGGCGGTCCGATGCGCCTGACTTCGAGTGCAGCAGAACGACAGCGCGAGTCATCGGCGCGCCGTCGTTTGAATCCGCCCGGCCCCAGGCCGATCGCTTTCTGCCTGCTTCCGACACGTGCGCGGCAAGCGCTCGTCAAAGGACCGAGCCGAGTGCACTCGCGAATCCGATTTAGCCAGCACTTGCCTGTGGGCGGGATTGGGCCTCGAAAACGTGCTCATCCGAGGCCGTAATCCGATCGGTAAAGTCATCCATCGAAAGCGGCCATTGCGTTACCAGACGCCCAGAGGCCCCCGCCCGGTAATAGAAATCATTACCACAGGCTGCTTGCCAGACCGAGACGGCTTTGATGTCCTTCTGCAACTGATCGTTGAACTTACCCATCACGTCCTCACGAACGTCAATCCAGGCCAATTGCTCCTTATCGAGACGCTCGAGCTGGCGCAAAATGTAGTCGACCTGACGTTCGAGCATGAACAGGATGCAGCCCTGATTCGTGTTCGGGCCGTAAAGCATGAACAAATTAGGAAATCCGCTGGTCGTAATACCCAGGTACGCCTGCGCACCGTCATCCCACGCCTCGCGTAAGGTGCGGCCTTCACGACCGGTGACATCGATAGCGTTCAGGTAGGTGGTCGTTTCAAAGCCAGTGGAATAAATCAACACGTCAATGTCATGGCATTCACCATCGCTGGTGACCACGCCGCGGTCCGAAACTCGCTCAATATCGGTCGTAATTAAATTGACGTTGCCCTGATTGAATATCGGGTAGTAAACATCTGAAAACAATGGTCTTTTACAGCCGAACGGATGATGTGGCGTGAGCTTTTCGCGGGTTTCAGGATCAAATACCTCGGCGATGCGGTCCATACCCTGCTTTTCGATAGCGGCCAACACGTCGGTTTGCTGAAAGGTACACAGCGTGTTCCAGGTGTCGTAAATATCGTCGCGACTCTGCTTCACAGCTGCTGGGTTATCGCGGAAATGCTGTAACTGCTCGGCCGGATACGGCGTATTGGCTTTCGGCACAACCCAGTTGGCCGTACGTTGATACAGATGCAGCTGGCCCGCGGTTTTGGCGATTTGCGGCACGAATTGAATCGCACTCGCTGCAATCCCGATAACCCCGACCCGTTTGCCAGTTAAATCAATGTCGTGGTTCCAGCGCGCTGAATGAAATGAGTCACCCTTGAACTCATCCATCCCGTCAATCTTCGGCCACACGATGTTATTGAACATACCGATGGCTGAGACGACGACATCTGCGGTCAGGATTGAGCCGTCTGCAGTGGTGACCGTCCAATGACCGTCGTCGTCACTCCAGGTGGTCGCTTCTACTTTAGTATCGAAACGGATGTTGGGACGTAAATTGTATTTATCAGCACAGTGATTCAGATATTCAAGAATCTCGGCCTGGCCGGCAAAAGGCTGACTCCAATCCAGCTTGGGCTCAAACGAGAAGGAATACAGATGCGATTGCACGTCGCACTCGGCGCCCGGATAGCTGTTGTGATACCAGGTACCGCCGACGCCATTACCTTTTTCGAGGATGACGAAATCGTCCATTTCGGCTTTCCTGAGCTGCATGCCCATACACAGACCGCCGGAACCCGCGCCCACAATAACGACGCGGTGATGTGCAGATGAATTGGCCGACATGGTTTTCCCCTCGAAAATACTAACTATGCGCTGATGGTAGCAGCCCTTGCGTTAGCACTGCCATTGCAGCGAATCTGTGCGGCAGTTTTTAGCTGACTGGAGCACGACGATGACATTGACGAACCGCCAATGGTTACTCAAACGACGCCCGCAAGGTGCGCTGGCTGAAGGGGATTTCGAGTTGCGTGAAATCGAAATGCCAGAAACCGAGCCCGCCGCTGGCGAGATTCTGGTTCGATACGTCGCCTTTCTGTGCGCACCCACCATGCGCAACTGGATGGACGCTCCAGGTAACAGTCTGTACCCATCGGTGCCGCTTGGCGAGCCCGTGCTGGCGCCGGCAGTGGGGCGCGTGGTGGCCTCCGGCGACCCGAAGTTCCCGGTTGGTTCACGCGTTTTCACGCTTGGCAGCTGGCAGGATTACGCGCTCATCAACACCACCGGCTTCCTGCCCGTCAGCCCGCTCGCGGAGGGCGTTAGTTTCATTGATAGTTTGGGTCGTTACGGCCTCAATCCGCTGACCGGCTATTTTGGCTTGCTCGAGGTCGGCCAGGCGCAAAGCGGGCAAACCCTGGTCGTCTCGGGGGCCGCCGGGTCAACCGGGTCGACGGCAGCTCAGATCGGACGTATCAAGGGCATGCGCGTGATCGGCATCGCAGGCGGCGCGGCAAAGTGCGCCTGGTTAACCGAACAATGCGGTATAGATGCCGCCATCGACTACAAAACAGAAAATGTCGAAGAACGCCTGGCCGCGCTGTGCCCGAAGGGTATCGATGTTTACTACGACAATGTCGGGGGCGATATCTTGCAAGCAGCCGTCAACAACATGGCAAATGGCGGACGGATTGTGCTGTGCGGGCAAATATCGAGCTATGAAACCGAAGAACAGGCCGAAGGGCCGCGCAATATGATGCGACTGATTTACGGCAGCATCACCATGCAGGGGTTCCTGTGTAGCAATTACGCTGCCCAGTTCGGCCAGGCGATCGCCGATCTCAGAATCTGGATGGACGCCGGCGAACTCCATTATCGCGAGGATGTACGCGGCGGTTTCGAACAACTACCTGACATTTTCTCGGCCCTGTTCGACGGCTCCAACAATGGCACATTGATAGCCATGATCGACGACAGTGCGCATGAAACTGCTTGAAGCGAGTGGAGCAATACCGGTAAAACTCACGCGCTAGCCGACGCTCGCCGCGCGAGTGAGAATTAGCGCCGGAGTACGGTGTCGAACTCGCACCGAGTTTGTCATAATCGGTGCGGACTTTGGGACCTCTAAACGGGCCCGTTCCGGATGCTGAGCACAACCTCAACCACAACGAAACGACGAGAGATTTCATGATCGATAAACGTGTCAAGGACATGGCAGCGCTGATTGCAGATTGTCCTGATTTAAAAGACGGAGCCATCATTCTTCTCGGCGGCTTCGGCGACGCCGGTGTTGCCGAACGGCTGGTCGAAGCCATCTGTCCGCTGGGCCTGCGTAATCTAACGGTCGTGAGTAACGGCGCGGGTGGTGGCGACTACGGGCTTGGCAGATTGATCAAGGAAGGCTGCGTCAGCAAATTGGTCAGCACCTTTCCGCGCTCTTCAGACTCAAAAATATTCGAAGACCTGTATGCGGCTGGCGAAATTGAGCTCGAGACTGTGCCCCAAGGCACGATGGCCGAACGTATCCGCGCCGGCGGCGCGGGTATCCCTGCGTTCTATACCGCAACGGCTTACGGCACGCTTCTCGCAGAAGGCAAGGAGACACGCGAATTTGAAGGCCGCCAATACGTTATGGAACGCGGCATTAAAGCTGATGTCGCACTCGTCCACGCGGCGGCCGGCGATCGCTGGGGTAACCTGACTTACAGCAAGACGGCACGTAACTTTAATCCGGTGATGGCGACAGCGGCATCCACAACGCTGGTCGAGGTGCGCCAGTTCGTCGACATGATTCCCCCGGAGGAAGTCATCACCCCGGGGATATTTGTTGACCGCATGGTCGAAGTGGGAGAACTGACATGAAATTATCCGCAGCAGACATAGCTCAGCGGGTCGCCAATGATATTGCGGGCGGCAGCTACGTGAATCTTGGCATCGGTATGCCCATGCTGGTTGGCGATTACATTCCCGTCGACCGCGAATTCACCCTGCACACCGAGAACGGCATGCTGGGTATGGGACCGGCAGTGCCTGAAGGCAGTGAGGACTGGGATCTCATAAACGCCGGCAAGCAGGGCGTGAGCATCCTGCCCGGTGGCGCTTTTTTCCATCATGCTGATTCATTCGGCATGATTCGCGGTGGCCACATCGATATTTCCATACTCGGTGCGTACGAAGTCGCCGCCAACGGTGACATCGCCAACTGGCACATTCCCGGTCCGCGCCCGCCGGCAGTGGGCGGGGCGATGGATTTGGTCGCCGGTGCCAAGCAGGTATGGGTTGTACTCTCAAGCCACGTGAGCAAAAACGGCGCCCCAAAAGTGGTTGACCGCTGCACATTGCCACTCACCGGAGTTGGCTGCGTGAAGCGCGTCTATTCTGATCTCGCCGTCATCGACATCACCCCCGAGGGACTCGTGGTGGTTGCGATGGTCGAGGGTCTTGGGCGTGACGAGTTGCAAGCGCAAACGGGAGCGCCGCTCACTTTTGCTGCTGATTGCGGCAATCTCAAAGCAGCGTGAACTAACGGCTCCGAAGCGGTGGGTGGTCGCTTGCGGGAACGGTAAGCAGCAGTTCGTCATCAGGCCCTCGCCGGTAGTCGCCGGCGAGGGCCGCTATCGACGCCTCTGCGCGGTTGGGGACTGGATGGGACAGGCAGTAAAAGAACCCGTCGCCGCCGGCCCGTGCCAATCCCGTTGCGATACCTCCACAGTAGATTCGTACACCGAACCCGCAGTGAGGCGACTACCGTGTGCGAGCTACGGCAAGTTGGCGCTGAGATTGCGGTCCAGTTTTCTGGCTCCGATGCTCAACAGATACCGCTGCACTGCGAAATAACCCGGCAGTACTTCGCCGCTTAATCGTCGTGGCCGGCGGCACTTGCAAGAATGAATTCCGCCCCTTTCTCCGCAATCATCACTGTCGGCGCATTGGTATTACCGGAGGTGATCCTCGGCATGATCGACGCGTCGATAACCCGCAATCGCTCAATCCCATGCACGCGCAACCGATCATCGACAACAGCGGCCGCGTCATCACCCATCTTGCAGGTTCCGACCGGGTGAAAAATAGTCGTTCCCAGATCGCGTGCCGCGGCGCTAAGGTCTTCATCACTTTCAACTGCAGGCCCGGGCTTGAGCTCTGCCGGCTCAAACGGCGCAAGCGCTGCACCGGCCATAATTCGGCGGGTAAAGCGCAGGCCCGCAACGGCCACATCCAAATCACTTTCGCTGGACAAATAATTCAGCGTAATGGCCGGGGCATCGGTCGCTTTGGCCGTTCTTACCCGAACGTGTCCGCGACTATCCGGCTGGAGGTTGCACACTGACGGGGTTATCGCATCGTAGGGATGCAGCGGGTCGCCGAATTTATCCAGCGAAAGCGGCTGCACATGCCATTCGATATTGGCCGCTTTCTGACTCGGGTCGCTACGCGCGAAAGCGCCCAATTGCGACGGCGGCATGGTTAACGGTCCCGTTTTCAGCAACGCATACTCGAGCGCCATACTCACTTTGCCCAGCAGTGAATTGGCGCGGCGATTAAGCGTGACGGTATTGGTGACCTTGTAGATCGTCCGAATCTGCAAATGATCGTGGAGGTTCTCACCCACCCCCGGCAAGTCGTGGTGAACCTCAATGCCGAGCTCGCGCAGGCGTCCGGCCTCCCCTACTCCGGATACCTGTAGCAGCTGTGGAGAGCCGATGGCACCTGCAGCAAGTATCACTTCACGCGTTGCCTTGATGACACGCGACGCTTGCGCGTCGCTGTACACTTCTACCCCGACGGCCTGCGGCCGCCCATCAACTTGCGCCAGTACAATTCGCTCGACCTGCGTGTCCGTCATGACAGTCAGGTTCGGGCGCGAGCGCGCGGGATCGAGAAACGCTCGGACCGCACTCCAGCGCTTGCCGCGACGCTGATTCATCTGGAAATAGGCGTTGCCGAAATTATCACCGCGATTGAATTCTTCTATTTTCGGCACGCCGGCTGCGGCTGCCGCATCGCGCCAGGCGTCGAGCACCTCCCAGTTCACGCGCCGTTCCTCCACATTCAACTCCCCGTCGGCACCATGGAACGCGTCTGTACCGTGCTGATAGTTCTCCGAGCGCTTGAAAACCGGCAACACATCTCGCCACGACCAGCCACGATTACCGAGCGCTGCCCAATGGTCATAATCTGCCGCCTGACCACGCATATAAATCATCGCGTTGATCGAGGAACACCCACCGAGCACTTTGCCGCGCGCATAGCCAATGGACCGTCCATTGAGACCAGCGTCCGGCTCGGTGCTGTAGCACCAGTCGGTACGCGAGTTGCCGATAGTGAACAAATAGCCCACCGGGATATCGATCCAGAAGTAGTTATCTTTGCTGCCGGCTTCGACGAGCAGCACGGTCGTCGTGGGATCGGCGCTGAGGCGGTTAGCCAGCACACAGCCCGCAGTGCCACCGCCGACAATAATGTAGTCATAAGTCATGCTGCTGATTTTGCCATTACCGGGAGTAAAACGGGCATTTTGCGGCGACCTACCGCAGCGCGACGCAGAATTCCTCGCGTCATTGACTCAGCCGCATTTGGTCGCCCGCAATTCACCAGGTGCTGAGAACGCCAACGCGTCGACTGCCATCCGACCCGGTCGACGCACATTGCCGTACCTCACGTCGCGACCGGTTCGTTTCGCACCTGCTAAGCGCGATTAGCCCTAGAGCATTGTGGCTATAGCCTGCTTCGAAATCGCATTGGCCCCGAACGAAATGCCGCGTGCGTGCTATTGCACCATTCTTGCAGGTCAGTCGATCGCACGAATCGCAGGCGCGATCGACGCAACGGAATCGACGGCAATCGACGCGAGCCGGCCGTCGCGTAATTCAGCGGCGATAATTTTGTAAGTCCAACCGCTGCTATCCGGATCGACGTCAGCGACGTCGACCTTACAGGCAACCAGCGCGGCAATGTCTGACAAAGGAAGACGGGCATGAAGTCGAGGCCAGAGCACAGAACGGTAGTACCGTAGCTCGGCTTGTTCACAGTCCAGCACCAGTCGACCTCTATGCAGCACGCCGCTAAGCAGAACGCGAATGCCAGACCCTACGAACACGAGCAGACCACCCGACAGAAGATAATTCCAGGGTGGGCCAGGGTTCCCGTCGAATTCGGTGTATCGAAACACCACAAAAACTGCCCACAACGTGAGAATCAGGAATGCCAGGAAAACGTAGTTCTGCCACATCGGTGTCGTCCATTCGCGTTGCCGGGGCGAATCGGAATGATCTTGTAGATTGTGCAATGCCAGGTGTAGATCGAAGTCGTCAATCGTCCGCGGACGGCCACGATTAATCTCGCTCAGTTTGGTTTCCATGGTCACAACGTGAACAGCTCCAGGTTATTCATCAATATCAGACGAATGTTGCAGTCCCGAAGGTAAAAATGCGCTGGCTTGTCGACACTCAGGAAATCCTGTTTGAAGATCCTGAGTTCAATAAGAAGTTCAAATAAAACTGGCCCTTCGGCGACAAGCCCTCCAGACTAAAGTGGACGAGCATGCCGGAGCACAACCGAGTACGGTGTTTCAGGCGCGCGGTTTTTACGTGACCTCTGAACGCCGCGGAATGTCGCGCAATGCAGCCAGCGAGCTGCGCTAGCCACAATTGCACGGCGACCGTCGTTATCCGCTCTGGCAAAGGCGATATGGCCAGGCGGCAATGTCATCTTAAGAAATTACGCCACCCACCACGACCCGACAGCACGTTCCGCAAATCGAATCATCAGCCAGCAATCTGATCCTACGGACCAGCAGCGACGGGCGTCGTTGTAGCGTGGTCATCTTCAATCTTGAGCAGCAACGGTGGCAATAGCAGAAACACTGCGAGCAGCGCTATCGCAATGACCACAGCCGTTAGCAGCCCCATATCGGCGTTCAAGCTGAAGCTCGAAGTCGCCAGAGCTAGAAAACCAATCACCAGGGTGCTCGTGGTGATGATTAAGGCATTGCCGACAGTGCGAAACGAATAGCGAATAGCATCTTCGGCGCTCATACCGTTTTCGCGTCTGGCGCGCAAATATTTCGACAGAAAATGGACCGTGTTATCGACCACGATGCCAAACGACATACCCGTTACAACCGACAGTGTCATGCCGACTTCACCCACGAAGATCCCCCACAAACCAAACCCGACTGCGGCCGGAACAAGATTCGGGATCAGGCTGATGAGGCCGATTTTGAACGAGCGTAGCGCGAGGATCAGGATGACTGAAATCGCCGCCAGAGCGGCAGACGTGCCGAGCAGCATGGTGCGACTGTTCATCTGCCCGATATTTGAGAACATCAAGGTCGGGCTGCCACTGCGCACGCCCTTGATGGTCGGCGCGTTTTCGGCGATCCAGGCGCGAATTTTCTGATCGAGCGCGAGGGTCTCCTTGCTCGATATCAGACCAATAGTGTGAGCGACCTTCGTCGATGATTTATCGACGTTGATCTGATTGTTGATATCCAGTCCGTAGGGTAGCGACATCTCGTAGAGCAGCAAATACTGCGCGGCAAGTTCGCGGTTCTCGGGCAAGGTGTAATGGTCTTCACGACCACCGTGCATATTCTGATTGAGTCGTTTCATAATGGTCGTGAAACGATCGACATGGACTGTGCCAGGCTGCGATTCGAGCCACACCGATAGCTTCTCGACATCGCGCAGAAATGCCGGATCGCTGATTCCGCCGGCCTCGCCGGTCTCCAGCGAGTAGTCGTTCAGATAGACACCGGTCAGATTCTCGACCATGAAATCCGTCGACACGCGAAAATCGATGGACTTGCCGAAGTAGTGCACGAACACGTCGTTGATTTCGTTACGCGGGACATTCGCGATCAGTACGCCGAATACGATCAGCATCGACCACAACATGCCGCGCTTTTTCCCGATAATGAAATTCGCCAGTGCGGTCATGCGACGGCCGTCGCTGGCAACATCGAGCGATTTTTTGTGACGCGTTGGCAGCAGGCTCATTACAGCCGGCATGAACGTGACCGTCAGAATAAATGACACCAGCACGCCAATGCATACGATATTGCCAAGATGAGCGAATGGCGGCACGACACTGAAGTTCATACTCGTGAAACCGATGGCGGTGGTCGTACTGGCCAGAAAAACCGGCTGCAGATTAACGCGCAGGCTCTCTTCCATAGCCTCCGAGCGAGTCTCGCCTTTGCGCAGCCCATGCACAAAACTCACTAACACATGCACGCAGTTAGCGACTGCCACAGTCAGAATGATGATCGGTGCGGAGGTGGACATGCCGGTCAACGGAAATCCTATGTAGCCGGTCGCCCCCATCGCTGCAATCACCGATCCGATGATAATGATCATAGTAACCACGGTGCCGGCGATGCCGCCCACCAGTATTGCAATTAGAACCATCATGAGTGCGAAGCTAATCGGCACGAGATAGGCGAAGTCTTTCAGTGCACTCTCAGAGAAAGAGTTGTCGAGCATCACCACGCCTGAAAGGTAGGTATCCAGGTGCGGATGCTTCTCCTCCAACTCGGCAGCGATTTTTCTGGCATGTTCCGCAATGGCTGGTGTCGCTGTGGTGCGCGTTTCAACTGGCATCGAAAGGGTGATATTGACCCCGGTGACATGGCCAGATTCAGAAATCAGCCGGCGCAGCAACGCAGGCTCTGCCAACACTGCCTGACGCGCGGCAAGGAGCTCCTCGGCACTCAGATCGGCGGCGTTCTTAACCATGTCCCGCACGATGAGATCATCATCTGCAGCAGTGGTGTACTGAAAGTTAGTAATCGAATCGACGCGCCGGGAAAATGGCACTTGCCAGGCCGCTTCCGTCAATTCTTCGATAGCCTGCAAAGTTCGGGCTGTGAACACGTCTCCGTCGTCCGGCGCGACCACGATGATGACGTTGTGGCTTTCCGTATACGTTGCCTCAATCGATTCGAGTTCTGCCAGTTGCGGGTTGTCGTCACTGAAGAAAATACGATAGCTGGAATCAAAATACAGTTTCGACATACCGGTGCCCGGCACCAGGACCAATAGGAAACTAAGCGCAATAACTTTAAGCCGGTTGTTGACTATCCATGTGGCAAACGCAGCCTCGAACTTCTTCATCGACGTTCTTCCTTAGTTTCGTACTCGAAAATTGCGGCGCTGCACCGAAAGTGCCCCACTCAGCCCCGTAATGGTATCCGACAAATGCCCCCGCTCGCGAAGCGATTCGCACTGGCGGGAGCCGGTTACGACCCCAGTGGTTTGAACACACGCACCATCATGTAGGGCCGCGTGGCGACGGCAGACTAGTCCGCCGTCGCCAGCGCGCCACGATAATCAGCGGTGACCCAATGCTCCGGGAGCATGGTAAATATCAAGCGTTCACCCAATTCGGTGCCTTCGACAAATACGTTTCCACGTTCCACGCCCAGATAACGATGTGCGATTGGGCGAAAGTCGATCTCCAGATCGCACGCCCGCTCTTCAATAATCGGGCCCTGCACGCTGACGTGCCGGTACGCCAGCGACGTATCATCCTGGACACACAAGGAAAAGCGTCCAGCCTCACGCAGCAGCGTGGTTTTACGTGATGTTTGATTCGAGAGAATAGACACCCCGATTGCAGGGTCGAAGGTGTACCAAATCGGAACAACGCGTGGCGAGCGTCCCGCTTGTTCGATGCCGACCACGCCGAGCCGTGGTTCACACAGGAACTGCTCACGTTCGGCTTTACTCATTCTTAGTGGCATCGGCGAACTCCATCGCGACGTTCGATTGCGGTTGGCGCGCAGCCATCCGCCGGAGGACGAAAAGCGACGCTCCGAGCGTACACACCGATTTGCTGCGAGCGCTTCCAGTCGTAACGCCCCCGATCAGAGCGATAAGATTCAGCTTGCGCGAACAAATCCCTTTGGCACGCCCGCGTTGACGAACGCGCCGTGGGTCGGTTCGCCGTTCAAATGCTGTTCCATGTAGCTGCGAGCTTCGATCAGCAGGTCGAGATCAACACCGGTTTTAAGCCCCATCGCTTCGAGCATAAAAACCAAATCGTCGGTCACTATGTTGCCACTCGCGCCGGGCGCAAACGGGCACCCGCCCAGGCCGCCCAAAGACGCATCGAATCGTCGTACCCCGACTTCGAGGGCCGCGTCGACATTGGCCAGCCCGAGCCCACGCGTGTCATGAAAATGCGCAGCCACCGGGATATCTCCAGCGATGGCGAGTACTTCACGAAATATTTCTCGGCACTGGGCTGGGTTTCCGTAACCAACCGTGTCGGCAACGCTGAGTTCGTCGGGTTTGAGCTCGGCCATGCGTTCGGCGACGCTGACCACGTCTTTCAATGCCACCTGACCGGCGATCGTGCACCCGAACGAGGTCGCCAGGCCGGCTGCGATCCGCACTCCCGCGTACTCAGGATGATCGTTGCGATAGGTCATGATCGCGGCGAAATCGTCAATAGCCTCTGCCACGGATTTGCGCAGATTAGACTGGCTGTGTGCCTCTGAGACCGACAGCGGAAAATTCATCTGGTGCGCGCCACTCGCGAAAGCCGCCTGTGCGCCAAGCATGTTCGGGACCAAAACTGAAACGTTAAGGCCATCGACATCAAGCGCGCCTGCAACGACCTCGGCTGTATCTGCCATTTGCGGCAGCATCTTCGGCGGCACGAATGAACCGACTTCTATTTCCGGCACCCCGGCAGCGGCTTCGCGCCGGATCCACTCGAGCTTTGCCTCGGTGCTGAATTGTGTCGTGATACTTTGCAAACCATCGCGGGTACCGACTTCGCGCACCCAGACATCGCGGTTACCTTCCATTTTCCTGCTCCCTGGCGCGCTCTCTAACGGCCTTTGAATTCCGGTTTACGTTTCTCGTTGTACGCTTGCACGCCTTCAAGGCGATCTTCGGTCGGCACCATGCGGTTATACGCTTCCAACTCGAACATGTAACCCACGTGGCGATCTACCTGCGTTGAAACGGCCATCGACTTCTTCGCCTGCCGGACAGATATGGGCGCGTTGGTCGCAATCCGTGTAGCCGTCGCAAACACTTCGTCCATGAGAGTCTCGGCGCTACAAACGCGGTTCACCAACCCCCAGCGCTCTGCATCCGCAGCACTGAACGGCGCGCCGGTATAAATGATCTCGCGCGCACGACGCTCGCCCACCGCATGTGGCAAATTCATCGTGCCGCCGGCGCCGGGCATAATGCCGAGGGTGATTTCAGTCAGTGCAAACCGTGCATGCTCGGCGGCGTAGAGAAAATCACAGGACAATGCGAACTCACAACCACCGCCAAATGCAGCACCGTTGATTGCGCCAATCACCGGCACCGGGCAGTCGCGTAGATGGCGGGTCATCTGTTCATAGATCGCATGCTGATGCTGCCACTGCTCGTTCGTCATGCCGTTGCGATCTTTCAGGTCGCCGCCGGCGCAAAACACTTTCTCGCCGCGCCCAGTAACTACTACGCAGCGCAATCCTTCGAGATCAACGTAAAGGTCGGTGAACACTTGACGCAGATCCAGCCCCATTTGCGTATTCATGGCGTTAGCCCGGTGCGGACGGTCGAGGGTGACAAGTAAAACATTGTCGAGCGGTCGTTCGAGCGTGATTGTTTCGTAGTCTGTGCGCATGTTCTTGAACCCTTGTAACTGTTAGCTGATCTCAAGCACTAATTTGCCCATCTGTTCAGATTCCTGCATCCGTTTGTGTGCGGCCGCACCTTCGGCGAATGGGTAAATGTGATCGACGATCGGACGAATCTGCTGGGCATTAACGAAATCGATCATGTCCCTGAATTCCTGCGGCCGCCCCATAGTCGTGCCCTGGATACGCACTTGTTTGAAAAACAACTTCGCCATGTTGAGGCCTTTTTCAGCGTTGCCGAGGGTCGCGCCAAAAAAGACATAGCGCCCACCTTTGCCGAGAGTATCCAGAACGTTATGAAGACCATCACCGCCGCCGCTGTCGATGACCAGGTCGATGCCACCGCTCGCCTTCACCAGTGCTTTGTGCCACCCATCGTCGCGGTAATTAAAGCCGGCTGTCGCACCGAGTTCGACAGCTGCATCCAGCTTGGCTTGGGAACCCGACGTGACATAGACGTTGGCCCCGTGGCCACGCGCCCACGCCAGGGCGAAGGTAGCGCAGCCGCCGCCGATACCGGTCACGAGGACATTCTGGCCGGGCTGGACTTCGCCATGTGTCACCGTCGCTCGCCATGCCGTCATGCCCGCCAGCGGTAAAGCCGCCGCCTCAGCCCAGCTTAGATGCACAGGCTTTGCATAAACCGAATCGGCCGGCACACAGATGTACTCGGCGAAGGTACCTTGATCCGGCATACCGAGGACGCGAAAATTGTCACCACCACAGCGCGGATCGTCACCCCACTCCATGGCCGGATAGATTACGACTTCCTGGTTCAGCAAGGATGCATCAACACCCTCACCCAGACTCTCAACGATGCCGGCACCATCTGAACCAGCGATGGCCGGAAACTCGATGCGTGGATAGGCGCCAACGGTGATCCAGTAGTCGCGGCGATTGAGCGCCGCGCACTTGATTTTCACGCGTACTTCGCCGGCGCCCGGCTGCGGCGTCGCGATATCGTCGATGACGAGTTTCTCCGGGCCGCCCAATTCGTGCAGTCGCAAGGCTTTCATCGCCGTTACTTTCCTTTGAACTCTGGCTTACGCTTATTCACAAACGCGTCGATGGCATTCACCGTGTCCTCGGATGCACGCGCGAGGCCGGCAATGGCGCGGGTCTCCATTTCCATTTGCGTTTCCATAGAATTACCGAGCGAATCTGCGATAAGACGTTTCGATTCGCCATATGCCAGCGTCGGACCTGCCGCCAGTTGCTGGGCAACTTCCATCACGCGCTCCATGAGTTTGTCATCCGGCACCACCTCGTTGATCAAACCCCATTCCAGCGCTTGATCAGCGCTCAGCAGATCGTTCATGTAAATCAACTGCATCGCTTTGACGTGCCCGACCAGGCGTGGCAAAAAATAAGTGCTGCTGCCATCGGGAGATACACCGGCGCGGGTATAGGCCATGGTGAGCTTGGCTGACTGCGCGGCAAAGACCATGTCACCGGAGATTGCCATCGAAAAACCTGCGCCCGCAGCGACGCCATTCACTGCCACGATGTAGGGTGCGTTCATACGCGAGAAGCGCGAAATGGCAGCATGCATACCGGTCGTGGCATAGCGCATGTACTCCGCCATGCCTTCACCCTGAGCGGCGAAGGTGTGTAAATCACCGCCGGCAGAAAACATCTTGCCTTTGGCAGTAAAGACCACGCAGCGAATGTCGGAATTCGAATCGCAATGCGTCGCGACTTTGAGCAGGTCCTCAGCCATTTGCACGTTCAGGCTATTGGCCGCATCAGGTCGATTGAGGGACACGATGGCGACACCGCCGTCTCGTTCAAAAGTGAGGGTTTCAAATTCCATGAGTTTATTATCTCCAGAGTTGTCTAGTCGTCAGCAAGTGGGTCGAACGCCGCGCGGCGTTCTTCTAGTTGGGCGTTGATAGCGGCGCGCTCGGCATCGCTGAAATTTGTCCACGAAGCGATTTCGTCCAGCGTTCGAAAACACCCGTAGCAGCGTTCATCGTCAGCGTTAATCATGCACACGGAAATACACGGCGATTCGATCATGTTTGGGTTCTCAAGCGGCTTTCACACACAGCGAGTTCGCCAATCCCCGCAGATAAGCGAGCCCGGCAATCGCACGACTCCCGTACCAGGACAGCATTTCGCCATCAACAAGATGGACGGCCCCGGACGCGTCACATAAAGCCTCTACCTGTTTGATGTGCTTATCGCGAAAAGGGTACGGTTCGCTACTCAACAACACCATATCGAGGTCCAGGCCGGCAAGCTCGGCGTCGTCCAGTTCGGGATAACGCGCAGGTGAATTAGCCGCGACGACTTGCCAGTTAATGAGCTCCAGCATGCGCGCGATGTAGGTATCGTTGGCAACACTCATCCATGGATCACGCCAGATTAGGTAAGCCACGCTACGCGCCGGCAAATCCTTGCGAATCGATTCAAGTTGCGCGAGTCCGTTTCTCAGTTCGCCCGCAAGACGCTCTGCTGCCTCGGCGCATCTGAATATGCCCCCGAGTAGTTCGTAAAGCGCGAGATTGTCGTGCGGAGAGTTCGGGTGGGTAACAATGACATGCGGCATCGCTGCGCGGAGCGCATCGAATAAGGGGCGGGTATTTTCATCGATATTGACGATGACGTGGGTTGGATGCAGCGCCAGCAGGCCCGGCATGTCGACGTCTTTGGTACCACCGAGCTTCGCCACGTTACGGACTTCCTCACGCGGATGCACGCAAAAGCCGGTTCGCCCGACCACCTGTTCCGCGAGCCCGAGCGCGAATAACAGCTCAGTGACGCTCGGCACCAAAGAGACGATCCGCGCTTGCCCGTCCACAGGCGCATGTTGCTGACCAAAGGCGTCTTCGAACATCAGCAACAGCGCCAGTCGAGCCTACATATTGCGACGATATTCGCCGCCCACGTCATACAGCGCACCCGATACCTGACCAAGGGAAGCATGTTTCACCGTGTCCATCAGTTTGCCGAAACAATTGCCGCGCTGACGCGCAACGTCCTGCAGCTCGGCAAGCTCTGCAGCAGCCTGCTCGCTGTGAATATTCTGAAAGTTCGCCAGCGTGCCAATCTGATCATCTTTTTCGCCGTCGGTCGAACGCATCAGCTCAAGGGTGGTGACTGCGTCTTCATTGCCTTCTTTAGGTAAGAACGTATTGACGCCAATCAACGGCAGACTTCCGTCGTGTTTCTTATGTTCGTAGTACAGGCTTTCTTCCTGAATTTTCGACCGCTGATACATCGTATCCATCGCGCCCAACACACCGCCTCGCTCCGAGATGCTCTCAAATTCTTTATAGACTGCTTCTTCGACAAGGTCGGTAAGTTCGTTAATGACGAACGAACCCTGCCATGGGTTTTCACAGAAATTGAGGCCCAACTCGCGATTGATAACCAGCTGAATCGCCACCGCGCGGCGCACGGAATCCTCGGTCGGTGTGGTTACAGCTTCGTCGTAGGCATTGGTATGCAAACTGTTGCAGTTATCGAACAGCGCGTAGAGCGCTTGCAAGGTGGTGCGAATATCGTTAAAGCTGATCTCCTGGGCGTGCAGACTCCGTCCGGAGGTCTGAATGTGGTACTTCAGCATCTGGCTACGCGGGCTGGCACCATACCGCTCGCGCATCGCACGCGCCCAAATGCGCCGCGCGACCCGACCGATAACGCTGTATTCGGCATCCATTCCATTGGAGAAAAAGAAGCTCAAGTTGGCCGCAAAATCATCGATTTTCATGCCGCGCGCGAGGTAATACTCAACAATCGTAAAGCCGTTTGACAAGGTGAAGGCCAGTTGCGATATCGGGTTCGCACCCGCTTCGGCGATGTGATATCCGCTAATCGAGATGCTATAGAAATTACGCACCTGGTTTTCGACGAAGTAGGACTGCACATCACCCATCATGCGCATTGCAAATTCGGTCGAAAAAATGCAGGTGTTTTGCGCCTGATCTTCTTTCAGAATATCTGCCTGAACGGTGCCACGAACGCTTTTGAGGGTTGCTGTTTTGATGCGTGCATAAGTTTCAGCGTCTACCACCTGGTCCCCTGAAATGCCCAGCAGTCCTAATCCCAGGCCGTCGTTACCCGGGGGAAGCTCGCCGTTATATTGCGGGCGCTGCCGGCCATCAAAATATTTCGCTATTTTCTTCTCGGCCTCGGACCACTGTCCGTTTTCGCGCAGGTGTTTTTCGATCTGCTGATCAATGGCCGCATTCATAAAAAACGCCAGAATGATTGGCGCGGGGCCATTGATAGTCATCGACACCGATGTCGTTGGTGCGCACAAATCAAAGCCGGAGTAGAGTTTCTTCGCATCATCGACTGACGCGATGGAGACACCGGAATTGCCCACTTTGCCGTAGATATCCGGCCGCACGTGCGGGTCTTCGCCGTATAAGGTCACCGAATCGAACGCCGTAGACAGCCGTGCCGCGGGTTGGCCGGCAGACAAATAGTGGAAACGTCGATTGGTGCGCTCAGGCGTCCCTTCGCCGGCAAACATACGGGTCGGATCCTCGCCTGCTCGACGGTACGGGAACACACCACCAGTGTAGGGATAACCACCCGGTAAATTCTCGCGCATGAGAAAACGGAGCAAGTCGCCCCAACCGTCGAACCGCGGCGGCGCGATTTTCGGAATCAACTGATGGCTCAGGCTCGTGACGTAATTATCGCCAGTGATTTCCTTGCCCCGGACTTCGTAGCTAAATTGCTCGTCGGTGATGCCTTTTAACCGCGCCGGCCAATCGAGCAACAACTGACGGGCTTCGGCGCCCATATCATCGAGGGCCGCGTTGTAACGCTGGCGTAGTGTCAGCAGCGTTTTGTCGCCGCCTTCTGTCAATAAACTTTGCGCAAAAGGTTCCAGCATTCCGGGCAGCGCATTATCCGGCAGTTCGCGCAGCGTCTCGTAGGTGTGCTGCGCACGATTCGCCGCATCACTCAACGTATCGATGCGGCTGTTTACGTTGCGACCCTGCTCCGCGATCTCGGCCAGGTAGCGGACCCGACTGCCCGGAATGAGAACCGTGCCGCGGGGTTCTTTATTGGATGCGTCGATAGCGGGCGTCCATTCTGCGCTATCCAGATCCAGCGCTTTCGCGGTGCGCTCGCATAGGTTGACGAACATCCACGACAATCCAGGATCGTTGAACTGACTCGCAATGGTCGGATAGACCGGAATGTCATTGTCGGCTATTTCGAAATTAGCGTGGTTACGCTTCCATTGTTTGCGCACATCGCGCAGCGCGTCTTCGGCACCGCGTTTGTCATATTTGTTGAGCACAATGATCTCGGCGAAATCAATCATGTCGATTTTTTCAAGCTGGCTCGCCGCACCGTATTCGCTGGTCATGACATACATCGGCACATCCACGAGGTCGACAATCTCACTGTCGCTCTGCCCGATACCTGCGGTTTCAACGATGACCATGTCGAAGCCAGCGGCTTTCAGAAAGGCAATCGCATCGCTCAGCATCGCACTGGTCGATAAATGCTGGCGACGGGTCGCCATCGAGCGCATGTAAAGATTTTCGTGACGCAGGCTGTTCATGCGGATGCGGTCACCGAGCAGTGCGCCGCCTGTGCGACGGCGAGTCGGATCGACGGCGAGCACGGCAATCTTGCGTTGCGGGAAATATTGGCAAAAGCGCGAGAGGATCTCGTCGGTGACACTACTCTTGCCGGCACCGCCAGTGCCGGTAATGCCGATCACGGGCACCTTCCCGGAAGCAATCTTCCACTGCTTGCGCAGCTTTTCGAGTTTCTGCTCACCGATTACGCCATCTTCCAGCGCTGACAACATCTGCGCGATGCTCAGGCTATCTTCGAAACTCGCCTGCTCGGGTACTGGCGTCGGTTGGCGCGCGGCTGTCGCACGCTCGACCAAGTCTGAAATCATCCCAAGCAGCCCCAGTTTCATACCGTCGTGCGGATGATAAATTCGCTCAACGCCGTAGGCTTCAAGTTCGGCGATTTCTTCAGGGGTGATGGTGCCTCCACCGCCGCCGAAAATACGTACGTGCCCGGCACCGGCCTCGCGCAACATGTCGACCATGTAGCGGAAGTATTCGTTGTGGCCGCCTTGGTATGAACTGATCGCGATCGCATCGGCATCTTCCTGGACCGCAGCGCGCACCACATCGGCAACCGAGCGATTGTGCCCCAGATGAATCACTTCGGCGCCTTCACCTTGTATCAGGCGTCGCATGACGTTAATTGCGGCATCGTGCCCGTCGAACAATGACGCAGCAGTGACAAAACGCATGGGCGTGCTGGCGGCGCCAGCGTGCGGGGTTTGCTCGATATCCTGGGTACGCGTACTCATGCTGGGATCTCCATTAGCTCCGACCGCCTCAGTGCGGCCGCGGTTTGTGTCTTTAAGGTCTGATGTAGCAAATTGATGTGCTGCTCGTCCTGAGGTTTGACCAGCCACTGATAAACGATGCCAATAACGGCTGCGCAAAATTGCTCTGCGGTGCCTTCGGCGTCGACAGTGCTGTCCAGGCGTCCGCAAGCAATGCCGCGATTGATCCACTCGGTGACGTCATGACGGCGTCTCTCATGGATATTCGCGACCAGCCGTTTCAACTCCGGATCTGGCCCGATCGAATCGAACCACAGGATGTAGAAGGCGCGTATGGCATCACTGCCCTCGGCGATGAACGAATAATGGGCGTCGGTCGCGGCTTCGATGGCATCAAGGCCGACCTTGTCCCGTACTGCCGCACTCAGCTCACGCAGCCAGGACTCACCAATCGAGCGGATAATGAAAGCGAACAGGCCGCCCTTGTTGCCGAATCGATAGCTCGCCAGGCCACGGCTGTAACCGGCTCTTTCTCCGACGTCTTTCAGCGTTGTGCCGGCAGCACCGCACTCGCAAATCAACGCAACTGCGGCATCGAGCATGCGAGCATCTGACAATGCCGTTCTTTGCGCCTGGGTACGGCGCGATGAATCGATTGAGACACTGGCTTCCATAACGGTATTATTTCTCACCTATTACTTGTTTGCAACAAGCAAGTGTTATGGCCATAGCCTTGCACGCACCCCGGGCAACACCAATGGCGTGGACCGCGCCTGTGTTCGCTATGGCGAATCAGCTACGGCACAATCGCCTCCTTAGCTTATCGCCACGATGACAATCCATGCTCGCACTCGGCAATATTTCGGCGGCGATTTCCACTGGACTGCTGCTGGTCGTGCTCGCCTGCGGAGCGTGGGTCGGCGAAGCGACATTGCGCGCGCAAGTGCAGCGCGAAATAGAGGCCGCCAGCGAACGCTATGCTGCGGAACTTCAGGCCGATATTTCCAGATCGCTAAACAATGCGTTCGGTTCGTTACGTGCGCTTAGTCTTGTCATCGGCAAGGACTCAGATCTTACGACAGACGAATTCGCCCTGACGGCGGGTCTGTTCGTTGAATCCAGCGACGTCATCACAGCGCTTGTCGCTGCGCCTGCCGGCGCGGTCGCTTACGCCTACCCGACAGATCAGGACCCTGAACACCGATTCATGCCAGATGCTCGGCTGCCACTTGGAAAAGGCACCGCAGCTCGCACCGCACGTCTGGCCGTGCCAGACGACCACACCGTCATCGCTACCCTGCCGGTACAAACCGGTGATTCGGGCGGCGTACAACGCGACTGGGGATTCGTCGCAGCGGTCTTGGACCGCCGACGCCTGCTGCCGTCCACCGAGATCGGTGCGGTAATGCCGGCCATCGCCGTTGCATTACCCGATGGGAGTCAGGTCAGTCACACCGGCGTTTTCTTGTTAGGGGGCTCCGAGGTCTATCGCAGTGCGGCTTTGCGGTTCGAAATTCCGTCGCCTTTCGGCCTTCTGCAAGTGGCCGTACACCCACCGCAGCCTGGCAAACGATCATTTACCAACCGGGCGCGCGGAGCACCGACAGCACTGGCGGTGATTCTCGGTTTGCTGACTATTGCTGCCGCGCTGACTCACCGCAACCAGAGCAGAGCGACGCGGCTTGCGCGCGCGGCGACCGAAGGAGCGGAAACGCGTTTTCGGCTGTTATTCGACAATGCGAACGACGCGGTATTCATGAATGACGCGACGACATTCGACATTCTTGACGCCAACTTACAGGCTGAACGCTACCTGGGTTACAGCCGCGAAGAATTGTTGCAGCTTAAGGTCAGCGATCTCTACGCCGACGATCATGCAACGACTCCTGCAGCCGTTGTCGCACGTATTTCAGAATCTCACTCGACTATCTTCGTTGCTGAACATCGGCGCCGCGATGGCAGCCTGGTACCGGTCGAAGTCAGCACGCGTCTCATCCCAGACCCGCATAAGCCTTTGTTGATTTCCGTCGTGCGCGATATTACCGACCGGCGGCAGAGCGATGCGGCACTGCGGCGCAGCGAACAGGATTTGATTAACTCGATTGAATCGATCAGCGAGGGTTTCGTCCTGTGGGATCGAAATGACCGCCTGCAGATATTCAACAAGCGAGTGGTCGAGTTGATGCCAAGTCTGGACGGCATTCTCAAGGTCGGGCTTCGATTCGACGCGATGCAGCGAAAAATTGTTGAGAACAATCTGGTCAACGAGGACACTGGCGTCGATAACTGGCTCGCCGAGCGGGACCGGATGCGCGCCGAAGGTGGTCGCGACATCGAGTTTAAAACACGCGAAGGACGTTGGATTCGACTCAACGAAAACCATACGCCCGACGGTTACACGGTCGGTGTTTATCAGGACATCACGAGCATCAAGCAAGCTGAACAGCACATTCGCTATCGGGCGGACTTTGACGCCGTCACCACATTGCCCAATCGGGCGAATTTTATGCTGCAACTGAACGCGCTGGTCCGCTTGGCGCAACGTTCGCAAACTCTGAGCGCATTGCTGTTTATCGATCTCGACCGCTTCAAGAATATTAATGACACCCTGGGTCATGAAGTAGGCGACAAGCTACTTCGAGAGGCCGGCTCGCGCATTCTCGCCAGCATCCGCTCGACCGATACGATGGCGAGATTCGGTGGTGACGAATTCACTGTCATTCTGCGCGACATCGACGACGAGATGAATGCGGCACGCATCTCAGAAGAAATCATCACGAAACTATCCGCCGCGCATCATTTCGACGGACAAGCCGTCTACGTTAGCGCGAGCATCGGCATCACACTGTGTCCCGCCGATGCGGAAGATTCGGAGACCTTGCTACGCAATGCGGATATGGCCATGTATCAGGCGAAAGCACGCGGCCGTGGCACCTATCAATTTTTCACCAACAAGCTGACAGAGCAAGCGAAACGCTTCGTCGAACTGGAGAATGATTTACGCGATTCACTCGCGAACCAGCAGTTTCTGATGCACTACCAGCCTGTGTTCAATATGGCCAACGGGAAGCTCCTTGGGGCTGAAGCGTTGTTGCGGTGGCAGCATCCGCAACGTGGCCTGGTGCTACCGGCCGATTTCGTGCAGGTCGCTGAAGAAACTAAGCTTATAAATGCTATTGGAGCTTGGGTCCTGCGGGCCGCTTGCGCAGATTCACGTAACTGGCGGCAGAGTGCGGATGCCTTGTCGACCCGCGTGTCCATTAACGTCTCAAGTGGACAATTCTTCAATGGTTTTGACGCCGCCTATATCAGCAGCGTACTGCGAGAATTCGATTTCCCACCTGAGCAGCTGATCCTGGAAATCACAGAATCGATTCTCATTGACGACGACCAACGCGTAGCTGCAATTCTCAATGCCATTCGCGATCTGGGCGTCTCAATTGCGCTCGACGACTTCGGCACCGGCTATTCCGCACTCGGTTATCTGCGGCGCTTTCCGGTTTCGATGATCAAAATAGACCGTAGCTTCATTAACGATATGAAATCCGGGGCTACTGCAGTACGCCTGGTCGAATCAATTGTCGCGATGGCTAACGCGTTATACATCGAAGTCGTCGCTGAAGGTGTCGAAACCCATATGCAGGCTAATCTGCTTTTGAATATGGGCTGTACTGCCGGGCAGGGATATTTATTTGGTCGGGAAATAGCCGCGCCAGATTTCGCAGACCAATATGGGGCCATCGCGAGCCCTCGGCCAATTGTCGTCTACCCAACTTTGAACGAGCGCAACGCCAACGACGGCCGCGCCTAACGAAATGCGTGTTCTTCCCTCGGAAACGTACCGCTTTTGACCTCATCGACGTAAGCCTTCAGTGCGTCGTGGATAGACCCTGCCTGCTCCAGGTAATTTTTGGAGAAGCGAGTTCTCTTCCCAGGGGCAATGTCGAGCACGTCATACAGCACCAGAATTTGCCCGTCCGCGTCCGGCCCGGCGCCGATACCAATCACTGGTACGGTCGATTGTGCGGTGATCTCTGCCGCGAGGCCCATCGGCACACATTCCAATAGCAGGATATCTGCGCCCGCCTCCTCTAGCGCAAGCGCGTCCTGTTTCATCTTTTCAGCTGCTTTCTTTTCGCGGCCCTGCACTCGATAACCGCCATATTTATGGATTGCCTGTGGCGTCAGACCAAGGTGTGCACACACTGGCACCCCACATTCAGTCAAGCGGCGCACCATTTCGATCTCGAGTTCGCCCCACTCCAGTTTCACGATCTCTGCGCCGCCCTCCTTCATCAGGCGCGCCGCATTTTTGAGGCAGTCCTGGGGTGAGGCATAGCTCATAAATGGCATATCGGCCATTAGCATCGCGCGGTTGACGCCGCGTGCGACCATTTTCGTGTGGTAGATGATGTCGTCGATAGTGACCGGGATGGTCGTCGTGTGCCCTTGCACGACCATGCCAAGCGAATCTCCCACCAGGATGAAATCGATACCAGCACTATCAAGCACCGCCGCGAATGCTGCATCGTAAGCCGTCATGCTGGCGATTTTCTCGCCACGCTCCTTCATCAAGCGAAGGGTGCGATTGGTAATCTTCTCCGGGTTCTCGTTTTGTGCACTCATCGTTGTGACCTTTTTCGATTTGTTCCGGCGTTCGGCTTCAAGTGCCCTACGCTAACGGATGACAACGTCCACATCGGCATCGAGTTGTCCCTTTCCCAAGCGATAACTCGCCAGACCGTGCGCCGATTAGTCTCGCTCGGCGGACTTACGTTTGACCCCGGCCACGAATCGCTCGAGCTCAACGGCCGCGCGCTCGTGAAATCCGTCACCAATCATCTCTTCCTCATCATGTGCCTCGCAAGCGAATCGCACCAGTCGCGGGCCGACCTCAATCACGGTTGCCGTTGCACTAACTCGCATGCCAACCGGAGTCGCGGCGAGATGACGTACGTCAACCAGCGTGCCGACTGATCCCCAGCCCGGCGGCAGGAAATTGGCGACAGCATCTGCGGCCGCCATCTCCATAAGATAGATCATTTGCGGTGTGGCGTAGACGGCCGGCAGCGACGGGTAGGCATGTTCAACGGTCAGCTCGGGCGTCACAATGATTTCGCGACTCGCTGACGCACCGACCTCGATAGCTGCACAGAGACTATCCACGGCTATTTCAAATCTCCCAGCCAACCGCGAATAGCCGAGGCTATTTCATCAGGCGAGTCTTCCTGGATAAAGTGCAAGCCCTTAACGCTGGCTTCGCTTTGGTTCCGCCAGCTGCGCGCGAAGGCGCCTGCTGCACCTTTCATGATCATGCCCGGTTCCGCATCGATCATAAGCTTTGGGATCTCTGACGATTGCAGGAAGCGGCCGTAGTTGGCGACGATATCGCAGACTTCTGGTGGCTCGTTTTCAAGCGGAATCTGACGCGGCCAGGTCAGTGTTGGGCGACGATCTTCGCCAGGATTGCGAAAGGGCGCGACGTACGCGTCCATCTCTTCACTGTCCAGTTTGCGCATGATTGATGCTGGCAACACCCGTTCGACAAACACGTTTTTCTGCAGCACGACTTCCTCGCCCGCTGGAGAACGAAATGTCTTGAACATGTCTACGGCAGAAGCAGGCCATTCTTCCCAGCTCATCGGCTTCACGATTGCCTCCATGTAGCAGATCCCCGCCACTCGGTCTGGGAAAGTGGCCGCGTAATCAAAGCCGAGGGCGCTACCCCAATCATGAATCACTAAAACAATATCGTTGTCGACACCGAGTGCCTCCAGCGCCCCCTGCCAATAGCGCCGCTGCTCCACAAAGGTGTATCGCCCAGGCCCCGAATCCGGCACCTTGTCGGAATTACCCATGCCGATTAGATCGATGGCAATACAGCGCCCGAGATCCTTGAGTTGCGGCATGATGTTCCGCCATAGATAGGACGAGGTCGGATTGCCATGCTGAAAAACGATCGGCCGACCTTCACCCATTTCGACGTAGGCCATCTGCCGGCCTTCCACCTCAATGTAAGATTTTTTTTCTACCCAGGCGTTCATTCTTTGCTCCTGTGTTTTAGGCAATAGCGCCGCTGTTCTGCAGGCCATCAATTTCGTTTTCATCGAAACCAAATTCCAGCAACACCTCGGCCGTGTGCTCGCACACCCGTGGACGCCCGCGAGTCACTTCGCCAGGGGTCCGGCTGAAGCGTGGGCCTGGTGCAGGTTGGGTCTCACCATCAACTTTAATGTAGCTCCCGCGCGCCTTGTTGTGCGGATGCTCGGTCACCTCATCCATATTCAGAACCGGACCGAAACAGACATCCGTACCTTCGAGAAGTTCGCACCACTCAGCGCGCGTTCTGGTCCGGAACAGGGTCGCGAGTTTTTCCTTCAAGGCGACCCATTGGGTGCGATCGTGCTGCGCGTCGAAGGCCGTATCATCGAGACCGAGTTTTTCGCGTAACAGGGCGTAAAACTGTGGTTCTATTGAGCCTATTGAGATCCACAAATCATCGGCGCATTGGTAGCAGCAATAGAAATGCGTGCCGCCGTCGGCCATGTTTTCACCTCGCCCCCCGGTCCACTTACCTTCCTGGCGCCAGCCATAAAGCATACTCATAAGCAGACTTGATCCGTCCACCATCGCGGCATCGACGATTTGTCCCTGCCCGGAACGTTGCGCCTCGATAAGACCGCAAGCGATTCCGAACGCCAGATACAGCCCACCGCCGCCGAAATCACCGACGAGATTCAGCGGCGGAATCGGACCGCGACCGCGTTCCCCAACAGCGTCAAGCGCACCCGTAATCGCAATGTAGTTAATGTCGTGGCCTGCAGCCTGGGCCAGAGGCCCATCCTGTCCCCAGCCGGTGATGCGTCCGAATACGATGCGCGGATTGCGTTGCAGACAAACGTCCGGCCCGAGGCCCAGGCGTTCCATGACCCCGGGTCGAAACGGGTCAATGAGTGCGTCCGCGCTTTCAATCAACCGCAGGGCCGTCGCCACCCCGGCAGGTGATTTCAAATCCAGACCGATTGAACGTCGGTTGCGGCCAAGGGCTCCCGCGTCACTACTTGCAGGTGCGCTAGCGCGATCGATGCGTATGACATCGGCGCCCATGTCGCCCAGAAATGTGCCACAAAGCGGCCCCGGACCGATGCCCTGGAACTCAAGAATTCGCAATCCTTCAAGCGGCCCCATGACGTGCCTCGATAGATTTTGCCAGCGCAATAATGCGCTCGGCCTGGGTGAGATGCGGGCGGTCGACCATTTTTCCGTCCAGTTGCAATGTGCCAGCATCGGGATTACGCGCAAACAGATCAATCACTGCATGGGCATGCTCGAGCTCGGCCGGCGATGGGGAAAACGCTTTATTGGTCACTTCGACCTGCGCGGGATGAATGCAAATCTTGCCAGTAAATCCATCGCGCCGTGCTTCGTTGCACACCACTTCGAGATACTCAAGATCGCGAAAATCTGCCATCACGGTGTCGATCGCCTGTACCGACGCAGCATGAGCTGCAAACAAACACAAAGAGCGCACCAATAGATAGGGTTGGGTCCATTCTTTGTTCGCATCGACATTCGCACTTGCACCCACTGCGGCGCCGAGATCCTCTGCACCCCAGGTCAGACCCGACAAACGCGGAACGTTATGACGATACTCCCCGAGGCTGAAAACAGCGGCAGCCGTTTCTGTTGCTACTGGCAAAATCTTTATCTGTCCCGCCGGTAAACCGTGCTCAGCTTCCAGTACGTCGATGAAATGTGCGACGGCGAGTAAATCTTGCGGGCTATTGGCTTTCGGTAACACGATACCAGTTGGCGCGGCTGGCACGATTGCGGCAATGTCATCGAGAATCAGTCCCGAATCCAGAGGATTGACCCGTACATAAAACTCAACGGCGGGATTGGGTGCGCTTTGCAGGAACTCGCGCACCATACCTCGCGCGACAGGCTTCCGCGCTGCCGCTACCGAATCCTCAAGATCAAGAATCACGCAGTCCGCACCGATCGCCGACGCTTTCTGCATTTTCTTGTCACTATCGCCAGGGGCGAATAACAGCGAACGCATCATTATTTAGGCTTCCTCAACATCAATCCGGAACGCTTGCAAATCGCGACCAGTTTTTCGTGCTGGTTGTACGCGCGGTGCTCGAAAATAATGATGCCGTTGTTCGGGCGCGATTTGCTTTCGCGAATTTCCGCGACCTCAGTTTCGACCCTAATCGTGTCGCCGTGGAATACCGGCAATGGAAAGCGCACGTCGTCCCAACCCAGATTAGCAACCGTAGTGCCAAGGGTCGTATCGTGAACGCTAATACCAACCATCAGCGCCAGCGTGAACGAACTGTTGACAATGCGCTGCCCGAATTCGGTCTCGTTCTTGCAGTACTCTTCATCCAGATGCAGGCGTGCGGGATTGTGGGTCATCGTTGTGAACAAGACATTGTCAGTCTCGGTCAGGGTGCGTCGGATCGCGTGGTTGAATGTCATTCCGACTTCGAATTCTTCAAAATATAGTCCTGCCATGATTTTCCCTCCGGCATATTTGTGTGGTTATTGACTGATAATAAAACGGCACGCAGATCGCGCGTGGTTGAGCGGCCCTTGCGACTGTGCTGACGTTCTCTTAAACAGCAGCTGAGAACAAGTCGTCGTAGCGCTCGCGCAATTTGTTTTTTTGCACCTTGCCCATGGTGTTACGCGGCAAATCGTCGAGCAACAGAATGCGTTTGGGAACTTTAAAGGCGGCGAGTGTCGTTTTTAGTGCAGCGATGGTCGCACCTTCATCAACGCTTTTACCCGCAGTGGCAACCACGGCGGCAACGACCGCTTCACCGAAATCTGCATGTGGCACGCCGAACACGGCGGCCTCGGCGACCCCCTCCATGCGTTCGATGTCCCGTTCGATTTCTTTCGGGTAAACGTTCAGACCGCCGCTGATGACCATGTCTTTACTGCGTCCGGCGATGAACAGGTATTGATCGTCGTCCAGATAACCTTGATCGCCGGTATCGAACCAGCCGCCATCCGAGAACGCTTTATCGGTCGCCGCCGGTAATTCCCAATAGCCAGGAAAAACGTTATCGCCCCGGACCTGCACGGCACCGATCACATCGCCGGACAGTGCAATTCCCGCATCATCGACGACACGTATACCGACACCCGGTAATACCGGCCCAACCGATGACGGCTTGCGCTCGCCGTGCAGCGGATTGGACGTCAAAATACCAGTTTCCGTCATCCCGTAACGTTCGAGAATACGGTGTCCTGTGCGCTGTTCGAAAGCATGAAAGACAGCTTCAGACAGCGGCGCCGAGCCGGAAATAAAAACACGTATCGAAGCACAAACATCAGCGTCGAAAGCGTCGCTCGCAAGCAAGCGAGAGTAATACGTCGGCACGCCAGCCATCATCGTCGCACCAGGCATGGCTGCGATGACCTCTGCGGCATTAAAACGCGGCAACCAGCGTAAGGTCGTACCGGCTAGCAGGGCCGGTCCAAGTGTTATGAACAATCCATGGACGTGGAAGACGGGCAAGGCGTGCACCAGAATATCATCGGCACTGAACTCCCACGCTTCGCGCAGGGCCTGCGCATTGCTGTAGAGATTTTCATGCGTAATACGGATGCCCTTCGGCGTGCCAGTCGTGCCGGACGAATACAACAAGGCCGCGCTGTCCTGGCCGGCCATCTCGACTGTGGCGAACTCTTCCGGTGCACTAAGCATTCGTGTACAGAAGTCGTCGCCCCCGTGACTGTCCAAAGACAGTCGATGCACAATGCCAGGGCAATCATCAGCCGCTGGAAGCGCCTGTGTGGCACCACTCGCGTCGTAGAGCAAGGCACGCGTACCGGCGTTAGCGAGGAAGAAGGCAAGCTCAGTCTGCGTGTAACCGGGATTCAAGGGATGAAACACAAAGCCCGCACGCAGGCAGCCCAAATACAGCCACAGATAAGGCAGCGATTTTTCGGCGATTACCGAAACCCTGTCGCCAGTGCTCAGTCCGAGGTTCGAGAGCACGTTTGCAGCGCGCGCACTGTGGCGTTCCACGTCCGCGAACGTATAGCCGGTGCCGTCCGGTAGCTCGAGCGCATGTGCCGTGGGTTTAAACCCGGCGGCGAGTCGATGGTAGAGATTGGCGTTGTCGGTCATATGAGTGTGTTGTGCGCTGGACGCCGTGTTCGTCGGTATCACAACGAGCGCGAAATCAACTCCTTCATAATTTCGTTAGAGCCGCCGTAGATCATTTGCACGCGAGCGTCGGTGAAATATTGAGCAATCGGGTACTCCATCATGTAGCCGTAGCCACCGTGTAGTTGCAAACATTCGTGCATCGTCTCGAACTGCTTCTCGGTGCACCACCACTTCGCCATCGACGCCGTTTCGGTGTCCAATTCGCCCTCGTTGAGCTGCTCGATGCAGTGGTCAAGAAACACCCGGCCGATTTTGGCCTGCGTAGCAAGCTCAGCCAGTTTGAATTTGGTGTTCTGAAAGTCCGCCAGAGCCTGGCCAAAGGCTTTACGCTCCTTGACGTATTCACAGGTCATGCTGACGGCACTTTCCATCATCGCCACTGCGGTGACTGCGATAATCAGTCGCTCACGTGGCAATTGCTTCATCAATTGAAAAAAACCCTGCCCGGCCTCGCCGCCCAGAATATTGCCAGCCGGAATTTTGCAATCATCGAAGAACAATTCGCTGGTGTCCTGTCCTTTCATGCCAATTTTCTTCAATGGCTTGTTACGCCGAAACCCTTCCAGCCCATCGGTCTCCACCATAAGCAACGAGATGCCTTTAGCGCGTTCTTCGGGATTGGTTTTACAAACCACGCAAATCAGGTTGGCGTTATAACCATTCGTGATAAAGGTCTTTGATCCGTTCAACACGTACTCGTCATCATCGCGAATGGCGCGTGTTTTCACGGCTTGCAAATCGGAGCCCGTGCCGGGTTCTGTCATGGCTATGGCGGTGATGGTTTTGCCGCTTGCCATGCCAGGCAACCATCGTTGCTTTTGTTCCTCAGTCCCGAACACCATCAAATAGTGAGCGACAATGCTCTGGATGCCATTGCCAAAACTCGAAATGCAGGCGCGCGCCAGCTCTTCGTATGTGATCGCATCGAAACCGAAATCACCACCGCCACCGCCATACTCGGCTGGCACATCGGGGCACAACAGCCCCATTTCACCGGCTTTTGCCCAGTACTCGGGTTCCGGGTAGCCGCGCTCAATCCAGTGGTCGCGCTGGGGCACAAACTCCGCTTCAATAAACTTGCGCGTGCTGTCACGAAACATGTCGTGATCTTCGTTGGTCCAGGGCGAGCGATATGGTTTCATCTAAAACTACCGAAATTTGGGATGGCTGGTGGATATTATGCGAAGCGGAAGTCTACGGCCGCCGCGTCCGCTTGGCCATTACTGTGCCTTGTGAATCCCGCCGCCATCGAGGTGCCGATGTCTGTCGAGAAGCAGCCGCGACCGCAAACGCCGTGCAGCGGCTTTCGAGACTTAGTCGCCGGCCGGCTGGCCTGTTTGCCTGCCCTACAGAACCCGCGTCGGCCAGACTGCGAAACGCGACCGCGGCGCCGTAGACGGGCGCCGCGCAGCTGAAATCATGCAGACAGACAGCTGGAATCAGACGTCGAGGCGATAAGTATCACCGTCAGTGACTAATTTACCTGCGGTCGGACCCGCGAAATGGGTACCGATAATCAAGGTTGGCGTATCCGCATACTCACCGAACACGCGCCGACGCGTGGCAACGGCCGCGTCGTTGTCGACGTCGAAGGGGCTAACCAGTGCTGGATCGTGGAATTGAATCGGATGATGAACGAAGTCACCGGTAATCATCGCGCTCTCGCCCGCTGATTCAATCAACACAGAGCAGTGTCCAGGTGTGTGTCCGGGCGTTGAGATCAAACGCACGCCGTCGCACACGGGCGCGGGACCATCGATAGGTTTGGCGAGGCCGGCGTCCAGGATCGGTTGGACAGAATCGTCCCACACCGTGCGTTGGAGTTTCATGAAATCCTCGTCTGATTTCTGCTCGCCCCAAAATTCCATATCCTTCTTACCCCAAAGGTAGGAGGCGTTTGGGAAAGTCGGCACAAACTTGCCATTCACTTCGTGGGTATTCCAGCCGACGTGATCGAGATGCAAATGGGTACACAAGACGAAATCGATACTGTCCGGCTCGTAGCCGGCAGATTTCATGTCCTGCATATAGTTTGTCTGCAACATATGCATGACGTCGAAAGGCGCCCGCTGGCGTTCATTGCCAATACAAGTGTCAACGACCAGGCGCGCTTCGCCGGTATCGACAATCAGCGAATGAATGCTGAGCGACAGCTGGCCGTCTTCGGTCACGAAATGCGGAAACAACCACTTAATCTGTTTAACCAATTCCGGCGTCGCGGCTGGAATGACATCCGAAAATTCCGGATAAACGATCTCTTCAATTTTCGTAATTGTTGTATTGCCAACTTTCCATTTCATAGATGTATTCCCTATCGGGTTATGCGGTGAGTCAAAGCGCCGCTTAAAGAATGTTTTCTGCTACCAGGCGCAATTCTTCGGCGTTGTTTGCCGATACCACCATCGTACCGATTTCGCCGCGATCGCCGGCCGCTTTCCAACGCGTCAATTGTTCTTTGATGTGCTCCGCCGGCCCCACCAGGCAAGTTTCGTCGATGTACTGGTCGGGTACCGCGGCAGCGGCCTCGGCCTTTTTGCCGGACAGGAACAAGTCCTGGATCTTCACTGCCTCCTCTTCGTAACCCAATCGCTTGGTGTAATCGTTGTAGAAATTTTTGTCGCGCGCGCCCATACCACCTATGTAGAGTGCCATGCCTTGCTTGAGCAGCATGCGACATTGATCAATATCAGGTCCCATACACATCCGCACAAATGGCGCGAAATCGAAGCTCTGCAGGGACTTGTTGCTGGCTGCTTTATCGAAACCTTTCTGCAATGCCGGCGCAAACAAGTCGTGACGATCGGGATTCATCCACACCATGAAAGCACCATCGGCAACCTCTGCAGCCGCGGTTACGCCTTTCTCTGTCACGACGCCGGTATAAATCGGCATGTCGGGATTGCCGTGCAGAATACTTTTTAACGGCTTGCCGAGGCCCATGCTGCCGGCGCCAGTGAAGGGAATTTGGTAATGCTCGCCTTGGTGAGTGAGCGGTTCTTCGCGGCGAAATATTTTGCGCATGATGGAAATATATTCACGCGTGCGCATTAGCGGTTTTCCGTAGGGCTGACCATACCAGCCCTCGATCACCTGAGGTCCCGATGGACCAATGCCGGGTATAAAGCGTCCACCGGACAAATGGTCGAGCGTCATCGCGGTCATTGCCGTCATTGACGGCGTACGGGCCGCCATCTGCATGATGGCCGTACCGGCTTTGATTTTGGTTGTTTGGGCCAGCACCCAGGCCACCGGTGTAACGGCGTCGGAACCCCATGCCTCGGCACTCCAGGCGGAATCGTAGCCGAGACCCTCAGCCTCGAGAATGAGCTCCATGGGTAGGCGAACCTGGGGGCCGGAGTAGCCAAACAACATGCCGAGTTTCATATCACTGTCCTGCGAAGTTTAAATCTGAACGACCGAGAATAAAGCGTGCGCCACTGTGCGCGCAATTGTGTATTGCGTCAGGCGCTGGGCAGCTGGCTGGCTGAAGCGACCGGGCGCGCAGTTCGGCCAGCACCTAGCGCAGGTCGGCGAGTATCTCGCCAAAGGCCTCGATAACCTCGAGGCTTTCGGTCCGCGATGGGTAGTAATGACCTTCGTTGACCGGGTTTCGCGTGCGGATGCAAATCCAATCGGGATTCACTTGCTCCTTCATCGCCCCCATCCGGTCGACCCATTTCTGCTTGTTGCCGAGACACAGGAACATGTTCTCAATGAGATCGAGCATGGTGTCTCCCTCAACATCCGGAGACAGCCCCTGCTCGGCATAAAAACTCCATTCACGAACCCAACGATGTCCGTGCTTTTCTCGCACGTCGCGATCGTTGCTGAGCCAGCCCTCGAACCCCAGCGTGACCTGGAAATCATCCTTGCCACGTTCGGCAGCGCGCTCGCGCATGTCCTTCACCGCCGGCCCGAGGACATCGACATGCGGCGGAAACCAGGTACACCAGCCTTCGTAGTTCAACGCCCGTTCCATGGCCTTAGGCGCGAAAGCGCCGATCCAGATCGGCGGGCGGGGTCGCTGATAAGGCTTCGGGGTCAGTTGCACACCCTCGTACTGGAAGAATTCACCGTTGTAATTAAACTCATCCTGAGTCCATGCGCCAACGATGCAATCCATGACCTCTTCAAAGCGTTTTCCGCGCTTTTCAAATGGCACGCCAAAGCATCGAAAATAGTCCTGGTGATAGCCGACTCCGGCTCCGAAGACCAGACGTCCCCGGCTCAGATTATCGATAGCAGCGAGCGTTTCGGCGAGATGGATTGGGTGATGGAAAGTGGGCTGTATCACCGTACAGGCCAGTTGCACGGTCTTGGTGCGCGCGGCCAACGCCATCAACATCGAGGTCGTATTTGGCCACCAGGTTTCGGGGCGCTGATGGCGTTCCGGTACCCAGACGCCATCGAAACCAACTTGCTCGGCCAACTCAGCCTCAGCGATGCAGTGTTCCATGGCGTCGGCGACATCGTCAGGGCTTGGGTCGGCGGCCTGGCCGTAGGATCCGAAATGCGTGTCCGGCATGAATGCGATTTTCATTGCTTCCTGTGTCCTCCTGGATGAGCGCGTTAGGGTTCGGCCGCCTTATCTTGTCCGCGTGGCCAACCCGGTTGCGTGACATCCGATTATTCAACAGAATTGAGTGCCACGCTGCAGGAGTTGCCCCATGCCCTATGCCAACGGCCGAACCTATCTCGATGCTGATAGCCATTTGATGGAACGACCGGATTTTCTCCGCGACTTCGCCGATGCGGCGGTGCGCGAGAAGTTACCTAAAATCAACACCGATCAACATCCCGATTCGCTCGATTGGAGCGGCTGGCAAAGCGCGGTCGAGGGCACCGGCCATGCAAGCGCGCACGTCGACGCGATGGTCGCGATGGGCGATACCTTGATTGCCGGGCCCAAAGGCTACATGGCCTTAGGCGCCTTTAATCCGGATGAACGTGGTCAGGCGCTCAATCAACTCGGCTTTCAACGACAACTGGTGTTCTCAAGCTACAGTCCGGTGCAAACCTTGCACGAGGGCGATTTGTCCATCAAATACGGTGCCGCAGCAGCGCACAATCGCGCCATGGCTGACTTTTGCGTTGGCGATCCGCGCCTGCTCGGGGTCGGCATGTTGCCACTCGACGACCCGGCTCGCGCCGTTGGAGAGTTGGAGAACTTGCTGCAGCTAGGCCTCAAAGCGGCCTGGATCGCGCATAACCATTGTGGCGGCCGCTCACCCGGACATAACGATCTCGACCCAATTTGGGCGCGGCTCGCCGAAGCCGATGTGCCGTTTGTTCTGCATGTCGGTGGTTACCCCTTGCAGCTTCCGCCAGCGTGGATGAATACCGGGCGGGCCGTTCCCACCGATTGGCTTGGTGGCGGTGAGAACATTCGCGGCAAAGACATGATTGCGCTGCACCATCATGCGGAACTTTTTCTCGGCGCGATGATTTTCGACGGTGTGTTTGAACGACACCCGACACTGCGTGGCGGTGCGATAGAACTCGGCGCGGGCTGGGTGCCGAGCTGGCTACGGCGACTCGACTGGGCAGCGAAAATCTGGCGCAAGGAGCCGGAATTGGGGGCACTAAGCTGCTTACCAAGTGAAACAGCGCTGGAGCACCTCGGATTTACGCCTTATGTCTATGAGGACGTTGGTCAGCTTATTCGTGAATCGGACTCGCGGTTGTACCTGTTTTCCAGCGATTATCCGCATTTTGAAGGCAGCAAAAATCCGATTGAGCGCTTTGAGACCTTCCTCGATAGTGCCGGTGTCGACGAACTCGCAAAGGACGCTTTCTATTCCACTAACTTCGAGCGCGTTTTCGGATAACCGCCGCAGCTCACGACATGCGGGCCCGGGCATCGCGTGGTGCATGGATGGCGCGTCATGGTCCTGTGTTGGACGCTTGGTCGCTGACACCGCCCATTTCAACGGCCACGTTCCAGCGCGCGCGATGCCACTGTGTGACCATCATTCGCTATCCAGTGGCCGCAAACGCGATCCTGGCGCGGCGTATGATATCGATCGACGTGCACAAAATTCCACATTATCGTTGACGGCTCACCTGAGTTTCGAAAGAGCGATTTATGAAATTAGCAACATTCAGCGAAAACGGTGCCACTCGTATCGGACGCGTCGAAGACGAGGAGATTGTTGATCTCGCAAACGTCGGCCTGCCAAACGAAATGGCAGCTTTGCTGGGCGCCGGCAGCGAAGCGTTAAGCAAAGCCGCAAGCGCCGCCGGCCGGCGACTCGCACTCGCCGATGTCTCGCTGTGCGCGCCAGTCCTGCGGCCTGGCAAGATTCTCGCGATTGGCCTCAACTACAAAGATCACATTGAGGAAACCGGCCTCGACACGCCCAAGTACCCCATGTTCTTCAACAAGCAAGCTACCGCGAGTAACGGGCCCTATGCGCCCATTCACCTGCCACGTGTTTCAGACAAACTGGATTACGAAGGCGAACTCGGGTTTGTCATCGGACGGCGCTGCCGGCACGTACCTCGCGAGCGTGCCCATGAAGTCATCGCCGGTTTTGTCGTCTGCAACGACGTCAGTGTGCGGGACTGGCAAATGCGAGCGCAGACGTTCACGCTTGGCAAATCGTTTGATACTCATAGCCCGTATGGGCCGTGGATCGTGACGCCTGATGAGATACCCGATCCGCATAATCTCGATTTGAAAACCTGGGTGAATGGCGAATTGCGTCAGGATTCCAATACGCGTCATCTGGTGTTCGATTGCTATGACCAAATTGAAACCCTGACCGCGGCATTCACACTCGAGCCTGGCGACTTGATCGTGACCGGGACGCCGAGCGGCGTCGGTATCGGCTTCAATCCGAAAAAATTTCTAAAAGCAGGCGATCGGGTAAAAATCGAAATCAGTGGCGTCGGGCACATTGACAACGAAGTTGTCGCCGAGCCGGATAGCACCACCTTAATCTGATCCGAACGCCGGATCTGTTGCAACAAGCATAAGGAGACTGCGTCGATGCAGGCATGGCAATTTAGTGAGTACGGACGTTTTGAAGATGTCTTGGAATGGGTCGAAAGAGACGATCCGATAGCAGGTGAGGGTGAGGCAGTAATCCGTACTACCGCTGCTTCGCTGAACTTTCCCGACTTGCTGATGTGTCAGGGTAAATACCAGGTGAAGCAACCGTTGCCGGCAGTCTCCGGTGCCGAAGGGGTTGGTATCGTCGAGTCCATTGGTGCCGGCAGTAAGTTCCAGGTCGGGCAACGCGTGGTTGGATTCTGTCACGGCGGTGGCACGCTCGCAGACAAATTCAAAGTGGCCAACAACAATGCCTGGGCCCTGCCGGACCATGTCGATGACGCGACAGCGGCGGCACTAACAGTCACGTACGGCACCTCCTACTTCGCACTGATGCATCGCGCACAGATTCAGCCAGGCGAAACCTTGTTAGTACTCGGCGGCGCCGGTGGCGTCGGACTGGCAGCAATTCAGCTGGGAAAAGTATTCGGGGCCACAGTCATCGCCGCGGCAGGTAGCCCGGAGAAGCTCGAGATCTGCCGCCAACAGGGCGCCGATCACGTTATTAACTACCGCGACGAAGATCTCGTCGAGCGGGTCAAAGACATCACCGACGGGCGCTTTGCCGATGTCATTTATGACCCGGTCGGTGGCGAGATCTTCGAGCAAACAAAACGCTGCATTGCCTGGGAAGGGCGCATCATTATCATCGGCTTCGCTGGCGGCAGCATTCCCAAAATCGAATGTAATCGCATGTTGCTGAAAAATATGTCGGTCGTGGGACTGGCATGGGGGCAGTACCTGGGACGCAATCCGGCACTGGCGGAGAAGTGCCAGGCGCATTTGTATGATCTGCTGAGGGCGGGCGCGATTAAGCCGGTGATATTTAACACCCTGCCGTTCGATAAGGTTTTTGATGGCATGCGTATGCTTGAGGAACGCGGTATGTACGGCAAGATCATTGTCGAGCGGTGAGATAACAACGGGCTGTTGAAGCGAGCTGGCCTGACCGCACGTTACTCTCAAGCCCGATGCGGCAAACCCGCAGTGCGTGTCGCTACCCTTGAGATTCCAAAACGTCTTGCGCAGGCTCGCGATTTTTTAAGGTTGCCGGAGGATGGCATGAGTGACTCAGATGACCGCTACCAACGTGGATTGGAAAATTTATCCCAACTCGATGCTAGTGCGCCGGAGCGGCTCGCCCGGCTGACTGCTGAAGTCGCCCCGGACCTGGCTCGCTACACCATCGAGTATGGCTATGGAGATGTGTTTAATCGTCCCGGCATCGACCGAAAAACAAGACAAATGCTGACCGTCGCAATTCTCGCTACACTCGGAAATGCAGCTCCGCAGCTTCGCTCGCATATCCGTAATGCCCTGAAAGTGGGTGCGAGCCGCGAAGAAATTGCCGAGATCATGGTTCAACTGTCGGTTTACGCAGGATTCCCTGCAGCCCTCAATGGGACCAATGCCGCCCGGGAAGTGTTCGCAGCGCTCGATGCCGATGCTCCATCCGAAAGCGACTAGTTCGACTCACGGTCGAAATGGGATTGCCCCGTCGAATCTGCGCGTCTATGATTAATCACGGTGCAGATTTCGGTCGGCGGCAGGCCGACTACGGAACCACGCTGCTCGCAATGCGTGACAAAATTTGTACAGCGTAAGCTAATTTTTAAGTCGTGGGTCAGGTGGCCTTGCACCGGACCGGATGACAGAAAGTGAACACCCGTGTTTCAGTTGCGCGGCCGCCGCAGCAGATACACGAACGTCGACAAGAACGGCCGTTTCCCAAGGGGCAATTCCATGGACATTTACGTAGGCAACCTCTCATACGACATTTCAGTTGAAGAACTACGCGACGCCTTCGAACAGCATGGCGACGTTGCCAATGCGAAAATTATTTCTGACCGTGAGACCGGGCGCTCAAAAGGCTTTGGCTTTATCGAAATGCTTGACGAAGAGGAAGCTAAAGCTGCGATCACCGAATTGAATGGGGCGATGTTAAAAGGCCGAACCGCCCGCGTGAACGAAGCGCGTCCGCGCAATTAGGAACAACACGACCTGACGTAGCGGTTAGCCGTCGATCGGGATCCGGTTACGGCCCCGTCGAAACGCACTCTGGCTATCCGGTCAACGGCAAGACACTTCTGCCGACCGGATACTAGTTTTCGACAGCCGGCATCACCTCTTCGATTATTCTACGTGTCTGGTCAAAGGTGTCTTTATCACCAGCCGCGATCGGGAACATCACGAACTTCGACGCACCGGCCGCGACGTATTCACGCACTCGCGCGATGATGTCGTCAGTTGTACCGATCGCGAACAGTGGATTGACGTCGATCACCTCACCTATTCCAGTTCGTTTTACGAACGGCGAATTAACGACTTCGTCATCGTCCCGGCTGCCGATACGGAACGCCAATGAGGTGCCGTAGTGGTCGTCGTCAATGTGGCGCCCGAATGTTTGCGCGTGCGACTTGATACCAGCAATGACACGCTGAACGTCATCTGGACTGGCAATGCCGCCAATCCAGCCCGTGCCTAATTTTGCGGTTCGCTTGATAGCCGCTTCGCTTGAGCCACCAATCCATAATGGCAACGGCTGTTGTACTGGCCGTGGTGCAATCGTTGCATCCTTGTACTGATAGAACTTGCCGTCAAACGTCACAGACTCCTCGCTCCACAAACGCCCCATCAGCTCAAACATTTCGTTGGCTTTGGAACCGCGATGATCGGAACTGCGACCGGTCGCACCCCACTCGGCTGCTTTCGGATAGCCCACACCAAACATCGGTAACAAGCGTCCACCACTCAGAAAATCGATAGTGGCGCATTGCTTCGCGAGTACCAACGGATCGCGCAACGGCGCGACAATCGCGTTCATGCCAAACTTAATACGTTCCGTACAGCCAGCCAATGACGCCAGTGCGCTCAGGGATTCGAGGTAATTATCCGTTGAGATCAGGCGGTCGGATTGCCACACAGAATCAACCCCTGCGCCCTCCAGCATTTCGACCCACCGAAAGAACCCCTTCGCGTCGTCGAATGGATAGTTGATCAGGCCGAAACCGAGGCGAATCTTCACGTCACTTTACTCCAGCAGTCATGGTCTTCTTGCGGTGCTTCGAAGCGCCATGGGCAAATTGAACTGCAGTCTCGATGCAAGTTCGATGCGATTAATAGAAATCAGGTACGTGCTTGGTATGCTACGACGAAGCGCATCGTGAATCGAGTTGCCGAAAACATGTCAGCAGCAAACCACTCCTCGGCCATAGCCCTGGCGCACGCGTTGGCCAGCACCGCAGTGCCAGCCGACGTCCACGCTCAGCGCTTAGATGGCAAGCAACGTCCGTGGCAAGGTACCGGTGTACCCATCAAACGCGGCGAGTCCTATAGTTTATTTGCGAGCGGCATCATTCACTGGTCGGCACATCATCCGGAACTTTATGCCGGCCCCGGCTTTCACTTGTGGGCGCGCGTGTGGCCGCAGGGTCGAGTCGTCAACGTGACCCGAGATAGTGGGTCGTTCGTTGCCGATCAGGACGGAGAAATTCAGCTCGGCATCTACCTCGGCATGTGGCAGGACGCGTATGGCGCGCTTGATACACCCGATAGCGCGTACGCGAAACTGCGCGGGTCCCTCGAAGTGTGTCTGGTGAAATGGCATGGCACGGCTACGGACGGACTCGATCAACTCGGGGGTATAGCGGGCCACACGCTACTCCATACTGAAAGAATGCGTTTAGCCAATCAACGCCGGCTGCCGAGCGATTGGGACTATCTCCTCGAAATCGGCACCACAGATGTTTTTCAGGATTGCACTCACAGTGTTGGCGATGACCAACGGATTTGCCTTCACGCGCTCGATGAGCAGGCTATCGTTCGTAAACCAATCGATTTTCCACTCACTCCGGCGACCCGTTTGAGCTGGCGCTGGCAGCTCGAGCAGCACCCGAGCGAGCGACCGGAAAACACACCCCATACGCATGACTACATTTCAGTGGCGGCCGAGTTCGACAATGGTCGTGATTTGACCTGGATATGGAGTAGTTCACTTCCCGTCGATAGCTGGTTTGATTGTCCGATCAAAGCCTGGCGCGCGCGTGAGACGCACTACGTGGTGCGCAGCGGAAAGATGCCAGCAACTGATTTCATACCCGAGGAACGGAACGTGCATGACGATGTTGCACGCACAATGGGGCCGCCGTCGTCTCGCATCGTTGCTGTGTGGCTGATCGTTGTGGCGAGCTTTCAGCATGGGACCGCCCGGGCCGAATTCAAAGATATTCGACTGCGCGACGGGCAGCGCACAGTTAAGGTGCTGTGACAACGGCGCGGTGTGCGACGAAAACCCGACCCAACGGCACCCCGGGCGCGCTTGCGCTTACCCGCGCCGGCATTGAGCGCCGGCGCGTTCTGCTTAGCTGCCTAGCGAAAAGCTGGCATCACCTCGTTCGCCATGAGCTCAATGTGCTCATCGGACCAACTCGGATGTAGCCCCGGTGGTACGGCCCAGGTATAAAAACGCTCACAACCCGTCGCCTCGACATAGCCCTTAATCATTTCAATCGCGCGTTCCGGGCTCACGATGTAACACTCGTTCTCCTCGATGGACGCCTGCGTCGGTTTGACTGGCTTGATAAAATCCATACCCGCTGCCGCGAACCATTCACCATATGCATTCTGTTGATAGGCGAGGTGTTCAACTGCTTCCGCCCAACGTTTTTCGGGATCCTTGGCAACGTGCAGCCACGCAAAACCGCCAGCCACTTCATGGTCTTCAGGGTTGCGGCCCTGCTTGCGCAGTTCCTCACGATACACTTGCGTAAACGGGCCAATCGGGCCAATGGCGATATACCCGGCACCAACTCTTGCTGCCCGGCGCACGGCGATATTACTGAACCCGGCAATCCACAAACGCGGATTTTTCTGCACCGGCATCGGCCGCAACTGAATGTCTTCGTAGTTGTGATACTGGCCATGGAAACTGAACCTTTCTCCGGCGAACAACCGTTGGATGATCTCAATGCCCTCATCCATGCGTTTGCCACGCGATTTGGGATCGATGCCCCAGGCTTTCAATTCTCCAACTTTGTAGCCAACACCCAGACCCAGTTCGAGACGACCGCCAGAGATCACATCCAGCGTCGCTGCGTCCTCCGCAACCCGCACTGGATCATGTAGCGGTAGCAACAGCACGCTGGTTCCGATGTGGACTTTCTTAGTTCGGGCTGCGATCGCACAACCGATGGCTAGCATCGACGGTGAATAGCAGTCGTCAAGAAAATGATGTTCCGACAACCAGATGTCGTCGAAGCCGAGATCCTCAGCGCGCACGATCTGATCGAAGCAGGCGTGATACAACTCTGTATTGTCACGCTGCCATTGCGGTGGGTTACGAAAGTCGTACCACAATCCGAAACGAAGTTTCTTGTTACTCACTCGTTGCTCCTGAACTTGGTTTGAGTAGCTGGCCTACCCAGCGGATGCTGCTTTGGTACCCAGCTCTGCATTCACAATTGGCATGACCTCGTTTGCCATGAGGCGAATCGAGTTCTGCATAGCCCCTTTATCGACCCAGTCATGGGCCGCATATAGCAGTGTGCCGAAATCACCAACCTCCTCGCGCAACTCAAGGATCTTGCGCGCCACAGTTTCCGGACTGCCGTGCATAACGCAGCCATCGCGGGCGTCCTGGGAGGTCAATTTATCGGGATCGAAATCCTTCGTCGGCACAAAAGGTGCCTTGTAGTTCGACCGATCGAAAATCTTGAACAAATATTCGTAGTAGTAATCGTATGAGCCACCCGGCTGCTTCACGAACGCTTCTGCTTCGGCGTCGCTCTCTCCAACGTAAATGCTGCGCGCAACATGCCATTGCTTGGGATCGGGTGTCAGACCAGTCTGCTCGGCACCTGCACAATAGGCCGGCCAGTGGGTCGCGACCGACCAACTCGCCACGAAGTTCGCGGAGACCGGCATGTAACCGTGTGAACCAGCGTATTTCAGTGAGCCTGAAAACGGACTCATCGCTGAAATAGCAATCGGCGGATGGGGCTTCTGGAATGGTTGTGGCACATAGCCGAGTTTGATGTCGTGGTGAGTCCATTCTTTCATGTCGATGGTCCAGTGCTTACCCTGGATTTTGTAGGGCGGCTCGGTGGTCCACAACTCGAGAATCATCGCCAGCGACTCTTCCATCATTTCCATGCGATCTTTATCGAGCACACCGAACAATTCGAAATCTGACGACAGCCCACCCGGGCCCACGCCCATAATGAAGCGCCCCTCGCTCAAATGGTCGAACATGGCCGCCTGGCCGGCTTGTACCGCTGGGTGATACTGCGGCAGGCACATCACGCCGGTAGCGAACTTAATTTGCTTTGTCCGGTTAATCAGATTGGCGTGAAACATGAGCGGCGAAGTGATTTGCTCGACAGCGGCGGAATAGTGCTCGCCGACCCAGGCCTCGCTGTATCCCAGCTCATCAGCCAGCACGATGGCTTCGATATCTTCTTGCAGAGTCTCGTGATAATCACGATCAGCGTGATGCAAGGGCATCGTAAAGTAACCTAGTTCCATCGTAGCTCCCTTAAGGGTTATGTAGGACCGGCCAAGCTACTTGGCGATGGGCGAAGCTGTCAAGGTCACCCAGCCGAGTCGGCTGCAGATTGCAATTGGCCGGCGAAAATCGTGCAATGCATCGCTCTATTACAGGTCCCGAAAACTGGAGTTGACGGCAATGAGCAGTAAACGATGTGGCGGCATTTCGGTCGGTGTTTTTCAGAACTTATGCGATGTCCCAGCCGGTGATCCGGCGATTGTGGCCAAACGCGCCGAAGCGCTTGGTTTCGACTCTTATTGGTTACCGGAGCATGTCGTGATACCTGAGGGATCGGCCGAAGTCTATCCGGGCAAGCAGGCCGATGAACCGGCGCCCGATTACTTATTCAAAATGCCCGATCCGCTGATCGGTCTGGCCCGCGCTTCCGCGGTCACCACCACCCTCAAACTCGGGACCGGCGTCGCACTGGTCCCCGAACGCAATCCAATCAATGCAGCCAAGGAAATCGCGTCGCTTGATCATTATTCAGGCGGGCGCTTTCTATACGGTATCGGCGCGGGCTGGAACGAGCCAGAATGTACCGTGATGGGCGGTGACTTTGATCACCGCTGGACGCAAACAACGGAAGCCATCGACGTAATGAAAAAACTGTGGACGGGCGAAAACGTCGAGCACCACGGCAAGTACTACGATTTCCCGCCTATCATGTGTCGCCCCGCGCCGGCCCACAAGCCACATCCGCCGATCCTTCTTGGCAGCATCGCTTCACCCTTAGTGTTTAAACGGGTAGCAAAATGGGGCGATGGCTGGATGCCGTTTACCGGCGATCCCGCGCATATCGCCGAAGGCAATACAGAGATCGCCAAATACGCTAAAGAAGCGGGCCGAAATCCGGATGATTTCCAGATCATCCTGTTCTCGACCCCGGGCGGCGGTATGCGTTCCACAGCAGAAATCGCTGAAGCCGCTAAAGCCGGGGCAACCTCAGTAGTGATCTGGTTGCAAGGCGGCGATGGCGAGGAAATCTGTAGCGAATTGGAGGATCTGGCTGGCAGCCTGTTTTAGTAGCCGGTCAACGCCGGCCTGAGCCGCAGACCGGCCATTCACCGGGGACGCTTAACTGACGTGTCCAGCACTCTCGCACGACAGCAAGCACGAACAATATCTGGACAGCCCGTTATGACTTATCAGCACATTACCTTGCAGCGCGACGAGCATATTGCCTATGTCACGTTCAACCGACCGCATTGCGCGAATGCACTCAGCTATGAGCATCTCGCAGAGATCGAAGCATGCGCGCTAAGTTTTCGCGACGATGCCGAGACGCGCGTGGTGATTTTTACCGGCGCTGGCAAACATTTTTCATCGGGTGCCGATCTGGACGACATGATTGGCAAGAACACCGATCCGATGGTGCTAAAACGGCGCCGCTGGCGCATTGGTGAGCGTGCCGTACATGCCCTGCTTGGCATCGACCAAATTACCATCGGCGCATGGAACGGCGGCGCGCTCGGCGGTGGAGCTTGTTTGGTCACGACTATGGATTTTCGCCTTGGCACGCCGGATACCTTCATCCAGTACCCGGAAATCGATCTGGGTCTGAATCTGATGTGGCAAAGCTTGCCGTTGACGATTCGTCTGCTCGGCCCGACGCGCGCCAAGCGCCTGGTCATTGGCGGCGAACAGGTGCAGGCGCCAACCCTGCTGGATTGGGGCTTGCTTGAGGCTATCGTGGATGGCGATAAATTAGTGGAAAGCGCAACCGAATTTGCTCAAACCTATGTCAACAAATCACCAGCTGCCGCCCAAATGATCAAACGGAGCATTAATCAGATCAGCGGCGCGCTCGATCGGGCGCTTATGCATATGGATGCCGATCAGAATTTGCTCACTCTCGGCATGTCCGATCAAAGTGCTGCGGCCGAAGCGTATCTGGCGAAACAACCACCGCGATTTACCGGCGACTAATCAGCACCCGGCGCTCGATGGTTCAACTTAGGCGTTGGCGAAGCCGGTCAAAGCGCCCCAAGTAAGGCGCTGTCGGTGACCCATCCTTCCCCAAAACAACGGTAGTCAATGAGTTTGAATACGAACGCCACAGGCTTTTTCGGACACCCACGTGGGTTGTCGACTTTGTTCTTTACCGAAATGTGGGAACGATTCAGCTACTACGGCATGCGGGCGATACTCATCCTGTTCATGACCACACCGGCTATCAATGGCGGCCTTGGCTTCGACGTCGCGGCCGCAGGCGCCGTGTATGGCCTGTATACCGCGTTGGTTTATCTGGCCTGTCTTCCCGGTGGTTGGATTGCCGATCGCTTCATTGGTCAGCGTCGCGCAACCTTGATTGGCGGGATCGTCATCATGTGCGGGCATATCGCCCTCGCCGTCCCGACCCTGGGGACGTTCTATGTTGGTCTGGCCCTGCTGGTAATCGGAACTGGTTTCCTGAAACCGAACATCAGCACCATGGTTGGTCAACTCTATTCCAGCGACGACCATCGCCGCGATTCAGGTTACTCGCTGTATTACATGGGCATTAATATCGGCGCGTTTCTGGCGCCGCTCGTGTGCGGTTGGTTGGGCCAGAGTGCTGGCTTTCGTGAGACTTTACATCGCTATGGGCTGGACCCCGGCATGGCCTGGCATTTCGGCTTCGGCGCAGCTGCTGTCGGCATGGCAGCCGGTCTGATCCACTACGTGCGTGGCGCTCACCATTTAGGTGATGCCGGCCAGCCACCTCCGCCCCAGTCGGACGGCGTGGCGCGCAACCAATTGCTAAAAGGACTCGCCTCCCTCGCAGCACTGGCCGGCCTCATCGCGGGACTCGTCGCACTCGGCTTTATTGAACTTAGCGCTACCGGTCTTGGCGATGCTTTCGGGGTCATTTTACTAGTGATCACGGTGGCTTTTTTTACCTGGCTGTTCACCATGGCCGAATGGACTGATGACGAACGGCGGCGTCTGCTTCTCATTCTCGTGTTGTTTGTCGGGGCGACGATCTTCTGGTCACTTTATGAACAAGGCGGGTCAACGCTGAATTTGTTTGCCGAGCGCAGTACTGACAAACACCTACTTGGCTACGAATTTCCGGCCAGTTGGTTGCAGTCGTTAAATCCGATTTACATCATCTGCGGTCTGGCCCCTGGATTCGCTTGGCTGTGGATCAAACTGGGTTCAAGGGAGCCTTCCAGCCCCGCTAAATTCGCTATCGGCATGCTGTTCATGGCGCTCGGATGGGGCGTTATGATCGGGGCGGCCGCGCGTGCTGAACAAGGCATGCTAGTGAGTCCATTGTGGCTGGCAGTGATGTACTTGCTGCACGCAATCGGAGAAATGTGCTTGAGCCCGGTCGGGCTAAGTGCCATGAGCAAACTGGCGCCGGTCCGCGTCGCTGGCCTGACGATGGGCGTGTGGTTCCTGGCGAGCTCGATCGGTTCTTATCTCGGTGGTCGAGTCGCTGGACTCTACGATACGTTCAGTCTCGTTAAAATATTCAGCACCCTGACGTTGATCGCGATTGTATCGACAGTCATCATGGCGCTGCTCGTCCGTCCCTTGCGGAGGTTCCTGAGCGCGCCACGCTCGCCTTGATGACGTGTTCCGGTTCAGGTGAGCGGGGAAGCGGCGCCGGACTATCAGCCGCTGTTGCGATAACGACTCACGACAGGCGCGGCCGTTACGAACGGTCGTAATTCATCCAGCGCTGCTGCGAGCCCTGGTTGCGCCAAATGGGCATCGAGATCCGATTCACTGGCCCACGTTTCGAGCATAACAAAGGACGTTGGTTCGGCGCAGTCTTGGCATAACTCGTAGCGGATGCATCCGGGTTCGGCCTGAGTGGGCCCGACCAGCAGCCGATTAACCAGCGCGGAAAACTCCGCAGGTGACTCAGGGCTTACCGCAAAGCTTGCGACAACGTGAATACGCTCAGACATCTCGTTGCTCCGTCAGGTATCGGGGTTGGCTTGCAGTACGCCAGCAGCGTTGAGTGCCGCAATTCGCTCGGCGTCGTAACCGAGAACCTCACCCAGTATTTTTTCATTATGTTCGCCGAGTGAGGCAGCTACCAGTTCCTGATTGTGCTCAAAACCAGAGAATCGTAGCGGCATACCGGGCATTAAAACCTCGCCGAGCTTCTCGTCCTTGACGACCCGGACGGTGCCACGCCCACGCATATGCGGATGATTGGCGACCTCGGAAATTTTCAGCACGGGTGCACAGGGCACACGTTCGCGCTCCAGGGCTTCAAGGCAAGCCGCATCAGATTCTTGCGCTGCCAGCCATTGTTCAATGATCGCCACCACTTCCGGGCCGGCCGCGACGCGTTTTTCGTTAGTGTCGTAGCGCGGATCATCAATTAACTCCGGCCGTCCGATGGCGCGACACACATTCGCCCACTGCGGCTGCAAAGCAATGATGCATAGATAGCCCTCGGGCGATTTGAATAGCCCTACCGGACATACCGCGTAGTGTTGACTCCCGGCGCGAGTCGGCTCGATCTCACCACCAGACAGCGAATACAGCTGGACGTTGAGTTCGTGGCAATGGGTGTAAGCATCGAGTAACGATATATCGACAAACTGACCCTCGCCACCGCGTGCGCAGTGCAACAGCGCGTAGCCGATTGCGCAGGCCGCGTGCACACCAGTCATCACGTCACCAATGCCGGCCATGGGAAATGCGGGCGGCCCGTCGGGATCGCCAATCATGCCCATGATGCCGCTGTAGGCCTGCGCGATATTGTCGAAACCAGGCAGCGCAGACAATTCACCTTGCTGACCCAGTGCAGACACTGAACACATCACGATCTTGGGGTTGATGGCGCGGACTTGCTCCCAGGAAAACCCCAGCCGACCAATAACGCCGGGCGCGAAGTTCTCAATAAATACGTCAGATTTCTCTATTAGCTCGGTCAGAATCGCTTTACCGGCGGGGTCTTTAAGACCGAGGCAAACACTATATTTGCCGCGGTTTTGCTGAACGAAATATCCGCTGCGGCCATTCGAGAGGGCCGGCAATCCGCGCCCGACGTCGCCGAGTGGCGGGAATTCCACTTTAATGACTTCTGCGCCCATCTCCGCCATCAGGCGAGTCGCAGTAGGACCGGCGAGAACGTGGGTCATATCGAGCACGCGGTACCCGTTAAGAATATGGACCGGCTTCTGGCTCATTTTTGACAATCCGTTCTAGTTGACTTCGACTTGCGACCTGACCAGTTTGCGGCGTTGGCTGCGTTCGTATTTGCGGGCGGGAGTATTGATGATGTCGGTCAAATCCGGTGCGTCCAAGCCGGCTAGCAAGCGCTCTTCGGGAACATCGCCGTATGCCGTGGTGCGCTGACGTGGCGTGCGCTCGGCAGATTCGATCATAGCAAGCATTTGTTCCGGCGAGGTTTCCTGCCCATGCTCAGCGCCTGCGGCGCGGGTAATGCTTTCATTCATGAGGGTCCCGCCGAGATCATTGCTGCCTGCGTTCAGACACGCAACCACGCCGGCATGCCCCATCTTCACCCACGACGTCTGGATGTTGGTGATGTGCGGATGGAGAACAAGCCGAGCCACCGCATGCATCAGCACCGCTTCGCGAAATGTCGGTCCGCGCCGGGCACGTCCCTTGAGATACAACGGCGCTTCCATATGCACAAAGGGCAGCGGCACAAACTCTGTGAAACCGCCGGTCTCGATCTGGGCATCGCGCAAGCGACGCAGATGACGAGCCCAGTGGATTGGGCGGTCAACGTGGCCGTACATGATGGTCGATGTCGTTTGGAATCCGACTTTGTGGGCCGCCCGCATGACTTCGAACCATTGCGCCGTATTAATCTTGTCCGGACAAATGATCGCCCGCACTTCGTCATCAAGCACCTCGCCGGCAGTACCAGGCAACGTCCCAAGGCCAGCCGCCTTCAGGCGCGCAAGGTAGGTCTCCAGATCCTCGCCTGAAGTTTCCGCGCCCTGCCACACTTCGAGCGGCGAGAACGCGTGGATGTGCATATCTGGTTCCGCAGATTTCACCGCTTTGAGAATGCTGACGTAGGTATCGCCCGTGTATTGCGGATGAATACCGCCCTGCATGCACACTTCGGTCGCGCCCCGCGCCCAGGCTTCGCTCACGCGGCGCTGAATTTCCTCGTGCTCCAGGTCGTACGGCGAGCCGCGCAGATTTTCGCTCAGTTTGCCTTTTGAAAAAGCACAGAACTGGCATTTGAAGTAGCACACATTGGTGTAGTTAATGTTGCGATTGACGACAAAACTGACGACATCCTGATTCACTTCGCGCCGAATCGAGTTGGCCAACCGACAAACCGCGGTAAAGTCGTCGCCGCGTGCCTTGAACAGCTGTTCGATTTCGTGATCTTCGAGCAAGTTTCCAGCTGTGACGCGCTCAAGAATCTCGAGCATCGCTGCTGAAACGTGCTGCGCAGGTCCGTTTATCGCCTCAATAATCGTGGCGGGCGGCGCGCACTCCTCACCTGGAGACCAATCGTCCGTGCGCGGATAGCCTTCTGCATCGGTCATCTGCAGCAACGGCGTCAGGAAGCGTGAATCGACCCACTGGTCGGCGTCGCGCACATATTCCGGATAGATGGTCAGCCGTTCGTGCAGGTGTTTACCGGCCGCGTAAGTTTGCGACGCCAAGGTATCGAGGTGCGGCCACGGTGCTTCAGGATTGACGTGATCTGGCGTTAGCGGTGAGACGCCCCCCCAATCGTTGATGCCCGCGTTGACGATGTCAGTGAGTCCGTCAGGGCTCAAGTTGGGCGGAGCCTGGATGCTCATCGATGGGCCAAAAATCACGCGTGCGACCGCCAGGGTCCAAAGCATGTCGTCCAGGTCCGGTTCCGGCGCACTATGCATTTTCGTATCCGCTTTGGCGCGGAAATTCTGAATGATGATTTCCTGGATATGCCCGTAGGTCTGGTGCAACGCGCGAATCGCGAGCAAGGATTCGATACGCTCCAGGCGCGTTTCGCCGATACCAATGAGAATCCCGGTCGTGAACGGGATGCGGGCAATGCCGGCGTCGCGCAGGGTCGCCAGACGGACCTGCGGGTCTTTATCCGGCGAACCGTAGTGCGGCATACCCTTTTCGCACAGTCGCGCGCTTGCGGACTCGAGCATGATACCCATGCTCGGTGACACTTCACGCAACATCGCACATTCGTCCGGCGTCATGGTGCCGGGGTTCATGTGCGGTAACAGACCCGTTTGCTCAAATACCGCATTGGCCGCATCGCGGAGATATTCAAGCGTCGTTGAGTAGCCCATCGCAGCGAGAGCTTCGCGCGCACTCTTGTAGCGCAGTTCGGGGCGTTCGCCAAGGGTAAACAAGGCTTCCTTGCAGCCCATCCGCTGACCTTCGCGAGCCAGAGCGACAACCGCGTCGAGACTCATATACGGTTCGATTACCCGCTTCGGCGCCTGCGCGAACGTGCAGTAGTGGCACACATCCCGGCACAAGTGGGTCAGGGGAATGAAAATTTTGCGCGAGTAGGTCACCCGATTGGTGAACCCTTGGTCACGCAGCAAGGTAGCTCGTCCCATCAGCGCACGAATGTCGGTGAAATCTGCCAGCGCCAGTGCGTCGGGGTCCGAAATGGCCGAACCGGCGACAGCCGCATCGAGCGAACGAAATAGATTGGTCATTTAAATAAGGCGTGAAGCCGCCGCAATCCCGCTGTTGTCCAGTCCGCCATTATGCCGGGCCATGAGCCGGCGGGCGACACCGCTGTCACTGAGATAGGCAAGCGTCTCAGTTTCGCTGTCATGGGCGAGCAGTGTGTGCAGATCGATTGGATTATCGATGTCGAGCGCCAGGCCACTCAGATGCAGCACCGAAGGTGTGATTCCGGCACCTTCAGCCGCCTGTCGGTGGATTGCGAAACTACCCCGACCAAACGAGTAAGGGATAGCGTCAGCCGGCGTTATCGCGAGCGCGTTAGTGCCGTCGTGTTCTCGATCCGGGACCAGGGTAATGGCAGGGCCGCCATGGTGCCCCGCAATGATTTCGTCAATTTCATCGCTGCTCACCAAGGGCACATCGCCCGGTAGCATCAGCAATCCTCGTTGCCCGTGTTCCGTGAGCCAGTGGCCGGCCTGCGCGATGGCTGCTGACAGCCCGGAGTCCAGCGCCTCTTCCAGAAACAACCCCCCGGCTCGTTCCGCGGTATAGCGCGCACGTACTTCGTGGGATACGACTACGATCCCGCTCACCAGCCGTGCCTCCGCAATTGCGCGTAATACATCGTTCAGCATCGCCTGCGCGAGGGACTCGCGTTCGGCTTCGGTGAGCACGGTTGCAAGGCGCGATTTTGCGCTCGAAAAACGCTTAACAGGCACTACTATCCACATGGATAATTACTTCAGCTGTTGCAGGAAACCGAGTGCAGTTTGCGCCAGATCAACGCGGTCGTCCAGCGTCTGCATGAACGTTTGAGCAACCCTAACTGCGAGCCCGGAATGCGTAATTTTTATTTCGAGATCGGCGTCAGTCTGATCGAGCACAAAGCCATCCAAAAGGTCGCCATAGTGGCTGGCAATTTCCCCAGCATCTTGCGGCAGACCCAGTTCGCGCATGATCTTCGCGGTAGGGCCTTTCACAGCGTCACCACCAACCAGTGGCGAAATCGCAATGACCGGAGCTTGCGTCGCTGCGAGGGCACTGCGTAGTTCTGGCATCGCGAGCAAGGGGTCGATACTCAGAAACGGATTTGATGGGCAGATCACCACACCGGCGAGGTCCGGGTCGGACAGGAATTCGAGCACTTTGGGATTGGCCAGCGCGCGCCCGGCGGCGGCGAGGTTTATTTTTTTAACCACCGGCTGGCACCGCTCGCGCACGAAATAATGCTGGAAATCCAATTCGCCCGCGTCGGTCAGCACGCGGGTCGGTGCCGGGTCATCGCTCATCGGCCAGGTCGTGAACGGAATGCTGTTCGCGGCGTAAAGCAAATGGATCACGTCGGATAACGAATGACCGGCGCGAAGCAACTGCGTCCGACGCGCGTGGACGGCGAGATCCCGATCGCCCAGGTTGAACCAGCTCTCTCCGCCAAGACCGGCGAACGTTTCGATGAAATTCCACGATTCTCCGACCCGTCCCCAGCCGGTCTCAGGGTTATCCAGCCCAGCCAGGGTATACATCAACGTATCGACGTCTGGACTGACGTGCAGCCCGATGTGCTGAAAGTCGTCACCGGTGTTAACCACAAACGCCAATTCAGCGGGCGTCAGAATTTTGCTGAGTCCAAGTGCCAGCTTGGCACCACCAACGCCGCCCGTAATCGCGAGATATTTACTCACTTGAACACTGTCCTGCCGAGCATTGTGGTATTTCGGAAAAGCGCATAGTCGTGCAGCGCTATTGAAACAAGTCTTCTTCCAGGGGCCGCATAATGTCCGCCGCCGAACTTCCGTCGGCGTCCGGCGCATAACCTCGCACGATTGCGACCGGTGTCCCTTCGTCTGTCTCCCCCATGGCGAGCGTCGCCATCGCGGCAATTGAATCTGCGCGGTTAATCATCGTCACCTTAAGTTCGCGGCCGAACATGTCCTGACCGCCGCGCTGGTCATTCAGAACTTGAAAACCAGCACATCCGATCGCGCCGCCCGTTGTGCCAAGCCGCCACGGTCGATTGAGGCTATCACCGATCAGCACCCCGAGCTGCACACCACAAGCCGCCTGCAGCCCCTGCTGCAGCATCTTGGCGGAAGCGTCTGGATCGACAGGCAACAACAACGCGCACTCGCCCTCTTCCGTCTCGATATTGGACTGGTCGATGCCCGCATTGGCACCGACATGGCCGAGGCGGTGTCGCACGATAATCACGCCCGGTTTGCTGCGCATGACCACGCTTGATTCATCCAGAATCAATTGCACCAACGCTGGATCTTTCTCAGTCGCCTTCGCCAGGGCGACGGCCGCAGCGCTCGGCGTTACATCGGCCAGACGGATGAGGCGGCCTTCCGCCTTGGAGACGATTTTCTGTGCGATCACAATGATGTCGCCGTCGGCGAACGTAAGATCCGCCTGTGCAGCCGCCGCGAGAATAATTTCAACCAGATCATCGCCGTCCTTAACGAGCGGGATTCCGGGCAGCGTCGTGAAGTTGATTTGCGGCATAGCAGACGATCGTCAGTGCAATTGAATATCCCGATTTGCGTCCGCACCGGTTTGGGCACATGGCGTCTCGCGGAGGCTGCATTCTAGCAGGGGAACACCGGGCGGCGACCTCCCGACCGAACAAATTTCGCGCCGAGTTGGGATCGAGTAACATGCGCAGCTGGCCCGCAATTGGGTCCGTTCGCCTGGCGAACATCGGTAGCGCGCGTGATGATTTGTGCGCTCCATCAACACCGCGCAAACAACCTCGCTCGCATCGACATTGCCGTCTTGCGGACAGGCTTGCGCGACAGACATCTGGGTATCGATTAAGGGAGACAAGGCATGGGCATGCTTGACGGCAAAGTAGTACTGATAACGGGGGCCGGGCGCGGCATTGGTCGGGATTTCGCGATTTCAATGGCAGCTGCCGGTGCACGGGTAGTGGTTAATGACCTCGGCTCCAGCACGGATGGCACCGACATCGAAGGCACCCCCGCCCAGGAAGTCGTCAAAACGATCGGCGACGCGGGTGGCGAAGCAGTGGCCAACTTCGGCAACGTGTCCAAGTTTGAAGATGCCCAGCAGATGGTTCAGGACGCAATCGATAACTTTGGTCAATTGGACGCCGTCGTTAACAACGCCGGCATTCTGCGCGACCGCATGTTTCACAAAATGAGCATTGAAGAATGGCATGACGTCGTTAACGTTCATTTGAACGGCAGCTTTTACGTCAGCCGCGCAGCGGCCGATCATTTTCGCGAGCGCGAAACCGGTGCGTTCGTACACATGACATCAACGTCCGGATTGATCGGCAATTTTGGCCAGGCCAATTATTCGGCGGCAAAAATCGGCATTGTCGGATTGTCCAAAAGTATTGCGCTCGATATGGGACGCTACAACGTGCGCTCAAATTGCATCGCACCGTTTGCGTGGACACGCATGATTGGCACCATCCCGATCACCGACGAAGTCCAGCGCGAGCGCGTCGAGCGTCTCAAGGAAATGACGCCGGACAAGATTGCACCGATGGCGGTGTACCTGTGTTCAGACTCGGCTAAAGACGTGACCGGTCAGATTTTCGCGGTCCGTCACAACGAGATATTTCTCATGGGTCAGCACCGGCCGGTACGTTCAATGCATCGCGACGGCTGGACCCCGGAAACCATTGCAGAACACGCAATGCCAGCCTTCAAGAGTAGCCTCTATGCGCTCGACCGCTCACAGGATGTGTGGCCCTGGGACCCGGTGTAGCGCGCGACATTTCCACCATCGATCGATAGCGACCAACCCGCTTCAATCTAAGATGCCCGCGCATCTAGTGCGAAGCGGAAGACTTTCTGCGAGAGGCGATTATGCAAGACCATAGCAAACTCATCGGCACGGTCATCGATGAACAAGTCGCGACTATCACCGAGAAAGATACCCTGCTCTACGCCCTCGGACTTGGTTTTGGTGCAGACCCGTTAGACGAGCGGCAACTGCGCTACGTCTATGAACAAAATTTGTGCTCGCTACCTGGCATGGCGATGACGATTGCCTACCCGGGCTTCTGGATGGGGCAGCCGCAGTATGGTTTCGAATGGCAAAAAGTGCTCCACGCCGAAGAGTCCATAGAGATTCATCACCCGTTGCCGGTCGCCGGTGTTGTGCGTGGCAGTACCGTCATCGAAGACGTGGTTGACCGTGGCGCGGACAAAGGATGCTTTGTTTATTCCCGCAAGGAATTGTATTCAGAAGACGACGGCACCCATTTGGCGTCGGTGGTATCCAACACGCTGGCGCGCGGCGATGGTGGCTTTGGCGGTAGCGGCAAAGCCCGCCCAGCCATGCCCGCGCCACCGGCACGGGCTGCCGATATCGTGTGCGACTTGCCAACTCTTCCGCAGGCCGCGTTGCTGTATCGCTTGAGCGGCGATATGAATCCGCTGCATGCCAGTCCCGATATCGCCCGAGGCGCCGGTTTCGACGCCCCCATCCTGCACGGCCGCTGCACCATGGGTGTCGCCATGCACGCCTTGATTCGCAGCTGTTGCGACTACGATGCGAGCCGACTGCGCTCCATGCAACTGCGCTTCTCGGCGCCATTCATGCCCGGCGAGACCCTGCGCACAGAAATTTGGCAGGATGGGGAGACCGCCTACTTTCGTGCCTCCTCGCTGCAACGGAACCTGGTTGTGTTGAACAATGGCAGCGCGCGCATCGCAAGCTAGTACAGCGGAGAGTCCTGACCCTAATGCAACCCCTACTTAAAGGCCTGCGCATCATCGAAGGTTCGGCGTTTATTGCCGCCCCAATGTGTGGGATGACCCTGGCCCAGCTCGGCGCGGACGTGATTCGCTTCGACCAAATCGGCGGTGGTATCGATTATCGTCGTTGGCCGGTGACCGACGACAACACCAGCATTTATTGGGCAGAAATGAACAAAGGCAAGCGTTCCATCGCCGTCGATCTGCGATCGGACGCCGGGCGCGAACTGCTGACTGATTTAATTTGTGCTCCCGGCCCCGATGCAGGCATCTTCTCGACCAATCTGCCTGCGCGCGGCTGGCTGGCCTATGAGCGCCTGCGCGAGCGCCGCCCCGATCTTATCCAGCACGAAATTGTCGGCGACCGCCATGGCTCCTCTGCGCTGGATTACACGGTAAATGCCAAAGTTGGCTTTCCCTACGTGACCGGGCCGGAAGACGATTCGCGCCCTGTCAATCATGTGCTCCCGGCCTGGGACATCGCCACCGCATTTCACGCCGCTATCGACATTCTCGCCGCCGAACGGCATCGCCGCATCACGGGTGAAGGACAGCAGATACGACTCGCCTTAGCGGACGTCGCGCTGACCGCAGTAGGCCACCTCGGCTTGATTGGCGAGGTCGTTGTCAAAGGTGAAGAGCGCGGCCGCAATGGCAATTACCTGTATGGCGCGTTAGGGCGCGATTTCGTTACCGCAGACGGACAGCGAGTGATGGTGATCGCAGTCAGTTCGCGACAGTGGGAAGGACTGGTGAAAGCTAGTGGGATGCGTGATGAGATCAGCGCCCTGGCAAATCAGCTTGGTCTTGATTTCGCGAATGAAGGCGACCGTTATACCGCCCGCCACGAACTGTGCACTCTGCTCGAGCCCTGGTTTGCGGGCGCGCCATTGGCAGAACTTACACCCGTTTTTGAACAGTGCGGCATCTGTTGGGACAAATATCAAACGATCGGCGAATTGGTTCGCGAAGATCCGGATTGCTCGGATGATAATCCGGTTTTCACAACCATCGAGCAACCCGGAATCGGCCGCTATCCGGTGCCGGACAATGCAGCCTATTTTTCCGCCGTCGAACGTCAGCCGCCTCGCCCTGCAGCCCGCCTTGGGCAGCACACAGACGAAATCCTGAGCGATATTCTCGGCCTGGATAGTAGTGCGATCGGCCGTTTACACGACGAGCGCATCGTCGCCTGAGGAGATTTTCGCTTAGCCCATGAGTACCCGTCAGCAACAATTTACCGGCACCAAGCCGGTCCAAGACCACCTGCGATTTGATCACGACAAACTCGAGGGCTGGTTAGACGAGCACGTCGAGGGCTTTTGTGGCCCGTTGGAGGTTCACGAATTCAAGGGAGGGCAGTCCAATCCGACCTATCAGTTAATCACCCCAAATCAGCGTTACGTACTCAGGCGCAAACCGCCCGGCGTACTCCTGCCATCAGCCCATGCGGTGGATCGCGAGTTTCGTGTCATCGACGCTTTGCACCGCGCAGGTTTCGCAGTGCCCCGTGCGTTCGCATTGTGTGAAGACGAATCGATAACGGGCACGATGTTCTACGTCATGGAAATGGTCGATGGGAGAATTTTCTGGGATTTATCGCTACCAGAACAGACGCCAGCCGAGCGCACTGCTATCTACGAAACCGTTGTGGTGACACTGGCTAAGTTGCAGCAGCTTGATTACGCGAAGGTCGGACTCGAGGGATTCGGTAAGACGACCGACTATATGGCTCGCCAGATTCACCGCTGGAGCAAAATTTACGCCGCCTCGGAGACCTCCAAAATACCCTGCATGGACAAACTCAATGCATGGTTACCGAACAACATCCCGAGCAGTGATGAAGTGTGCATCATTCACGGCGACTATCGGCTCGACAACATGATTCTGCATCCCAGCGAGCCACGCGTAACCGCTGTTCTCGATTGGGAGCTATCGACGCTCGGCCACCCGCTCGGGGACTTCACGTACCACATGGCGCCGTGGTTTCTGCCCGCGGCCGACGATCGAGTGTCGAGCCTGGAGGGTCTCGACCTGCCAGCGCTGGGCATCCCGACCGCCGAGCAATACATTGCGCGTTATTGCGAGCTCACCGGACGGCGAGAAATCGAACATCTCGAATTTTACAAAGCGTATACCGTGTGGCGTCTGGCAGCTATTTATCAGGGCATTATCAAGCGCGTTGTAGACGGCACTGCAGCCAGCGCAGATGCCCCCACCACCACCGACATCGTTGAACAATTTGCCGAACGCGCCTGGTCTTTTGCCCGGGGCGCCTAGACTGTTCCAAGAATGACAGGTTGATCTGAATATGGCTGCATCCATCGCCGATTCACTGCGCTTCGAGCCGTGTGAATTCCCCGCATCCCTCGTCGAACTGCGCCGCGAAGTGCGCGAGTTTCTGCGTCAGGAACTCGGCTCCTACTCGGTCGTAAAGCGCAGCCAGAGCTGGGAGGCCTACGATGCCGAGTTCAGCGCAAAACTGGGGGCTAAGGGCTGGATTGGTATGACGCTGCCGACCGCCTATGGCGGACACGGGCGGAGCGCGTTTGAGCGTTACGTCGTCGTTGAAGAATGCCTTGTCGCAGGTGCGCCGACTGCGTTTCATTGGGTCGCCGACCGGCAGAGCGGCCCATTAATCGTTCGGTATGCCACCGAGGCGCAGAAACAGGAAATTATTCCGAAAATCACGGCCGGCAAAGCGTGCTTCGCAATCGGCATGAGCGAACCCAATTCGGGTTCCGATCTCGCCTCCCTGCGCTCTCGCGCTGAGCGGACCGACAATGGGTGGTTGGTTAATGGCACCAAGATCTGGACCAGCAACGCGCATCGCGCCGATTACATGATTGCGCTGTTTCGCACTGATTCCGATCCTGATAAGAAACATGCCGCACTGTCCCAATTCGTCATTGATTTGAGCCAGGTAAAGGGCATTACGCCCCGTCCCATTCAAAATCTCGCCGGCGGACGGAACTTCAACGAAGTGTCCTTTGTCGATGTTGAACTACCGCCGGAAGCCCTGATTGGTACTGAGGGCGAGGGGTGGAAACAAGTCACCGAGGAACTTGCTTACGAGCGTAGTGGGCCGGAACGATACCTGTCATGTTTCTTTCTGTTGCGCCAATTGGTCGACGCCATTAAGGACACAGCCAGTGCCGCGACCTTGGCACGCTTGGGCGGGCAAATTGCCTGGGCAACGACCTTGCGAAATATGTCACTGAGCATCGCCGCGAAGTTACATGCTGGCGAAGACCCGCTACTTGCCGCGGCTGTGGTCAAAGATCTCGGCTGTCAGTTCGAACAGGGCCTACCCGGACTGGCACAAGAATTGTGCGAACTCGAACCGACGCTTGAGGGCTGCGGGACGGATTATCAGCAAGTGCTCGGCAGCCTGGTGCAACTGGCGCCCTCATTCTCTTTACGCGGCGGAACGCCGGAAATTATGCACGGCATCATCGCCAAAGGGATGGGCATCCGATGAACGAAATGCGCTCTATTCTGGAAGAAAGCGTTAACCGATTATTCGCTGATGAGCTTGATTGGGATGCGCTCACACGCATCGAACAACAAGGCTGGCCGGCCAGCTTGTGGGAACAGGTCTGCGCACAGGGCATCGATCGGGTACTGGCCAGCGAAGCGGCTGGCGGTATGGCCGGCAGTTGGGGCGATGTCTATCCGCTGCTGCGGGCCTGCGGTCGCTACGCCGTGCCATTACCGATAGCTGAGGCTAATTTATGTCATTGGCTGGCTCGTCAGGCACATGCCGAGCTCCCGGCTGGCGTTCCAGGTTTGGTCAGTCAGGAGGTCTTCGTCGACAGTACGCATGTCACTGTGACGGATGCGCGCGTGCCTTGGGGCAGCCAAGCTCAAACGCTGGTTGTCGTCCACGCCGGCGAGCTTCTCATTACGGCGACAAGCGGCCTCGAGATAACCCGCGAAGACAACATCGGCCGCGACCCGCGCGATCATGTCAGTGGTCGGGCCGAAATCCTTTCGCGATCGCCACTGGCCGTGCCGGCCGATACGGTGCATTTGCTCGGGGCACTGATCCGCAGCGCGCAAATCGCTGGTGGCGCTGCAGCAGCCCTTGACCTGGCGGTTCAGTACGCTTCTGAACGAGAGCAATTCGGGCGGCCATTGTCCAAGTTTCAGGCCATCCAACATCACCTCGCAGACCTCGCGGGCCTGGTGGCATCCGCGGATGCCATCGTCATGAGCGCGTGCGAGGTGTTTGATCAGCGCGGCATCGCCGGCGCCGGACGCGACGCGCGCTTCGAGATTGCTGTAGCCAAATGCCGCACCAGCGAAGCGGTGGAAAAGATCACGCGCTTGTCGCACCAAATTCACGGCGCCATCGGGTTTACTTACGAATATGGCCTGCATTTCGTGAGTCGCCGATTATGGGCGTGGCGGGCCGAATTCGGCGGTTCAAGTGAATGGGGCGAATATCTCGGCCGTGCTGCTGTCGAACAAGGCGGCGACGGTCTATGGCCGTTGATTACGGACTGAAGCGCTCAGCTCACATAGCGCGAATGCAACTCCTCGGCAATTTGCAGTGCGGGCATATGCGCAGACAATGAGAGCTCCCGCGCGCCATTCGTTGCCAGGGCGTCGTCGACAAACTTGTCGATAACCTGGGCATCGTAGCGACTTAGCACAACATTGGTGCCCAGCCCTTCCTGGCGCTCGGTCGCGCCGCGCATCAGTAGGGTTGGAATGCCCAACAGGGATAATTCTTCCTGGTTACTACCGCCATCGGTGATCACGAAACAACTTCCCGCCAGCAATTGCTGAAATGGAATGTAAGTCATCCTGGCCAGTAGGCTGATACCTGCATTGCTTTCTAATCTCGCCAGCAAAGCAAATTTCTCGCACTGCGCCCGCGTCGCGGGGTGTAGAACGAATGCGAGATTTACGCGCGCGGCGATTCGCTCCAGTTGCGCGACGATAAACTCGAGTCGCTCGCGCTGAAAAATATTCTCGAATCGATGTAGCGATACCACTGCGTAGGGACCGTCCTGATTCAACCTGGGTGCCTGGTTTTCAGCGCAAGCCAATGCCATGCGAACTGCATCAACGATGGTGTTGGCCCCAGTATCGATGCACTCTGCGCGGTGAAGCCGCATATTGCCCACCGCCCACTCGCCCGCACAAAAAGCGACATCGCTTAGACGGAATATGATGCGCCGTGTCAGCTCTTCTGGAAACGGTTCACGCCATCGTCCGGACGTAAGCCCGGCCTCGACGTGGACAACATCAAGACCATGCCATTTTCCCAGCAGCGCTCCGAGTAAGGTCGAAAAGGTGTCGCCATGAACAACGACACAATTGCTGGTAGTACGGTCAAGTCGGAATAATTGTCGGTGAGTGGTCAACCCGCGCCACAATACACGGAGTAGCCAAATGCCCATTTGGGCAATGCCCTTAATCTCCTCGCCGTCGTAAAGGTGTTGCGGGCTCCCTCGTACTTGAAACTCGGCCAGCAATTCGTCCATGGTGGCTTTGTGTTGGCCGGTCAGTACTAATTGATAAGGCGTCCCGGCACTCTCCAGCGCAGCCAGCACGGGGGCCATTTTTATCAATTGCGCGCGGGTACCGACAACACAGATGATCATGCAGGACAGCCCGCACGGATACTTGGCAACCGAATACTGCGGTCGTTCATAACTTACTCACCGCAACGTCGTCCTGCCCGTGCGCACACTATCGCCGTCGTAATCGTGGGGTGCAGTGGCCCCGCTCGCCATTCCAGGCGAGAAACTTACGCACACCCGTTCCGAACGAGGAAGCGATGTCGAGAACAGGCATCGCAATCTGAACACGCACGTTAGTTTTACACCGGTAAAACAGGCGAGGAACTTCAGGTTGAACGAACGTCACGATGGTTGTTGCACCTCAGAGATAGGGCCGGGCGCAGGCGGACCACGCATCGGCCCGGGGGATTATACGAACTGGCCTGTGACTGCGCTATGCCGTCATCGACGTCCTAAACTTTGCGCCTGGGCGACGTGCGACGCAGTGACGCCATCAATTTCAATACCTGCCGATCGCTGCCAATGCCACAACACGTACTATGATCGAGCGCACAGTTGGATCGAAGAATAGGTGCAAACCGAACCGACTGTCGGCGCGCCACCCTACTACATTTGAGGAGCAACCCAATGAGTCATGAAATTATCGGCGGACCTTTTACACTCGCTGACGGCACGCCCTTGCCGCTCTCGAAAGCTATCCGGGCGGGAGAGTACGTTTACCTGTCTGGCCAGCTCGGTCTCGATGAAAATGGAAAAATTGCTGAGGGCATCGAGGCGCAAACGCAACGCTGCCTGGATAACATTCAAGCCATCCTGAAACTTGCCGATCTGAAGTTCGAGCACGTTTTTAAGGCCACCGTGTGGTTGACTGACATGAGCAATTTCGCAGCGTTCAACAAGGTCTATGCGCAGACCTTCGCGAGCGCGCCACCGGTGCGCTCAACTGTGTGCGCTGGCCTTGCATTCCCGGCCGCTTTGATCGAAATAGAAGTGACAGCCTATGCCGGATAGCGTTTAACGATGCGAACATGATCGCGGCGAGATGATCGACGCGTCGGTCGCGCTTTCTGCTTAAGCCGCGATCGCTGTTTGGAACGCAGGCCGCGCTTCAATGCGTGTGATGTAGGCGCCGATGTTGGTCATTTCCGGTCCCACACAACCCAGCCGTCCGGACATAAAGATCGCGTGCCCGAGTTGTATGTCGGCGGCGGAAAAATTGCCGGCCAAATAATCGCGCCGTTCGAGCGCCTCTTCGATAGGCCCCAGTGCTTTACTCAAAAGTCGTTGTGCCTGCCCGAGTACCTCTTCGCTGCGTCGCTCTGGCGATAAAATTTTCGTTTGTACGACGATAGTATTGATCGGCGGCATCACCATGCCTTCGCAATAGTGGAACCATTGCAGGTAGCCCGGATATTCGGCGGATTCGACCGGCGGTTTGAGCGCAGCCCCACCATGGCGACTCAACACATATTCGATAATCGCACCGGACTCGTAGAGTCGTACGTCACCATCCTCAAGCACCGGCACACGACCCAGGGGATGACGCGCGCGGTGTTCGTCAGACTTCAATGCTTTAGGGTGAAACTCAAGGACATTGAGGTCATAGCTCAGCCCAAGTTCTTCTAACAACCAGACGATACGTCCTGAACGCGTATTGGAAACGTGATGCAATTTGAGCAAGATGGCGTCCTCAATTGAGATGTCAGTGGGTTTTTAAATTGTCACTATCTTCATCCGCGGACCGTCGCTGAAGATAGTGCCGAAAGGTCTTGGTAACGTTATCAGGACTATGCTGGCGCGCGCAACGCATCACATCGGAATCGCTGCTTGCGGGTCGGCATTAGCCACAGAGGCGCATCTGTCGTTCGTTGTTATCGTGCAACCCGCGCGCCACTGCAAAATCGACACTCTGAACAGGAGATGACTCATGAAAATCGCCGTGATTGGCGCTGGTGCGATGGGCTCAGTCTACGCCGGACTATTCGCTTCGGCCGGACATGAAATCTGGGCGATCGATGTGTGGGCGGAACACGTTGAGGCAATTCAGCGCAAGGGCTTACGCGTCGAGGGCGCAAGTGGCGATCGAACGGTGCCCATGAATGCATCAACGAACGCGGCTGACGCCGGGCCATGCGACCTTGTGATCATCGCCACCAAGGCGAACGGCGTGGCTAGCGCGGCACAGTCGCTCATCCCGTTACTGCACGACGACACGCTCATCGTCACGATCCAGAACGGTCTCGGCGCGGCAGAGCGTATTCGTGCGCATCATGACGCAGGCAACATTCTGCTCGGCGTCGCGGGTGGCTTTGGCGCGATCATGAAAGGTCCGGGCCACGCGTTTCACAATGGCATGCAACTTATCCGCCTGGGTGAGCTAGGCGGCGGGCTGACTGCGCGTGTCGAGAAAGTTGCCGAACTATGGCGCGGCGCAGGATTCAACGCCCGCGCGTACGCCGACGTCGAACAGCTCATTTGGGAAAAGTTTCTCTGCAATGTCACGTTCAGCGGCCCATGCACGCTGACCCACGCCAGCGTCGGGGAACTCATGCAGCATCCACAGGCGTGGGACGTCGCCTTGCGCTGCGGCCTTGAGGCCTACCAGGCTGGCCTGGCGAAAGGCATTCATTTTTCCTTTCACGACGCCGCCGAATATATCCACGCCTTCGGCATGACTATGCCTGAGGCGCGGCCGTCCATGTTGCAGGATCACGAAGCTGGCCGGCGCTCTGAAGTCGATGCCATCAACGGCATGGTCCCCGTCGTCGCCGCAGAAGTGTGCACAAGTGCAAGTACTAACGAGATGGTCACCGCGCTGATCAAACTCCGCGAACGCGACTTTCTCTGCTAAGCGCGCCCGAGCATCGACTTGCCGCATGCTGACGGAGCGCAAACAGAGCTTCGTGCACGGAAGTTTGCGTGTCGCTCAGGCTGGATAACGTTTCACGAGCTGACGTGAGATCAGCACACGTTGAATTTCATTGGTTCCTTCGCCGATACACATCAACGGCGCGTCTCGATAGTAGCGCTCGACATCGAACTCCTCCGAATAACCATAACCACCGTGGACGCGCATCGCTTCAGTGGCATTCTCGAGTGCCGCTTCGGAAGCGAAAAGTTTCGCCATGCCGGCTTCCATATCACAACGTTCACCGCGGTCATATTTGGTCGCCGCTTGCTCGACCAGCAAACGTGCGGCTTCCACACGCGTCGCCATATCAGCAAGCTTGATCTGGATCGCTTGGTGGTCACAAATCGGTTTACCGAAAGTCGTGCGCTGCTGAGCGTAAACCACCGCATCACGCATCGCTGCGCGGGCAACGCCGACGCCACGCGCTGCCACATTGATGCGTCCCAATTCCAATCCGCCGACGGCGTGATGGAAGCCATGCCCCTCCTCGCCGCCAAGAATACGCTCGGCCGGAATACGAAAATCATCAAAGCTGAGCGCGACACTTTCCACGCCACGGTAACCAAGTTTTTTGAGTTTGCCGTCGATGTTGAAGCCCGGCCCGCGTTCGGCCAGAAACAAGGTCATACCTTTGTGGGCAGGCGACGCCTGCGTATCGGTTTTCGTCAGCACGGCATAGAGTGACCCATACATGCCGTTGGTAATCCACATCTTCGAACCGTTCAGCACGTAATCGTCACCGTCACGTTTCGCGGTGGTTTTAATACCCTGTAAATCAGTACCGGCGTCCGGTTCCGTGAGGCACAACACGCCATGCAACTGAGCGCTGGCCAGCAGCGGCAGGAAATGCGCTTTCTGCGCATCGGTGCCGAAGCGCAGTAGTAGTTGCCCAAGCATCATGTGGGTGTTGATCACGCCAGCCAGACTCATCCAAGTCTCGCATAAACGAGTGATCACTTTCGCGTAAGCGGAGGCATTCATACCCAGGCCGCCGTGCTCGACCGGATACATCAGGCTGAACAAACCGAGTTCCTTCATCTGCGCGACGATGGCGGTGGGGTATTCGTCCTCATGATCAAAATGTTTAACCTGCGGACGCACCTCTTTCTCAAGCCAGCTATCGAGCGCGTCGAGAATGTGGGCTTCGTCTTCAGCACTGAACGATTCTGTCGTTGTCGACATAACTTGTCCTCAATTGGCGGTGCGCAGATTGTGATCGACACACCCGGGTTGTGAGAATTTTTCTTGGATTTCAGATCAGCCGCGCAGTCGCATATGTCCCGGTCAACGCACCGCAACGCCCGGATGGTGCGCTATTGCAGAACCCGGTTCGATCGCACAAAGTCGTGAGTCTACACGTCACAAACTTCATATAGCCAATGACTGATTCCAGACCACCAGCGCGCGCCGGGGACCGCATCAACTATCTGGCCTACGGCTCAAATTTACTCCCTGCGCGACTCGAGGCGAGGGTGGGAAGCATTGAAACACTCGGCTGTATCGAGCTGCCCGGCTGGGGCCTCGATTTCACTAAGCGCGGTGCCGATGGTTCCGGCAAGTGCACGCTGAACAGCAACGCGATCGGTAGTGCTTGGGCCGTGATGTACGCTATTGCGGCCGATCAACAGCCCACACTCGACCGCATTGAAGGTCTCGGTAACGGCTACGAAGTGCACTGGATGGAGATACCTGGTTATGCGCCCTGCTACGTGTACCTCGCTCAGGAATCCCATCGTGATCGCGCTCTGGTACCGTTTGACTGGTACAAAGCGCTCGTGCTCGCCGGCGCACGATTCCACGGATTTCCGACCACCTATCTGACCGCGATTGAGAGCGTGGTCGTAACGCGGGATGTCGATGAACAAAGACGCGCCGAGAATATGCGCCTCATTGATGCGACTCAACACGGCACAGCTATGCCCCACGCCTAGCGTGAACCGGCGCTGCGTGCGGCGGTTTCCCTGGCAGGACACCTTTGCCCCAGCAGAAACCTGTAACCAGCAGGGCTGTCAGTGCGGGTCCTGACGAATCTGTTCTGCGCGGCGAGATCGGCCGGAGATGACTCGCGCTGCCGCGCAACGAAGTAAGTTACAAAGCGCCGGATTGTCCGGAGCAGCCAGTATTCTCGCCGCCAAGCATGGCGCAGAGGGCTGTCAGAGGGTGTCTAAATTGGAGCGCTCACGATATTATTCACCGCCCGTTCCTTGTTGGACTCGCGCCGCTCAGAGGCCGACATGAATGGGGTGAATACCCGGTCCGAACCACCGGTCGCGGTTGTGCCCCGCTTCTAATGTAGATGGGTTACATGACCGACTCCGACGATTTCGCACGCACCGCGGAACTGACGGAATACGCGGAGTTCGGAATCGTCCGATTGTTACGCGACTCTGGTGCTGGACAAAATTCTTGCCCGGCCCTGAGACTTGAGAAGAGTCATGCCACCGGTCCGCGCGGCAGAGCGCAATCGGCGGCGTTTTAAACCGAGGCCCGCCTGCGAGCAGCGCCTGCCCAGAAACTTATTCGGAAGCTTGAGTTCATGAGTGAAGACCTACAGGAAGTCATTGTCCAGATTCGCGATACGGTTAAAAAAGTATGTGAGGAATTCCCAGCGGAATACTGGCGTGCCAAGGATCGCGAGCGCAGCTACCCGAAAGAATTCGTCGACAAACTAACCGAACTTGGATTACTGGCCTCGCTGATCCCGGAAGAATACGGCGGCAGCGGCATGCCGATTTCGATTGGTGTGGAAATCCTCAAGGCGATTCACGAGTTCGGCGGCAACGCCGGCGCCTGCCATGCGCAGATGTATACCATGGGCACAGTATTGCGCCACGGCAACGATGAGCAGAAACAACAGTACTTGCCGGGCATAGCGGCGGGGGA
>Ga0209630_10000027_pt1 | contig 178608 bp, 158 predicted proteins | sample COG_01_FD_184745 | JGI IMG/M metagenome (GOLD analysis project Ga0209630, IMG submission 184745) | Pelagic Microbial community sample from North Sea - COGITO 998_met_01 (SPAdes) (version 2) | ecosystem: Environmental > Aquatic > Marine > Neritic zone/Coastal water | place: Helgoland, sampling...
GTCACCGGTGGTCTGCTCGGAGAGCACCACAATCGGTACCCGGGTACCCAGACCGTGGTTGATCAACGCCGAGTAAATATCGACTTCATGCTGTTGAAAAGTCGTCGACTCGGCCTGAGCCGTTGAGCAAAACAGCGCAAGGGCAAAAATCAGGGTCACAATTCGCATAGGTCACCGCCAACAACAGAGTTTCAGGAAGCCAGTCCGATATCGAGAGCGGACGTCACAGCCCGCACTAGCGGGTCGAGGCTTGTGGATGATTCTAGACTGAGCACCAGATCAGCGATCCGCTACGCGGCGGTCGCACTGACCTTACGCCCGGCATTGTCGCGGTATTCGCTGCATATATCGAGTTCAGATATGCGTTTCCCCGCCCTCAGCGATTCACCGCGATGTGATGCTCGAGTGGGCTGGTGGCACGGAGTTCCCTCCTTAGTTCGCTGGAACCGGTTCGCCTACAGCGTGAACGACGGGCCGCACGCCGACGGCTAGTGGAGCTGCATATCGCGCACGATAGTGGCGGCGATCTCTTCGATCGAGACAGTGGTTGTGTCGATAAATTGAATGTTGTCGGCACGAAACATCGCTTCCGCCTGCGATACTTCAGCCCGGCACTGAGGTAGTGTCGCGTACTTTCCCTGCGGGCGGCGCTCACGGCGAATACGGCTTAATTGCTCGGGAACGATTGTCAGGCCATATAATTTGTCGCGCGCAGGCATGAGAATTTTGGGCAGGCGCTGGTCGTCAAAATCGTCGTCGGTAAGGGGGTAATTGGCGGCCTTGAGCGAATAATGCATCGCCAGGTACAGGCACGTCGGCGTTTTCCCGCAGCGCGACACGCCCAGCAGGACAATATCGGCTTCATTAAGACTACGGGGACTGAGTCCATCGTCGTGTCCAAGGGTAAAATTGAGTGCGTGTACACGGCGTTCGTAGACATTGGCGTCGCCGATACCGTGCATGCGCCCGGCCGTATGCGAAGATTCGCGGTCAAGCGCCGCTTCAAGTGGCTCAATGAAGGTGCCGAACAGGTCGAAGACGTAGGGGCTGCTGGTCGCAATAATGTGCTGCACGTCCGGGTCGGTAAGAGTACTGAACACCAGTGGCGGCGCGTCACTCTCGTTGGCTGCCTTGGTGATTGTGGCGACGGCGCTCTGCGCTGCCAACGTATTGGTCACGAACGGGATATTCGTGCGCTGGAATTCGATATCAGGGAACTGCGTGAGCAGGCTGGCTCCCAGCATTTCCGCAGTGATTCCGGTGCGATCGGAGATAAAAAAAACACGACGTTTCATAATTTATGGGGTATCGCTGGTCTCGGGTACAATCCCGGGCCTGAAGTTGCCAGGACCGGCCGGTCTACTGGCGACCCTCAGCATGGTTTCCAGGGACTAAAAAAATTGCAATGAACGATTATATCGTCTCTCTGAAAGACGTGGGTATCGATGACGTCGACAGCGTCGGTGGTAAGAATGCGTCGCTTGGCGAAATGATCCGCCACCTCGACGCCGCTGGCGTACGTGTACCAGGCGGTTTCGCCACCACCGCACAGGCATTCCGCGATTTTCTCAACGCTGCTGGCCTCGACCAGCGCATCAATGACACGCTTGACGGTCTGGATGTCGAAGACGTTGGAGAACTGGTGCGCACCGGCAAGGAAATCCGACAATGGATTATCGACGCCCCATTTCCTCCAGCCCTCCAGCAAAGCGTCGAGACTGCCTACAGCGCGATGCAGAGCGACATTGGCGAAGAATTTTCCGTTGCAGTGCGCTCATCGGCCACTGCCGAAGATTTACCGACCGCTTCATTTGCCGGTCAACAGGAGACCTACCTCAACGTTAATGGCATTGCCGACGTTTGCCGCCGCATCAAGGATGTGTTTGCTTCGTTGTTTAACGACCGCGCGATTTCCTACCGCGTGCATCAGGGATTCTCCCACCATCAGGTCGCCCTGTCGGCCGGAATCCAGCGCATGGTACGCAGTGACATCGGCGCCAGCGGCGTGATGTTCACGCTCGATACCGAGTCGGGGTTTCGCGATGTTGTATTTGTGACGGCCAGCTACGGACTGGGTGAAATGGTCGTTCAGGGGGCAGTAAATCCTGACGAGTTTTACGTCTACAAGCCGGCAATTGCTGCTGCTAAAAAAGGCATTTTGAGACGCACTGCGGGCAGTAAGCACTTGCAGATGATCTACGCCGATAAAGGTGCCGACGGCGCAGAACCGGTGATCACCACAGAAGTTGCCGAGGCCAAACGTCAATGCTTTTGCATTACGGACGACGAGGTTGAAGAACTCGCTCGCCTCGCGATGGCGATCGAAGCCCATTATGGCCGTCCGATGGACATCGAGTGGGCCAAAGATGGTATCGACGGCCAGCTCTATGTCGTGCAGGCTCGCCCCGAGACCGTGCAAAGCCACAGCGGCCAAATCATCGAACGCTACGAATTGAAGGGCGAAGGCCCAGTGCTCGCCGAAGGTCGTAGTATTGGTCAGAAAATTGGTGCCGGCACCGCGCGCGTTCTCAGTAGCATTGAACAAATGGACACGCTACGGGAAGGCGATGTGCTCGTAACAGACATGACTGACCCGGATTGGGAGCCGGTCATGAAGCGCGCTTCGGCGATCGTCACCAATCGCGGTGGCCGCACCTGTCATGCCGCGATCATCGCGCGCGAACTAGGCGTTCCCGCTATCGTGGGTTGCGGCGACGCCACTGACGCGATCCAGGCCGGCGACGCCGTCACAGTGTCTTGCGCGGGTGGTGATACCGGGTATGTCTATGCCGGCGATCTGGATTTTGAGCGACGCGAAATAAAACTCGATGCGATGCCCGAAATCGGCCTCAAAATCATGATGAATGTCGGCAATCCTGACCGCGCGTTCGCGTTCGCCGCATTACCGCATCGTGGTGTTGGTCTCGCGCGCCTTGAGTTCATTATCAACCGGATGATTGGCATTCATCCACGTGCGTTACTCGAATACGACCACTTACCGGTCGATCTGAAGGCCACAATCGCGCCGCTTATCGCCGCCTACCCGAGTCCGCGGGAGTTCTTTGTCCAGCGCCTCATTGAAGGTATCTCAACGATTGGCGCGGCGTTTGCCCCAGAGCCGGTGATTGTCCGCTTGTCTGACTTTAAATCGAATGAATATGCGAATCTCATCGGTGGACAGCGCTACGAGCCGGACGAAGAGAACCCTATGCTCGGATTTCGAGGCGCGTCGCGTTACGTCGCCGAATCGTTTCAACCCTGCTTTGAAATGGAATGTGAGGCCTTGCGCTATGTCCGCAATGAGATGGGTCTCAGTAACGTACAAGTGATGGTCCCGTTTGTGCGAACGGTGGAAGAGGCGGCACAAGTAATGACATTGCTCGGCGCGAACGGATTGGCTCGCGGTGAGAATGATTTACGCGTCATCATGATGTGTGAGTTGCCCTCCAACGCACTACTTGCAGAACAATTTCTCGAACATTTCGATGGTTTTTCCATCGGCTCGAACGATTTAACTCAATTGACGCTCGGCCTGGATCGCGACTCGGGGCTCGTTGCCGATCGTTTCGACGAGCGCAACGACGCGGTTAAAGCGCTTATGGCGCAAGCGATTGCAGCCTGTCGGGCGGCTGACAAATACGTTGGGATCTGCGGGCAAGGGCCATCAGATCATGAAGATCTTGCTGAATGGCTGCTTGATCAGGGCATCGAGAGCATTTCGCTCAATCCGGATACGGTGGTGCAAACTTGGCTTGATCTTGCGGCGCGCAATTAGGCAATCGCCGCAACAGTGAGTGGGCTTGCCTGCGGGCAATGTGTGGGCTGCTCGGGGACGCGCATTTATGCATGGTGGTTAAGCCGCGCAATGCGGATAGTGGGCAGCGCAAGCACTTTCGCAGTGTTCTCCGGGAACCCCAGCCCTACTCGACGAAATCCTCGAGCATTTGCCGTTCATCTTCGGACACTTCTGAATTGTTCAGACGATTCACGATCATCGATTGATCGATATCACCGTTTTCGATCAAAAAGCGCTTCTCGGCAGGCAGGAGATGCTCGGAGAAAAACATATTGCTGCGCGGGAGGAGATCGCTTTCGACGATCATCTGGATTTCCTCAATCATCACCCGGATACCACCGATCGGAGATTCGAGGCGCTGGTTGATTAACTCCGCAGTCACTACACCGCCGCTGTAGACGGAATGCACTTCCATCTTGTAACTGATAAGCGCGGCGGGGTCGGGGGAGTCCGCCAGTAAGGCTTCGATGTTGCCAAGGCGCGCAGGCAACAATTCACGCAAGGTCGCAAGAATATCTTCATCTTCAATATGCTCAGCATAGACATCGACAATATTGTCGATGTCGAGATGGCGATAGATGTCGTTTGCGAACAGTTCGTTACGCCGATAGGTGAGCAGTTTGTAAGACGAGAAACCCACCACGGACAGGATATCGGTGAGATCGCGAATATTCGTATTGAACCCTAGCGCACACACCAACTGGCTGTGATTGAGCCCTATCTGGGCTGCGGTACTGTTTATTTTCTTGATGAAATCGCTTTCGTCGCTGGGCGCGATCTTATAAAAGATCTTGACCAACTCGGCGTCACTGGCAGTAAGTACTTCGCGAAATGACGACATGCTTAATGGTTATCCTGGCGATCAACAATCAAACGGACATGCGAGAGTGTGGATGTGCAGCGAGCGTTCATGCGTCGAGTAACTTGAGTTGGTCTTCCAGAACGTACCGCTCTTGTTCGGAAATTTTCGCATCCGCCAAACGCGCTTCAACAATCTCGCGCGGAATCAGACCGCGGATAATCAGACGTCGTTTTTCTTCAGGCAGGATTGAGGCGCGAAAAAAGATATCCCCAACCGGGATCAAGCGACTTTCTACAATCAAGGCCACCTTGTTCAGCAACGCGCGGAAACCGCTGTGGGTTTTTTCCAGTCTGGTCTCCGCGAAATCAATTTGCGCCACGCCGTCACTGTAAATGGCCCGCATTTCTTTCTTATAGCGCTCGATGAACAACGAGCTCACCGTCTGCTCTATGCGCTCTTCAATTTTTTCCAGACGTTTTTGCAGCAGATGCTGAATTATCTCGAGCATCGGTGCGCTGCCAGCCACGTGCAGATACAGCGCCAGAATGTCTCTGATTGAAAGTTGCTGGTAGATGTCATTGACGAAAGCGAGATTTCGCTCGCGGGCCAGCGCATCGTAGGAGCTGAAGCCCATTATCGCGATAACGTCTGACAAATTCTCAATATGGGGATTGAAGCCAACCGCACAAACCAACTGTGGATAGCTGAGGCCGAGGTTTTCGGCGACCTGACGCGTGCGAGCAGTGCCGCCTGGTGCGCGATCGTCGTGACTACTCGCGGATCTGTAGAGGGCCTTGAGCAGGACTTCGCTATGCGCGGTTAGGATCTCCTCGAATCGGGACATCTCCAGAGTACGTAAATTACAGAAGGAAGGGCGCGATCATATCACCTTACTCTGGCGACGGAGGGGGGAGAGCCGGTGCTTCGATGAGCGCCAGTTCCGCGTGCAAAGTAGCGAAGCGCCGAACCCATGGTCCGTTGCGTTTAAGGCTGGCAGGGAGCCCTGCAAGTAACTGTTCCGCTTCGCTTTGATCCGCGTAAGCACCTGCAATAGCGCTATACGGCGCTCGCGCCGCAGGGCGATGGAGAAACCATGCAGTATCAACATCTTTTACGTGACGTTTTAGCATCGCCTCGAGCGCCGCCGTGTCTCGACCAACGCCGATTTGCACCGTGAAATAGTCTGACGGGCGGGACATAACCCAGTCGATCCCGTGGACACCCGGCTGAACAACTGCTGTCGCTGGCGCCCTCACTGGCGCCTGTGTCGGGAGTGCGGACAAAGCCCCGCGGGCGGGCGCAAAGGTGATTGCTGCTGCCGCGTACCAGGCGCGCGCGCTGCTCAGCGTTGCGGGTGACAATTCCTGCCCGGCCAATAGCGTCGCTAAGTTGTACTGGGCCGGCGCGTAACCTTGACTGGCCGCACATTCAAGAAACTTTAGCGCTTCCGCAGACCATTCCGTACGGCCGTCTTCGGCAAGGCTCGTGCCGAGAACGAAACATGCCAACGGATCGTTTGTAGCCGCTGCCAGGTGCAACCATTGCCGGCCTTGCTCGACGGTAGCGGTTTCTCGCAACAACAGTAAGCCGAGGTTGAATGCCGCATCGGGGTATCCGAGTTCGTGTGCGCGTTGCCACCAGTCGATAGCTGTACCAGGGTCGCCGGCGAGATACGCAGCGCTCGCTGCTCGGGCCGCCTTGAACATGGCCGCTCCGGGATCGGAAGCAGCCGCCGATGCGCCCGATTGGCCCGCAGAGGCGTGTGGGGATTGAGTGTTTGAACCAGCAAGATGGTTATCTGCAATGCTTCCAGGGCACACAGCGAGAAGCGCCAGCAACAGGTAGTACGGCTTAGCCAACAAGCTTCTCCTCGATGCATTCCACGGAATCGTTCGCGGGTAAATTGACCCGTGTCGAGACCGGATAATAGGCAAGCGTTTCATCGCTACTCGCCTGCAGTAAATGTGCGACGTGTGTGGATCCGGCTGCCGGATCCAGCCACACCGAGTAGTCTGTCGAGTCGATAATCACTGGCATGCGGTGATGTACCGGGGCAATGATCTGGTTAGCTGCGCAGGTCAGCAATGCGCAAGTTTCAATCGCGCTGCCGTCCTGCTCCCAATATTCCCACAGCGCGGCCATAGCGAAACTGGCGCGGTCGCGGCGGTAAATGAAGTAGGGTTGTTTGCGCCCGTCCTCGCTTCGCCATTCGTAATATCCATCTGCCGGGACCAAACATCGACGCCGTCGGTAAGCGGCCCGGAAGGAAGGTTTCTCGGCGACCGTTTCGGCGCGCGCATTAATCGGCCGGCGGCTGGCGGACGCGTCTTTGGCCCAGCTCGGCAACAGTCCCCATTGCAACAATGCCGAGCGACGTTCACCGTGTTCCATGCGTACGCTCAGCAGCGCTTGCGATGGTGCGATGTTATAGCGCGGTGCAAATCGGGCGGGTAACTCGGCGCCGAATTGTTCTGCCAATTCCGCCGGATCACTGATGAGAGCGAAGCGCCCGCACATTAGAGGTTATGTCCCGCTGGTCCGGAGATCACGCGCGGCCCTCCACCATGGACTTCGCCAATGCAAATATCTCTGGTGCGTCGAGATCGCGCGAATTTGATTCGAACAGTTGGCTGATGCAAGCGCGATGGACTTCGAGTTTGAACGAACCAAAACCTATTGCGCCATAGCAAATTTTGCCGTGGCGCTCGGTGGCACGATCCATCATGTCGACGCCCTCGATACCCAATGGTGGGGTCGCATTGGCATCAAGTAGGAGTTCGAGTTCGGTAACGCTTTGCCACTCTACGTTGTGAATTAGCTGCACGCCCGCGGCGCCCGTCGCCAGCAATATGTTGGCGCGACTGACAACTTCGCTTAACGAAGCCGGGTCACCCGTAGCGGCAGGCGTCAGCTCAACTTTGAAGCGTCTACGCATGGCTTCGCAAGCGGTTTCGGCGCGGTCAAGACGTCTCGAGGTCAACGTCACTTCAGCGCCTTCGCCGGCCAGCATGACCCCCGCCCTTTGACCGACAGGGCCAGTCCCGGCCAGGATGACGACGCGCTTGCCGCGTACGTCGAGATGGTTGCCGATGACAGCGGCAGCCGCAGCAGCTGTGGTGTTACTACCGTTGCTATCGAGCATGACTGAGACGCGAAAATCAGCGAAGAAATGATTTCGGATGGAAGCGAGCACGGCCTCGCCTTCGCCCATGTTGCTGCCGGTAATAAATAAAGCGGTATTTTTCTTTGCGCGCGGCGGTCGCGTGAACACGGCGCCGTCAACCATCGTACCGACCGTACTGGGTTTAACATTGCCGCGGCAAGACACGTGCTCTGCGCCGCCGTCGTAGGCGACCACGGTATCGAAGGTATTGGGGATTGGATCGGTGTCGAGCTGGAAGAGGATCTTTTTCATGCGTCGGGCGGCCGCCGATTGTCAGCGCACATTAACGCGGATGAACGAGCGTGCACAAGGCCGTCCGATAACAAGTTTGAGTGCTTCGCGCAGCGCCTTGTCGAGCCGGCAGTCGATTGACAGGTGCGACCAACGAGCGGCAGTAATTACTGCCAGTTCGAGCCATTAGACCGACACGCGCATGGAAAAATCGATCGCGCGCACATGCTTTGTCAGGGCGCCTACCGAGATGTAGTCCGCACCCGTTTGCCCGAGTTGCCGCAATTGATTGAAATCAACACCACCCGATATTTCGACCTTGGCTCGGCCCGCTACGAGTTGCGTGGCCGCGTGAATTTCGTTCACGGCAAAATTATCCAGTAACACCATGTCAGTGTTGGCGTTGAGTGCTTGTTCGAGTTCCGCCATTGTCTCGACCTCTACTTCCACGCGTAGGCCCGGATGGGTGTTGCGAATGGCACTTATCGCCGCGGCAATCGAACCGGCCGCTGCAATGTGATTCTCCTTAATCAAAACGGCATCGAATAATCCGAGCCGGTGGTTTGCGCCGCCGCCACACCGCACGGCGTATTTCTGCGCCGAGCGTAGTCCCGGAATGGTTTTCCGCGTGTCCAGAATTTGTGTTCCGCTGCCTGCTAATTCGTTTACGTAGCTGCGCGTCGCCGTTGCGGTTGCCGACAATGTTTGCAGAAAATTGAGCGCACAGCGCTCGCCAGTGACGATGCTGCGGGCCGGGCCTCGCACGGTACAAACGAGCGAGTCAGGACTGAGATCTTGCGCGTCTGTCTGGTGCCACTCAATTGCGACAGTTGGGTCGAGCGAGGCGTAGACCGCGTCGAACCATGCTTGCCCGGCCAGTACGGCCTGCTCCCGGCAGAGGACTTCGGCACTGCAATGATGCGCAGCCGGGATCAGGCTTGCGGTCACGTCGCCGCTGCCGACATCTTCCGCCAGGGCGCGTGCGACTGTCGTCGCTATATCGTCGGGTAACGGCGCGGGCAAGGATAAGTCAGTCATGGTGAAACCTTCGTGTCAGCGGCGGGCGCTTACTTGCGGTGCCTGTTCTCGTGTGAGCCTGAATACAATCGGGCTGAGTAGAACCAGCGCAACGAGGTTCGGTAAGGCCATCATGCCGTTGAAGATGTCAGCAATGGTCCACACCAGTTCCAGTTTGATCAACGCGCCGACCAATAAAGCGCACACCCAGGCTATCCGATAGCCAACAATGACACGCGCGCCAAACAAATAAGCCGCGCAGCGTTCGCCGTAATAACTCCAGCCGATAATGGTCGTGAAGGCGAAAACTGCCAGGGCTATCGCAACGATCGGCGCCCCCAGTGCCCCGATGCCGAGCGTAAATGCGTTCGCCGACAGTGCCGCGCCCTGCTCTGGGCCGCTCCAGGCGCCGGTCACAATAATCACCAATGCCGTCATGGAACAAACGCACAAGGTGTCGATGAAAGTGCCAAGCATCGCGACCATGCCTTGCTCAACCGGGTTGTCGCAGCGAGCTGCAGCATGTGCAATCGCCGCGCTGCCCAGTCCGGCTTCGTTTGAGAAGATACCGCGTGCAAATCCCCAACGCATCGCCACCCAGATGCCGGTGCCGACGCCCGCGGCAGGCTCAAAGGCGCTGGTGACAATCAGATGGACTGCGGCAGGTATGGCGACCCAGTTCAGGGTAAGAATCACCAACGCAAGACTGACATAGGCGACTGCCATTACGGGCACCACGGCCTCAGCGACCTGCGCGATGCGTCTTACGCCACCAATAATCACAAGGCCCGTGAGCACGGCTGCTGTGATTCCGGTAAGTAACGTCGGGACGGCGAATTCCGAGAACATGACATCGGCGACTGAATTCGCCTGCACCATGTTGCCGATACCAAACGCGGCGATCATGCCGAAAACGGCGAAGCACGTGCCAAGCCACGCCCACCCGGGGCCCAGACCGTTACGGATGTAGTACATCGGCCCGCCAACAGCGTTACCGAATGCGTCGAATTCGCGAAAGTGGACCGCCAGAACAGCCTCGGCATATTTGGTTGCCATGCCGAACAAGGCGATCACCCACATCCAGAAAACTGCACCGGGACCGCCAAAATGAATTGCAGCGGCGACGCCCGCAATATTGCCTGTGCCGATGGTCGCAGCAAGGGCGGTCATAAGGGCTTGAAAGGGAGATATCGTGCCTTTACCCGTATCGGGTCGACGTCCACGCCAAAGGAGACCGCCTGCTTGGCCGATGCGGCGCCACGGAAAGCCGCGCAGTCCGACGGTGAGATAGACCCCAACGCCGGCCAGCAACGGAATCAGGCAATATTCGCTCCACAGCACACTGCTGAAAGACGTGAGTAAGTTACTGAGTGACGTGTCCGGCATGGCTTTCGAACCTAGTCGCTGCGCTGCTGTCGATGCGAGGTCAGGATCAATGCGTCTCCATTCTGGGCAAAGTCGAGACGTTTCAGGAAGCTCATCCCGAGTAACACTTCAATCTCGCCGAGGTTAGGTACGATTGTGGCCCGCACGTTGTGCTCGACGATGGTGCCCAGTTTCAATTCATCGATGCGCGTCACGTAAGCAGTTGCGCGGCCATTAGCAGTTGTCACGGCGACTGCTGGCCCGGCGACCAGGCCGGCCCGGCGAGCCACCTCCGCCGAGACCGCAACATCCGTCGCGCCAGTATCGACAATGAATTCCGCCCTCGCACCATTAATCTCGCCGTTAGCAATGTAATGGCCCTGCCGATTCCGCTGCAAGCGGACTTGGGTGGCTCCGGTCGGCGTTGTGCTGCCAGTGGGCGCCTGATTCGGGTTTCTTTGTTCGTCAATCTGCTGGGAGAATAGCCAAGCCATCAGTCCGATGAAGCTGACAATCGCAACGACGTACATGGTTGAGCCAAGGCGTGCAGTTGACATGTTGAAGGGGCGGAATGCGCAATCGACTCGTGAATAATACTCGGGTGAATGCTAACCTAGTACATCCTGAGTACGGGGTGAACCCGCTCTAGTCTGTCCGATTGCGCAAGCGAGTATCGCACAAGGATTCTACCGTGAACACAGCAACTTCCGTCCCCGTGGCCTGTCAACAAATCCTCCCGACACGGTCGATAAACAGCCTGTCAGAGGACGTCGAAAGCGGGCTTTTGCTCGAACCTCGCACAATGCCGCCCAAATATTTTTATGACGAGCGCGGGTCACTGCTATTCGATCAAATTTGCGACGCTCCTGAATACTATCCAACCCGGACCGAGGCGGCTTTGCTTCGTGAGATCGCAAGCGAAGTTATCGCCGCGGAGAAACCGGAATGCATCGTAGAACTGGGTAGCGGTACGTCCCGAAAGACACGCTATCTGCTCGATGCCTGTACTGAGCAAGCGTGGTATCCGGTTTACTCACCGGTCGATGTTTGCGATGAAATTCTGGTCAGTTCGAGCGAATCTCTACAGGCGGACTATGAGTGGCTCGACGTGCGTCCGCTGGTTGGGGATTACACGGCCGGGCTCGGCAATCTGCCGCGCCACAAGGGACGAAATCTGGTGGTGTTTCTGGGCGGCACAATCGGTAATTTCGCCGAATCTGACGCGCGTGATTTTCTTGCTGAACTCCGCGCCACCATGTCGCCTGGCGACAGCCTGCTCATAGGCGCCGATCGGGTCAAGCAGCCGGATGTTCTGCACGCTGCGTACAACGACGACGCCGGCATCACCGCCGCGTTTAACCTCAACCTGCTGCACGTGCTGAATCGGGAGCTTGGTGCGGATTTCGACGTTGAAAGTTTTGAGCACTATGCGCACTTTAATCCTCTGGAATCGCGCATCGAGATGCACTTGATTTCAATGTGCGGGCAACAAGTTCGGCTGAACGCTCTCGATCAGGTTATTGAATTCCAGGAGGGCGACCACATCCTCACGGAAATCAGTAGGAAGTTCACCCGTGCGCAGCTCGAGCGCCTGTTGCGTGAGGCGGGCTTCACGATTGCCAACCACTACGAATCGGCAGGCACGAAATTTTCGCTCGTGCTGGCTCACCCCGTATAGGTCACGTCGACGCCAGTTGAGACCACGTCACAACTTAAAACTGCGCATGCAGATATCCGTCAGACGGTGGCAATAGAAGCACTCGAAGTAGAGGGGGGGTGGCTACCCCTGGCGCGTCGTATTTCTTCACCGAATTTCGATCAGCGCCCCGCTGGCGCCGAGGTAGAACTGGTCGTTATACACGCGATTTCTCTGCCGCCGAATGAGTTTGGCGGCGGCTATGTCGAGCGGCTTTTTACTAACCAGCTTGACTATTCTCTACACCCCTACTTCGCCACGCTCGAAGGTGTGCGGGTGTCCGCTCATTTCTATATCGAACGGGGAGGGGATCTTCTGCAGTTCGTCGCCACCCAAGACCGTGCTTGGCATGCTGGCGTGTCGCAATGGTGTGGCCGTCGCGCCTGTAACGATTTTTCACTCGGCATTGAGTTGGAAGGCTGCGACGAAATGCCGTTCTCTGAGCACCAGTACAAGACGTTGCAGACACTGATCGATGAATTGAGGCGGCGCATGCCAACGCTGACGCGCGACAGATTTGTAGGTCACAGTGACATTGCACCGAGGCGTAAAACCGATCCCGGACCCTGCTTTGAGTGGTCCCGGATCGATGCGGCATTTCGACCATGAATTTTCTCATCGTTTTGCTCGCCGTCGTGGTCGAATTCATCGTCAAAAGCATGGTCGAACAGCGACGCCGTGGCTGGACTATATTGTGGGTCACGTGGCTGGAAGGATTTTGCGCACGCTACCAGTGGTGGACTAAGTCGGTCGCAATCGCTGTTATCGTCGGATTGCCGCTGTGTGTCGCGAGCGCGTTGTTTTCCATCTTGCATGGCCTCGCACCGTTTCTTGGTTATCTTGCAAGCTTCGCGACATTGCTATTAGCTTTTGGGCCGGAAGACTTGAGCGATGAAGTCGAGACGTACAAAAACCAACTTGCCGGGGAGGGCTCGTCTGGAGTGCCGCAAGTTACGTTTGCTACAGCTGGATCGGATTACGATGTCGGTGACGCTACCGATGACGTGCAATTCAACGCGACCCGCGGCGATTTAGCCGCTCTTGCGGTGTCGGCCAATCGTGCGTGGTTCGTGCCCGTGATGTGGTTCTTCGCTGCGGGTCCGCTAGGCGCTATCGCCTACCGATTGATCTGCAACCTGCGTGAGCGCGCTGGGCTAAGTGCGGAAATTGAAGCGTTGCTGGGCGATTTGTGCGAAGCGCTTGAGTGGTTGCCGGCGCGCCTCAGCATGTTTCTGCTCGGCATCGCGGGGACCCTGCTGCCGGTACTCGACTGTGGGCGCGACTTCGGCGTGTTTCGTTGGGGCAGCAGCCGCGAACTACTCGCTCGTGCGGCGCTTGCCGCAACAGACAACGGTCGGATCGACGTACCAATCAGTGGTGATATTCGTGCTCACCGTATCGATGCCATGTACGCGCTACTGTTACGGACCCTGACGGCATGGATAGTGTTGATGGCGGGCGTCGCGCTCTTAATCCGGTAAATCAGGCGGACGAAAGAAATTCGTCGATGCGTAAACTGCGCGGTTCTGCGTCACGACACACGAGTACTTCGTCTTGTTCATACCAATCGCCGAGCACAATTCGTCGCCATACTTCTCCTTGATGCTCGAACTCATGGGTGTCGGGGCGATGGGTGTGTCCGTGGATGAGTTGGCTGCAACCATAGCGGTGCATGGCGGCCACCACAGTCTCCTGCTCGACATCCATGATTTCAGGCGCTTTGACAGCCATAGACGCCTGGGTGCCTGATTGGGTGTGCTGCGCAATGCGGGAACGCCACGATAGTGGCGAAGCAAGGAACACGGCTTGCAACACGGGATTACGCACGACACGCCGAAATTTTTGATATTTGGTGTCTGCCGTACACAACACATCGCCGTGTGTCAGCAACGTTTGCTGGCCCTGCAAAGTGATGGTGGTGAAATCATCGAGTAGTGTGGCGCCAGTCTCGTTGCAGAATTTCTGCCCCAATAAAAAGTCTCGATTACCTCGGGTAATCGAGACCCTGACCCCACTCCGGCTGAGAGCAGCGATTGCGTCAACGACTCGGCGATGCGCAGGCGCGCCGCTGTCGTCACCTATCCAGACCTCGAACAAATCACCGAGGATATAAATTTCGTCGGCGCGCCTACGTGCGTGCTCCGCAAACTGTTCGAACAGCTTGAGTTTGTCTGCGCGCTCGGCACATAAATGCAGATCTGAGACGAATAGTGTCGTCAAGGCAGGCGCGTCGGTCCGCAATCCTAGTTCGTCTCCACGGTTGCGCTAATGATTTCGATAGGCTCTGTGGGGACGTCCTGGTGCGCCCCGCGATTCGAAGTTGCCACGGCTTTGATGGTGTTGACCGTATCCATCCCATCGACAACTTTGGCGAAGACACAGTAGCCCCAACCACTTTGCGTCTCTGCAGTATGGTTAAGAAAGTCGTTGTCCTTTACGTTAATAAAGAATTGCGCCGATGCTGAGTGCGGGTCGGATGTGCGCGCCATTGCGACCGTACCTTCGTCGTTGCCGAGGCCGTTGTTCGCCTCGTTTTTTACCGATGCGTTCGTGGCGCGCTCCTGCATATCGCGATCCATGCCACCACCCTGAACCATGAATCCGTTGATGACCCGATGAAAAATCGTACCGGCGTAATGACCGCTCTCTACGTAGTTCAGGAAGTTTTGCGCCGTTTCTGGCGCGGCAGAGCTGTTCAGCTCAAGGGTAATGTCGCCTGAGGTCGTGGCAAGTTTTACGCGGGTCATGGAAAGCTCCGTCACTGTGCTGTGATTTTGTCGGCACGCCGTTTGGCGCCGCCGAGTTCTTGGGAATAAGTTTAAGGGGCTGCGGGTTGTGCTTACCGGCGGACCCGATGCGGTCGCGCCAAGCCGGGCATATGGTGCCGAGGTGCGGGTCTGAGCGCAAGTTTGCGGGTGTGTGAATAGCGTCCCGAAGTGGTGCTCTATTGAGGCCACTGAAGGCTCGTCAATCGGCTGACACCGCACGTTGACGCTTGTTCGGGGCGTGCGTATTATCGCCCCTCCGCGGTTTCGGCCACGGATACGGTGCCCGGGGCATAGCGCAGTCTGGTAGCGCACCTGCTTTGGGAGCAGGGGGTCGGGGGTTCGAATCCCTCTGCCCCGACCATTTGAGTTGGCAGTCGCAAGGTTTAAACTTGTACTTGCAGGGTGTCACGTTCAGGCGTCCGATGTCGTGCGCCTGTAGCTCATATGGATAGAGCATCGGCCTTCTAAGCCGAGGGTAGCAGGTTCGAATCCTGCCAGGCGCGCCAATCTATGAAGATTGGCTCGAGTGACGGATTGCACGTTACTGTGGCAGGGTGAGCGGCTAGCTCGCACCGAACGCGGTTGCTGTTCAATCCAAGCATTTTAGTCCTATGGTGGGCGTAGCTCAGTTGGTAGAGCACACGGTTGTGGTCCGTGATGTCGTGGGTTCGAACCCCATCGTCCACCCCACTAAATAAATATTTCAGCAATTTCACGAGCGAATTGCCGAGATACCTTCCGCTTTAGCGGGCCATTAGCTCAATTGGTAGAGCAGCTGACTCTTAATCAGTTGGTTGAAAGTTCGAGTCTTTCATGGCCCACCAATTTTCTCGTTGGATTGAAGAATTCCGAACTTTGATCGCGCGACTCCCGACGTAATCCTAGCGCAGGATATTGCGAAACCGCCAAGCGGCACCCAACCTGGGTTACCGTCGTCGTCGTCTCAATTTGGTCTAATGCAGAACCTGCGATGAATGGCGCGGCTTGTCGGTATCTTTCGTGTCCGCGACTGATTCTGGAGACACACTGGCGTGATGTAGCACCATCAACCAGCCATCCCGATGTTTTTGATAAATATTCGTCGCCAGCACCGGCGGCGCGACGAATTCGGTCCCGGGTACACTGATGTTTTCCTCAAGAGTGTGAATGCGGCAATCACCGGAGCCGATAATGAGGCGCCCACGGAGTTCGAACTGCCGCGGCATCGAATCGCTCAGAATCAGTGACCAGCTCTGGCGTATTGCGTCCAGACCGCATAGACGCGGGCCGCCGGGATGAACGCAGATTGCATCTGATCCCGGCATCCAGATAGCGGCCATGGCATCAATATCGGCGTTGCTAAAGGCGGCGTAAAATGCCGCTTCAGCATCGATTGACGAATTAAACACGGCCAGTAACAAACTGTCGGGGGATTATTGCGGCGTTCCGGATTCAGCTGGAGCCGGATAGCCCGCCCCGTTTAGCGCACTGTCAATTGCATCGCGGCTGTAGCCGGTGAGCACTTTGTCGCCAATCACGATGCCCGGAACGGTTAGTCCGCCTGTGGCCGTTTTCAGCTCTTCCTGCATTTCCGCGTTGTCCTGGACATTTTTCTCAGTGAAGGGCAGATCCCGTCCGCTCAGGGCGTTGCGGGTCAGATCGCAGGCATCGCAGTCCGGCACGGTATAGAGCGTAATCGGATTTGCTGCTGCAACGGCGCTCAGGTCCGGGCCGTCGTTGCCCCCCAGGCCGCTGATTTCCTTCTTGCCTTTTTGGCTTGAGCCGGGCGGACATTGGTCCCGGAATGAGGTGTTGCCATCAGCATCGACGCATTCGACAACGGTGACCGCCGACACATTCGGGGTGTTCATCACAACTAAGGCGAATACACACGCAGGCAAAAGCTTATTCATCGGTCGCACCTCAATTTGTGGGAGCGTCCCAACATCAGTCGGTTCGCGCTGGCCAGTATAGTATGCAAGCGCAGTTTGGCGGGCAATTGCGGGGCTACCAACGTGTTGAGGCTGCACCTATAATGGCGCCCGCCAGTGCGCGCCGCCGCCCGCGGCAAGGGCTCGCTGGCTCTTGATCATCGGCGCTGGTAACGGCACTCCGGGCCTGGTTTCAGGGGCCTGGGCGACGTTCTAATTATGGTTCGGCAGCCGCGAAAGTGGCGGAATTGGTAGACGCGCTGGCTTTAGGTGCCAGTGGGGTAACCCGTGAGAGTTCGAGTCTCTCCTTTCGCACCAATCCATAAATGTTCAACAGCGAATTGATGCCTCCGCGACTGTCGCGGGGCTACATTTGCACTATAGATTCGGTTTACCCATGCAAATTTCCGTTGAAGAATCATCGGCGCTTGAACGTCGTATGACGGTCGAAGTGCCAGAAGAACGTATTTCGACCGAAGTTAAGTCTCGGCTCGAAGATATGCGTAAGTCCGCACGTATCGACGGTTTTCGTCAGGGCAAAGTGCCCATGACAGTGCTGAAACAACGATTTGGCCAGCGTGTCCGTGATGAAGTCGTGGGCGAGGTTGTGCAGAGCACTTTCGGCGAAGCAATGGGGCAAGAGGCTTTGCGGCCCGCCGGACAGCCAGTCATCGATCCGGTTTCCAGCGAGACGGGGAGTGGCTTGACCTACACCGCGACTTTCGAAGTATTCCCGGAAATAGAGTTGGCTCCGTTTGAGCAGGTGGCGCTCACGCGCCATACCTGCGACATCGGCGACGCCGACGTCGATCTCATGATCGAAAAGTTACGCGAACAGAACAAGGAATGGGTGGCGGTGGAGCGCGGGGCGACTGATGGCGACCAACTCCAAATCAGTTTTGAGGGCACAATCGAAGGCGAGCCTTTTGAGGGCGGTTCCGGACAGGACTTCGACCTTGAGCTTGGTACTGGGATGATGATTGAGGGCTTCGAGGACGGATTGGCCGGCAAAAGCGCCGGTGAGACCGCCGATCTCAATCTCACTTTCCCGGACGATTATGGCAAAGAGGACTTGTCCGGCAAGGCTGTTCGGTTCGAGATTACGATCAACAAGGTCTCCGAGCCCGTACTCCCGGAGCTCGACGAGGCGTTTATCGACAAGTTCGGAGTTAGCGGAGGCGACATCGACGCTTTTCGCACCGACGTTCGCGCCAATATGGAGAAGGAGCGCGAACGGGCTCTGCGCCAGCGATTCAGCAACGAAGTCATGGAGAAGGTCGCCGAGGCGAACGATTTCGCGGTTCCGAACGCCATGGTCGAGGCCGAATCCGGACGTTTACGTCAGCAAGTCGCACAGGAAATGATGATGCGCGGAATCGACCCATCGGCAGGTGGGCAGGGTTTTGAGGACTCGGTGCGCGAGCGAGCCACCAGTCGGGTCAAACTTGGGCTGATAATGGCTGAAGTCGTCAGAAAGGCCGAAATCGTGGCAGACGCGGAACGGGTTCGCAAAATGATCGAAAATATGGCCTCAAGCTACGAAGATTCGGCAGCAGTGGTTAAATGGTATTACGATAATCCGGAACAAATGCAGCAGGTCGAGGCCTTATGTCTCGAAGAAGATGCTGTTAATTGGATTGCCGAACAGGCGAAAGTGACCGAACTTGATCTGGCGTTTGACGCCTTGATGAACCCGGTTCAGACTGGCTCATAGATAGAGGTAAGCTCTTGAAGTCTATAGATTACTCAGATTCAAATATGGGCTCAGGCCCGCACGCGCTAAACCTCGTGCCGATGGTTGTCGAGCAGTCAGCACGCGGAGAGCGCGCTTACGACATTTATTCCCGTCTTCTCAAAGAACGGGTGATATTCCTCGTTGGTCCGGTCGAGGACTACGTGGCCAATGTCATTGTGGCCCAACTGTTGTTCCTGGAATCGGAAAACCCCGATAAGGACATCCATTTCTACATCAATTCGCCGGGCGGCTCTGTCTCCGCCGGGCTGGCAATTTATGACACCATGCAATTTATTAAGCCGGACGTTAGCACCATGTGCATCGGTCAGGCCGCGAGCATGGGGGCGCTCTTACTGTGCGGCGGTGCAGCTGGTAAGCGTTATTGTTTGCCGCATTCACGGGTGATGATTCACCAACCCCTGGGCGGATTTCAGGGGCAGGCGTCGGATATCGACATCCATGCCAAGGAAATCCTGTATGCGCGCGAGCGTCTGAATCAAATTCTGGCCAACCATACTGGCCAGTCCTTGGACAAAATCGCCAGCGACACCGATCGCGATCGTTTCATGAGCGCCGACGAGGCTGTCGATTACGGTATTATCGACGGCATGCTGGCGAAACGTGCAACGCCCACTGCGGAAAGCTAGGCGGTAACGAATGAGATCTCGAGGACTTGTGCGATGAGTGATAGCAAGAACTCCAAGGGCGATGGCGATCGGTTGCTCTATTGTTCCTTCTGCGGCAAAAGCCAGCACGAGGTGCGCAAACTAATTGCGGGACCGTCCGTATTTATTTGCGACGAATGTGTTGAGCTGTGTAATGACATCATCCGGGAAGAAATCCAGGAGAAATCGCCTGGCGGCGTCGGTAGTAAACTGCCGACACCTCACGAAATCAACGCGATACTTGATGAGTACGTGATTGGTCAGAATCAGGCAAAGAAAATTCTCTCGGTCTCGGTGTACAACCATTACAAACGGCTCGACACCCGGGTCAAACAAAACGATGTCGAGTTGGCCAAAAGCAATGTACTGCTAATCGGTCCGACTGGTAGCGGCAAGACCTTGCTGGCGGAAACGCTGGCGCGGTTGTTAAACGTTCCGTTTACGATAGCCGATGCCACGACCCTCACCGAAGCGGGCTACGTTGGTGAAGATGTCGAAAACATCATTCAAAAGCTTTTGCAGAAATGTGATTACGACGTCGAGAAAGCTCAAACCGGCATTGTCTATATTGATGAAATAGACAAAATTTCTCGCAAATCGGATAACCCCTCGATCACCCGCGATGTTTCGGGCGAGGGCGTGCAGCAAGCATTGCTTAAGCTCATCGAAGGAACGGTCGCTTCCGTCCCGCCACAAGGTGGCAGAAAGCATCCTCAGCAAGAATTCCTGCAGGTTGATACACGCAATATTTTGTTTATCTGTGGTGGCGCCTTCTCAGGACTCGATAAGATCATTCGGGACCGCTCAGAAAAAGGTGGTATTGGATTTTCTGCTGAGGTGAAAACCAAAGATGACAAGCAAACGTCTGGCGAACTGCTGCATCAAGTTGAACCCGAAGATCTGATTCGTTACGGTCTGATCCCTGAGTTCGTCGGCCGCCTGGCCGTGTTCGCGGTACTGGACGAACTGGATGAAGACCAGCTCGTTGAGATCTTGCTTGAGCCAAAGAACGCGCTAACCAAACAGTATGCGAAACTTTTCGAAATGGAATCCTGCGAACTGGAATTCCGCGAAGACGCACTGCGGGCGGTTGCTGCGCGTGCTGTCGAGCGTAAAACGGGCGCGCGTGGTTTGCGTTCGATCCTCGAACAGAGTCTGCTCGACACAATGTACGACCTGCCTTCGTTGGACAACGCGACCAAAGTGGTGGTCGACGAAGGTGCGATTAAGGGTGAGTCGAATCCTCTTGTGATTTACGAGAGCCCGGAAATTCCCAAGGCGGCCCCAGATTAGGGTTGGCTATTTCCTCGCTGCTGCGGCCGCCAACTAATGAACTTGTTGCGGCCCGCTTCCCACATTCAAAATTCGGCACCGTGGTGCCGGTCAATTCCCCAATGCCGACGGCTGCATTCGAGGCATCTGCTTTTCGATGTAGCCGGCCGGGCGGAGTAACCCCGTAATGAGTGAATCAATCTGTGAACTAGCCGTCTTGCCATTGCGTGATGTGGTTGTTTACCCGCACATGGTGATCCCACTTTTTGTTGGGCGTGAAAAATCGATACGCGCGCTCGAGCGCGCGATGGAAGCCGGCAAACAGATTCTATTGGTTGCGCAAAAAAGTGCCGGCGACGACGATCCAAAACCGGCCGATATCTACTCGATTGGTACCGTTGCGAACATTCTTCAGCTCCTGAAGCTCCCGGACGGGACGATCAAGGTGCTAGTTGAAGGCGAGTATCGTGGTCGTATCGAATCGTTTACGGAAACCAGCGATTTGTACGCGGCTAAAGTGGAGAAAATTGACGTCGAAGAAGTGACAGACCGGGAAGCCGAAGTGCTCAGTCGGTCATTGATGACACAGTTTGATCAGTACGTAAAACTGAATAAGAAAGTTCCTCCAGAGATTATCTCTTCACTATCCAGTATCGATGATCCGTCGCGCCTCGCAGACACGATTGCCGCCCACATGGCGGTAAAAATCGAGGACAAACAAGGGGTACTCGAGATCGTTGCGTTACGGGAAAGGCTTGAGCACCTGATCTTGTTAATGGAAGGCGAGATCGATCTGCTGCAGGTCGAAAAACGTCTGCGCGGTCGCGTTAAGAAACAGATGGAAAAGAGCCAGCGCGAGTACTATCTGAACGAGCAAATGAAGGCGATCCAAAACGAACTCGGCGAGAGCGAGGACGGTGTCAACGAGTTCGAGGAACTTGCCATCCGAATTGCCGAATCAGGCATGAGCAAGGAGGCGCGGGGTAAAGCCGACGCCGAGCTTAAGAAACTTCGCATGATGTCGCCGATGGCCGCCGAAGCGACAGTGGTGCGTAACTATATTGACTGGATTCTTTCCGTACCCTGGAAGAAACGCTCTAAAATCAGTCGCGATCTCAATCGCGCGGAAGAGATTCTTGAGGCGGACCATTACGGACTTGAGAAGGTCAAGGAACGGATCCTTGAGTACCTTGCCGTTCAGCAACGGGTCAAGAAGATGAAAGGTCCGATCTTGTGCCTGGTGGGCCCGCCGGGAGTCGGTAAAACATCGCTCGGCCGCTCGATCGCGCGAGCGACCAATCGCAAATTTGTACGCATGTCCTTGGGTGGCGTCCGCGACGAAGCGGAGATCCGTGGACACAGACGAACTTATGTCGGTTCTTTGCCAGGCAAAATATTGCAGAACATGGCGAAAGTTGAAACCCGCAACCCGCTATTCCTGCTCGATGAAGTTGACAAGATGGCAATGGATTTTCGTGGCGATCCGGCGTCGGCTTTACTGGAGGTTCTGGATCCCGAGCAGAACAATTCATTCAACGACCATTACCTGGAGATCGACTACGACCTCTCCGATGTCATGTTCATTACGACCGCAAATAGTCTGAATATACCCGGGCCGCTTCTAGACCGAATGGAAGTGATTAAGATCTCGGGGTACACCGAGGGTGAGAAGGTCAGCATCGCGCAGAAGTACTTGCTACCCAAGCAGATTAAGAATGCTGGACTAAAGGATGCCGAAATCAAGGTCTCCGAAGGCGTCCTGCGAGACATCGTGCGCTACTACACGCGCGAAGCCGGGGTACGTAGTCTGGAACGGGAACTGGCAAACATTTGCCGTAAGGTCGTCAAAGAGATACTGCAAAAGCCGGCTGTGACGTCCGCCAATGTCACTTCCAAGACGCTAGAGAAGTACTTGGGCGTCAAGAAGTTTCGTTATGGCCTTGCGGATACCGAGGACCGGGTTGGCCAGGTTACTGGCCTGGCGTGGACTGAAGTTGGCGGCGATCTGCTGACGATTGAGTCGGTGGTTGTGCCTGGCAAAGGCAAAGAAATCTATACGGGTAGCCTTGGTGACGTGATGCAGGAGTCCATCAAAGCCGCCATGACGGTCGTCCGAAGTCGCGCCCAGTCGCTCGGCATCAAACCGGATTTTTACCGTGACCACGATACGCATTTCCACGTGCCTGAAGGCGCCACACCCAAAGACGGTCCGAGCGCCGGCGTTGGCATGTGTACGTCGCTGGTTTCCGCTCTCACTGGCATCCCTGTGAAACGGAGTGTCGCCATGACCGGAGAGATCACCCTGCGCGGAGAAGTCCTGCCCATCGGAGGGTTAAAGGAGAAACTTCTCGCAGCCTTGCGTGGAGGAATCAAGGAAGTCGTGATCCCACAAGAGAACGAGCGGGAGCTCAAGGAAATCCCTGCGAACATAAAACAGGGTCTCGAAATCAAACCAGTGCAATGGATAGATGAAGTATTTGCGATAGCACTTCAGCGTCTTCCTGAACCCATTGTGGCCGCTCCTGAAGACGCCAATGAGGTGGGTAAAGAAAAGTCCGATGGTGACGACGACGCGGATGTATTGCGGCATCATTGAGGTTTAAATCACAACGCTACTAACGTGCATGCTTGCTCGCTTGACGGTCTATACGGTGCTTGATATAACGCAGGCACTTTCCGCGAAGAACACTCGGGTTCTGGTCGCCAAGTCAGCTTTCCACCTACGCCGGACAAGATTCCTAAGGGGACGACACCGATGAATAAAGCAGAATTGATTGATGCAGTTGCCGAAGCGGCAGACCTATCCAAAGCATCCGCAACACGAGTGGTTGATGCCGTCATCGACAACATTACTGGTGCACTTAAATCCGACGACCAAGTCACCCTCGTGGGCTTCGGTACGTTCGTTGTCCGAAGCAGAGCGGCCCGTGCTGGACGCAATCCGCAGACGGGCGAGACGATTCAAATCAAGGCATCCAGAGTGCCCGGGTTCAAACCTGGCAAAGCTCTAAAGGATGCCGTAAACTAGCGCGCCTTCCAGGGCACGCTCGGGTGCTTAGCTCAGCTGGGAGAGCGTCGCCCTTACAAGGCGAAGGTCGGGGGTTCGATCCCCTCAGCACCCACCAGGTAAAGCCACCGGAGTGGTAGTTCAGTTGGTTAGAATACCGGCCTGTCACGCCGGGGGTCGCGGGTTCGAGTCCCGTCCACTCCGCCATTTACTTCTGCCTATGTGACAAACAAACGAAGCGCACCTCGGTGCGCTTTTCCTTTTGTGCACTCGCGGTCTCAAAAATACTTACCGACAGCGATAACAGAACGTATCGGCGTGTCGTCTAAAAATCAGACACAGCACGGCATCGCACGCTAGTTCAACGTCAATCGAACTGATTAATCCGGGACATACATTAACCATGCTCCAAACTATTCGAGACGGCTCCAAAGGCATTATCGCCGGCGTCATTGTTTTCCTGATATCCCTTACCTTCGTGTTGTGGGGAGTGCAGAGCTACATTGACGGCGACTCGCAAGTTGTCGTGGCGGAGGCGGATGGCCAGGAAATCTTGCTGCAAGAGTTTCAGGAAAGTCTGCAGCGATACCGAACTCAGGCCCAGTCAGTCTTGGGAGAGGAGTTTGATTCAGGAGCGTGGGACAGTCCTGAAGTTCGCCAGCGAGCGCTGGACCAACTTATCGATGAACGCATTCTGGGCCGGGTCATCAATTCCGCACGCATCAGCATCGCGGATGTGCAGGTTGCGCGGCAGTTGCAGCAGATTCCGGCTTTCCAGGCCGACGGCACCTTTTCACGCGACTTGTACGTTCAGCGAGTCCCGCTACTTGGTTTATCACCAACCGGGTTTGAGCAAAAATTGCGCGAAGATATGGCACGGGCGCAGCTTCGTGCTGGCATCGCGGCATCAGAATTTGTTACCCAGACCGAAGCTGAGGTCATCCAGCAATTGCGTGAACAAAAGCGTGATATCGGTTACGCGACGATCCCGGCCAGCGATTACAGCGATCAAATTACAGTGAGCGAGGACGATATATCGACCTACTTCGCCAAACATGCTGAGACATTTCGTGTCGCGGAGCGGGTCACCCTGCGGTACTTGGAAATCAGCGCGGCAACACTGCACGACCGAGTCGAAATCAGCGAGGACGTCCTCCAGGAAGTTTACGAATCCAACAAGGCAACCTATACCGTCGATGAAGAGCGCAACGTTAATCATATTCTCGTCCACACCCCTGAGGTGGCGTCGGGCGAAGAGGAAGCCGCAGCATTAGAGAAAATCGCGCTCGCGATGGCTCGTACCAAGGGTGGGGAGGCCTTCGAAACCGTGGCGCAAGAACTATCGGACGATGTGGGTTCGAGTGCTGACGGCGGCGAGACCGGTTATTTTCCCCGCGGTGTCATGGCGCCAGAATTCGAGCAGGCCGCTTTCGACCTCGAAGTTGGTGGTGTGAGTGAACCGGTCCGAACTAAATTCGGCTATCACCTGATCAAGCTCAAAGCGATCAAGCCTGGCGGCACGAAAACCTTTGCCGAAGCGCGTGCTGAAGTGGAGACGGCCTATCGAGAGGCGGAAGCGCAGCGAATGTTTATCGACCAGGCCGACCAGTTTGCCAATCTGGTCTACGAACATCCTGACGGGCTCGACGTTGCAGCAGAGTCACTCACGTTAAATATATTGGAAACCGAGAACCTCGGTAGAAGTGAGATCGCTGCACTGTTCTCCGATAAAGTCGCCAGTGCAGCATTCGAGACGGAAGTATTACTCGAAGGGCTAAACGCTGAACCCATCGAGCTTGATGATGGCCGGGTCGTCGCCATTCGTGTTGGCGAACATTTCCCGGCACGCATTCCTCCTCTCGCCGACGTTCGTGAAGACATCGAGGCAGCAATCGTCACCGAGAAAGGGCGCGCGCTTACCGAAGCGGCCGGGAAATCTTTGTTAGAACGCTTAAGAGGTGGGGCCCTCCTGTCCGAAGTCGTCGAAGAAGTTGGTCTCGGTTGGGAGAGTGTCGAAGCGGCTGGGCGCGAGTCCAATGAGGTCAATCGCGCGGTTTTGCGCGCCGCTTTCCGCGTATCCGGATCTCACTCGGCTCCCGTATTCGAAGGTATTCCTATGGGTAACGCCGACTACGCGGTGATTCGGATCGCTAACATCGCGACACCGGCCACCGACGAACTCGATGACGCCGAAGTTGGGCGGATTCAGAAAGAACTGGTCGGCTCACGTGCCGAATCTACCTGGCGCGAATTTGTCGGTGCGCTGCGCTCCAGGAGCGACGTCGAAGTCTATCGCAACAATCTCTAGCTCTGGTCGCCGACGGAGGCGTATTGACGGCTTGCTTTTTGCTGAACGGCCCTGTCTGCGAAACGCGAATCAAGTGCGCGCTGCGGCGCGACTACTGACGCCGGGTCTCAGGCCAAACAGGCTCGTTTGTTGCGCACCTGCGGGTCATGTCTCGTCACCGCGATGCCGGCCGACGTATCAGATGCCAGCCAGTCCCATAATATTGAAACCGCAGTCGACAAAGGTGATTTCGCCGGTCACGGCGGAGGCCATGTCTGAGCATAGGAATGCGGCGACGTTTCCGACTTCGTCCGTCGTGACATTGCGACGCAGTGGTGCGGTGTTTTCGACGTAACCGAGAAACTTGCGTAAATCTTTCACCCCGGATGCTGCCAGCGTCCGAATCGGGCCGGCAGAAACACCATTGACCCGAATGCCTTCGGGGCCAAGGCTTTCCGCCATATAGCGGACGTTGGCTTCAAGGCTGGCCTTGGCCAAGCCCATCACGTTGTAGCTCGGCATGGTGCGAACAGCACCCAGATAGCTCAGCGTTAGCATGGCGCCGTTGCGCCCACTCATGAACGGGCGGGCCGCATTGCCGAGCGCGGCGAAACTGTATGAGCTGATTTCGTGCGCGACCCGGAATCCCTCGCGGGTCACACTGTCAAGATAGCCGCCCTGAAGTTCCTCACGCGGGGCGTAGGCGAGGGAGTGGACCAGAATATCGAAATGGTCCCAGTAATCGTCCAGGTGTTCGAACGCCTTCTGGATACTGTCATCGGTAGCAACATCGCATTCCAGGGTGATTTCTGAGCCCAGCTCGCCCGCGAAATCTTCTACGCGCGACTGCAGTCGCTCATTCTGGTAGGTGAGGGCCAGTTCGGCTCCCTCTCGTTGCATGGCGCGAGCAACTCCCCAGGCAATCGATTTGTTGCTGGCGACGCCGAATATCAGCGCGCGCTTGCCTTCTAATATCCCCATGTTGAGACCTTCCTGTTGTACCTGATTGAGCGTTCCCGAACGGCTGGTGAGTGTACAGTGTCCAGCCGGAGTTTATAATCCTGAGCCTTTCTAGTGGTAGCCCATCACTTTGCAATCTCCGATCACAGCTGCAATCACACGCCGTGTCATCGTGATTATGTGCGTGACGTTGATTGGTTGCAGCGATGGCCCGTTGAACAACCCCTATGCCGCGTCGAGCAGTAGCGAGGCGGTTTTTTACGACTCGTTCCGCGAGCGACCCAAGCATCTCGACCCGGTCTCCTCATACAGCGAAAACGAGGCGCGCTTTAACAGTCAGATTTACGAGCCAGTGGTCCAGTATCACTATCTGAAGCGTCCCTACGAACTCACTCCTCTGACTGCGGTTGCGCTGCCGGAGCCGACTTATTTCGACCCTTCCGGGCAACAACTAGCGGCCGACGCGGCCCAGGAGGATGTGCAGGAGACCGTGTATCGGATACAGATCCAGCCCGGCATCATGTACCAACCGCATCCCGCCTTCGCGCGCAACGAGAACAACGGTTTTCAGTATCACACGTTGACCGCAGCCGACCTTGAACATCGGGCGACCCTCGCAGATTTCGAGCTTACCGGAAGCCGTGAGCTTGTGGCTGAGGACTATGTTTACCAGATCAAACGACTGGTACACCCGCACTTGCATTCACCGATAGCCGGGCTGATGGGTAAGTACATCAAAGGGCTGCCGGAATTGTCGACCCGCGTTGCCGCTGATGAGCATGCAAATGATAGTTTCGTCGATTTGCGCGCGTACGACTTCGCGGGCGCGAAGGCCGTCGATCGCTACACTTATGAAATCCGTTTGACGCAAAAGTACCCGCAGTTCCGTTACTGGCTGGCCATGCCTTTTTTTGCGCCTGTACCTTGGGAGGCCGACGCGTTTTACAACCAACCGGGTATGAAGGCGCGCAATATTTCGCTGGATTGGTACCCGATTGGTACGGGACCGTACATGCTCGCGGAAAACAATCCGAATCGGCGCATGGTGCTTGTAAAAAATCCAAATTTTCGCGGCGAGCTATATCCCACGACTGGCGCAGCGGATGACGCGAGCAATGGCTTGCTGGCCAGCGCTGACCAGCGCATGCCGTTCATTGACGTGGCTCACTACAGTCTCGAGAAAGAAGCTATTCCAGGCTGGACCAAATTCCTGCAAGGCTACTACGATGCGTCCAGCATTCTCTCCGATAGCTTTGACCAGGCAATCCAGTTCAACCCGCAAGGTGAAGCTCAACTCACCAACGTTATGCGCGAAAAGGGCATTAACCTGGTCACTGCGGTGACCACGTCCATTTCCTATCTCGGCTTCAACATGGTCGACAATGTTGTAGGAGGGGACACCGAGCGCGCCCGTAAGCTGCGTCGTGCCATCTCGATCGCTATCGACTACGAGGAGCTAATTTCGATATTCGCTAACGGTCGCGGCGTGCCTGCGCAGGGGCCTATCCCCCCTGGGATTTTTGGTCAGATCGGCGGCCCCGAGGGGATTAACCCCTACGTCTACGAGTGGCGTGACGGCCATCCCGTGCGGAAATCCGTTGCAGCGGCGCGCGAACTACTGAGTGAAGCTGGTTATCCCGACGGCCGCGACGCTGAGAGCGGAGAACAATTGACCTTATATTTCGAAACTGTTTCCTCAGGTCCGGGCAGCAAGGCGATGCTTAACTGGTACCGCAAGCAGTTCGATAAACTCGGCATTCAACTCGTGATCCGGGCGACTGACTACAACCGCTTTCAGGAAAAGATCCGTAAAGGTAGCGCGCAGATCTTTGGTTGGGGTTGGAACGCTGACTATCCCGATCCGGAGAATTTTCTATTCTTGCTGTACGGGCCCAACGCCAAGGTTGCCTCGCAGGGGGAGAATGCGGTCAATTATCAGAACCCCCGATTCGATGAATTGTTCGTGCGCATGCGCTCGATGTCGGATGGTTCTGAGCGGCAGGAACTCATCAACGATATGACGGAAATACTTCGTCGGGACAGTCCATGGGTATGGGGCTTTCACCCAACTGGCTATACGCTCTATCACGATTGGTACGGCAACGTGAAACCGAATCTTATGGCGCGCAACACGTTGAAGTACAAAACTATCGACGCACAATTACGCGAGCGCAAGCGCGGCCAATGGAATGACGCCGTTGTCTGGCCAGTGGCGGCGTTGTTCGTCGTTCTGCTCATTAGCGCATTGCCAGCCTGGCGAACTTATGTCGCGCGCCAGAGGGCCGCCGCGCGATGATCGCCTACATTATTCGCCGGCTTGCGTATGCGGTCCCCATATTACTGGGCGTTAATGTCATCACGTTCGTGTTGTTTTTTGTTGTTAACTCACCAGACGACATGGCGCGCCTGCATCTGGGCAACAAGCATGTCACTGCAACGGCCATCGAGAAATGGAAATCGGAACGAGGCTACGATAAACCGCTACTGTTTAACGAAGCGCAGTCGAGCAGTGAGCGCTTTACGGATACGATTTTCTATCGCAATACAGTCAAACTTTTCCTGTTCGACTTCGGTCAATCAGATAGCGGTCGGGATATTGGCTATGACATTTCGCAACGGATGTGGCCGAGTCTCGCGATTACTTTGCCGGTATTCGTCCTCGGTCTTCTTTTGACCATCACGATTGCGCTTGCGATCGCTTTTTTTCGAGGGACGTATATTGACTCCTGGGCGGTGGTGATTTGCGTTGCGATGATGTCCATTTCCGGCTTGTTCTACATTATCGGCGGGCAGTTTTTGATCGGGAAGATGCTTCGCCTGGTGCCGATTTCCGGCTATGACGTCGGTTTTTCTGCGATCAAATTTCTTGCCCTGCCCGTCCTGATCGGCGTTATCGGAGGCCTTGGGCACGGCACACGCTGGTATAGAACGATTTTTCTCGAAGAGATCAATCGAGATTATGTTCGCACTGCAAGAGCTAAGGGTTTGTCCGAGAAGATGGTTCTCTACGGCCACGTACTACGCAACGCATTGATCCCGATTCTGACGGGCGTTGTTGTCGTATTGCCGTCGTTATTTCTAGGGAGTCTCATTACCGAAGCATTCTTTGGAATTCCCGGTCTCGGCAGCTACACCATCGAGGCAATCCAGTCTCAGGATTTCGCCATCGTTAGAGCGATGGTCTTTCTGGGCTCGGTTCTGTACATCATTGGACTGGTTCTGACCGACATTTCCTACACCATGGTTGACCCCAGAGTTCGCCTGAACTAACTAATGCAAATCGTATTCCTGACCACCGACGTGCTGTTTTTCGTGCTCCTCACGAGCATTTCGGTGTATGCCATTTACGCATCACGGCGCGAGCATCTTGCCGCACCCTGGCGACAAGTGTCGCGCCGACCATTGGGGATGTCAGCGGCTGTAGTACTGAGTGCATTCTTGCTCGTGGCGGTACTGGACTCGTGCCATTTCCATCCGCGCCTTGACGGTGCTGAGAATTCGGATACCAGGCACAGTGGCGAAATCAGTAGCGTACTTGAGTTGTTGATAGCACCACTGAAGAACAACTTCGAGAAAACCTATTCGGCGCCCTTCGCGATTTATGCCTACGCTAAAGAAACCATCGAGGTGGAGGGTGGCGCAACCCGACGCGATTATCCTCGCCTGCGCCATGCCGGCGTCCATTTACGGGATCCACTGGAGCGCCGTTCAGACATTATGCAGCGCAGCCTGGGGGGTGTCGTGCTGGGGCTCGGCGCAACGCTGGCAGTGGTGCTGGTCATCGTGACCTTGCGTGCCCGCAGCACTGCCGGACCCTGGTCGGAAAGCCTGAGCGCCGTGGTGAGCGGTCGTACAGAAGTTCCATGGCGGGCCATCGTGCTAACCGTCATGTTGCTTGCGATGGCTGTCGGATTTTGCGTGCGAGTAGGGCCTTATTACCACATCATGGGTACCGATAAAGTCGGGACAGACGTGCTATATCAGGCGATTAAGAGCATTCGCACCGGTCTCCTGATTGGCACGCTGACTACCCTGGTGATGTTGCCGTTTGCTATCGTGCTCGGCATCGCAGCCGGCTATTTTCGTGGCTGGGTTGACGATGTTATCCAGTACATTTACACCACGCTATCATCGATTCCCGGCGTCCTGTTGATTGCCGCCTCGGCGCTGATGCTCGAAGTCTATATGGCACGCCACGGCGAAGATTTTGCAAACCTTGCAGCGCGTGCCGATTTACGGCTACTGGCGCTCTGCATGATCCTTGGCGTCACGACCTGGACGGGACTGTGCCGTTATTTACGCGGCGAGGCTCTGAAACTCCGCGAGGCTGATTTCATTGTTGCGGCACGCGCATTTGGCGTCGCACATTGGGTCATCGTGGTGCGTCATATCGTACCCAACATCATGCATATTGTGATGATTTCAATCGTCCTCGATTTCAGTGGCTTGGTGCTTGCCGAGGCGGCCCTGACCTACATCGATATTGGTGTCGACCCAAGCATGGAATCGTGGGGCAACATGATTAACAGTGCGCGCCTCGAACTCGCCCGCGAACCGGTCGTGTGGTGGTCGCTATGCGCAGCCTTTTTGTTTATGTTTATTCTGGTTCTTGCTGCAAACGTGTTCGCGGATGCGGTCCGTGATGCTTTCGACCCGCGCTTACGTGAAGCGCGCTGAATTCGTGATCCGAAGTAGGGAATCGGCTGTGCAAATTGAGTCCGTCGGGTAATCGCTTGTGGCTAAGGCAGCAAATCGCACAACTTCCCGCAGCCCAGCGCGACGGGCGGTGTACATCGTTGACGGAACGCGAACACCGTTTCTGAAGGCACGGGTGGGGCCGGGACCGTTTCGACCCTCCGATCTCGCCGTTCACGCCGCGCGCCCGTTGTTGGCGAGGCAGCAATTCGAGCCGCCGGAACTCGATGAAGTCATTGTTGGCTGCATTATGCCCGGCCCAGAGGAGGCCAATATCGCGCGCGTCGTGTCGTTGCGCCTGGGTTGTGGCGATCAGGTTCCGGCCTGGACCGTGCAGCGCAATTGCGCGTCCGGTATGCAGGCCATAGATAGCGCGGCGGGCGCGATTGTCAGTGGACGTGCTGATCTGATTCTGGCTGGCGGCACCGAGTCGATGAGCCATGCACCCGTGCTGTTTTCGCGCGAGACTACTGCTCTGCTAGCGCAATGGGCGGCGGCGCGAAATTTGCGCCAACGCTTGGGGGTTATTGCCAGCTTACGCCCCATGCATCTGAAACCCGTTATCGCGTTATTGCTCGGTCTCACGGATCCCGTGGTTGGTCTGTCGATGGGGCAGACCGCCGAAGTGATCAGTCGACGTTATGGGATCGACCGTCTCGCCATGGATACCTACGCGGTAAGAAGTCATCACAGACTGGCCGAAGCGCAAGCTGCCGGGCGTCTCGACGAAATCGTGCCACTGATAGACACAAACGGTCAGGTCTACGATCACGATGACGGCGTACGGCCGGACTCGAGCGTACAGAAACTTGCCAGACTAAAGCCGTTTTTCGACCGCGAATTTGGTAACGTCACGGCGGCCAATAGCTCACAGATTACCGACGGTGCAGCGTGGGTATTGCTGGCCAGCGAGCAGGCCGTGAACGACCACAAGTTGCCGGTGCTCGGCAAGCTCGTCGACACGCAATGGGCAGGTCTCGACCCTGCGCAAATGGGGTTTGGCCCGGTACACGCAGCGACACCGTTACTCAAGCGTCGCCGCTTGAATTTCGACATGATTGACTATTGGGAAATTAACGAAGCGTTTGCAGGCCAGGTGCTTGCCTGTATCCGGGCTTTCGATGATGTGGATTACTGCCGCAAGGAACTCGGTTTACGCAACGCGATGGGACGCATTGACGAGGGGCAGTTGAACGTTGACGGCGGCGCGATCGCGTTGGGACATCCGGTCGGTAGCAGTGGCGCGCGCATTGTTTTGCATCTCCTTAAGGTCCTTGAGCAAAGGCAGGCCAGGCGTGGCGTTGCTGCGATCTGTATTGGTGGTGGGCAGGGCGGCGCAATGCTGGTTGAGCGCACATGAACGACACATCGAAAACGCCGGTCGCGCTTGAAGACCTGCACAACTGGCAGCTGTATCGCGATGCAGACGATATTTTGTGGCTTGGCCTGGATTGCGCTGGCGAGTCAACCAACACCCTGTCCTCACTGGTTTTGCAGGAGTTGCAGGTCGCCATCGATGCTGTTGTCGCCGAGCGCCCGCGCGGCTTGATCGTCTATTCGGCTAAAGAGAGTGGGTTCGCTGCAGGTGCAGATGTGCGCGAGTTCGAGCAGATGCTCGATGTCGACGACACTGTAAAGCGAATTGACGAGGTGCACTCACTCTTTGCGCGGATCGAGAATCTGAGCTTTCCGAGCGTCGCGCGCGTGCACGGATTTTGCCTCGGTGGTGGACTGGAATTGGCGTTGGCATGTAAGCATATTGTTGCCGACGACGGTCGGGCGACCCGGTTGGGTTTCCCGGAGGTGTTGCTGGGCATTCACCCGGGCTTTGGAGGGACCGTTAGAGCCGTACGTTATTGTGGCGCGCCAGCTGCACTGGACTTGATGTTAACCGGGCGCCTGGTGGACGCACGGCGTGCCGAACAGTGCGGTTTGATTGACCGCGCAGTCCCGACCCGTCACCTCGATGCAGCCGCACTATCGTTTGTCCACAAGCGGCAGCAGCAGCGTACCCCAGGCGTTACCAAGCGCCTCGCCTCGCATGCTTTGGCTCGACCCATAGTCGCCCGTATTACCCGCAACGAAGTCGCCAAAAAAGTACTGCCGCAACACTACCCGGCACCGTATTCACTCCTCGATTTATGGCAGCGATTCGCCGGTAACCCTACTCGGATGTATCCCGAGGAAGCACGGTCTGTGGCGCGATTACTGGTCAGTCCGGCAAGCCGCAATCTGGTTCGTTTGTTCAAGCTTCAGGAGGGGCTCAAGCGCGCCATCGAGTCCTCTGCTAAGCAACCAACACACGTACACGTTGTCGGCGCCGGTACGATGGGGGGCGACATCGCTGCCTGGTGCGCTCTGCGTGGCATGCACGTGACCTTGCAAGATCGCGCTCCGCAGTACATCGCCCCCGCCATGCAACGTGCCGCCGGTCTTTTCGATCGTCGGGTCAAGCGGCGCCATGAGCGTTTAATGCTTGGCGATCGCCTGGTCGCCGACTTTGATGGCGACGGCATCGTGCGCGCCGACGTGATTATCGAGGCGATTATCGAGGACGTTGAAGCGAAGCGTGAGTTGTTCAGCGCACTGGAAGCTCGGGCACGGCCGGACGCGATACTGGCGACCAACACGTCCAGTATTCCGCTGACTGATATCGCCTCGTCGCTGAATGATCCGACGCGCTTGGTCGGCATTCATTTTTTCAATCCCGTCCAACAAATGCAGTTGGTCGAAATTATCAGTTCCGAACAGACTGATGAGGCCGTTGTGACGCGAGCAGCGGCCTTCACCACGGCCATTGATCGCTTACCCTTGCGTGCGCGCAGTGCGCCAGGGTTCTTAATCAACCGGGTCCTGTCACCCTACCTGCAAGAAGCGATGTTGATGCTCGAACAAGGTTTACAGGCAACGGAGATCGATGCTGTCGCGAAAAGCTTCGGCATGCCGATGGGCCCCCTCGAGCTTGCCGATACAGTCGGGCTCGATATTTGCCTGCACGTTGGGGAAATTCTTGGCGCGGCATTTGGCGGCGAGGTGCCACAGAGTCTACGCGGGCACGTTAGTGCTGGGCGCCTTGGGCGCAAATCAAACACCGGCTACCACGCTTATGTGAATGGCAAGATAGCGCGGCAAAGATTACCACGCAGTCGATCGCAAAGCGGCGCCGCGACCGCTGATATCCGCGACCGCCTGCTGCTGCCGCTCCTTAATGAGGCGGTTGCCTGTTTGCGTGAAGGGATCGTCGATAACGCGGATCTAATCGACGTCGCGTTGGTGTTTGGTGCCGGCTTCGCGCCATTTCGCGGCGGCCCAATCCAGTACGCGCGGGACCGCGGTATTGGTGAAATATTATTTCGTCTGCAACGATTCGAGGATCAATTCGGCTCGCGCTTCGCCGCCGACCCCGGTTGGCACGCCCTGTGAGGCCAGGAGAGGCAAGCTGCGATGAGTGAGACTTTGCTGAGCGTGGAGGATCTCGCTATCCACTTCGGTCACGGTGAGGCGCTGACACGAGCCGTAGACGGCATTAGTTTCGACATCGATGCAGGAGAAACCGTCGTCCTGGTTGGCGAGTCCGGCAGTGGAAAGTCGCTATCGGCGCTTGCCATTGCGCGTTTGTTGCCACCAACGGCCAGAATTCACAGTGGGCGGGTCCTGCTCGCCGGCGAGGATATATTCAAGTTTCCGGAATACCGTATGCGCGACGTTCGCGGCGCCGCGATCGGCATGATCTTCCAGGAGCCGCAGTCGTCGCTCAATCCGGTCATGACGATCGGGGCTCAAATCGGAGAAACCGTACGTCGTCACCACGGACTGCGTGGGCAAGCGTTGCGGCAACGCGTACAAGAACTGATGGATGATGTCGGCATCGCGGATTCACACAGACGCCTGGATGAGTATCCGCACCAGTTCTCAGGCGGCATGAAGCAACGGGTGATGGTCGCAATTGCGCTGGCGGGCGATCCGAAACTTCTGGTCGCCGACGAACCGACGACAGCACTCGACGTCACTATTCAAGCTCAGGTACTTGAGTTGATCAAATCGATTCAGCGCAAGCGCAACATGGGTATTTTGTTTATTACTCATGATCTCGCGGTCGCGCACCAGGTGGCCGATCGTGTCGTGGTGATGAAGAACGGCCGCATCGTCGAACAGGGACGTCGCGACACTTTTTACAGCAACCCACAACATGAGTATTCGCGGCAGCTATTCGACTCGCTGCCAAGCTGGGAAAAACGCTTGCGCGAGGGGCATCAACCCGAGGCCGTGGATGAGCAGCCAATTCTCACCGTTCGTGACATGAAAGTCTGGTTCCCGATTAAGCGTGGTGTTTTACGTCGAACCGTCGGACATGTGAAGGCTGTCGATGGCGTTAACCTCGAGATTATTCGGGGGCAGACCCTCGCTGTCGTCGGTGAGTCCGGGTCGGGCAAAACAACGATGGGGAAGGGCATATTACGCCTCACCGACATCGCACACGGACAAGTCTCCTATGACGGGCACAATCTCGCTGAATTGAGTCGTGCGCAAATGCGCAAACTACGTGGTGAGTTGCAAGTTGTTTTCCAGGATCCGTATTCATCAATGAACCCGCGCATGACTGTTGGCGATATCGTTAAAGAGGGGATGCTCGCGCAGAAGCTGGGCGGTTCCATGCAACAGCAGGATGCGCGCGTTGCCGAGCTACTCGTGCAGGTCGGTCTGGAGCCGTTGCACGCCTTGCGCTATCCGCACGAATTTTCGGGCGGACAACGACAGAGAATTTGTATTGCGCGTGCGCTCGCTGTCGATCCGAAACTGATCGTGTGCGACGAACCAACCAGCGCACTGGATGTTTCTGTACAAGCGCAGATTCTCGAGTTGTTACGCGACCTGCAAGGGCGGCTGGGGCTGACTTATCTGTTCGTCACCCACAATATCGGGGTGGTGGCGTATCTCGCTCATCGTGTCGCGGTTATGTACCAGGGTCAGATTGTCGAATACGGCGATGTGGAACAGATTCTGCAGCGGCCGCAACACGATTACACACGCGCTCTTTTGGCTGCAGTTCCTGTTATTGATACGGCCGCTTGAGCGTTCTAAATCTGCTGGAAGCGGAAAATCGCCCGTGCTGAAACTGCGCGGTGGACATCTGGCATCCGACCTCGGGATTATTTTCCGGGTTGGCCTGCCCCTCATTATCAACAACGTTTCGAGTATTGGCGTGACCGTCGCGGATACGCTTATGGCCTCAACGCTCGGTGCGACGCAGCTTGCCGCCGTTGCGATTGGTTCCGGGATATGGATAGCGCTGTTTCTACTCGGGCTTGGAACCATCATGGCGATTGGGCCAACGGTCGCGCAACATTTCGGCGCCGGGCGCGGCCACGAGATTGGCGACGACACGCGCCAGGGTTTTTGGCTTGGTTTGGTGATCAGCGTGATCATCGTTGTTGCCATGCGTTCGATAGAACCGCTGCTATTGATGATGGGCATTGCCACAGATGTATGCACTTTGGCGCAGGGTTATCTGGACGCGTTGAGTTGGGGCGTATTTGCCGCCTATGCTTATCACACCTTGAAGCAGATGAGCGAAGGCGTCGGTCGTACGGTGCCGATCATGGTTGTGATGGCCGTGGCGTTACCAATCAACATCGCGCTGAATTACACGTTCATGTTCGGACGCTTCGGTGCGCCGCAGCTTGGCGCGGTGGGTTGCGGTCTCGGCAACGGGATCAGCTTCTGGATCATGTTCGCGCTGTTGGCGCTTTACGTCGGTCGGTCGCGACACTATCGCGCGTTCGGACTATGGCGGCACTGGAGCTGGCCGGAAGCACGCGCCTTGAGTCGCCTGTTAACACTTGGGGTACCGATCGGATTGTCGCTGTTCCTGCAATCCGGATTGTTCACCTGTGTCGCGCTGATGATGGGGGCATTAGGAACATTTGCCGTCGCCGGCCATCAGATCGTGCTGAACTATTCCGGTCTCGTGTTCATGGTTCCGCTAGGGCTCGCTATGGCGCTGACCGTTTGTGTCGGTCATGCAGTAGGGCGCCTGGATGTCGTGGCAGCAGCGCGAATCGGCTATACGGGAATCGTGTTGTGTGGCTCGCTGTCGTTAATCTCGGCGGTCACGACTTTTTTTCTCGCCGACACGATTACAGCCGTCTACACCGACGATGCTGAACTCGCTGTTCTGGTCGCAGATTTGTTCCGCATCGCGGCCGTGTTGCAACTCGGCGACGGTATTCAGGTGGCAGCGGCATTTTCGCTGCGCGGTCTGAAAGATACTCGCGTACCGCTGCTGTTGAACGCCGCCAACTACTGGGGACTCGGGTTCACGCTTGCCTATGTGTTGGGCATCGTGCTCGGCTATGGCGCGCGCGGCATCTGGATCGGTCTGGCAACTGCGCTGTTGACGGCCGGTATCTTGCTGATTGCCCGATTTAGGGTCGTAACCCGGCGCTTATGCGCGACGCAAGCGGAGTTGTCAGACCTGCAGCCACTCCGCTAGCGTCTCCGACCAGCCCATGGACAGCGGCCGCCGGTGTGCGGGCGTCAAGGCTCGCGCAGTGCCGCCCGTCAAGCCTCGGCCGTGTGCTCTACGATTTGAACTTGCCGACTGTCGAATCCGATATAGTCAGTCAAGGCACTGGCCCGGTCGATGGTCGTGTTGTAAGACCACGCGATGTTCTCGATCTGGCCGGATGGTCCTGCCGCATCGAAATACTCAGTATCGCCTTTTAGTGGGCAGTGAGTCGTTTTGGCATTTTTCTCCAGGCGTTGCATATCAACATCGTCCCGCGGGAAGTAAATGACACTGTCGTAAATATCAAAGCCTACTTCCTTGCACTTCAGTGCTTTGTTACTGCGGGCCAATTCAATGCCTTTGAATGTCGCCGTTATCGTATGTGTCGGTTCGCCGAGACGCATAAAGTGCCGCGCGTCTGCTGGGTTGTGAATGGCCTGTTTGACCATCGTGATCTCTTCGATTGCGCTCGACATGACGGGGCTCCTTGGCGACTTGTACGTGATTGTTGCTCTAGTTTAGCTTGAGAATGAGCGCGGAACGCGGACTCCCGAAAATATCTTCAGGCGCGCCGAGAACGTAGCCAGTGCAATGTGCCCTTGCATCGACTCAGGCATGGCTCTTTCGGGGCGCTTGTGAATACGCGCGGTCTGTCTAGAATTCTCAGACTGAACAACAATGCAGGAACGCTACTATGAGCCGCCTAAATCTCGGTGTTGACGAAGTATTAACCACGACCCGCGCAGTGCGTAAGCGTCTGGATTTCGACCGTCCGGTCGAATTTTCACTGATTCGCGAGTGTCTCGATATCGCGGTTCAATCACCGACCGGTTCGGTTGGCGAATTCTGGCATTTCATGCTGGTAGACGACCCGGACAAGCGCGCAGCGCTGGGTGATCTTTATCGGCGTGGATGGCCGGTTTATGCCGAACAACCGTATTCAATCTACAACTTGCACAAAGGCGATTCGTCGATGACTGAGATTGCCGGGCGGGCGACGGACTCTGCTGAATATCTTGCTGAGAATATGGGCCGCGCGCCGTGGCTGGTCGTTCCACTCATTACAGGTCGGTACGACAAGCTCGACACGAGTGCTACAGCGGGTGCGTTCGGTTCAATATTGCCAGCGGTGTGGAGTTTTATGCTGGCTGCGCGTGAACGTTCGCTTGGTACGTGCTGGACGACGATACATCTTATGTATGAACGAGAGGCAGCCGACATCCTCGGCATTCCTTACGAACAATATACTCAGGTGGCAATGGTACCGGTCGCTTATACCGTCGGAACCCAGTTTCGCGCTGCGCCTCGCAAGGACCTCGACCGCTACATCCATCGTAATCAGTGGTGATTGTGCGGGTCAGGCTAAATGTCGACGAAGCTACAGCTGGGAACGCTCAGGAACAAATGGCAACACATCTGACAATTCTTCAGCGCGCCCCGGCGGTGCCAAGTGCTGACAGTCTGGCCGCGATATCGCGGCCGGCGTGTAACGCGCTAACTTGCGAATCGATGAAACTCACGACGCCTGTCGGATCGATGTAAAACGTTCTGCGTGCTGCATATCCAGCCGGTGTTAACACCCCATAGGCCCGTGCGACGTCTTTTCCTGCATCACTCAGAATCACGAAATCTGCCTGATTAGCTTGCGCAAAGGCAGTAGTGGTAGCGATGTCTTCGGTACTCGCCATGAAATAAACCACATCGAATTCACGTAATGATTCACCACTCTCACGGAGCGATTTGCACTCGGCCGTTCAGCCACCGGTAAACGCTTTCGGGAACCAGGCGATCACCACAGTTTTACCGCGATAGCTCGCAAGGTCGTGCAGTGCGCCGTCGGAACCCGTTAGTTCGAACTGCGGCGCCGGTTGGCCGACGCTGACATCGACGGCCCACAACAACGGCGCACATAGGGTGAGTGAAGCGACGAGGATACCGAGGGAGAAATAGCGCATCGTAACTAGCCTCTGGACCGATATTGCGTGGAAAAAAACGGGTTTCCAGCGCCCCGTAACCGGCTTCGCTTGCTTGAGCGAATGCCAAGTCGCATGTCGCATAAGTGCCATGACGCTCACACCGGCTCGCGCATCGTCACCCATTCCTCTGCCGAGGTGGGGTGAATGCCAATCGTTCGATCGAACAGTGCCTTAGTCGCGCCGGCTTTCAGGGCGATGGCGAGCCCTTGCACCGATTCGCCAGCGTCGGGGCCGACCATATGCACTCCGACGACGCGATCACTAGCCGTGTCGACAACCAGCTTCATCAGGGTTTTTTCGGCATTGCGGGACAATGTGTGTTTCAGCGGTGTGAATCCTGAGCGGAATATAGTGACGTCGCCAAATTTTTCTCTGGCTTGTGCTTCGGTATAGCCGACCGAGGCGAGGTTAGGCTGACTAAAAACCGCACTTGGAATGTACTCGTAATCGACCGGTTTGCCGGCGTCCCGGTACAAATGCCATACCAGCGCCATACCCTCAGCGAGTGCAACAGGCGTGAGGTTGATACGGTCGGTAACATCGCCAAGCGCATAAATAGACGGCACGTTGGTTTGGTAGTTTTCGTCGACCACAATGGCGCCCTGCGCATTCGTTTCGATACCACACGTCTCCAGGCCAACTTTGTCAGACAAGGGCTTGCGTCCGGTGGCATACATCACCAAATCACACTCGAACGACGTGCCATCGGTGAGCTGCAAACGATAACCGTTATCTGATTTTTCGATCGCACTCACGTCTGTGTCGAAGCGCAGATCGATACCTTTCTTCTGCATTTCATCGGCAAGAAAAGTGCGCGCATCATCATCAAACCCGCGCAGGAACAGTGACCCGCGGTAGAGCTGGGAAGTCTGACACCCCAGTCCGTTAAAGATGCCGGCAAACTCGACCGCGATATAACCGCCGCCGACGACTACGACGCGTTCCGGTAACTCATCGAGGAAAAACGCTTCGTTGGATGTAATCGCGTGTTCGCTACCCGGGAATTCAGGCACAAATGGCCAGCCACCAGTCGCCACCAGAATGCGCTCACTGGTGTAGGTCTTGTCCCCGACAGCGACCGTATGGGCGTCCCGGAGCTCGGCGTGCCCGCGTATGACGGTCGCGCCGGCGTTATCCAGCAGGCGCTGATAAATACCATTCAGGCGCTCGATTTCGGTGTTCTTGTTTCTTACCAGTGTTTGCCAGTCAAAGCTGCGTGCGCCGACCTGCCATCCGAAGCCTGCGCAGTCCTCGAAATCCTCCGCAAAGTGGGCCGCATAGGAAAACAGTTTTTTCGGCACGCAACCCACGTTGACACAAGTGCCGCCCATATAGCGTTCTTCCGCAACGGCGACGCGAGCCCCGAACCCTGCAGCCATGCGTCCAGCGCGCACGCCACCAGAACCGCCACCGATAATAAAAAGATCGAAGTCGTACTCGCTCATGTCATCGCCAACTCAAATATTGCAAAGGTACCCGGACGCGCAAATAGTATATGAATTTGGTGCTGCGGCTGTGCGTGGTCATCGGGGCAAACGGGGTGCCTATCGCGCCCGGAATGTGCCAGCGTCGCAAGCTGGCGCCTGCGACCATCGACTTACCGTTCGATTGAGTACAATTGAAACCGTCATAAACAAGGCGCGGGGCCGCTGGGCATGCACGAGAATATTGAAATAGTGGATGTTGGCCCACGGGATGGTTTGCAGAGTCAGCCGCAACTGGTCGACACGCAAACTAAAATCTCGCTTATCAAGCGCCTGATTGCAGCCGGGATACGGCGTTTGGAAGCGGTGAGTTTCGTGAATCCGAAACGGGTACCCCAAATGGCTGATGCCGACGCGGTCATCGAACAACTTCCTCGTCACGAGGATGTCAGTTACATCGGTCTGGTATTGAACGAGAAAGGCCTGGAGCGGGCGCTTGATACTGATATCGATCAGCTCAATTGCGTCATGGTGACGACCGATACATTCTGTCAGCGCAACCAAGGTAAGAATGCGTCGGACATGCTCGAAGCCATTGCCGCGATGGCGCTCACCGCGCAACGATCGCGCAGGTTTTTCGGGGTTACGGTCGCGGCGACATTTGGCTGTCCGTTTGAAGGTGAAGTGGCGGTCGATACCGTGGTTAACATCGTGCAGCGGCTTGCTGCAATGGGCATTGACGAAATTTCCTTAGCCGACAGCATTGGCGTCGCGGTTCCGTCAGACGTGACCCGAGTGGTCATGGCAGTGCGCGAAGTCAGTGGCGCAATTCCGCTTCGCCTGCATTTCCATAACACCCGCAATACCGGCATTGCCAACGTTTATGCTGCAGTCGAGGCCGGTGTGCGAATTTTCGATGCAAGTTGTGGCGGCGTCGGCGGCTGCCCGTTCGCGCCGGGAGCCACCGGTAACGTTGGTACCGAGGACGTGCTGTATCTGCTGCATCGATTGGGCTATGCCACCGGCATCGACATTGAGGAAGTTATCGCGACCGCCAAATGGCTGGAACAGCCCTTGCAAACGTCCATGCCAGCCATGCTGACCCACGCTGGTGTGTTCCCGCACCGCCCTGCCGCGTGAGCCCGCATTGCTTTCACATACCGCACGATACGAACGCGCGAACGGCTCAATAGCCAATCGTTCTCCAGAAGCCGTTCGATGAGCGGCGCCGGTCGGGCGGGGCAACCCGATTTTTTCGACGTTTCCCTCGTTGTACTAGGCGCAGTCCTTATGTCCCTTAAGGGGATCATCGCCAAATTGATGTACCAGCAGAACGTGAGCGTAGAGGCGCTGATTCTGTTGCGCGGGTGGATAGCCTTACCACTGGTGCTGGCCTGGGCAATGTATCGAATCGGGCCGCGGCGCTTGTTATCTGTACGATCTGATCTCGCGCTCGGCGCAGGCCTTGCCGGCATCACCTGCTACTACCTGGGCACTTGGTTCGACTTCGTCGCGTTAACCATGATCGATGCCAGTCTCGAGCGCGTCCTGATGTTTTCTTATCCGGCGATGGTGGTCGTCGCCCGCGCCATTACGCAACGCCGTTGGCCCGCGCCGAAGGTGCTTGCTGCGGTTGCGTTAACGTACTTCGGAATCCTTTGCGCGGTAGGCGGAGTCGCTCAATCGTTGTGGCAAGCCAACGGGGTTGGTGCAGCTCTGGTGCTGGCGGCTGCGGCCAGTTTTGCTTACTACCTGATGGCCAACGAACGTTTCACAAACAGCGCACCGAGCGAGGCTTTTATTGTCTATGCGTCGTGCGGCGCGGCACTTGGCTTGACGCTTCATTTCGCGGTTTTCGGTTCGTCCGGCGAATTACTGTTGTCGGCACACGCGTGGGGGCTGTTGTTTTTGATGACGGCTTTCACAAATGTACTGCCGCTCTTTCTGTTTTCGGCGAGCATGCAGCGTCTCGGCGCCCAGCGTGCGTCCATCATCAGCAGTATTGGACCGCCGGCGACAATCGGAATTGCGGTGGTGGTACTGGGTGAGAGCATGCATCCCATTCAAGTATTGGGAACGCTGTTGATCATCGGTGGGGTCGTGGTGCTTGAGGCGCGTCGCGCAGTTACTTGATACCGCTATACAGGCGGGCCATTGCGCGGCGCCACAGGCGGGCCGGTTTTAGCGGCATGCCGGCATAGATACCAGCTTCGCGAATATCTTTAGTGACACCGCCTTTACCTAGGACGGTGACATCGTCCGCAATCTCAACGTGGCCAACAGTACCGACCTGACCGGCGAGGACCACTCGGTTACCGAGCTTGGTGCTGCCTGAGACGCCAACTTGTGAAACGAGCAAACAATGTTCGCCAGTGACAACATTGTGCGCGACCATTACCAGGTTATCGATTTTCGTTCCGCGACCGATACGAGTGTCGCTGAATCGCGCGCGGTCAATCGTTGAGTTCGCGCCCACTTCCACATGGTCTTCCAGTACCACGCGTCCCAGTTGCGGAATCTTCACGTGTTCCCCTTCATGCTCCACGTAGCCGTAGCCGTCGCCACCAATCGACACGCCCGGTTGGAGAATGACGCCGTCGCCAAGGACGCTGTCCTCGCGCAGTGTGCAGTTAGGGTAGATGATGCAGTCACTACCAATTTCACACCGGTCCATAATGACGACGTTGGCAAATATCCTCGTCCGAGCTCCAAGCCGCACGGCCTCGCCGATAACGACGTTGGCTCCGATATGGACATCGGCACCCATCTGGACGCTGTGGTCAACGACGGCACTGGCATGGACGCCGATGCCGTCGGCCAACTGGCTTGGCGAGAACAGCGCGGCGACGCGAGCGATCAGATATTCCGGATCGTCGTGACGAAGCAGCGTTTTTCCAGGAACATCGACGTTCGCGGCGGCAATGAAAGCGGGTATGCGGGAGCTGGCAGCAGTGGCGGCATGCGCCGGGTCAGCGATAAACGACAAATAGCCGGGAAAGTCATCCGACAAGCCGCAGATGCCGGCAATTTCCAGGGTCCCGTCGCCGCTGAATTCCAGATTGAAGTGTTCGGCAACACTCGAAATCGATTGTGGCATGGCAAGCTCAGGTAAATCAGTGCGTGGCAGCTTCGTCCCAGAGTCTACTCGAAGAGTGTGGATAAATGCGCGGCGTGTTCCGCCTGAGCTTGAGTGGTTCCGGGGCCAGGAATGGCTCGGGTAGAATTGCCGTTCTCGCGTGCCCGTCCAATGTTAAGGAGAACTCCCCGTGGCTAAAGGCCGAACTGAAAAACGCGCCAAAGACGCCGGCGCCCACGGCAAGGCGGCCCGCTTAGACCACATGTTGCTTGGCGTGTCGATCGCCGGCCTGGTCGTGACCGGCATCTTGTTATGGGGCGATTTTACGAGCGGCAGCTTGCCGTATTGCGGTGCCGGGAGTGGTTGCGACCTAGTTCAGCAAAGCGCGTGGTCAAGTTTTGTCGGACTTCCACTCGCGGCCTGGGGTTTTTTCGCCTATGCCAGTTTAGGCATTGTGGCAGCGCAGAAGCGGCCAGGCCGGCGCAACTTCTGGGCTGCTTTGTTAGGCACTGCCGGGTTTGTCGTCAGCGTTTATTTGACCGCCGTCTCGGGCATCGTCATTGGAACGTATTGCACCTATTGCCTGGTGTCGTTGGCGCTCATGAGCGCCGCCTTCGCGCTTAGCTTTCGCCGCGGAACCGGGCGCAGTTTAGGCCCAGCGCGGGTCAGTGGGCTGGTGGCGGCGATCGTGGTCGCTGGGTTTATGCACGCGCTGGCGCTCGATATCTTTCGCTCCGAGGACCGTATGGACCCCGAGCTCCGTCAGCTGGCTCTGCATTTAACTGCGCGCGGCATGAAATTTTACGGCGCGAGTTGGTGCCCACACTGCCAACAGCAGAAGGAATTGTTCGGTGCCGCCGGTCGTTTATTACCGTACGTTGAGTGCTCTCCCAACGGTTCGCAGGCGCCTCGCGCAACAGAGTGCAACACGCGCGATATCCACCATTACCCTACCTGGATACTCGATGAGCGCCGCATTGAACGGGTGCTCCCTATCGATGTGCTGAAGAGTATCTCTGGCTACACTGATCGCTCAGGGATGGCCGCGCCAGCACAATAGTGACATCTATGCAGCCTGACGCCGATTCCGTTTATCAGCTTCAAGAGATTGATCTTTAACGTTAATGCCAGTTCTGCACTGTAATACCACGGGGTCTGTCCAGGTCGAAGTGGCGCTTGGCTGGGGCGTCGCAAGTTGTACTACGACGGCATGGCTCGAGCACAGTGTTGCGCGACGATTACAAAAATTCGATCTAACATTTGATTAATTATCAGAATGTTATAGAATATTTCAATAATTGACATTACATAATCGACGTAACCAGCTACACCAGAATGAAAAAGCAAATCGTATTCTTTGCCGTATGCCTGCTGCTTTTTGTTGCGCCGTTTTTTGCTGGCGCTGATATCTATAAATACGTCGATAAGCACGGCCGCACCCACCTCACGGATCGACCGGCGCACGATGGCTACAAACGGCTCGTTAAGACTTGGAAAGGTTGGCAGGAAGCTGAGGCTAAGGTCGGCGGAGGCAGCAAGAATAGGGCGCGCTACGAACCAACAATAGCGCGGGCAGCTAAATCCAATCGCGTGCCGCCAGCGCTTCTACATGCTGTCATTACCGCTGAATCGTCTTATGACTCAGACGCAATTTCGAAAGCCGGCGCAGTCGGCCTGATGCAGCTTATGCCGGCCACTGCCGCCCGCTACGGCGTTCGCAATCGTCGCGACCCGGTCGCCAATGTGCAGGGTGGGACCCGCTATCTGCGCGATCTGCTCAATATGTTCGACAACGATTTGGTACTGGCTCTAGCGGCTTACAACGCCGGTGAAAACGCGGTGATCAGTCACGGCCGCAAGATTCCTCCCTACAAAGAAACTCAAACCTACGTGCGTAGAGTTCTCCAGTACTACAACGACTACAAAAAACATATGTAGGCGTTGCTCTGGGGCGCATCGTCGAGCCGTGGCCACGGGGTGTAGGCAGTACCGGTCGCTACACACTGAAACCATTTCGTCATCGTTATCGGCTGCGGCTCGACAGCGTGTCGTAACAATCTGCAGCGGAACGCCCGTGCTGGCCTATCTCGTCTTTCGTCACTCGCCGCGTGTAATATTCCCCGACCTCACTCGCATCCGATTGACCACCATGCCGACACATGAATCTCAAGTGAAACAACAGTTGGCCGAACTTGTCGCGCTACCTAGCGTCAGTGCGGTCGATCCGGCGTTCGATATGAGTAATGCCGGCGTCGTCGATGCCCTGGCTTCGCGATACTCCGACGCCGGTTTCAGCGTCTCCCGACAGGAGGTGTCTCTCACGCCAAGCAAGTTCAATCTGATTGCCCGTCTGGGCAGTGGTAGTGGCGGTCTGGTCTTGTCCGGACACACCGACACCGTCCCATTTGACAGCGGACTGTGGGATAGCGACCCGTTTGTACTATCAGAACGTGACGGATGTTGGTACGGACTCGGCAGCGCCGACATGAAGTGCTTTTTCCCGCTCGTCCTGGCTGCCCTTGACGGGCTCGACCCCAGCCGTTTCGTAGCGCCGCTGACGGTACTGGCAACGGCAGACGAAGAGAGTTCGATGGCAGGCGCTCGGGTTCTTGCCGCGAGTGGTCAGGCGCTCGGTGATTTTGCGCTGATCGGTGAACCTACTCAGCTCATACCAATCCATCAGCACAAAGGGATCCTGATCGGCCGTATCGAGCTGCTCGGACGTTCCGGCCATTCAAGCGATCCGTCTCTCGGTGCCAATGCGCTCGATTGCATGCACGACATCATGAGCGGGCTGAAGGAATGGCGTAGTCGGGCGGCTGAGCGTTTCGTCGACGGCGCGTTTAAGGTGCCCGTGCCGACGCTCAACCTGGGCCGTATCAATGGTGGCGATAGCCCGAACCGGATATGTGCAAACTGCGAACTGCTATTTGATATCCGCCTCATGCCGCAAATGTCGCTGGATGGCACGGTGGCCGAAATACGTGATTTGGTCGTCAAGGTCAGCGACGCGCACGGCATCAAGGGCGAGTTGATTTTGCCGATGGCGCCGATTGCGGCGCTGGATACGCCGGCCAGCTCCGCGCTCGTGGGATTGCTCAGTGAGTTGTCAGGAAACGCCCCGCAGACGGTCGCTTTTGCTACTGAAGGACCGTTTCTGAATGCGCTCGGTTGCGAATCTGTCATCTTCGGGCCCGGCAACATAGCCACCGCTCATCAGCCTAATGAATACGTCGAGATTGCGCGCGCGCTACGCATGATCGAGATTCTTCGCGCCACTATCGAACGCTTTTGTTGCGATGGATGATGGCCTTCAAAGCATGGAGTCGGACGCCGCAATCGCCTGGTTGAGGCAAGTATCACCCTATTTTCGCAATCATCGCGGTAGGGTCTTTGTAGTCTACCTAGACAGTGATGCCGTGCTTGATCCAGGTTTTGGCGAACGCATGCGCGATCTTGTCTTGCTGGCCGCTGTCGGTATTCGTTTAGTGATTGTTTTCAGCGCGACAGACCAGGTAAACGCTCGCTTGGAGGAGCGCAGTATCCAACTAAAGCGAGTCGGCGATGCCCAGGTGATCGATGCCGATTGTATGCGCGAGATTCGCGACGTCGTTGGCGGGCAACGTCTCGCGCTTGAATCTGCGTTCTCATTCAGCAGTCGCGGCGGGCCGGTCGCGAGCAGTCCGAGCCGCATCGTGAGTGGCAATTTCGTGCGCGCGCGTTCGGCCGGCGTGATCGACGGTGTCGACGTCGGTTTCTTTGGGGTGTTGCGCAGCATTGATAAGGCGGCGATAGGAGCACGTCTGGAGCGCGATGAAGTTGTCCTGCTGGCGCCCATCGGCTTTTCGCCCACTGGTGAGCTGTTTAGTCTGAAACCGCTCGATTTGGCGGTCGAGGTCGCGACTCAGATTGATGCAGCGAAGCTCGTTATGATTTCTCGGACGGCGGGTATCACCGGCCTGGATGGAACGATGCTACGGCAGCTGACTACCGACGACGCGCGCCATCTGCACGAGGCGGGCACCAACGACCAACTTGAGAAGACACTCCTCGAGCACGCGATTCAAGCCTGTGAGAAAGGTGTCGAACGAGTCCATGTCATCGGCAGCCAGCGCGATGGAGCGATTCTGCGCGAGCTTTTTACCCGCGATGGCGTCGGTACGATGCTTAGCACCACGCCCTTTGATTTGATTCGGGCCGCCGGAACTGACGATATCGCTGCGATTTTTGATCTGGTCGCGCCCCTGCAAGAACAGGGCGTGTTACTGGAAAGATCGCGCGAGCAACTCGATGAGGAAATAGACCGCTTCTTTGTGATTGAGCGCGAGCGCACGGTAGTCGCCTGCGGCGCCCTCCATCCCTATGCCAATCACCGTACTGCCGAGATAGCGTGTGTTGCCGTCCACCACGATTATCGCGGCAGTTCGTTTGGTGACGCGTTGCTGGATAGTCTGGAACGGCGCGCGACAGAAGCGGGGCTCGACAGTGTCTTCGTACTGACCACGCAAGCCTCGCAGTGGTTCAACGAGCGTGGCTATCAAGCCGGGACAATCGCACAACTACCGATTGAAAAACGCGAGCTGTACAACTACCAACGCAATTCGGCGGTGTTGGTTAAGACTTTGCGCGAGCCGGCGTAGCAACGTCCGCCAACACCGGTGAAACTACGCTAGCGCGAGTGAGCACATCACATCACGCCACGACGCGCGGCGTATGCGACGCACCGCGTTTTTTAGGGTAATAGACGAGCAATGCAGGAGGCCATGCAGCCCAACCCGGGGGCGCGGCGCAGCCCGTTTTTCAACTGTCTCCGCTAGTACTCCACACGGTCGTCGACTGCATGCCCTTGTTTGGGGATAAGCATGCTGCGCTCACACTCAAAAACCACCCCACCGTGTTGATTCCGCCCAATGGTTTTCACCGAGACAATTCCAGCGTTCGGGCGTGAGTTCGATTCACGCTTGCCGAGAACTTCCGACTCCGCGTAAAGCGTATCGCCCACGAATACGGGTGCGGGCAGCTTTATCTCTTTCCAGCCCAGGTTTGCTATCGCTTTCTGGCTCACATCGCTGACACTCATTCCGACGATCACTGACAAGGTAAAGGCGCTATTCACCAGCGGCTTACCAAACTCCGATGCGCTAGCGTACTCGTGGTCAAAATGTAACGGATGGGTGTTCATGGTCAGCAACGTAAACCAGCTGTTATCTGCTTCATTTATGGTTCGGCCAGGACGGTGCTGATAAATATGCCCGACTTCGAATTCCTCGAAGTAACGCCCAAAGGTTTCGCGAAAAGTATTCTCGCCAACTTGTTTGATGTTCTGGACCACGTTCTGCCTCTCGTCATTTTCCGGCCATAAAAAAGGGGCGAACTGATGTCGCCCCCAAGTACTAAAGTGCCATTCGCGGCCCGGTCAGGTTGTTTGTTCTTCCTCGACCTGAATTTCTACCGCAATCTCTTCGTCGACCACCGTCACGAGGACGTCGCCGCCGCCTGTCAGGCGACCAAATAAGAGTTCTTCGGCAAGCGGTTTCTTGATTTTGTCCTGGATGAGCCGGCTCATTGGGCGAGCGCCCATGATCGGGTCGTAGCCGTGTTCGGCGAGCCACGCACGTGCTTTATCGTCCACTTCGAGAGAGACTTTCTTGCCGTCAAGTTGGGTCTCAAGTTCAACCAGGAATTTGTCGACGACGTGAGTAATCGTTTGCGGATCCAGCGAGCCGAACTGAATAACCGCATCCAGCCGGTTGCGGAATTCGGGACTGAACATTTTCTTTATCTCTTCGATGGCATCAGCCGTATGGTCCTGCATCGCGAAGCCAATGGACGCGCGGCTCATTCGCTCTGCACCGGCGTTAGTGGTCATGACGATAATCACGTTACGAAAATCACACTTGCGGCCATTTGCATCGGTGAGCGTGCCGTGGTCCATGACCTGCAACATGATGTTGAAGACGTCCGGGTGGGCTTTTTCCATTTCATCGAGCAACAGCACAGCATGCGGTTGCTTGGTAACGGCTTCGGTCAACAGGCCGCCAGTGTCGTAACCGACATAGCCTGGTGGGGCGCCTATGAGGCGCGAAACGGTGTGCCGTTCCATATACTCAGACATGTCGAATCGAATCAGCTCGATCCCCATGATGCGAGCGAGCTGACGGGTGACTTCGGTTTTACCTACGCCAGTGGGGCCGGCAAACAGGAAAGAGCCGATGGGCTTCTCGACGTTGCCCAGACCAGAGCGCGACATCTTGATCGCGGTCGCGAGACTATCGATTGCATCATTTTGGCCGAACACAACCATTTTCAGATCGCGTTCGATATTCTTCAGGACATCGCGGTCGGAACTTGATACCGATTTTGGCGGGATACGGGCAATCTTGGCCACAATCTCTTCAATGTCACCAACGCTAATGGTTTTCTTGCGTTTTGAGGCCGGCATCAGGCGCTGGCGTGCTCCGGCTTCGTCGATGATGTCGATGGCTTTGTCCGGCAGGTGCCGATCGTTGATATAGCGGCTGGTTAACTCAACCGCAGAGCGCAATGCCTGGTTGGTGTAGCGCACGTCGTGGTGCTCTTCGAACCGCGATTTCAATCCTTGCAGAATTTTTACTGCCTCATCTTCGCTGGGCTCTCCAACATCGATTTTTTGGAATCGACGAGCAAGCGCGCGGTCTTTTTCGAAGATGCCGCGATACTCCTGATAGGTCGTCGAGCCGATGCACTTCAGTTCGCCGGATGCGAGCATGGGTTTAATGAGATTTGAGGCGTCCATCACGCCACCGGAGGCTGCACCGGCGCCGATGATGGTATGGATTTCGTCGATAAACAGCACCGCGCCTTCTTCACCTTTGAGTTGCGCGAGCACGTTCTTCAGCCGTTTCTCGAAATCGCCGCGATACTTGGTGCCGGCTAATAGCGCACCAAGATCGAGCGAATAAATGGTGGCGTCTTCGAGGACTTCTGGCACTTCGCCGTCGACAATTTTTTTCGCGAGACCTTCCGCGATGGCCGTTTTCCCGACGCCGGCTTCGCCGACATAGAGCGGGTTGTTTTTGCGGCGCCGGCACAAAATCTGAATCGTGCGCTCAACTTCATCCTGGCGACCAATGAGCGGATCGATCTTGCCCGCGGCGGCTTGCTCGTTGAGATTCGCGGTAAAGGCAGTCAAGGCGTTGTTCGCACTTTCGCCCTGTTCGCCATCTTCTTCTGCTGATGCGTTGACGTCCTCTCCTGTGGCATCTTCCGAATCTTTCGAAATGCCGTGGGAGATGCAATTGACGACATCCAGTCGCGCAATGTGTTGCTGATTGAGCAAATAGACCGCATGCGATTCGCGCTCGCCAAAGATCGCGACCAGTACGTTTGCGCCGTTGACCTCTTTCTTGCCGGACGACTGGACATGAAATACTGCGCGTTGCAGTACGCGTTGAAATCCCAGCGTTGGCTGCGTGTCACGATCTTCGTCCTCGGGCAGCAGCGGCGAGCTTTCTTCGATGAATTCAGTAAGTTGGCGCCGCAGTGAATTCAGATCTGCGCCACACGCCCGCAATACTTTTGCGGCCGTCGGATTATCCAGCAGAGCCAGTAACAGATGCTCAACGGTCATGAATTCATGACGTTGCTCGCGCGCCTCTTTGAAAGCCATATTGAGTGTGACTTCGAGTTCTTTACTCAGCACTGCTGATTCCTCATGGTTTGTCTTTCACGATTCGAGCTCTAGCGTACACAGCAGAGGGTGCTCGTTGTCCCTCGCGTAGGCATTAACTTGCGAGACTTTTGTCTCGGCAATCTCGTGGGTAAATATTCCGCACACACCTTTTCCAAGCGTGTGTACCTCGAGCATCACTCGGGTCGCAGTAGGCCGATTCAAACTGAAGAATTTCTCCAGCACGTGCACTACAAATTCCATCGGCGTGTAGTCGTCATTGAGCATAATGACCTTGTACATGGGCGGTTCTTTGAGCTTCGGCTGCGCGTCCTGGACAGCAATGCCGGTCTCTTGATGATGGTCTGGCTCGTCGGACATGATGGCGAATTCGTTCGTTACCCGGGCTTAGTCTACGCCCCTGATGGCGGAATATTCAGGCTTGTTTGCATACTACCGTAAATGCTGGCCGGCGCGTGCCGGGCGCTGGCCGAGCACTCAATTCTGGGAGGTGATAGTGCCGGCAGAGCCCGCTGAACGCGGGAATTTCGGCACAGGTTAAGAATTATTAAATCACCGTAGTTCTGTTGACAATTGGTGCACTGCAACGTACTTTCCCCGCACCGTGAAGTTCGCGCAGGCGCGCGTGCGCTCCGGCGGGACGTTCAGCGTTCCCGCCAGGGTTATCGAGCGCCTGAAATCCTGACCGTGCCGGTGATACGCCGCTCCGTTTAGGGGGCAAGTGAGCTCCATCGGCAAGCACCTTTGCTTGTCGACGTGCGCATCCTGGCCGTCGTCTGGTCGGGTTTTAGTTGTCCGGTAACTCCGCCATACGCGCAGTTGGGCGAGAACGCGCTCACGGTAGTTTCGGGCGATGCTGGTGGGATCCACCTGATATGCGTGCCGAAAACGCCGCCAGAATGGGAAAGCACCGCGCGGCAAAGCAACTGGATTCGCCGCGCACTGGCATTAACTACAACCAATTTGAATCTGTCTGGAGGCAAAAAGCATGTCGTCAATCGAGGAGCAAGCAAAGCAATTAGAGGCTGATTGGGCTACCAATCCGCGCTGGAAAGGCGTGACCCGCCCGTATTCTGCTGCAGACGTCGTGCGTCTGCGCGGTAGCGTACAAATCGAACACACTCTTGCCCGAAGAGGTGCCGAAAAACTCTGGAAACTAGTCAACGAAGAACCGTTCGTGCCCTGTCTTGGCGCTTTGACTGGCGGCCAGGCCGTGCAACAGGTCAAAGCTGGCGTGAAGGCCATCTATCTTTCGGGTTGGCAAGTGGCTGCAGACGGCAACACGTCTGAGACGATGTATCCGGACCAGTCTTTATACGCAGTAGATTCTGTGCCCACGATGGTTCGTCGCATCAATAATGCCTTTAAGCGTGCAGACGAAATTCAGTGGCAGAAAGGTAACAACGACATCGATTACTTTGCGCCAATCGTGGCCGACGCCGAGGCCGGCTTTGGTGGCGTGCTGAACGCTCATGAATTAATGAAGGCCATGATCGAGGCCGGTGCCGCTGGGGTCCATTTCGAGGACCAACTGGCGTCAGTGAAAAAGTGCGGTCACATGGGCGGTAAAGTTCTCGTGCCGACCCAGGAAGCCGTGCAAAAGTTGGTCGCTGCCCGCCTGGCAGCGGATGTATGCGGAACGCCTACGGTCGTTCTGGCGCGCACCGACGCGAATGCCGCCTCGTTGCTAACCAGCGATATTGACGAGCGCGACCACAAATTTGTTACCGGAGAGCGCAGCAGCGAAGGTTTCTACGTGACCCGAAATGGTTTGGATCAGGCGATCGATCGCGGTCTTTCCTATGCCCCGTATGCGGACTTATTGTGGTGTGAAACCGCGGTTCCTGACCTTGATGAAGCGAAACGCTTTGCCGAGGCCATCAAGAAAGACTTCCCGGATCAGCTGTTGTCCTACAACTGCTCCCCGTCATTCAACTGGAAGAAAAATCTCGACGACGCCACGATTGCCAAGTTCCAGCGCGAGCTTGGAGCAATGGGCTACAAGTATCAGTTCATCACTTTAGCTGGCATTCATAACATGTGGTACAACATGTTCGACTTGGCCAATAAGTACGTCACCGACGGCATGACGGCCTACGTTGAAATGGTCCAGGAGAAAGAATTTGCTGCGACCAATCGCGGCTACACTTTCGCCAGCCACCAGCAGGAAGTGGGCGCCGGTTATTTCGACGATGTCACGACGGTCGCACAAGGTGGTGTGTCGTCAGTCACGGCGTTGACCGGATCTACCGAAGAAGAGCAATTCGATTCGGCTGCGAACCACTAAGCGTTCAGTGCGTCGCCTGGCTGCTGAACGGCCGGGCGACGCCTACCCCCTTTAAGCCTCAAGTAACCGTTCGATGATCGTCTGATAGACGTGACTCAGCTGTTCCAATTCGTCGATGCGCACGCATTCATCAACTTTATGAATCGTCGCGTTGTTCGGCCCTAGTTCGACGACTTCAATGCCTAGTGGTGCGATAAAGCGCCCATCGGAAGTCCCCCCGCCTGTCGAAAGTACCGGCTCTATCCCGCAAATACCCGTCACTGCCGCGGTTACGGCCTCGATTAGCCTGCCGCTTTCGGTCAAAAAGGGATTGCCCGACAAACGCCAATCGAGTTCGAAGTCGAGTGCATGGCTGCGTAGAACGCTTTCCACCTCTGCGCGCAGTCCGGCGGCGGTTTGTTCCGTACAAAAGCGAAAATTGAAGCGCGCCACAAGCGTGCCCGGAATGACATTCTCGGCACCGGTGCCAGCCTGGATGTTGGATATCTGGAACGAACTGGGGGGATAAAAAGCATTGCCCTCATCCCAAATTTTCGCAGCCAGCTCCGCAAGCGCGGGGATGGCTGTATGAATCGGGTTATCGGCCTGATCCGGATAGGCCACATGCCCCTGCACGCCGCGGACCGTCAAATGTCCGTTCAAGGAGCCCCGCCGGCCGACCCTTACTGTGTCACCAAGAATTTCGCTGCTGCTGGGCTCACCGACAACACACCAATCGACGGCAATCTTCTCGCGGGTCAGATACTCGGTGATTTTTATCGTGCCATCAGTCGCCGGACCTTCTTCATCGGAGGTCAGCATAAACGCCAGCCGACCGTTGTGGTTCGGCTTTGCAGCAATGAAATTCTCAACTGCGGTCACCATGGCGGCGAGGCTTCCCTTCATGTCGGCCGCTCCGCGTCCGTACAAATAGCCATCGACGACCGTCGGGCGGAACGGGTCGAAGCGCCAATCGCTGACGCTACCCGTAGGCACCACGTCTGTGTGTCCTGCGAATGCGAGGCACGGACCGCTGTCGCCGCGTACAGCCCATAAGTTATCGACGTCAGCGCTGGGCAGGCGGGTCAGGCGGAATCCACACGCCTCCAGGCGTTGCCCGATGAGGTCGAGACAGCCGCAGTCTTGCGGGGTCACGGAGGCTCGCTCTATCAACGCTGAAGTGAGTTCGGCGACGGGGCTGAGCGTCACTCTATGGTGTCTCCACACGTCGCAACATCGGCAGCATCAAGCCGTTGCGTGGCGAGTTTGACATACGCCGGATCGATTTCCGAACCCAGAAAATTTCGACCACACCGCAAGGCCGCTACGCCGGTTGAACCCGACCCGCAGAATGGATCAAGGACGGTGTCCCCAGGCAAGGTTGACGCCATCAAACTACGTTCAATCAGACCGAGCGGTTTTTGCGTTGGATGTTTGCCGTACTGTTTCTCGTCTTTGCCAGGGGCCGTAAAACGCCAGACATTCTTCATTTGGCGGTCGCCGTTAATTTTCTTCATGTCGGCGTAATTGAACGTATAGCTCGCGCGGTCGCCTTTCTGAGCTTTCGAAGCCCATAGAATCATTTCCGTCGAGTGCGTGAAGCAACGACAGCCAAGGTTGGGTGGCGGATTGGGCTTTTCCCAAACGATGTCATTGAGTAGCCGAAACCCGAGTTGCAGCATCGCCATGCCCACTGATAGATAGACGTGGTGGGTACCGCTGACCCAGATACAACCGGTCGGCTTCAGGACACGATGACATTCTGCCAGCCAGGCAAGGTTGAATTCGTGGTCGGCTTCGATACCGGCGCTTTGGTCCCAGCGCCCTTTATTGACGCTGACGCGGCGTCCGGCCTGGCAGGTCGAGCCACCGTTGGACAAGAAGTAAGGCGGATCAGTCCACACGCAATCGATACTGGCATCCGGCAGGGCTGCGAGCAGCGCGACGTGGGATCCGTGCACAAGGCGTGAGTCGCCGTCGACTGACTGCCATGCGGTTGGCAGCGCAGAACCTGACTTCTCCGCTTGTGCGGACGGACTACTCTTGGGGCGTGCGGGCATCGATACTCAGCGCGTGGATGTCAGTTTTCATTAGCGCGTCGAGCGCGCTATAAACCGTTCTATGGCGCTTCAGGGTTGGCATGTCCGCAAAACATTCGGCCACGACAACGACGCGGAAATGTCCACGGCCGTCGCGGGCACCGGCGTGGCCGGCGTGCAAGTGCGAATCATCGAAGATTTGCACCTGCTCGGGTTGCAGGGCCTGCAGGGCCATGCGGATCAGTTCGACACGAGTTTCAGACATGCGCTTAATTTGGTCTACTCAGATTGGCTTTCGCGAGCTGCGTGGGTGAGTTTCCAGAACATCACCGGCGGCGGTTCATGCGGCGTGCTGGTTTGCGCTCTTGCCTCGCCGCGCGGCGCTGTTAAACTCGCCTGCCGCGCGTCCGGCAATATTGCCTGAAGCACACCCCAATGGCCAGATGTCAGAGTGAATCTTGACGTTGCAGGGCCCGAGTATTGTTATCGCCGCCATGAAGTCCGTGTTAATCCGGGTCCATCCTTCCCACCCGCAAAAGCGCCTGGTTGATCAGACGGCCGAGATTATTTCCCGTGGTGGCATCGTGGTGTGCCCAACAGATGCGTGCTACTCGTTGGTTTGTCAGGTCGGCAACAAAGCAGCCGAGGATAGGATTCGTGCGATACGTGACCTCGAACGCGGTCACTATTTCACATTAATGTGTGCCGATGTGTCTGCCCTTGCGCTGTACGGCAAAGTCTCGAACGCCGCCTTTCGCCTGGTGCGTATGCTGACGCCCGGACCCTATACGTTCATTCTCCAGGCAACCAAGGAAACACCGCGGCGTTTGCAGGATCCGAAAAGAAAAATGGTCGGCCTGCGGGTTCCGGAACACCCGTTCGTGCATGCCTTATTAGCAACATTGGATGAGCCGCTACTCAGTTCAACGCTGATGAACGACGATGCGCAATTGCCTTATGCGGAACCGGACGAAATCGTGGCGCAGTTCGGCCATGCCGTTAACGCCATCGTTGACAGTGGTTCTATCGGAATCGAAATGACGACGGTGCTCGATTTGAGCGCTGAGCGAGCGGTGCTGGTCAGGAGTGGGAAAGGTCCGATAGACGACATCGCCGATCTCGAGTGAAGGACGCATGAATGCCGAAACCTTGCTGCCGGTCCTGCTCTTGCTGGTCCCTGCAGTCCTGGCAGTTACCGTTCACGAGATCGCGCACGGTTGGGTGGCACTAAAGCTTGGAGACAGGACCGCCTCTGATGCTGGCCGGCTGTCCCTCAATCCCCTGCGGCACGTCGATCTGGTTGGCACGGTCGCTGTGCCGTTGTCGCTTTATCTGGTTAGTGACTTCGTGTTCGGCAGCACGTTTTTCTTCGGTTGGGCGAAACCGGTCCCGGTGCGCTGGAGCCACTTGTCACCGCGCCGTCCCGGCATCGCTGCCGTCGCCGCCGCAGGGCCGTTCTCGAATCTGTTGATGTTGGCGGTTTGGGCCGCACTGCTGGGGGTGCTCGTGAAGCTGAATCCGGCCGGGCCAGATGCTTTGATCTACATGTGCAAGGTAGGAATAATGTTTAACGCAGCCATTATGATCATTAATCTGGTGCCCATTCCTCCGCTTGATGGCAGTCGTATTGTCACCGCCGTGCTACCGCCACGCTGGGCTGACCGCTACAATCGACTTGAGGCCTATGGCCTGTTGATCATCGTGGCATTACTCGTCACCGGCATATTGCAGCAAATCGTCGGCCCACTGCTTGTTGCGTTGGTGAGTCTGGTCGGCACTCTAATCCTTTGAACGGCCGAATTCGCAGCGCTCTGGCAGCTGTCACACTGGGCTCGGAAGCTTCTCACTAACTATGAATATCGCAGCTAATCGTCGTGTCCTGTCTGGCATGCGTCCAACCGGGCAATTGCATCTGGGGCATTACCACGGCGTACTTAAGAACTGGGTCCGCCTGCAACACGAATACGAGTGTTTTTTCTTCATCGCGGACTGGCATGCATTAACGACAAGCTATGAAGACACCTCAATTATCGGGCAAAGTATTTTCGACATTGTGGTGGATTGGCTCTCGGTCGGAATTAATCCCGGCGAGGCGACACTGTTTATCCAGTCTCGCGTGCCGGAACACGCGGAACTCCATTTGCTATTGTCGATGATGACGCCGATTAGTTGGTTGGAACGGGTACCGAGCTATAAGGATCAGCAGGAAAAATTAAAGGAACGCGACTTGTCCACGTACGGCTTCCTGGGCTATCCGCTGTTACAAGCTGCCGACATCCTCATTTACAAGGCTGGCAACGTCCCCGTAGGGGAAGATCAGGTCGCTCATATAGAAATGTCGCGCGAAGTCGCTCGCCGCTTCAACTTTCTCTATGGTCGCGAGCCAGGTTTCGAAGAAAAGGCCGAAAGCGCGGCGCGCAAAATGGGGAAAAAGAACGCGCGCCTGTATTTCGAAATCCGCCGTACTTACACCGAAGGTGGGGATCTTGAGGCGCTTGACAAGGGGCGCGCCCTGTTGGAGGCCCAGCAGAACATCAGTTTGGGCGATCGGGAACGCTTGCTGGGTTATCTTGAGGGTGGCGGCAAAGTCATCCTCCCGGAACCACATGCATTACTCACCGAGGAATCCAAAATGCCGGGTCTCGACGGTGAGAAAATGTCGAAGTCCTACAACAACACGATTTCCCTGCGCGAAGCGCCAGAATCAGTGACCCAGAAATTGCGCACCATGCCGACCGATCCGGCACGTGTCCGGCGCACCGACCCGGGCGAGCCAAGCAAATGTCCAGTCTGGAAATTTCATGAAGTCTATTCGACGAACGAGGTTCGCGAATGGGCTCGTGCCGGATGTACCAGCGCCTCGATTGGTTGTCTTGACTGCAAACAGCCTGTGATCGACGCCGTGCTAAAAGAGCAACAACCGATTCGAGAGCGCAGCGAAGAATTTCTTGCCGACCCGGATACCGTCTACGGCATTATCGACGAGGGTTGCGAGGCTGCGCGGGATGTCGCTCGCGATACGCTCGACGACGTGCGCGAAGCCATGCGGCTCGTATACCGCTGATGGCTGGCGACGATACCCTTGAGACAGTGGTTGAGCCACTGCCGATGCACCCGAGCCAGGCAGAGATGCCTTTTGCCGTGGTGCAGGGCACGCCGCTCACCGAACCGCCGCGAGATCTTTATATTCCGCCAGATGCGCTGGAAGTCATCCTTGAAGCTTTCGAAGGCCCTCTCGACCTGTTGCTCTACCTGATCAAACGCCAGAATCTCGACATTCTCGATATCCCGATTGCTCGTATCACCGAGCAATACATGACGTACATCGACTTGATGGAAGATCTCAAGCTGGAATTGGCCGCAGAATATCTGGTCATGGCCGCGATGCTGACGGAAATCAAATCGAGAATGCTGCTGCCCAGACCGCGTAACGAGGAAGAGGAAGAGGGCGATCCGCGCGCGGAACTGGTACGCAGACTGCAAGAATATGAACGCTTTAAAAAGGCTGCCATTGATATCGAAGAACTGCCGCGCATGGAAAGGGATTGGTACGACGTCGCAATCGATTTTGAGCGGCCGCCGTCGGCGCAGCCGCTCCCCGATGTGACACTCGAAGCAGTTTTGGATGCGTTTCGCGATGTATTGCGCCGGGCCGATATGTATGCCGACCATCGCATTCAACGTGAAGCACTATCCGTTCGCGAGCGGATGACAATGGTGCTTGGGCGCGCTAACGCGGAATCGTTCACGCCCTTTCACGAGTTTTTCTCTCCCGGTGAAGGACGCAGCGGCGTCGTCGTTACCTTGATAGCGATCCTTGAACTGCTCAAAGAAACCCTGATCGAAATCGTCCAGAACGGCGAACATGATCCGGTTTATATCAAACTGGTCGCCTAGCGTGGCGGAGCTGCAACAATGAACACAGCAGAACTAAAACCGGTCGTCGAAGCAATCTTAATGGTGGCTGAGCAGCCACTAAGCATTGACCGCCTTGGTAAACTACTCGACAGCGACAGTGACCAAGCGCCTACGCGTGATGAATTGAAAGAAACCTTAGACGCCTTGCAAGCCGATTACAGCGAGCGAGGTGTGGAGCTTACTGAGGTCGCCAGCGGTTTTCGCTTCCGTGCACGCCAGGAGTACGCCACCCAAATCGGACGCCTGTGGGAGGAACGCAAATTGCGTTATTCGCGAGCGTTTATGGAAACGCTTGCCATCATCGCCTACCGACAACCGATTACGCGTGGCGAAATCGAACACATTCGTGGTGTTGCGGTGAGCACGAACATTATGCGTCAGTTGCTCGAGCGCGAATGGGTACGAGTTGTTGGACACAGGGACGTGCCGGGTCGCCCGGCGGTTTACTCGACCACACGAGATCTGCTGGATTACTTCGGCATGAAATCCCTCAGCGAATTGCCCACCCTGGCCGAGCTACAGGATATCGACAGTATTAACGCGGATATGTTCGCCGAGCCGCTGCCCATCACAGCGCTGGGTGATGGCGCCAACGACGAAACGGCCGATCTTACGTCGCTCGACAATGGTGACGAGACCGACGGCGCCAGCGGACAGGAAGCGGAATCAGACGAACCGTCCGCGGATGACGAGGCCGGCAGCGCGGCACGGTCCGAAGTCGAATCCGAAGTTGAGCCCGAAGTTGAGCCCGAAGTTGAGCCCGAAGTCGGCGGCGATGACAATGTGACGGCAAGCGATTCGCCGCCGGAGCCCCGCTCTGCCACAGAGCCGCCACAGGCTTAAAGCGACATTTCGACATGTCCACTTCGCCCCAAGCAGCGCCCGATGGCGAACGTATTCAGAAGGCGCTGGCGCGCGCCGGCTGGGGTTCGCGTCGAGAAATTGAACGCCTGATTGCCTCGGGGCGCATTCAAGTGAATGGCGAGCTCGCGATCGCGGGCTGCAAAGTTAAGCCCGGCGATCGTGTCCAAATCGATGGTGGCCGCACAGTTCGCATCGAAGGGACAAAAGAGCCGTTGCGCGTCCTGTTGTACAACAAGCCGGCCGGGGTGGTGTGCACGCGGTCGGACGAGCAGCGTCGGCCAACCATCTTCGACAAACTTCCTCGTGTACACGCAGGCCGCTGGATCAATATCGGCCGGCTGGATATCAACACCAGTGGCTTGCTGCTTTTCACTAACCATGGCGAACTCGCGCATCGTCTCATGCATCCGCGTTACCGCATCGACCGCGAATACGCGGCGCGCATCTACGGTGAGGTCGACGCGGCTGTGCTCGCGCGATTACGCGGTGGAGTGGACATCGACGGAGAGATTTTCCAGTTCGATGACATCGTGATCGGAGAAGGTGAGGGCTCGAATCAGTGGTACTACTGCGTGGTTCAGAGCGGGCGCAACCGTGAAGTGCGTCGTCTGTGGGAATCGCAAGACGTGCAGGTCAGCCGTCTGATGCGCGTGCGGTTTGGCAACATTATGTTGCCGACCGATCTGCGAGGCGGACGGCAGGTGGAGCTGGGCGGCGATTTACTGAAGGAATTGTGCAACCTGGTCGGGCTCGCTGCCGAGGCACCCACCGCACCCGTCCGCTCGCGGCGAGATTGACGGGGTTCAATGCCCGCCGTGGTACGTCGTTGCTGGCACTGACATCGTCCAGCTGGGGCTGCAGCATGCACACCGGGACGAGTCGACATTTACGCCGACTTGGGCGATAGCTCAGCGCCGCTGAAGAACAGTGCCCGTTTTTATTCGCTAAACCGGCTTGCACGAGGCGAGCAGATTGGCGTTCGCATGTGCGTTGAGGACGCCCACTAGCGCCGCTAGCTCTGTATGTACGACGTCGGCCCGCTCCAGATTGATTTAAATTCCCGGCGCCGCTAAGCTTGGCCGCCTTTTTTGCACCGCTCACAACAGGCTGGAATCCGATGCGTCGTCCCCTGGTTGCCGGCAACTGGAAAATGAACGGTTCGCGCGTCGTTGCCGAGCAGCTTACCGATGAGATCAGTGCCGCCGTGCTGCCGGGTTGCGACGTCGTGCTTTGTCCTCCAGTGCCTTACCTCTCAATCGTTTCGTCACGTATCGGTGCGGCCGCGGTCTCACTTGGTGGTCAGGACTGCTCCGAGCACGAGAATGGGGCCTACACTGGTGAAACCGCCGTATCGATGCTGGCCGATATCGGTTGCCGCTATGTCATCGTAGGGCATTCAGAGCGCCGGCAGAACTTCGGTGAAACCGATACACGGGTTGCCGCGAAAGTCGCTGCAGCGCATTCAGGCGGGCTCGTCCCGATACTTTGTCTCGGTGAATCGCTGGCTGAACGTCAGGCTCAGGAAACGGAAATGGTAGTTGGGCGGCAACTAGATGCAATCCTCGGCTTGCCAGAGATAGCGTCAATATTGCCTGACCTTGTGATCGCATATGAGCCTGTTTGGGCAATCGGAACGGGCGAATCCGCTACGCCGGAGCAGGCTGAGCAGGTTCACGCATGGATTCGCGAACGCATTGCCTCACACGATTCCGGGGCCGCTGAGCGGATACGTTTGCTCTATGGAGGCAGTGTGAAACCCGACAACGCCGCTGCTTTGTTTGCCATGCCTGACATCGATGGCGGTCTCATCGGGGGTGCGTCGTTGGCGGCAGACTCATTTATTGCCATTTGTCGTGTGGCCGGCTGAGCCGCCACCGACATTCACAGAGAGATATCTTAATGTCATTGTCGTTTTCCGTTTTGCTGGCCATCCATATCGTTCTCGCGATACTGCTCGTTGCCATTATTCTCATTCAACAGGGGTCGGGTGCGACGGCCGGAGCCAATTTTGGCGGCGGCGCTTCCTCGACGGTCTTTGGTTCACGTGGATCGGGTTCTTTTCTCACCCGCACGACTGCAATCCTTGCGACCTTCTTCCTAACTAACAGTTTGTTGCTCGGTTACCTGTACGGCCAGGCATTGGAACCGACCAGCTTGCTTGACCAGATTTCAGCACCAACACAGCAAGTCAGCGCACCGTTAGTTCCCACTGACGTCCCGGATGCCGCGGGTGCAGTCGACGATGTTCCGACTCTGCCTGCTCAATAAGCAGTGAATTCTATTTTCAGCCAGTAATTTCTGGCGAGTTTGTATAGATTGAAGGCGGCGCATCTCGTATCATTGCGCGCCACGATATCCGGGTGCCCGCTTGCATGAATGGCGGACCCGGAACCTCGAAGCCGATGTGGTGGAATTGGTAGACACGCTGTCTTGAGGGGGCAGTGCCGAGAGGCGTGCCGGTTCGACTCCGGCCATCGGCACCACTAACGGGCCGCAAGCGCGGTGACCGTGTTGGGCACTGCAGGTTAATACCTGCTCGGTGGGGGCTTATTTGCGCGCGTATTCGCTCAGAGTGCGTGCGCGATCGGGTACAATTTGAGGCGCCGTTGGGCGTCATGGGAAGCGGATACAGGGAAACTTGCCGGGTGCTTGAACTTTACCTGCCGATTTTAATTTTTGTCGCGATTAGCGCGTCGATAGGTGTGGTTTCGCTTGCTGCGAGCTACGGCATCGGCGGTGTGTTGGGCGTGCACCGTCCCGACAGCGAAAAATCTTCCCCTTACGAATGCGGATTCGAGGCCTTCGAAGACGCTCGTATGAAGTTCGACGTGCGTTATTACCTTGTCGCCATTCTGTTCATTATCTTTGATCTCGAGATCGCATTCTTTTTCCCGTGGGCAGTAGTTCTCGAGGAAATCGGCGTGTACGGCTTTTGGGCCATGATGATTTTCCTCGGCATTCTTGTCGTGGGATTCGTCTACGAATGGCGCAAAGGGGCCCTTGAATGGGAATGAGCGAAATCCAGGACCGCGGATTTGTAACCACTTCTGTGGATACGGTCGTGAATTGGGCTCGTACCGGGTCGATGTGGCCGATGTCCTTTGGCCTCGCATGTTGCGCCGTGGAGATGATGCATGCCGGTGCCTCGCGCTACGACCTGGACCGTTTCGGGGTCATTTTTCGACCGAGTCCGCGGCAGTCTGATGTGATGATCGTGGCCGGGACACTGGTCAATAAAATGGCTCCAGCGCTGCGCAAAGTTTACGACCAGATGACTGAACCTAAATGGGTTATTTCGATGGGGTCGTGCGCCAATGGGGGTGGTTACTACCACTACTCATATGCTGTGACACGCGGCTGCGACCGGATCGTGCCAGTCGATGTTTACGTGCCCGGCTGTCCGCCGACGGCCGAAGCTTTGTTGTTCGGTATTATCCAGCTGCAAAACAAGATCAAACGAACCAATACAATCGCTCGCCCATAGAGCACCTGAAGCGATGTCGAAACTCGAAGTCCTTAACGCAGCACTGCAAGAACTCATCGGCACCCATATCGTGCGGTGCGATGTCGCGTTCGATGAAATCACCATTGAGATAGCTCCTGGCGACCTCGTTAGCGTAATGACGCAGCTAAAGGAACATCCGCAGCTGGCTTTTACGCAGTTGTCCGATCTCAGCGGGGTCGACTATCTGACTTACGGGCAGGCCGACTGGCAAACTCAGAGCGCGTCGACTTCAGGTTTTAGCCGTGGCGTCAGTCTGGGTTCAGTGACCGCAGAGCCAGCACCCGGACGTCGTTTTGCAATCAGTTACCAACTGCTATCGATAACGCACAATTTCCGCTTACGCGTGAAGGTCTACCCTGAGAACGAGCCGCCGCGCCTCGACTCCGTAGTCGACGTCTGGGTTGGCGCGAATTGGTTCGAGCGCGAAGCTTTCGACCTGTTTGGCATTCTTTTTGATGGACATCCCGACCTGCGCCGAATACTCACCGATTACGGTTTTATCGGACATCCATTTCGGAAGGATTTTCCGCTCGAAGGTTACGTTGAAGTGCGATACGACCCAAGCAAGGGACGAGTCATTAATCAGCCCGTTACGATTGAGCCGCGCACCCTCGTGCCACGCGTCATACGCGAAGAGGACTGGTTGCATTCGTCCAAGCCCGTGAGCGATAGCAACGATGCCTGAAATTCGCAATCTCACGCTTAATTTCGGCCCACAGCATCCCGCCGCCCACGGCGTGTTGCGACTGGTGCTGGAAATGGACGGAGAGGTCATCGAGCGTGCTGATCCACATATCGGATTACTGCATCGAGGCACTGAGAAGCTGGCCGAAAGCAAGCCGTTCAATCAAAGCATCGGCTATATGGATCGGCTCGACTACGTATCGATGATGTGTAATGAGCACGCCTACGTTCTCGCCATTGAAAAGCTGCTCGGCGTTAAGGCACCGGTGCGCGCGCAATACATTCGCGTGATGTTCGATGAAATAACCCGGATTCTTAATCATCTGATGTGGTTGGGCGCGCACGGGTTGGACATCGGCGCGATGACGATGTTTTTGTACTGTTTCCGCGAGCGCGAAGATCTAATGGACTGCTATGAAGCAGTTTCTGGCACGCGCATGCATGCGACCTATTACCGTCCTGGCGGCGTGTACCGGGATTTGCCTAAGCACATGCCGCAATATCAGGCGTCCAAATGGCGCAATGAAAAAGAAGCCGGCGCCCTCAACGAGAGTCGTTCAGGATCGCTGCTGGATTTCATCGCAGACTTCGTCAGCCGCTTCCCGGCGTGTGTGGATGAATACGAAACGCTGCTCACCGACAACCGTATCTGGAAGCAGCGTACCGTCGATATCGGAATCGTGACGCCAGAGCGCGCCCTGGAACTTGGCTTTACTGGCCCGATGTTACGCGGTTCCGGAGTGGCTTGGGATCTGCGCAAGAAACAGCCCTATGAAGTCTATCCAGAACTTGATTTCGATATTCCTGTGGGTGTAACCGGCGATTGCTACGACCGTTATCTGGTGCGCGTCGAAGAGTTACGTCAGTCGGCACGCATCATCTCGCAGTGCGTGGACTGGTTACGCGCCAACCCTGGCCCCGTGATGCTTGACGACCGCAAGCTCACTCCGCCCAACCGCGCTGACATGAAAGGTGACATGGAGTCGCTGATTCACCACTTCAAACTGTTTACCGAGGGCTATTGTGTGCCGCCCGGCGAAGTGTACGCAGCGGTTGAACACCCTAAAGGCGAGTTTGGCATCTATCTCGTATCCGACGGGGCCAATAAACCCTATCGCTTGAAAGCACGGGCCTCGGGCTTCGCACATTTGTCTGCGATGAACGAAATGGTTGAAGGTCACATGTTGTCGGATGTCGTCGCCATGATCGGCACCATGGATGTTGTGTTCGGAGAAATCGACCGTTAGGTCGCGATGCAGCCATGAGCAATTTAACTGATAGCCCCTTGTCCGCCCACGCCTTGCAGGTGATCGATAGTTGGGTTGCCAAATACCCGCCGGAACGCAAGCAGTCAGCTGTGCTCGCGGCCCTGACCGAAGCTCAGCACGAGAACAACGGCTTTCTGACCACGGAGTTGATGGATGCGGTGGCCGATTATCTCGACATGCCGCGCATCGCGGTATACGAAGTCGCGAGTTTCTACTCGATGTACGAAACGGCACCGTGTGGTCGCAACAACGTCGCGATTTGCACGAACGTGTCGTGCATGCTGCGCGGAAGCGACGAAATTGTTTCTCATATCGAGAATAAATTGGGCATTAAAGTCGGCGAATCGACCGCAGACGGACGCATATTCCTGAAGCCTGAGGAGGAGTGTCTTGCAGCCTGCTGCGGCGCACCGATGATGCAGGTCAATCACGTCTACCACGAGAACCTCACGGTTGAACGTGTCGACGCGATACTGGACGAGCTCAAGTGAGCGGAACATGAGTGATATCAAACTTAATCTGACTTGCTACGCCACGCGCGAATATGACGAGCCGTGGACGCTGGATACTTATCGCAAGACTGGCGGCTATCAGGCATGGGAAAAAATTCTCGCCGAAAAGATTTCGCCCGAAGAGATTATTGAGCTGGTCAAGGCGTCCGGGTTACGCGGACGCGGAGGGGCTGGTTTCCCGGCGGGTGTGAAGTGGAGCTTCATGCCAAAGACCGACGCACAGAAATATATCGTGTGTAACTCTGACGAGAGTGAGCCAGGTACCTGTAAGGACCGCGATTTGCTGCGCTTTAATCCGCACGCGCTGGTCGAGGGCATGGCCATAGCGGGCTATTCCATTGGCGCGACGGTCGGATACAACTATATGCGCGGCGAATTTATGGATGAGCCGGCACAGCGCTTTCAGCAAGCGCTGAAAGAGGCCTACGAACTTGGATTGCTGGGCAAGGATATCAAGGGCACCGGCATCGATTTCGACCTCTATGACCATCTCGGCGCTGGTGCTTATATCTGTGGTGAAGAAACTGCTCTGCTCGAATCGCTTGAGGGGAAAAAGGGGCAGCCTCGCTTTAAGCCCCCATTCCCGGCCGGCTACGGACTTTATGGACGTCCTACGACAATAAATAACACTGAAACCCTCGCTTCCGTTCCGACTATCTTGCGCAATGGCCCTGAGTGGTTCGCAGAGCTCGGCAAGCCTAACAACGGCGGGACGAAAATTTTCTCCGTCAGCGGGCACGTCAACAAGCCAGGCAATTTTGAAGTCCCGATGGGGACGCCCTTCAAAGACTTGCTTGAACTCGCAGGTGGCATGCTTGATGGGCGAGCGTTGAAAGCGGTTATCCCGGGCGGTTCTTCGGTACCCGTGTTGCCGGGTGAGGTGATGATGGGCGTCGATATGGATTACGACTCCATTTCGGGTGCCGGTTCGATGCTCGGTTCCGGCGCCGTGATTGTGATCGATGACACGACCGATATGGTTAAGTTGCTCCGGCGCATTTCTCGATTTTATTACGCTGAGTCGTGCGGGCAATGTACGCCATGCCGGGAAGGTACAGGTTGGTTGTATCGCATGCTGAATCGCATCATCGACGGCCAGGGTCGTGAGGAAGATCTGGATCGCCTTGACCTTGTTGCGAGCAAGATCGAAGGCAACACGATTTGCGCGCTCGGCGACGCCGCTGCGATGCCGGTGCGAAGCTTCGTTAAACATTTCCGCGAAGAATTTGCCCACTACATTGAGCACGGCGTCAGTCTTGTCGACGCCGACGGCCGCTCGGCCGCTGCCTGAATAATCAATTCGAGCAACGCATAAAGATGAGTGACGACACTATCAAGATCGAAGTTGACGGTCAGGAGATCGAAGCGCGCAAAGGCTCGATGCTGATTGAGGCAACTGATGCTGCTGGCGTATACATTCCGCGTTTTTGTTATCACAAACATCTCAGCGTTGCGGCCAATTGCCGTATGTGTCTGGTTGAAGTAGAACGCGCGCCGAAACCGCTGCCGGCTTGTGCAACTCCGGTCATGGATGGCATGAAAGTTTTCACGCGCTCCGAGAAGGCAGTTGCCGCCCAGCACGCGACGATGGAATTTCTGCTGATAAACCACCCGCTTGATTGCCCGATATGCGATCAAGGTGGTGAATGTGAGCTTCAGGATTTGGCCATGGGATACGGCAGTGGCGTGTCTCAGTTCAGCGAGCGGAAAAGGGTTGTGCGGGACAAGGATATCGGACCGCTGGTGCAAACTGACATGACGCGCTGTATCCATTGCACACGATGTGTTCGCTTTGGAGAAGAAGTGGCCGGCTTGCGCGAGCTCGGTGCTACCGGGCGCGGTGAACACATGGAAATCGGCACCTACATTCAAAAGGCCATGAGTTCCGAGCTATCCGGCAACGTGATTGATTTGTGTCCGGTGGGTGCGCTGACTAACAAACCCTACCGTTATTCGGCGCGGGCCTGGGAGTTGCAGCAATACGACGGCATCGCGCCGCACGACGGGCTCGGGTCGGCTTTGCATTTTCACGCTCGCGGCAAAACCATAAAGCGGGTTATCCCTGCTGAGAACGCCGCGATTAACGAAGTTTGGTTGTCTGATCGCGATCGCTATAGCTACGAAGGCTTGAACCACGCGGCTCGTTTGCAGCAACCACGGGTGAAACGCGACGGTCGCTGGGCGGACTGTGACTGGGATACCGCGCTCGGGCTTGTGAGCGATAATCTGCGCAAGGCCGCAGCTGGCGCGCCAGAGCAAATTGCGGCGCTGGCGTCGCCATCCTCAACAACGGAGGAGTTTTATTTGCTCCAACGTTTACTCCGCGAACTGGGGTCGCATAACGTCGATCATCGCCTGCGGCAGCGAGATTTCTGCGATCAGCAGTCTGATCCTCTCTATCCATCCGCACCAGCACTGGCGGATCTTGAAAACGCCGACGCCATATTGTTGGTGGGTGCCTATCCCCGTCACGAACAACCACTGTTGAACTTGCGTTTGCGCAAAGCCGCATTGAGGGGGGCGTCAGTGATGACCCTCGACACCCACCAGCGCCCATTCAATTATGCGACTGGCACGCGCAAACTCATCAAACCGTCTGAGTTCGTCGCGGCAATGGCGACTCTTTTGCGCAACCTTGCCCAAGCCAAGAATGTCGACGTGGCGGCTCCGCTCGACAAGATTGTCGCGTCCAATGCGGTCGACGACGCTGACATAACAACTATCGCCGAACGGTTGCAAAGCGCCGAATCGTCGGTGGTCCTATTCGGTGCTGCTGTGGAACAGCACCCGATGCGCAGCGTACTGGTGCAACTTGGTGACATGGCCGCTCAATTGGGCGGTGCAGCTTGCGGGTTTCTCGCTTCCGGCGCGAATTCTGCAGGTGCGTGCCTTGCCGGCGCAGTTCCTCATCGTGGTCCGGTCGGTCGGGTACTGGAAAATCCCGGCTTGTCGGTCGTACAGATTGCTTCGCAGCCGCGCGATGTCGTGTTGTTGCTGGGCGTCGACCCGGCGTTGGATTGTGCTGCGGGTGCAGAAATGAAACGCGCACTGGCCGTGTCTAAGTGCGTTGTTGCCATCAACGGTTATCACAACCCGACTCTGGAAGAGGTGGCAGACGTGATGCTACCAATGGCGCTATTCGCCGAAAATGAAGGTTCCTACGTTAACTTGAATGGTATCTGGCAGGCGTTTTCCGCCGCTGTGAAACCACAGGGCGAGGCACGCCCAGCGTGGAAAATTCTGCGTGTCATCGGACACCAACTGGAGCTTCCGGGCTTCGACGCAGTCGAATGCGGTGATGTCACGGCTGAAATCAAAGCGCTAACCGGGGTGGTTAAGCCAGCAGTGCGCGGAACGCCAACGCTCGAGTCCAACGCGCTCACTATTGATGCGAGTCAGTTTGAGTTGATTGTCGACATCCCTATGTATGCCGGCGACGAACTGGTCCGACACGCCGAGGCTCTACAACAAATGCCGCAAAGCGGAGACGATCGGCTGCGACTGAACAGCGCATCGCTGGACCGGCTTGGCCTGCAGGCGGGCAGCGTGGTGGAAGTCAAAGTCGGTGACGCTACAGCCCTGATGGAATTGGCTTTGGACGATGGCATCGCTACCGGTGCCTGCGTCGTAGCTGGCGCTCGTAAGACGACCGCGGACATTGCGGTCGATGGCGCTAGCGTCAACATCACGCTGGCACGAGGTACGGCTGCGGCATGAATATCGTCGCTCTCATCGAAGCGCAACTCACCTGGCTACCGGCTCCGGCGGTGGTGACGTTAATCATTGTGCTTAAAATTCTTTGCATCGTTGTCCCCGTCATGGGGTCAGTGGCTTACCTCACTTTGGCTGAGAGAAAGGTCATCGGATTTATCCAGGTTCGCATTGGGCCTAACCGAGTCGGGCCTTTGGGGTTGTTGCAGCCAATCGCCGATGCGCTGAAATTGCTGTGCAAGGAAGTCATCGTTCCGAGTGGCTCAAACCGGTTTTTGTTTCTCGTTGCGCCTGTACTCGCCCTGGGTCCCGCGCTCGCGGCCTGGGCCGTCATTCCGTTCGACGCAGAACTCATTCTGGCGGACATCAGCGCCGGCCTTCTGTACATACTCGCGCTAACCTCGCTCGGGGTATACGGCATCATCGTGGCAGGCTGGGCTTCGAATTCGAAATACGCGTTTCTTGGCGCAATGCGCTCGGCAGCGCAGATTGTGTCGTATGAGATTCCAATGGGATTCGCCCTGGTCGGCGTGCTGGTCGCGGCCGGTAGCCTGAATCTCGGACAAATTGTCGAGGCTCAGCGCGGCGGCTTGGGTTTATTCAGCTGGTTCTGGTTGCCTTTATTTCCTCTGTTCGTGATCTACTTCATATCCGGCGTCGCCGAGACGAACCGCGCGCCGTTCGACGTCAGCGAGGGTGAATCGGAAATTGTTGCGGGATTTCACGTTGAATACGCCGGCATGGCATTCGCGCTGTTCTTTTTGGCCGAATACGCCAACATGATATTGATCTCGGGACTGACGGCTGTACTTTTTCTGGGCGGGTGGTTGTCTCCAATCCCTGGTATTCCGGATGGCATTCACTGGTTCATAGCAAAAACTGCTTTCTTCCTGTTCCTGTTTCTCTGGTTCAGAGCCACCTTCCCGCGCTATCGCTACGACCAGATAATGCGTTTGGGCTGGAAAATATTTCTGCCGATTACGATCGTGTGGATTATCGTCGTTTCGGCCATGGTCGTTTGGAACGTGCCGCCCTGGTTTGCGGCGTAGTTAGGGACCGACTCATGAACACCGTCATCAGCTATTTCAAAAGTCTGACCCTATGGGAGCTCGTCAAAGGCCTCCATCTCACGGGTGGCTATTTGATCAAGCGCAAGATAACCATCCAATATCCAGAAGAAAAAACACCCCAGTCGCCGCGCTTTCGCGGTCTTCATGCACTGCGACGCTATCCGAATGGGGAAGAACGCTGCATCGCGTGCAAGCTATGCGAAGCAGTGTGTCCGGCTTTGGCTATTACGATCGAGTCCGAGCCACGCGAAGACGGCACTCGGCGCACAACCCGCTACGACATCGACCTGACCAAGTGCATCTTCTGCGGATTTTGCGAGGAGAGCTGCCCGGTCGATTCAATCGTGGAAACGCGCCACTTCGAGTACCACGGAGAGCAGCGCGGAGATCTGTTGATGACCAAGCAAAACCTGTTGGCGAACGGGGACCGCTTTGAGGCCCAAATCGCCGCCGATCGAGCCAGCGAATCTCGCTACCGATAAATGCCGCGAATAAACGTTATGGAGGGGGCAGCAAGACGCTAGTGCGTTTTAGGACAGCCGGTCGAACAAGGGCGCCAGCACATTGCATTGGTGTGATCGATTGCTGCCACTAGGTACCGGACCCAAACCAACACATGTTTGAACAAGCGATTTTTTATATTTTTGCCGCGATGCTGATTTTTTCAGCGGCGATGGTGATCACGGTGCGCAATCCGGTCCACGCCGCGTTGTTTCTCGTGCTGTCGTTCTTCACCAGCGCCGGATTATGGCTGCTGTTGGAAGCTGAGTTCCTCGCCATCGCGTTGGTACTGGTCTACGTCGGCGCCGTTATGGTTCTGTTTTTGTTCGTCGTGATGATGCTGGACATCAACATCGCCGAACTACGTGAGGGATTCGCGCGTTATTTCCCAATCGCCGCGTTGGTCGCCATCGTCATGATGTATTCGCTTGGCACGATTGTAGGACCAGAAAATTTCGGCCTTGACCAGGTCGCAGCAGCGCAGGGTCATGCCGCTGATTACAACAATACGCATGAGCTCGGCATGGCGTTATTTACCCGCTATATCTGGCCGTTTGAAATCGCAGCCGTGATCTTGCTAGTTGCGATCATTGCTGCGATCGCGCTCACCTTGCGGGCGACCCGGCAGACCAAAGCACCGAATGTCGACCACCAGATCGCGGTGCGCCGCGAAGATCGGGTACGACTGATTAAAGTCGATTCCGAACCGCTGGATTGACGGGAGGACTACCGCGCATGCTTGCTCTTTCGAATTTTCTGACGGTCGGTGCGATTCTGTTTTGCCTGAGCGTCGCTGGCATCATCATTAATCGTAAGAACGTCATCATTCTTTTGATGTGTATCGAGTTGATGCTACTCGCGGTCAACATGAACTTCGTCGCGTTCTCACACTTCAACGGCAGCGTTGATGGTCAGATATTCGTGTTTTTCATCCTGACCGTAGCAGCCGCAGAGGCCGCTATAGGCCTCGCGATCCTCGTCGTGTTGTTCAGGAATCGTAATTCGATCAATGTCGAAGATCTGGATTTGATGAAAGGATGATGAAGATACTCACTGCGCAAAAGCAACCAGGCCGGGGAACACGTTAGGTCCATGGGTACGCTATATCTTGTTATTATTCTGGCGCCACTAGTCGCGGCAATTGCCGCCGGGCTGTTTGGTAAGCTCATTGGGCGTTCAGGCGCCCATTGGATCACCAGCGGCGCAGTGGCGTTGTCATTTTTTCTCTCGCTTGTACCGTTCTGGAATATCGTCATTGGCACCGACGAACCGTATAACGAGAACCTCTATACGTGGTTGTCCAGCGGCGGCCTCAATTTTCACATCGGTTTTCTGGTCGACGAACTGAGTGCGACGATGATGGTTGTCGTCACGTTTGTGTCGTGGATGGTGCATATCTACACCGTCGGCTATATGCACGATGACCCTGGCTATCAACGTTTTTTCTCGTACATTTCATTGTTCACTTTCGCAATGCTGATGCTCGTGATGTCGAACAACTTCCTGCAGCTATTTTTCGGCTGGGAGGCGGTCGGCGTGGTTTCCTATCTGCTGATCGGATTTTGGTACACCCGCCCGACTGCGATATACGCCAATCTCAAAGCCTTCCTGGTCAATCGTGTCGGAGATTTTGGCTTTTTGCTCGGTATTGCTGCAGTTGTGATGTATTTCGACAGTCTGGATTACCTCGAAGTGTTTGCCGTTGCCGCCAACTTTGAACACACGATGGTTTCAGTCATTCCCGGTGCCGACTGGTCGTTGATGACGATGGTGTGTTTGCTGCTATTCGTCGGCGCGATGGGTAAATCGGCGCAAGTACCTTTACACGTCTGGTTACCTGATTCCATGGAAGGCCCCACGCCAATATCGGCACTGATTCATGCGGCTACCATGGTCACCGCCGGAATATTCATGGTTGCAAGAATGTCGCCGTTGTTCGAACTGTCCGAAACAGCGCTTTCGACGGTTCTTATCATTGGCTCAATCACCGCATTTTTTATGGGTCTCCTTGGCCTGGTTCAAAACGACATTAAGCGCGTGGTCGCTTATTCAACGCTGTCGCAGTTGGGCTACATGACGGTCGCCTTGGGGGCGTCCGCGTATGCCGCGGCAATATTCCATTTGTTCACGCATGCTTTTTTCAAGGCGCTGCTGTTTTTGGCAGCGGGCTCGGTCATCATTGCGCTTCACCACGAGCAAGACATGCGCAAAATGGGCGGCTTGAAGCGCTACATGCCTGTCACCTACTGGACCAGCCTGATCGGTTCGCTCGCTCTGATTGGATTCCCGGGCTTTGCCGGTTTTTTCTCTAAAGACGCGATTATCGAAGCTGTTCACTATTCGCAGATTCCCGGAGCCGGGATTGCTTATGCCGCAGTATTGAGTGGCGTATTTATCACAGCCCTGTATTCCTTCCGGCTTGTGTTCATGGTCTTTCACGGGCCGGAACGTTTCGACGACCACACGCGTGAGCACCTGCACGAATCGCCTAAGGTGGTGACTATTCCGCTCATCGCGCTGGCGGTGCCGTCGGTCATTGCCGGCGCCCTGTTTGTTGGCGATATGTTATTCGGCGAGTATTTCGGCAGCAGCATCGTGGTGCACGCTGAGCATGATGTGCTCGCGCAGCTTGGGCTTGAGTATCACGGCGTCATCGGCATGCTCACACACGGTCTTATGCAGACGCCTTTCTGGCTGGCTACCAGTGGGGTCGGCGTTGCCTGGTTCCTGTACATCAAGCGACCAGACATTCCCGCGACGATCGCTTCGTCACTGTCCGTGGTACACAAAGTGCTGCTCGATAAATACGGTTTCGACCGCTTTAACGACTGGTTTTTCGCGGGCGGCGCCCGTGGCACCGGCGGTTTACTTTGGCGTATTGGTGACGTGGCGTTGATCGACGGACTTCTCGTTAACGGCTCGGCACGCGCAGTCGGTTGGTGGGCTGGCGTGATACGCCACGTCCAGTCCGGCTACCTGTATCACTACGCGTTCGCAATGATTCTCGGTTTACTAGCTTTGCTCGGCCTGTTCGTTCACAAGGTCTTCGTTTAGGTTCATACGCGTCGCTATCAAGGACTCCACAGTAGATCGATCGCATGCCAGCTGATTTCTCCATTTTAAGCCTGACAATTTGGCTCCCCATCGTGGGTGGTCTGTGGGTCATATTCGCCGGCCGGCGTGTTCATGACAGCGCTGTTCGCAAAGACGCACTGTTGTTCTCCGTTTTGACGCTGCTGCTCTCGGCCTTGTTGTGGCATCGCTTCGACAATAGCGCGGTCGAACTGCAGTTCGTTGAGCGACTGCCATGGATTGAAGCGTTCGGTATTGAATACTTCATCGGAATTGACGGCATTGCATTGCCATTGATTTTGCTCACTACCTTTACCACGGTTCTGGTGGTGCTCGCAGGGTGGGTGGTGATCAAAGATCGCCTCAGCCTGTACATGGGCTCGTTTTTGATTTTGGAAGGTTTGATGATCGGCGTTTTCTCCGCGCTCGATGCCATTCTGTTCTATATTTTTTGGGAAGCGATGTTGATACCGATGTTTCTGATCATCGGTATCTGGGGCGGACCGCGACGCGTTTACGCTACCATCAAGTTTTTCCTTTATACCCTGATGGGTTCGTTGTTCATGCTTGTTGCGCTGCTCTACATCCATAACAAGGGTGGCAGTTTTGCTATTTTCGCGATGCACGAAACTGCATTGACCTTAATCGAGCAGCAATGGATCTTCGTCGCGTTTCTGCTGGCCTTCGCGGTCAAGATCCCGATGTGGCCGGTTCATACTTGGCTACCCGACGCGCATGTTGAGGCGCCTACCGGGGGATCAGTGGTTTTGGCGGCCATCATGCTGAAGATGGGTGGTTATGGTTTCGTACGGTTCAGCCTGCCGATTGCACCAGACGCTTCCGCGTCGTTTGATGGACTGATGATCGCGCTATCCCTCATCGCTATCGTTTACATTGGATTTGTCGCGCTGGCACAGAGCGACATGAAAAAACTCATCGCTTATTCCTCTATTTCCCACATGGGCTTCGTGACTCTTGGTTTGTTCGTTGTATTTCAGGTCGCGTCCGCGACCGGAGAGTGGCAGCAAGCGGCCATGGGTATCGAAGGCGGCATGGTGCAGATGATCTCGCACGGTTTCATTTCTGCTGCCATGTTCCTTTGCGTCGGCGTGATGTACGACCGTGTCCATAGCCGTGAAATCGGTGACTACGGTGGTGTGGCAAATACAATGCCGGTTTTCGCTGGATTCATGATGTTGTTCGCGATGGCTAACGCCGGGCTCCCGGGTACGTCCGGATTTGTTGGCGAGTTTCTGGTCATCCTGACCGCTTTTAAAGCCAATGTCTGGTACGCATTTTTGGCCGCTCTCACGCTCATTCTCGGCGCGGCTTATACGCTGTGGATGTACAAGCGAGTTATTTTCGGTGCGGTCTCTAACCCGGCAGTTGCACAATTGACGGACATCAACGGTCGTGAAAAATTGATGCTGTCCGCCTTGGCAGTGATGGTAATGCTGTTCGGAATTTGGCCAGCGCCCCTGTTCGACATGATGCACGTCAGCGTTGAGCAGCTCGTCAATCACATATCGCAATCGAAGTTGCGCTGAAGGCTGCATTGATGACCGAACTTCAAGCCGTATTGCCAGAAGCGATCCTGACAGGACTGGCGTGTCTGACCCTGATGGTGGATGTGTTTCGCCGTCCAGGCGCGGTTGCCCTGACTTTCTGGAGCGCAGTGCTATCCGTACTGGTGGTCCTCATCGCTGTCGCGACGCTTTTCCCCCCCGGGATGACCACGTATTTTCACGGTACTTTCGTCCTCGACCCGATGGCTGCGGTGCTAAAAACATTTCTCTTGGTGGTCGTGCTGTTTTCGTTTTTCTACGCGCGCGACTACCTCCAGCGTCACGGCGAAGATCAGAGTGTGTTTTTTATTCTGGCGCTGTTTGCGACCCTCGGCATGATGGTGCTGATATCCGCGCACAGTTTGTTGACGATTTATCTGGGGCTTGAGCTATTGTCTCTGTCCCTCTATGCCATGGTGGCGATGGACCGGGATTCCAAAGCCGCCTCAGAAGCCGCCATGAAGTACTTTGTACTCGGCGCGCTAGCTTCCGGCATGCTGCTTTATGGCATGTCTATGTTGTACGGCGTATCCGGGACGCTCGATCTAAGCGAACTCGCGCAGCGTACCAGCGGCGCTGAGGCTAATCTCCTGTTCACTTTCGGTCTGGTTTTTGTCCTGATTGGAATCGCGTTTAAGCTCGGTGTCGCACCGTTTCACATGTGGGTCCCCGACGTGTACGAAGGAGCGCCAACGCCCGTCACATTGTTTCTCGGTTCTGCGCCTAAGCTGGCCGCATTCGCGATGGCGATTCGCGTACTCGCTGACGGTCTCGGCGGGCTCCACGAAAGCTGGCAGGATATGCTGATTTTACTGGCCGTATTGTCGATGGCCATTGGCAATATCGTTGCTATTGCGCAGACCAACATTAAGCGCATGCTCGCTTATTCAACAATTTCGCATATGGGCTTTTTACTGCTCGGTATCATCGCTGCGAACGCGATCGGTTATGCCGCTTCGATGTTTTATGTCATCGTCTACGCGATTACGAGTATGGGTGCGTTTGCGGCCATCATCCTGTTATCCAGTGCGGGACATGAGTCTGACCAACTGAGCGACTTCACCGGATTGGCGAAACGCAGTCCATGGATGGCTTTCATCATGCTGGTGCTCATGTTTTCGTTGGCGGGCGTGCCGCCATTTGCGGGATTTTGGGCCAAGTGGTTCGTTTTGAAAGAGCTGGTTGGCGCCGGCGAAGCATGGCTCGCTGCAGTCGCAGTATTTTTCTCGCTAATTGGCGCGTACTACTACCTGCGGGTCATCAAACTGATGTATTTCGACGAGCCCACGGGAGCCTTACCGGCACTCACCGGATCTGAAGACGCTCGTCTGGTTTTCAGTGTGAATGGACTCGCGGTCCTGGTGTTAGGTTTTTTGCCCGGCACCCTGATGTCGGTATGTCTGGGCGCGATGTTAGTGGGTACCGGCTAGCGGACGGTGAGAAGCTACTGCGGCGGCTGTCTACGGTGTCGCCTGCTCGCTAAGTTAATTCCTCGCGTGCCGATTTGATACCTCTCGTCGTTCGCTGCGAACCGGACATCCTCGCTACACTTTTCACAGCCCCGCCTGGCGAGCATTGATTATTGCCGCTCGACAGCAAGCGCTAAGTTCTACGCGACGTTCTCGCTCGCTTGGTCACTCACGTTGCGCCATCGATTAGCTTGCCAATCCGCATGCCGACCTGCACATGACTCCCGTGATCCAGGTTTTCATCAAGCCTGAGCAAATCGCGGCTGGCGAGGAATATCACGGTCGAGCCCATATTGAAGCGTCCGAACTCGTCGCCCCGGTTTAGTACTGGACCGTCCAGGGGATAGGTCTGGAGCGGTTGCTGACTTGCCTGCAGACGATTGCGAAAGCCGCCTTCACCCGGCAGAGTCAGCTGAATGCTGCCGACGTTCATAGCGCCCACCATGATCAACGCAAAGTATCCGCGCTGATGCTGAAATACCACTGCGACCCGCTCATTTTGGCAGAACAAGCCGGGCAGGCGGCGGGTTGTCACCGCGTTGACTGAAAACAGCGCTCCCGGGATGTAACGCAGTGCACAGGCCTTGCCGGATAGCGGCATGTGCACCCGATGGTAGTTATGCGGGGCGAGGTAAATAGTCTGGTAGCTCCCCTCTGCAAAGTAATCTGCCAAAGCGGAGTCTCCGGCAAACAAATCAACTGTGGCGTAGTCGACGCCTTTGGCCTGCAACAGACTGTCTTGCTCTATTCTGCCGAGTGCGCTCACCACGCCATCGGCTGAGCACGCAATCTCATCGGCGCCCTCAGGTTGTGGACGCGCGCCCGGACCCAGCGCGCGGGTAAAAAAGGCGTTGAAGCTTGGGTAGTCGGTGACCACTGTGTGCTCGGCTTCGCGCAATTCGACCGGGTAGAAACGCATGAACGCACGGATTACAGTATGTGTGAGCGCGCCTGCCTGGATACGGGTCAGGGCACCGACGCAATCCGACAAGAAGCGCTTAGGCAGGATTTTCTGAAGTGTGACAAACAGCGCTTCCAAAGGGTACTCCGCGTTATTCTGAAGTTCGCTTGACCGTGAACGTGACAGTCAGCGGTTCGCCTTGCTCACACAGCAGGGTGAGATTAAATGTAGAGCCCACGGTAAGCACTGTGCGTGGTCCAGCCAGCATGACATGAATGCCCCCCGGCGCCGCTGACAGAGTCGCCCCAGGGCCAACGTCCAGATAGGGCAGATGACGCATCTGAGCCTGGCCACCAACTAAGCGGCTTTCATGCAACATGGCGCTGCGAAACTGCGCGCTGTCGATGCTCGTCAGACGCACGCGTTGCTCGCTGCCGTTTGTCGCCTGGAAGTAGGCAGCCGCCATCGTGGCGCCCGGTGGAGCCGCTCGTACCCAGGCATCGCTTATCTCCAGCCCCTCGCAGGCGTGCGCTTCCGAAGCCAGGAAAAATAGACCCATGCACGCTACCGGGAAGTCTGCGTTCATGATTGATCTGCGATAAACCGGCTGATCGCCTGAAATCGACCTACAACTGCAGCACTGCTGTGCGGCGGCGTCATGACACTCACCAGCCGGCCGCTCGGTGATACGAAAAAGATCCCCGCTGAATGGTCCATGGTGTATTCGGTGCCAGCTTGCTCGACTTTCATAAACAACACCCCCAGCGCGCGCGCAAGCAGCTTGAGTTCCTCCTGTCCTCCAGTGACGCCAAGAAATTCGGGACTAAAGTAGCTTACGTAGTCCTTGAGAAGGTTGGGGTTGTCACGCTCTGGGTCAACTGAGACGAAAACAACCTGCCCGTGTTGTGCGTAATCAGGATTGCTGCGCAATTGCCGGTCAGCGTCCGCCAGCGTTTGTAACGTCGTCGGGCAGACGTCTGGGCAATGGGTAAAACCGAAGAAAATCATCGACCAACGCCCCCGCAATTGTTCGAGGGTAAACGGCCGCTCCTGATGATCCATCAAATGAAAGCTGGGTAGGGAGGGCGGGTCCGGCCACAGCAGGCCTTCCACCTGTGTGCCATCGGTGCGCGCCGCCTGATGAATTGACATCCAAACCCCACCCCCAAACGCCAGGGTAATCACAGCAATCGCGCTTAGCAGCGGCAGTAAACGAGGAGTGTCAGACATCGCGCGATTATAGCGGTGCACGCCGGCCAGGGTGGTGCGAATTCTCGTGGCAGATTGAGCTGGTAATGGTGATTGTTGGAAAAGCCTTTCGCAATCGACAACATGTCGAAGCCTGCTGGTAATTCTGCATCAGCACGCGCGTACTATTGTCTGGCCATTCCCGGAAATCTGAGTTGTCGATTGTTTAGATGAAGGACACTGCACCCACCAAACTCGGAAAGTACGAGGTCGAAGCCGAGGTCGGCCGCGGCAGCATGGGGGTGGTCTATCGCGCGTTCGATCCCTACATCAACCGCACTGTCGCAGTAAAAGTAGCGCTCGCAGACGCGTTACGGAATAAGGAAACTGGCGACCGGTTTCGCAAGATGTTCTTCAATGAGGCGCATACCGCGGGCATGCTCAGGCACCCGAATATCCTCGATATATTCGATGCCGGGGTTGATGGCGACTATTGCTATATCGTCATGGAACTCGTCGCTAACGGCGGTACGATTCGCCCGTACTGCAAACCGAACAAGTTGCTGCCGCTCAATCAGGCTGCGGAAATCATTTTCAAGTGCGCCAAGGCGCTCGACTATGCTCACCGACAGGGCGTGATTCATCGCGATATCAAGCCGTCCAACATTCTTCTCGACGACGATATGGATGTGAAAATCGCTGATTTCAGCATTGCTCACGCCGCTCGAGAGGATATGAGCGAAACCATGCCGATGGGTTTCGTTGGTTCCCCGCGCTACATGTCGCCGGAACAAGTTCACGAAGACATGATCACCAATCAGACTGATTTGTTTTCACTTGGAATCGTTGCCTACGAACTTATCACCGGGCATCACCCCTTCGGAGGCGAGACGTTTTCGAGTCTGGTGCACAAAATTGTCAATGAAGATCCGACCCCGATGAGCGAGTTTCGTAGTGACGCGCCCGAGATTCTCGAGCACATCATCCGTCGCGCGCTCGAGAAACCTCCTGAACGTCGCTACAGCATGGGGCTCGATATGGCTTCGGACCTCAGCATGGCATTTACCCATCTGGAACGGCCACAAGAAGAAATCGCGATTACGGAAAAGTTCGACCGAGTCAAAGGGCTGGACTTCTTTCGCGGCTTTCCGGACGCCGAGATCTGGGAAATTATTCGCGCGAGCGTTTGGGTCGAAGCGGACGCAGACGATGTTGTGGTCAACGAGGGTGAAGTTGAAGACTCTTTTTTCCTGCTTATTTCCGGAGATGTGACGGTCAGTAAGAAAGGAACATTGATAGGCAAGCTCGGCGACGGTGACTGTTTCGGCGAAATGGGTTATCTCAGTCGTATCAAGCGCACCGCCACAGTTACCGCCGACGGACCGGTGTCGTTGATGAAGGTCAACTCCACGCTCATTGAGCAGGTGACCACTGATTGCCAGCTGCGGTTCTATAAAGTGTTTACGAAAACGCTGATTGAGCGGCTATCAGTCACTACCGAGATGATGGTTCGGCGCTCGGCACCTTAGCGCCGCGTTACGCCCTATTCGGTTCTGCTATTCAGACTCAAATAGCGTTCAAGTAGCGCTGCGGTGGAGGGATCGTGGGGCCGTGTCGGTGGGGCACCAGCAAACTCGTCGAGGATCGAGTTGGCGAGATGCTTACCGAGTTCCACACCCCATTGGTCGAACGCGTTTATATCCCAAACGAGACTTTGTACGAAAGTCTTGTGTTCATACATCGCAATCAGGGCGCCGAGCGTATGGGCGTCCAGGCTGTCGACGCTAATGAAAGAACTTGGCCGATTGCCCGGTGTTTGTCGATGCGGGTCGATGCTTGGAGCATTCTCGAGCGCAGAATTACTGCCGTTCATCAGCCCTTCTGCTTGCGCAATGCAGTTCGCGACGAGCATATCGTGATGTTGCCGAGGCGCACAGGGGTGCTGCAACGCGACGATAAAGTCGATTGGGATCAAGCGCGTGCCTTGATGCAGAAGCTGGAAGAACGCGTGTTGGGCGTTCGTGCCGAGGCCTCCCCAGGTCACGGGCGCGGAATGATGAGTGAGTCCCGCATTTCCGATAGATACAGACTTGCCGTTGCTCTCCATTTCAAGTTGCTGCAGATAATCTGGCAGATACCGCAAGCGGTCGTCATACGGAATCACCGCGTAGGATTCCGCACCGAGAAAATTCGTGTTCCAAATCCCGCACATGGCCATCATGACCGGCAGATTGGCGCGCATGGGCGAGCTTAGGAAATGCTTGTCCATCGCGTGCGCGCCGGCGAGCAAGTCGCGAAATACGTCCATACCGCGGCACAAAGCGATTGGTACGCCTATTGCCGACCACATCGAGTAGCGGCCTCCAACCCAATCCCAGATGGGGAAAATATTCTCGCTCGCGATACCAAACTGCTCTGCCTTATCGACGTTGGCGGTGACCGCGATGAAATGGTGCGCGATAGCTGCCGGCTCCGCGCGCCATTGCGCCAGCCAGGTTTTTGCCGAACGCGCGTTCAAGCGGGTTTCAACAGTAGCAAACGATTTAGAAGCGACAACGAACAAAGTTGTCGCCGGATTCAGTCGGTGCACAATGCGTTCAAATTCCCCACCGTCAACATTAGCCAGGAAATGGGCCGTCAGGCCGGCCTGACCCTCATAGCGCAACGCATCGCAGGCGAGTTGCGGACCCAGGTGCGAACCCCCAATGCCGATATTCACCACATCGGTGAACGTTTCTCCGCTATAGCCGCGGCGCTGGCCAGTGAGAATGTGATCGACCAGTAAGGCCATGCGTTGCCGAACGTCGCCGACTTCGCGGGCTTTGGGCGACGGCGACTCGTCGCCAGGTGTGTCCGGATTGCGCAAAGCCGTGTGTAGCGCGGCACGCTGTTCTGTGTGATTGATCAGCGCGCCGCTGAACATGGCGTTGGTCGCAGCCGCGACGCCAGCCGCGTCGGCCATCTCGGCGAGGGCGTCCAGAGTGGGCAGTGCGAGCAAATTCTTTGACAAATCGAGGTGGATCCCTGCCGCGCTAAGTGTCGTGCGTTGCAGCCGGTCAGGTTCAGTTTCGAAAAAACCTGCAATCCGTGCGTCCGCGACATTGCCGGCATGATGCCGTAGTTTCGAAGTGTGTTCGTCCAAATCGGCTTTCATATCTATATATTTCTGTTGTGCGGCAAAAAACCTGATTTTGCACCCTGCGCGGGAAGCTGAATTGTACGCCGGCCCGGTGACTCGATAGTAGTCGGGCAATCTGCGGCGAGGCCTGCAACAGCAAGCGTTACAGCCCGATCAGCCCGGGTCGAAGTGTGTCGCAATCGGCTATTCTGATTGGGTGAATTCAATTACTATGAGACTCTCGATAGTGGGCAGCCGGGTGTCACGCACAATCGCTACCCGCCGGGCCCGATGGAAATCCGCACACAGCGCGACCGGAAGATAAAGAATAATGGCAGCAGAAGCTCCGGAAAGACTGGGCAAGTACCAAGTCCTCCATGAAGTTGGTCGAGGCTCGATGGGTACCGTCTATCTGGGGCACGATCCCTATATCGACCGCCAGGTCGCTATCAAGGTGGCTCACGCCGAGCAGCTTAGCGACGAGGAGGGTGGTGATCGATACAAGAAGATGTTCTTTAACGAGGCCCACACAGCGGGTCGACTGACGCATCCGAACATCATCGGCATATACGACGCAGGTGTCGACGGCGACGCCTGTTACATCGTGATGGAATTGGTTGAGGGTGGCGACACGCTCAAAGACTTCTGCAGGCCGGACAATCTGCTACCTCTCGAGAAAGTCGTGGAAACGATTTTCAAATGCGCCAAAGCGCTCGACTATGCGCATAAGCAAGGCGTTATTCACCGCGACATCAAGCCAACAAATATCCTCTCGACCCGTGATGGTGACGTCAAGATTGGCGATTTCAGCATCGCTCAACTGACCAAAATGGATTCCACAGAGACCATGCCGATGGGCCTGGTGGGGTCGCCACGTTACATGTCTCCCGAACAGGTTACTGAAGATTACATTACCAATCAGACCGATATTTTTTCGCTTGGTATCGTGATGTACGAATTACTAACTGGTAAGCATCCGTTCGTCGCCGAATCGTTTTCGCGCCTCGTACAGCGGATTTTGAATGAGGATCCGCCAAGCGTCACCAGCATTCGCAGTGAGATTCCCGATTCTCTCGTCAAGATTGTCGAGAAGGCGTTGGCTAAAGACCGTGAAGTTCGTTACGAAATGGGCATGGATCTGGCCTCCGATCTGAGCAAAGCGTTCGACACCTTGCTCGACGCGCCGGAAAATGGCAGGACTACGTGGACAACGCCGAGATTATTGTTGAAGGAGAGCTTGACGACTCCTTCTACATTATCGTGCGCGGCGAGGTATCAGTACAAAAAGGTGGCAAGGACCTACGTTCGTTGATGTCAGGCGACTGTTTCGGTGAGATGGGCTATCTGGCCAAAACGAAGCGTACCGCAACCATCGTTGCTAGCGGACCTACCTCCCTTCTCAAAGTTAATTCGACAGTTATCAGTCAGGTTTCGCTTAATTGTCAGGTACGCTTTCTGAAAGTTTTCTTGCGTACTTTGATTCACCGCCTGTCGGTAACGACCGAGAAGATGTCACAGGAAGTGTGACTCTCGCCGGTTGACACCAGTGGGCGGCGGGAAACTGCCCTTAAGTTCAACGAACCGGCATTCGCCCGGGCTTCGTTACTCAAAAATCAGGCGGCGATAGGCCGCGTACCTAACCCATGCGGTAATCGCTCGGTTACCAAGGCCGTCCGATCGCCTCGATCGCCAGAGGAGTTTCCCCGTGTCCGAAGGTTGTACAGAACTGATTGATCAATTGCGTAGTGCGCTCAATATCGAATCTTCCGAAACTGCTTATCAGGAGATGTTTGAGCACTGGTTAACTCTGGAAGAGTGGGTACTCTCGACGCAAGCGGTTCCTCTTATCGTTGGCAGCGCGCCAGAATCCTGGCCGGGATACCTGGCCAGTCACGGTCTTGTGGACGTCAATAGTCAACTATGTGCAATGCTGGCCCGCGAACTGAACTGCACGGAAACTGAATCTGTCGGTGCTATGCGCGTGTATTCGTGGTCGCGGTCACGGCGCGTGAAACTACCTGAGGCACTAGAAAGCCTGATGTCATTCGTGCAGCAGGTGTTACCCGCGGTAGCGGTTGATCACACTCAATCTGCCGAGCGTGTTGGACTGGAAGCACAAGAGCGCGAAGTCATACTCGGCGCGTCACTGGCGCTGGTTACGAAATTTCCGCATCAGTGTCGCGACGAAAATGGCTTCTACGACGCCGCCAAAATCGCGGCATTGGTGATTGAAAAAGGCGCACTGTGGTTCCCGCACTCGCGTCCAGAACTTTCGCCGGCCGCTATCGAAAAATTGCTTGATCAGTATTTGAGTTAGGCAGCCGCGGCGCTCTCTTTAGCTGGCCAGATGGCAGTACGCCTAGTCTGCGAGCGGCGCGCTTGGGGGCAGGTAACTTGGCATGATGCCTGAGCGCGAGGCAGACTCAATCGTCATCGTGCTTTGCCATCACTGCGCCGATATGGACACCATTGCGTGCAGCGGCGAGTTCAACCTGATGGCGCCGCTCACCGAGCGAACGTCGTCTTGCGCTACTTAGATCGCCCGCGCATGCCGGGCACGCAACGCCCGGTTCGTATTTGGGCGACTGGCGATCCGCCGGCGAGAGGGGGCGCCGACAACCATGGCACTGCTCATAATTTGCCCGAGTCAGATCATGATCTACTGCTACGCGGGCATCGAAAACAAAGCAATCGCCACGCCACAGGGAGTCGTCTTTTTCGACTGTCTCAAGGTATCGTAATATGCCCCCGTCAAGTTGGTAGACAGTTTTGAATCCCCGCTCGAGCAGAAAGGCGGAGGCTTTTTCGCAGCGGATACCGCCAGTGCAGAACATGGCAATCGGCTGCTCCGGGCTAAGCGATGATTGTTGCTCAATAAAGCGTGGGAAATCTCGAAAATTTTTCGTTTCCGGAGTGAGCGCGCCGACGAAACTACCGATCCGCGATTCGTATTCGTTGCGCGTATCGAGCACGGTGACATTTGGGTCACTGATCAACGCATTCCAGCGAGTGGCCTCAACTCGTATTCCTGTGACGCGGTGGGGGTCGATGCCGTCAACGCCGAGGCTAACGATCTCGTTGCGATATTTTATTTTCATGCGTCGGAACGGCAACGCGGTCGCGGGCGCCTCGCGGCTATGCAGCCCGTTGAAAGATGGCTGTAGCCGCAGCCAGGTCAGCAACGAGTCCACTGCGGCCTGACTGCCGGCAACAGTGGCATTAAGCCCCTCGTGGGCTAACAAAATCGTTCCTACCAGCTCTTGCGCACGACAAAATTCATCCAGTTCCTGACCGAGCGCTTGCGTGTCGTGAAGATTGAAAAACTTATAGAACGTTGAGACAACGAATTGTCCGGAAGCGGGGGAAATGACTGTCATAGCCCGATGACCTATTTGATCGCAACGAATCCTTCAAAGCAGACGTACTTGAATACAGTTTCGATATCTTCGAATCCGGCACGCTGCAGCAGACCGATATTGCCCGCATGCGAAAAGGGCTCCAGCACGCCTTTGAGGCTACGGGTTTTGGCGACAATTTCATCGCCGCTATAGCCGCGAGAAAGTTTGTAGTCGTTGTACAAGGTGCCCATCATGTCCTGAAAACGCGCGTCAGGTGCGCGGACTTTCTCGAACATGATCAGTGCACCGCCCCAATGGAGACGTTGGTAAATGCGGTCAAACACGTCTTGCCGGTGGCGCGGCGAGACGAATTGCAACGTGTAGTAGGCGATGATGAGGTCACAGGGTGCAAGCTGGCATTCGGTCAGATCGGCGTGCTCTATTTCGACGTTTTCAAGTTCCGTGCAGCGCGTCCGCGCAATGTTCACCATATCCTGCTCGGAGTCGATGCCGAGCAAGCGTACATTCTTATTGGTGTGGCGCTGGGCGAGGGCATGCAGCAACGTTCCAGTCGCACAACCGAGGTCATAGCCAACAGAGTTCGGCTGTAGAAAAAAATCGGATAGACCGAGCACCAGCTCGTGGCCCGCGGCATAGAACGGCACTGATTTCTCCACGTGCTGGTCGAAACGATTGCTCGCTTCCCCGGAGAAGCGCCAGTTCGCGTTCTCAGCCTTGATCACGTCGCCTACTTTAGCCACGGCCCTGCCTCTTGTCGGTTACGTGTGCGATCATCGCACGCCAGCGTCGCACGCGGTAACCGAATTCATTCACATGAGTTGTCGAATCAGCAAAGTGCCCGAGATGTGCAGCTTTAAACCCCGCGAGTGGCGGGTGTGAGGGCCCTTGAAGACTATTTGTCCCAGCTGCGGCTGGTGTTGGAGTCCGGTTTCAGTGGCAGCCGGCTGGAACCGTGGTGGCAAGCAATGTGGCCGGATATCGTCGCCGCGCTACCCGCACATGGCTCAAGCGCCAAATGGGAACACGCTCTGTCGAGCTTGCCGACACTCCCGCCGACCTCAGTGGATGCGGGGCCGGTCGTGCGTGTGGGCCGCGAACAAGACCTGAGCAGAGAACAACACGAGATATTGCACACCTCGCTGTCAGCGCTGTCGCCGTGGCGCAAGGGGCCGTTTGATTTTTTCGGTGTTGTTGTCGACAGCGAATGGCGCTCGGATTGGAAATGGCAGCGCCTGATAGACCATGTGCGTCCTCTTGAGGGACGCCGCGTTCTCGACGTCGGCTGCGGAAACGGTTATTACGCATGGCGCATGCTCGGCGCCGGCGCGCGCGTTGTTGTTGGGATGGATCCCGGCGTGCTCTGTGTACAGCAGTTCCGCGCTGCGCTCAGCTATCAGCCTCATGCGCCTATCGCTCTGCTGCCGCTTGGTAGCGAGGCGCTCGACCGCGATCTGGCGGTTTTCGACAGTGTGTTTTCAATGGGCGTTCTCTATCATCGTCGCGACCCGCTCGAGCATCTGCGCGAGCTCCGACGCGCGCTGCGCGATGGCGGCGAACTCGTTTTGGAGACACTGGTGATCGATTCCGATGCTTGCGAGGCTCTGGCGCCACCGGGGCGTTACGCACGAATGCGAAATGTTTGGACGGTTCCTTCGCCAACGCTTGTGCAGCAATGGTTGCGCGAGGCGGGTTTTGCCGAGGTTCGCTGCGTAGATGTCACGGTTACCGGTATTGACGAACAACGCGCAACGCCTTGGATGACGTTCAATTCATTGCGCGATTTTCTCGATCCAGAAGATCCGGCATTCACCGTTGAAGGGCATCCTGCGCCCACAAGAGCTTTGTTTATCGCGACCACCGGCTAAGGCAGCAAGTTTATTCGGCTATAGTGCGGCCCAAGTGGGGACGCGCAATGCAACATCGTCAAACTTCCAGGCTGTCGAAAAATGTAGCGAGGATGCCCGGCTGTAAGGAGTGAGCGAGCACGCGACGCGGCAGACGGGTGCCGCAGTAGTTTTTCAATAGCCTGGTAGGGAGGAAGGAGCATGAAAAAACTTATATTAATCACCGGCGCGGGGCGCGGGATTGGAGCTGCTACGGCAACGCTCGCAGCGCGCGCAGGGTATGACGTGGCGATCAATTTTGTGCACGACGAGGCGTCGGCATCGGCGGTGTGCGCGAAAGTTGAGGCACTGGGCGCCCAAGCAGTGCTGATACAGGGCGACGTTTCGACCGCAGAAGGTGTTCAGGAAATATTCGCCGGTGTGGATGCGTCGGGCATTCCGTTGCGTGCAATGGTTAATAACGCAGGTGTGGTTGGGCAGATTATGCCATTCACTGAATACACCGAAGAACGCCTGCGACGGACCTTTGACGTTAACGTGCTGGGCGCATTTCTGTGCGCCCGGGAGGCCATCAAGCGCATGCTTGCGCACGGCGAGAGCGGTGCCATTGTTAACGTATCATCTGCAGCCGCGCGGCTGGGATCGCCACATGAGTTTGTTGACTACGCGGCCAGTAAAGGTGCCATCGATACGCTCACCCTGGGGCTCGCGAAGGAGTTTGGCGAGGCCGGGATCCGGGTCAATGCGGTCCGGCCGGGTATCATTCGTACTGAGATTCACGCCGCGGCCGGAGACGCCGGCCGCATCGATAGATTCGCCAAGATGGTTCCGCTACAACGCGCAGGCGAAGCAGAGGAAGCGGCCCGTACTATTCTATGGTTACTGTCAGACGACGCGTCGTACGTGACGGGTGCGCTGCTGGACGTGGCTGGTGGCCGATAATCGCGCCGCGATCATGACTCGATCCAGAAATGTTGGCTGCCGGCGCAGTCCGTCTGAAGAAGAACGAGCGTCCGTGCTTTGAGCACTTTGGCCGCAGGGCTCAAGACCGCGCCTGAGACAAACCAGTCACTACCCGGGACCCCGGCATCATTTTGTCTGCGCTACGTGCGGGTCTATGCAGGTTGGGTGGTCACGATGCTGGTGTTCGAAGCGGGTCAGGCCGCGTGTTCTATTTTGCTGCCGTTCGCTATTAAACAGATTATGGACAGCGTCACCAGCGCACAGGCACAGGGCATTGATGTGTGGGACCTGGTGCGTGGCCCGCTCTGGCTGTTTGCCGGGCTCAATCTTGGCATCGTGTTGTTTTCACGCGCCAGTGGCACGATTCTGGTGTGGCTGGGTCCCGAGTTGCGGCGCAGGATCCGACGCGAGCTATTCGGTTTTTTACAGCTGCATTCGCAGCGCTATTTCATGAGTAATTTTGCCGGCTCTATCGCGAACCGAATCGCTGAAGTCTCGATGAGCGTTGCACATACTATTTGGACGGTGCTGTTTGATTTTTGGCCGCTGCTCATCGCGTTTTCGGTGTCACTGGTATTGCTTGCTGGCGTTAACGTCAAACTCGCGCTCGTGCTTGGCGTGTGGACGGTGAGCTATGTCGCGGTATCGTATTTGTTGGCGCTGCGTTGTCGCCGCTACGCGAGTGCTTACGCGGCCGCGCGCAGTGTCGTGAGTGGCAAGATCGTTGATTCAGTGTCCAACATAATGAACGCGAAATTGTTCGCCAGGCGCGACCATGAGCGTGCTTATTTGGAGGGCTATTTGAACCTGGAAGTGAAACGCGCACGCGAGACGTTCTGGTTCATGGAGTGGATTCGCTGGTTCCAGTTTTTGGCCGCCATGCTCTTGATGCTGGGGGTGATCGGATATGCGCTGGTGTTGTGGAGCGAATACGGCATGACGACGGGCGAGTTCGCGATGGCAGCAAGCCTCGCATTGTTACTCATTGAACAAGCGCGCGGCCTGAGCAGGCGCTTTCTCGATTTCTTCGAGTATCTCGGCAATATTAACGATGGCGTGACGATGATTGTGCGACCGCATGAAGTCATCGACGGTAGCGATGCCCCTGCACTGGAGGTTAAACGCGGCAAGATTGAATTCCGTGAGGTTGATTTCTCTTACGTTAACGACCGCCCGATTTTTAAGGCACTCAACATGGCTGTGGACGGAGGAGAACGTATCGGATTGGTCGGTTACTCGGGTAGTGGCAAAAGCACCCTGGTGAACCTGGCCTTGCGTTTGTTCGAGCCACAAGGTGGCAGCATTTGCATCGACGGACAGGACGTTAGCCAGGTTACCCAGGAAAGCCTGCGCGCCGCCATCGCGATGATTCCCCAGGACCCGATGTTGTTTCATCGCACCCTGATGGAAAACATTCGCTACGGAAGGCTTGACGCTACGGACCAGGAAGTTGTCGATGCCGCCCGGCACGCGCACGCGCACGAGTTCATCATGGAAACCGAGCAGGGTTACGAGTCCCTGGTCGGCGAGCGGGGGGTGAAATTGTCCGGCGGTCAACGCCAGCGCATCGCGCTCGCACGCGCGATGCTGAAGCAGGCCCCGATTTTGCTGCTGGATGAGGCTACCAGCGCGCTTGATTCGGTCACCGAACGCAATATTCACAACAGCCTCGAATTTCTAATGGCCGGGCGCACCGTTATCGTCATTGCTCATCGGCTCTCAACGTTGGCCCATCTGGACCGCATCGTCGTTTTCCACAATGGCGAAATAGTCGAACAAGGCAGCCATGAAACGCTGCTGGGTCTTGATGGACACTATGCCGGCATGTGGCACATGCAGGCTGGTGGATTTCTTCCTGAAACCGCTATCTCACTGCCCGCGCAAGCGCTGGAAAGCTTCGAATAGTGAGTCCGTCGGGGCGCATCCAGGAGGATCAGAAAGGCGCCTGGATTCTTCACATAGGCCTTAGCTTGGCGGTGCTGATCTTTTCGCCTCGCCCGCCCCGTTCAACGGTCGTCCGCGGCGCTTGCGGCGAACCGAGTCGACTCTGAAAAGAGGGCGTAAGCCTCCTTCTTTGGTCAGTTCATCGCTTCACGGATTGAAATCGACGCTCGTAGTCTGCCACCCAATTCACCACGGTGTGGTGTTGCAAGCGCAGCGCCAACTCGTGGTCATGATAGACAAACTCTTTGATTAGTCCCTGATTCATCGAGCGTTGGATCCGTTCCAGGGTATTACCGTCTTCGAGCACAGCATCGCGCAGCTCCACCATAGAATTCTCCTGCCCGAAACGCATTGCCGCATTGGTCGCCGGGCGTAGAAAGCCACGCATCTGCCAGATAACCTGGTTGGGTCCCAGCGGCCACATCTGATGGGTGAAATACATGCCGCTACCGATCACGATTAACCAGTTCGGGAAGAAAGCCTGCACATCGATGGACCAGTTTTCGGCGCGAGTTTCGTTCAGTCCTTTCGGCAGGGTGGTTTTCTCGTCAACGCTGCCACTGGTGATCGAGGGGCCGGGTGCGTATTGGAATGCCAGTCCCTGCACAGGATTCGGTTGATAAGCCATATTGCCGACCACCGAAATGGTGCGATGGGGCGCTTTAAAACGCACATCGAGCACACGCCCGAAAGGGTTGTCGGGGCCGGCGAGGGTGTCGATGATGGAGCGCTTGTGCAATATCGGGACGTGGTAGGTCTCGCAAAACGAGTCAATCATGCACTTCCAGTTGCAGTTAACGATGCCTTCATACTCGAACGTGTTCGTGCCTAGATGAAACGGATAACCGGCCAGATCGCGCCCTTGCTGGCCGAGAAATTCCTCCAGCGTTTGTTCAGGCGCATTGTCCAGATTGATGAAGATGAAACCTTCCCAAACGTCGACGGCGACGGTTGGCAGGCCCTTGTCTTCGCGCTTCAAATCATAGAAGGCTTCAGCATCCGGCACGCCGGCCAGCGTGCCATCGAGCGCGTAGGCCCAGCCGTGGAAGGGGCACCTGAAGAGCTGACAATTTCCACTTTTCTCGAGCTCAATGTGATTGCCACGATGCTGACAGACGTTGTGAAATCCGCGTACGACGTTGTCTTTGCCTCGAACGATCAGAATCGACATTTCGAAAGTGCCGATTTCTTTGACGAAGAAGTCACCCGGACTTGCGATTTGTTCGACCCGACCGACACATAGCCAGGCGCGCTTGAATATCGCCTCCAGTTCGCGGTCGTAAAACTCGGGCTGATAATAGATGTCGGTGGGGACTGGCCCGGTTCCGACTTCCGGATATCGCAAAGTGAGATCTGCGGGGGCTACCTGGGCAGACATGGCAATTACTCCTGGGCCGCGCAATCGGGTATTTGTTGGGTAAGTGTAAAGCGATGCGGCGGAAACGCGTCTTTCACACGCACTTCTTCGTACCATTCGATGGCCGGGCCGATTTCAGCCAGCGACAGCATTAGTTTCAGCAATCGCTCGTCAGGCTCATCCATGTCTCCTAACTGCCGGGCACTCAGGTACTCCAGTACAGCGGGCGCGACTGCCAGCATCTGATCATAGAATTCCCTGACCTCGCCATAGTCGCTGCCGAAACGTTTGGTGGAGCGGGCGCGCGAGTCACTGAGCACCCAATCGTCGACGAAGTGGTCGAGCGACGCGAATTCAGCAGGTAAACGAGACATGTACTACTCCTTTCGGGACTATTTGCAGGCCAGGTATGCGCGGCTGAGGTGTAGGACGTCGGCCCCGTCGACTAAAGGGCGGAACCTTCAAGCTGGCGATACCGGATAAGTTAGCATTGCCACCCCCGCTGATGCCGCACCGTCGTTAAGGGTTCTCCGGATGCCAGCTCGTCCCCATCAACTCATTGGACGGCAGTGTTTCATCGAGTAGCTTGTGTGCAGTCGAGATGCCTGCCACGGGCAGACTGCTAGCGTCCAGTTTCCCTATTTGTACCAGCACCGAGGCCTGATCCCAATAGATGTGTTCGTGATAAAGCTTCTCGCCACGGAAATTAACCACAGCAATCAGCGGGATCTCAACATATTTCCCGCTCGGTTCTACGCCTGGCAGCATCCACGGAATCTCACAGGTATGGGTAAAGCAAAAAATCATTTCATCGACAAGACGATCGACTCCAACGGTACGTGAGACCGGTATCAGGCGCGTATCAGGCGGATTGGAGTTAACGAAATGATGCGTGTAAAAGTGCTTCAGGTGCGCGTGACCAACGCCACCAGTCAGCGTCGGCACGTGATTGACGTACGGCTCGGCGACCATGGTTGCCATCGTGGCGTCAACATCACGGGAGCCAAATTCATACTCGGTGTGCTTTTCCCACAGCGCCGAGAGGTCGTAGCTCGGGCCCATCTGGGTGCGCAACACAGCCAGAGTGCGGGAGTAGGCCATCATCGTGGCCGGCTTGTTATACGACGGTCGGCTAGGACTCACGAATGAATGACCGCAGCCAGCGTAGGTATGCATCGACAACTGCGAATTTTCTGCAACCGCGTCGGCCAGCGCTGCACGGCTGCTCGCGGGGATCTTGTCATCGCTGTCGCCCACATGAAAGATCATCGGGCAGCTGACTTTCGCGACTTCATCCATATAGCGGTCGATGCCGGTCCCGTAGTAGCTAACGGCACAATCGAGCTGCTGGTCGGCTGCTGCGCGCAGGGCGAGCATGCCGCCCATGCAATAGCCAATCGCACCAAGCTTCCCCGCATGAGCCGGATGAGATCGGAGGCTTTCGACTACCTGTGCGATATCCGTAAGCCCTTGCTCAACATCGAATCGAGCGCGCAACTCAAGCGCCTCATCAACGGCGGCGTATCCCAGAGCGGTGCCGGTTTGAAGACGCCAAAACATATCGGGGACAAAACACACGTAACCTTCCTCGGCGTAACGCGTGGCGGTCTCGCGCATAAAGTCATTGAGGCCGAAAATCTCTGGCAGCAGCACCAGACCAGGCCCGCTGCCGTTCGCGGGTGTTGTTACCCAGGCGCGAAACTTCCCGTGCGTACTATCGATGTCGCAGAACGTGCCGGTCATTAGGGGCTACCTCGGAATTCATTCTTGCTTCGATTCTTAACGGAACGCGTGTGCGCCGCAAGGAGATACGACCGCCCAGGGCTGAAATCCGCGCAACGGTAGCCAGGCAAGCGATACCGGAATTCTGCGGTGTAACCTGCGTGTATGTGAGAACGACAAGGGTAATTGCCGCTGCGCTTGCGCCAGAATATTTGACCTTTAAACGCCGTCATTGCGTCAGTTTTTATGAGTTGGATACAGGACGGTCCTCACATATCAGTTTTGTATGAAAGTCCGACCAATCCTGTCATGATCCGCGCAACGAAAATCGACCCATTGAAACTCGTTATGCGTGTAGCGGCCATCAATACCTGCGGCAATGTTTAGGCGGCCGATGCGAAGCACCCCAAGGGACTGCATTTTCTACCCCACTGCGCGGCCTGTGATTTAGCCGGCATCACGTTGCGCTATGAAGATCCGAAGAACGCCGTGCTGACCAACGCTCATTTGTCGGGCGCTGACCTTGAAGCAGCCAATTTAAATAGCGCTAAGATGCTGCTACGGTCTGCCTCACCAAGAGTAAGGTTGCCGTGTTAGATCGCGACTACCATTAGCCATCCGCACTCGAGCACGGTTCGTACGCGGCCACCCAGTTTGATTTGTTAGTGCCCAATGAAACACTTTTCCGTACTTGATCTCGCGCCCGTTAATGCCGGCGATCAGCCTGCTAATGCCTTCCGTAATTCGCTCGACCTCGCGCGACATGCAGAGTCGTGGGGCTACCAGCGCTACTGGCTGGCCGAGCACCACAACATGCCCGGGATCGCGAGCGCAGCTACTGCGGTAGTGATCGGTCACATCGCGGGTGGGACCGAGAGAATTCGCGTTGGCGCGGGCGGCGTCATGCTACCGAATCATTCGCCGCTGGTGATTGCCGAGCAGTTCGGAACGCTCGAATCCTTGTATCCCGGGCGCATTGATCTTGGCCTCGGGCGCGCACCGGGCAGTGACATGATGACGGCTCGGGCGTTACGACGCGATGCATCAAACCATGCTGAACGTTTCCCTCAGGACGTGCAGGAACTCCAGGTTCTGTTTGGTTCTGTGCAAAGTGGCCAGCATATCCAAGCGGTGCCGGGAGGCGGTCTCAATGTGCCACTGTGGATCCTGGGTTCCAGTTTATTCGGTGCACAACTCGCGGCTGCGCTTGGCCTGCCGTTCGCTTTCGCATCGCATTTCGCTCCAGAGGCGTTGTTGCAGGCGCTCGAAGTGTATCGGGCAAATTTCAAGCCGTCGGATACGCTGGCCGAGCCCTATGTCATGGTTGGTGTCAGTTTTTTTGCAGCTGACGAACTCGAAGAAGCGGAGCGGTTGTTCACGTCACTGCAAATCCAGTTTACAAATCTGTTTCGTGGCGCGCCCGGCAAACTGCAACCGCCGGTTGAAAGTATGGAGGGTTATTGGTCACCTGCCGAGCGAGCGGGCGTAGAGCGTGCGCTGCATTATTCCGTGGTCGGTGATCGAGAAATGGCAGCGCAACAATTGGCCCGCTTTGTCGACCTGACCCAAGCTGATGAGGTGATGCTGGCATCGCAGATATTCGAGCATGGCGCGCGCCTGCGTTCCTACGAAATTGGTGCGGAGATCGGCACGGAGTTGGTTGCACGCGCGTGACACCCGCGCGCGTCGCCAGGCGCTTTGGCGATGACAAAAAAAAAGCCCCTTGCGGAGCCTTTTAGTATGGTGGTCCGCACCGTTCCAGTGCGGACTACCAATGTGCCAGTTAAAGCATTGCAGCGAAGTCGGACACGCTGTATTTCTCCGAGACTGCACCGGCTCATCAGTAAACTCAATGAGCACGTCGCTGTCACCGCGTTGTGACACATAGCTCACGACGCCTTCTGGTCCAACAACTTCCTCGTGCACATCACCGGTCGGCTGGAAGCAGAAATCACCGGGTCCAAATTCGCACCCGGTGGTGAGATTTTTGACGCTACCTTCCAGAATAAAAATCGAAGCGTCAGCGTTGTGTCTATGGACACCCGGGTTGTGGCCAGGGCCAGTGCGCGCGAGATACTGGACCGAGTGATGCTCTAAATCAACGGCGAGCACTTTGATTTGAATACCGGGCCCACAATCCGTCCACGGTGTTGTTGACGCAGCGCCCGCGAGCACTTTGATATTTGGGTTGATTTGTTCGATTGCGGCAGCCATCAGCGTGACCTCCCTTGCCAGAAAAAAGCCATCGTACCCTTGCTTGGTGAGACGGGCAATACGCCTGCGCCAATAGGTGTCAGCTACAACGCCGGGGCGCGACCCGCGAAGCGCTACGAGCCATGCTGAGAACAGATCACTACAGAGAAAAGTGTCAGCAGTGACGCGATCGGTGCTGCGCAGCTTCGGACGGGGGCTGGACACCGACTAGCGCGGTGCACCAGTCCCGCTCGACCAGTTCGTCAGCTTATCGTTTAGGCCGTAGCACCCTGGCGGGTATACAGCCAGGCCTGTGTTGATTTACATTGGTGCCGTCCGGTTAACACTGGGCCATGAAGTCCGCAGCCCGTCATTAGACAACACTCGGCCTATCGGCGACGCTGCGTGCGCAGAAGACAGAAATGCCAAGGGATTTCCGATGTACAAAGTACTCTTAGTCGCCGCATTCACTGGGCTGCTGGCAGCATTACCCAGCGCATACGCCTACGACCCGGCGCCCGATCCGCGCATGTCCCCGAATTCGCGCTCAAGCGGCGCGAATCGCTCAAACAACACCATCAGCAGCGGTGGCGTCACGATGGGTTCCGGAGAGCGTCGGCGCGGCGGTGAAGAAGAGAGCTTCGGCGGCCGTGGCAAACGCCGGTCAGGCGGGGGCGGTTACGGCGGCGGCGCTCGCGCGGGGAACTAGCTGCCGCGCTGCGATGCCCTTGTCGGGACGCACCGACTTCGCACTGAGAGCACCTTTGACGGGTTCCCCATGTTGGCCGGATGGCGTCGCAGGATGGAAGTCGCCAACAACGGCTTCCCGGGGGCAGCTAAAGACCGCTGGCCTCATCCACGCCAAGTAATATATTCAACGTTTGCACCGCCTGCCCCGAGGCGCCCTTGCCGAGGTTATCGAGCTGGCCAACGATCACCGCCTGGGCCTGCCCGGCATCGTGCAAAACATGCAAGCGCAGCTCGTTGCTGTCATTCAGCGACTCGGGATCGAGTTTGGCGCCAGCTGCGGTCCGTGATGGTTCCTCCACACGGACGAAAGTTTCGCCGGCATAGTGGCTGGATAAAATCTCATACAGCGCCTCGGCGTTCGTTTGTTCGGGGAGGGCCCACAACGGTAGTGGTACGTGTACAAGCATGCCCTTGTAATAGTTACCCACCGCCGGCAGAAATATCGGCGCATGGTCGAGACCGCCCCAACGAGTGATTTCAGGGACATGCTTGTGTCCGAGCGACAGGGCGTAGTCGTATACCGTTGAGGCCATCCGGGATTGTTTTGTGGCGGTCTCGAAATCAGCAATGAGGCTTTTGCCGCCGCCCGAATAGCCCGATACAGCGTGGATGGAAACCGGCCAATCGCGCGGCAGCACACCCGCACTGACCAGCGGATTAAGAATGGCGATCGCAGCAATGGCATAGCAGCCCGGATTGCTGATGCGCGTCGAGGCCAGCATGCGCGCGCGCTGTTTGTGGTCATATTCGGGGAAACCATAGGTCCAACCCTCGGCCGCTCGGTGTGCCGTTGAGGCGTCGATGATTCGCGTTGCAGGGTTTTCGACCAGTGCTACTGCTTCGCGCGCGGCGTCGTCCGGAAGACATAAAATGGCCACGTCAGCACTGTTCAGGGCTTCTCGTCTCGCGCCGGCATCTTTACGTTTTGCGTCGTCGAGTTGGATGAGCTGCAAGTCTGCACGTGTCGCCAGGCGCGCAGCAATCTGCAGGCCCGTAGTACCGACTTCGCCATCAATGAATATTTTTGCCACGTCGGTCATATCTCGAACCCTGCTGCCGGGCGCGCGATCATACGCGCCCGGACGGGTCAGCGGAACATCTAGGCGTTCGCAGCGGCTTTCCAGAAGCCAGCTCGATGAATGCGTTTCAGTGCGGCAATCGTTGGCGTGAATTCATCATGCTTCATATTGGCGCTAGTCAGCCCTTGCTGTGCTGCGCAGAAATCAGTGACCGCGCGCCGTAGACCGCTGTCCGCTTCTTTGGACATCGCGATATAGAAGCGCATCGGGGCAAGTGGCACGAAGTGCAGACCGAACTCGTGCGCGGTGTCCTCATTCGCCAGACCGGCGTCGGCGTGGCCGCTGGCGATCAACGCTGCGACTGCCGTATCGGTATATTCCTCGCGGGCGTAGCCGTTAATGTCGGCATTGTTGATGGTCTCTGCGGCGAGTAAGGCATCGAGCATCAAACGCGTTGCGGAACCTTGTTGGCGATTGACGAAATTTACGTCGCTGGCGAGCAAATTCGTGATCTCGGTGAGCGGTCGATCTTGCCGTGACAACAGACCCATCACGTGCTGCGACAGCAGCCATATCTCGTCGCGGCCGCCGTCCAGATGGCTGATCAATCCTGCCGCGACTGTGCGTCCCGGTTCTGCCAGCGGTAGCTGAAAGCCGGCGATATCGGCGTCGCCACGTCGGAACCGTTGCAGCGCATGTTCGCTTCCGGTGACCTCAAGGCCAGCCTTGTGGCGCTGCCGCAGCTCGTCTCGCAGCAGTTCGATACGCCGTTGGTGGCTGGAAACGATTGTCACCGGGTGACGCCGCGCATCGGTCGCTTCAGCCAGTCCGCCTGATGCGTTTAGTGCAGCTTCGCGCAACGGTGCCGCCAACTTCGTTTCTGTATCGGCCACAATGGCAAGGAGCGTTTCGGCGAACTCAGTAAGATGCGCTCCGCGCCCTTGCCGGGATGACAATAACGCGGCTCCGAATCGCGCCTCCCACTCTCTGAGCACCCCCCATGCATGCCGGTACGAAACACCGGCTGATTTGGCCGCGTAGTTCAGGTGCCCACCATGCCGCACGCCGTGTAACAGCTGGAAGACGAGCGGATCGAGGCGCACAGGTTGTTTGTCGAGTTCGACAGTCCAATGCAATTCCAGATTGACGTTCATGGTTTCTGGTGCAGGTTGGTCCGAGGCGTCGCGCGCGCTGAGCGGGTGCGGGCTAAGTTCAGCTCGGCAGCTGCTGTGGTCGTTGCCGATGCCAGCTGGTAGCTTGCTGATAAACGTGGCCAGCCCTGGTCAACCCGCTTTCGTTCAGGTGCCCGGCTGCAAGTTGAAATCCAAACGGCGCACCATCGCCATTGAAACCACTGGGCAATGACAGGGTCGGCGTGCCCGCGATGTCGAAAGGCGCAGTAAAACGCACCAACTCCGGCCAATCGGTCTCGCGGGAACCGAAAGTTTCGAATTCCGCAAGGGTGAGATTCTGGCGCATGAAGGCCGGCACAATGACGATGTCGACGTCATTGAACATGTGCAGCATGCGGCCGCGGAAATTCTGTCTCACATCGTGTGCATTGGCGTATTCCACGCCGCTTGTCGCGAGGCCGGTATCGAGCAAATCGGCGAGTCCCGGGCCGTAATCGCTTTTTCTTGCCGGATACGTTGCCGCGTGTGCGGCTGCCGCATCGGCGGTGCACAGCGGAAACCAGGCATCAATGGCGGCCGCCGTGTCCGGAAAACCAACCGGCACAATGCTCGCCCCACCGTCTTTAAAAATCGCCAGCGCATCGCGCATGGATTGTGCTATCTCCGCGTCGACTTGCTCGGTTGCATACGCTTCATCGAAACCGATACGTAATCCCGCAAGACCGAGCCCAAGCTCACCGCTGTAGTCCGGTACCGGCACCGATAAAGCTGTCGGGTCCCGCGGATCCTGGCCGGCGATGGCGCCCAGCACGGCCGCGCAATCGGCTGCACTACGCGTTATGGGGCCGACGTGATCGAGCGACCAGGACAGCGGTACAACGCCAGCCCGACTTACCCGTCCCCAGCTCTGTTTGAGGCCGGTAAGGCCATGTGCAAAAGAGGGGAAGCGAATCGAGCCGCCGGTATCCGACCCGAGCGATGCGTAGCACAACCCGGCGGCGGTCGCAGCACCTGAACCGCTTGAGGAGGCGCCGGCCCAATAATTCGGGTTATGCGGATTCAGCGGCGGTCTGACATCTGGATGGTGGTGGGCCACGGCGCCCTCGGTGAGTTGCAACTTGCCGAGCAACACCGCACCGGCCTGGCGTAAGCGTTGGACTACCGTGGCGTCGCTGGTGGCAGGCTCGATGGCACCGCGAACCCGTGGCATGCCGGCAATGGTGCGCACGCCGCTTGCGTCACACAGGTCTTTGACCGCCACCGGGACGCCGTGAAGTGGACCCAGCGCGTCACCTCGTGAGATCGCTTTATCGGCAGCGGCCGCCTCGCCTCGCGCACTATCTGCCATCACCTCGACGTAGCTTCCAAGCGCCGCATCCAGCAGATTGATGCGTTCCAGCATCGCCTCGGTGACTTCGCTTGAGGAGACTTCCCGCGCTGCGATAGCGCGCGCGATGTCTGTTAGGTCCCGGTATACCAGTTCATTGGTCGACATCGCTTGCTTCTCCATTATGTTGACGCGTGCCCGCATTGTCAGGCTAACTCTCGCCAAGTGAAAGCATGCCGCGCTCGGCGCCCATTGATCCCCTCGCGCGTCAGGTCGACAATCGACAAGGCCAGTTCTAATGCAGGGGCTCAAGATGGCTTTTGAACAATACGATCAATTTGATGGTGTCGGGCTGGCGGAGTTGGTGAAGACGGGCGAGGTGAGCGCGCGCGAGGTCATTGATGAAGCGATTCGGCGCGCAGAAAAACTTAATCCTGAGCTTAATTTTCTGGCCCACGAGGCGTTCGATGTGGCGCGCGCTGCGGCAGACAGCCCGCAGTTACCCAACGGTCCGTTGAAAGGCGTGCCGTGGCTGGTCAAGGAGCTGGCGAGCAGTTGGGAGGGGCAGCCGTTTACCAACAGCGTGCCGTATCTGAAAGATCTTATTGCGCCGCTTGATTCAGAAATCCTGCGGCGTCTCAAAGCGGCCGGGATGATTCCGTTTGGCAAATCGACCTCACCCGAACAAGGTTGGTGTCTGGCGACCGAATCGTCATTGCATGGCGTGACCCGCAGTCCCTGGGATAGCGAACGAACACCAGGTGGTTCAAGTGGCGGTTCGGCGGTCGCGGTCGCGACTCGAGTAACGCCACTCGCCGATGCGTCCGACGGCGGCGGATCGATTCGGGTGCCGGCAGCCAATTGTGGATTAGTGGGGCTGAAGCCGGCGCGCGGACGCATAACCTTGCAACCGCTCGGAGTTGATTTCTGGTACGGCGGAGCGATCATTTTCGGACTCTCTCGTAGTGTTCGCGATACTGCGTTACTACTCGACGTACTGCATGGCGGTTTGCCCGGCGAACCGTACCGGCAACCCAACCCGCCGCATTCATACTCTGAAGAGGCGCGTTCTGAGCCCGGCAATCTGCGCATTGCCATGGTCACCGAAACGCCCGACCATGGCACACCTGTCGACCCGCAAATCGTCGCGGCTGTTGAACAAACCGGTCGACTACTCGAAAGTCTGGGACATCACGTTGAACCGCAACCGGTGCCCTACGAATTCTGGCCCTTGTACAAAAACTATACGGCACTCATTGCGGCACAAACCACGGCATTTTTTGACGTTATGGCGGGACTTGTCGGGCGCCCGGCGCAGGCCGGCGATATGGCGAACCTGTATTGGACCATGATCGAAAAGGGCAGGGGCTTTAGTGCTGCTGATCACTCAAACCAGATCGAGGCAACACGCCAAAGTTGTTGCGCGATGTTGGCGCGCATGGCGCCTTTCGATGCCTGGATGATGCCCACCTTGCCCACGCTGCCTCGGGCCCACGGGTACTACGACCTCGGGCTTGATGTCGAGACTTATGACGATTCACTAATGGGTCCCGATTGTTGTTTTACAGCACCGTTCAATGCGTCTGGTTCGCCGGCGATTTCCTTACCACTGGGTTGGGCTACGGAGGGCTGGCCAATCGGCGTTCAGTTCGTGGGCCGCGATGGTGATGAAGCGACCCTTATTCGCTTGGCCGCTCAGCTCGAGGTCGCTCAGCCATGGGCCGACAAACGCCCGGGGATTTGCAGCTGATGATGGGCGTGTAACCGTATGGCGCTCGTAGGCCACTCGGGTGGCTGCCATTGCGGTGCGGTGCGCATTGAGGTCGATAGCGAACCTGACGCAACTGTATACGCGTGCAACTGTTCTATTTGCACCGCGCTTAACTACCTGCACCTGATTGTGACGCGCGAGCATTTTCGCGTACTCGCCGGCACCGACATGTTGACCAGCTACAAATTCAACAGCCGTACCGCCGACCATCTTTTTTGCAAACAATGCGGCGTCAAATGCTTCTATGTACCGCGCTCCCACCCCGATGGTTACAGTGTGAATTTCCGCTGCCTCGATCAGACCGCCTTCGGCAACGTCACAGTGACCCCGTTCGACGGCGCTAACTGGGAAGCCAGTATTGATGAACTACCGCCTGCGTCGTAGCGGTCGGTGCGCGGTGTGCGTGCAATGTGACCATCGCAGCGATGGCTGAATTCAAAATCGTTACCGGCTATGTGCCTGGACTGGTTGGGCGCGTCACCCAGTTGCATGCCATCTACTACGCACGTGAGTGGCGTTTTGGCGCGTATTTCGAGACCCGCGTCGCGCGTGAGATGGCGCAATTTATCGACCGTTATGACGGCCAGTACGATCAGATCTGGAGCGTGCTGGTCGACGGCAACATAGAAGCTTCAATCACCATTGACGCTGCTGATGCGTGCGCGAACGGCGCGCATTTACGGTGGTTTATCGCCTCTGATGGCGTGCGCGGCACGGGTTGTGGCAAACAGCTCATCGAGGCAGCCGTGGATTTCTGTCGGCAGCGGAAGTATTCACTGGTCTATTTGAATACATTCGCAGGTCTCAACCCAGCCCGCCACCTGTACGAAACGGCAGGCTTTCGTCTCGCACAAGTGCGGCCAGGAACGCAGTGGGGCACGCAAGTCGAGGAGCAGCGTTTCGAACTCGAGTTACATCGGTGAAGCGCGCTACTGCTGTGTAAGTTTACGGGCGTCCCTGCGCGCCAGCCGTTCGAAGGTCCACTGTCGCGATGATCAACGGGTCGTTTTTTCTTGACGCGCGGCCATGAACTCGTCGCGTGTGATGAAGCTGGTGTTCGCCTGCCCGCGAAAGTTCAGAAAACGCACGCCTTCCGGCCCACTCCGAAAGCCATAGAGCGTCTGTCCGGCGATGAAAACGGACGCCCCCGGGCCCAGGCGTTTGCGTCCTATGTGCAATTCTCCTGCCACCACATAGATGATTTCATCGGCTTCGTGCGCATGCAGTGAGACTTCTTCGTTCGCTACAAAGCTGGCCTCAAACAACTGTAGTTCGCCATGACTGCCCGGATGAACGATGCGCACGTCGGCATCTCGTTCCGCCCGCGACATCCGCGCAGCAACATCGGGTGCCACGGCTTCGTGGACGGGTTGCCAATCGACACTGTCGGCATCAACGATTCTTACGGTGCCCATAGAGGTACTCTCAGTTATGTCAAGGACGCTAAATTTCGCGCGTCAGCGTATCAGCTTCAAAAACTGCGGCCTCAATTCGTCGTGACGAGACAACGTCGTTAATCATCTGCGCCGCGACCGCGCCGGATTAAACGACGCCGACCAGCTTTGCGTTGTGCTTTCAGAGGCCTTTGGAGGTCGGCGAAACCGCGCGCAGGAGCGAATTCTGTTGTACCAATAGTGTAACTCAGCGTGAGCGCGGTGGAGGTCGCTCAACTGCTCTGGCCGGCAGGTGAGCGCAGCCCGTGGTTGGGTGAGTCAAGCGAGCTTGGCCGAATCGGCAGTTTGTCGATCGCGCTACAATGCCCCGGCCATTTTACTGTTTGTAGTTCGCGTCTGAGCCGCACTAACTGGAGTCCCACCGATGCGCTCTTTGCGCCTGCTGCTGTTGCTCGTTTTAAGTCTTGGAATTGGCGTTGGCCTCAAGTTCTATTGGGATTATCGCGAGCTTCATCCAACCACTGACGATGCGTATGTCCAGGCGCATATTGTCGATATCGCCGCGCGCGTGTCGGGGCCAGTGGTCGCGGTTCACGTGGCTGAAAATGACTACGTTGAAGCGGGAGCGGCGTTGTTTGATATCGACCCTTCTGTATTCCAGGCGACAGTCGATTCTGCGGACGCAAACTACGAGATGGCGGCACAGGATACCGGTGCTGACGACGCCGAGGTCGGGGTTGCACGATCGAACGTCACTGAGCGCGAAGTGACCTTAGCGCGGGCGCGGCGTAATTTGGAGCGTGCAACGGCACTTGGCGAATCGAACCTGATTTCCGAAGCCGAATATGACAATGCGAAAGCGACCTTCGCAGAAGTCACTGCGGCGCTCGAAAGCGCGCGTGCGGATTTGCGCCGGGCGCAAAGCAAGCTGGGCGTAAAAGGTGCTCAGAACGCCCGCCAACGAGCTGCGCAGGCCGCGCTCACTGCGGCACAGCTTGAGCTGTCCTTTACCCGTGTGGTGGCGCCAGTCGCCGGTTGGGTATCGAATATTTCTCTGCGCGAAGGTGCCATGATTATCGCTGAGCGTTCGCAGTTCTCGATCGTCGAAGACAAGCACTGGTGGGTCGAGGCCAACTTCAAAGAAACCGATTTGCACCACATCCGCCCTGGACAAATGGCGGTGATCAAACTCGACATGTATCCGGATCTGGAGCTAACCGGCGCAGTTGAAAGTCTCGGCGCCGGGTCAGGGGCGGTTTTCTCCTTGCTTCCGCCAGAGAACGCCACCGGCAACTGGGTCAAGGTGACTCAACGCTTTCCTATCCGCATCAGCATTGACCCGCGCGTTGACGACCTCGCCAACGAGCGCCCGCTACGTGTCGGGGCCAGCGCCACAGTCGCGGTTAACCTCGACCAGTGAGTGCCGCCTCGGGGGTGCTGGGTGCTGCTGGGCGTCCGGCGTGGACAGTCGTCATTGGCGTCATGCTGACCGCGGTGCTTGAAGTCCTCGATACTTCCGTCGTGAACGTAGCGCTGCCGCACATGATGGGCAGCTTCGGTGCGACACCCGATCAAATCACCTGGCTGATCACGTCCTATCTGATCTCGACGGCGATTGTGATGCCGCTGACTGGCTATCTGGTCACGCGCTTTGGCCGCCGCACGGTTGTGTTCACTGGCGTCATCGGCTTTGTGCTGGCCTCAATTGCGTGCGGCTTGTCATGGAGTCTTGCCTCGATGGTCCTGTTTCGTTTTCTTCAGGGCGGCTTTGGTGCGGTGTTGGTCCCGATATCGCAGTCGATTGTGATTGATGCGTTTCCGCGTGAGAAACGCAATCAAGCGATGGCTATCTGGGGGCTGGCCATCATGGTGGCGCCCGTCATGGGGCCCGTTGTCGGTGGCGCCATTACCGAGCACTGGGATTGGCGCTGGGTATTTTTTATTAACGTACCCATCGGCGTGTTCGCCTTGGTGTTGCTACTCGACGAAGTCGGCGGCGCGGCGCCGCAACCCGAGGTCCGCACCGACTGGACCGGTTTAGCGTTACTTTCACTTGCACTGGGGGCGTTCCAGACCATGCTCGATCAAGGCCATACGCGCGACTGGTTCGATTCCGGGTTTATCTGGATCCTGAGCTGGGTCGCCGGCACGGCATTTGTGCTGTTTATCGTCCGCGCGCTGTCTCGCGAGCATAATATTGTCGACATCCGTTTATTTGCGGACCGCAACTTTCTGGTTGGAAGTTTACTCATGGGTGGCTACAGCCTCGCGATGTACTCAACCATCGTTATGTGGCCGCTGCTCGCACAGGATGTGCTGGGTTACCCGGCAGACACAGCCGGTTGGGTACTCGCACCTCGCGGCGCGGTGAGCGCAGTGATGATGATCGTCATCGGTTCGTGGATCGCGCCGCTGATCGACCACCGCTGGCTGATTGGCGGTGGCATGTTGTTGTCGGTTCTGGCCTGCTCGATGATGGCGCAACTGTCGCTAGCGGTCGACACGTTCGGCTTGATCGCGCCGGGCCTCGTGTTCGGCCTCGCAATGGCGTGCGTCTTTTCACAAGTATCTTCCGCCGCGTTCGAGACCACACCCGCACACAAGGGCGCCGAGGCGGCTGGCCTGTTCAATGTGATGAGGACTATTGGCGGGTCTATTGGTATCGCCATCACAAGTACTTTGCTGGTTCGCCGTGAGCAAGTGCACTGGCATCATTTAGGTACCCATCTGAGTGACACTAATCCGCGTCTGTACGACTGGCTTGATCACACGAATGTCGCGATCGACGACGTGAACGCACCGGTTAAGTTGGCGCAAGAATTATTTCGGCACGTGCAAATGAATGCTTTTAACGACGTCTTCTGGTTTATCGCCGCGGTGTTTGCGTGTTTATCCCCTTTGGCATTGTTTTTGCGTCACACGCACAAGCACTACGTAGCGGCCTAATCGCCTAACAGACAGTTTAAAAACTATTGCGGCGCGATTTCCATGATCGCCTCGATTTCGACTGCGACGCCGAGCGGCATGCTCATCGCGCCGACGGCCGTCCGGGCATGTTGACCGGCGTCGCCGAAAATCTCGATGAACAGTTCCGAAGCACCGTTTACGACAGCGCCAACTTCGACGACCTCCGGCAGGCAATTCACAAAGCCGCCGACGCGCACGATGTGTTGAACCCTATCCAGATCACCACCCAGTGCCAGTTGCGCCTGGGCGAGGACGTTAAGCGCACACAATCGCGCTGCCTGCTGCCCCTCAGCGACCGTGAATTCACGACCGATTTCCCCAACGAACGATAACTCGCCCTCCCACTGCGGAATCATGCCCGAGACATACAGGGTACTGCCGCTTATTTTCGCGCCTTTGATTTTGGCGACTCGGGGCTGCTGTGCGGCGGGCAGGCTGATCCTGAGTTCGCGTAGGCGCTGTTCGATTTTTCCGCTCAATGGCTTTCCCTGATGATGGATCTTAGTGGCCTTAGCCGATTTATACGGGACTAGCGCGCGACGAATCCACCGTCGACTGCAAGGGCGTGCCCGGTCATAAATGACGCACCTTCGGAACAAAGCCAGACCACGGCACTGGCGATTTCCTTTGGATCGGCAAGTCGCCCCATAGGTTCGTGTTTAGCCAGTTTGTCGAGAAATCCTGGCATCTCTTTATCTGCCGTTTCGGTCATGTTCGTTAGTACACCTCCGGGGCAGACAGCGTTCACGCGTATGTTCGATTTGGCGTATTCCAGCGCTGCGCTTTTGGTGAGGCCGACCACACCATGTTTGGCGGCCACATAGGCAGGCGCCCCGCTCATTGCAATCAGTCCTGCGACTGATGCCGTATTGACGATGGCCCCGCCACCCTGGGCGAGCATCTGGCGCAACTCGTATTTCATGCAGTACCACACTCCGGTCAGATTGATGGCCAGCACCTGATCCCAGTTATCGCTCGGATACTCGTGCGTCTTCGCCATCGTGCCGCCTACGCCAGCGTTGTTGAACGCGAGATCGACACGTCCGTAGGTTTTGACCGTATGCGCGACCAATGCTTCGACGGCGGATTCGTTCGCGACATCGCAGGTCTGCGCTGCCGCCTCACCACCGGCGGCGGTGATCATGTCAACCGTCTCCTGGCAACCTTCCAGCGCCAGATCGGCAACCATTACACGTGCGCCTTCGTTGGCAAGCGCAATGGCGCTCGCACGTCCGATGCCCGATGCGCCGCCGGTCACGAGCGCGATTTTGTCCTGACATTGTCCCGTCATGTTTGGTTCCTTTGTGGGGTGATTAGGGGATGTGGAATAGCGTGCCGCAGTCGGATGGAATTAGCTATCGCGCGCGCTCAACCAGCTGCAAGTAAGTGATCGCCGAGAGGCCGCCGGCCCCACAGGTCATGCACATCACGACGATTTGATAACGCACGGCCACAGACGGATCAACACCGGACAGAATCTGCCCAGTCATCATGCCTGGCAAAGTCACCAGCCCGACGGCGAAAAACGCATTGATGACAGGAATCATCCCGGCGCTTAGTGCTTCGCGCCGCGCATCCGCATGATCTGCGCCATGTGCCAGTTCTTTGGCGTAGCGTTCCGCCGTCAGGCTTACCGTGTTCATGGCACTGGAAAAAATCATTCCCGCGATGGGGATGATGATGCGCGGCTCGAACCAGGGCTGCGGCCGCAACACGGCAATAATCACCACGGCGAGCGTAAACAAGCTACCAGCACCAAGTGCCAGCACTGCAAGGCCAAACTGCTTTGAGTCAGGCGCACCCAAGGGACGCAACGCAATCCAACTGGCAGCGAGCAACATCACGGCGAGCACGAGTGCAATGAGCGCGGGTTGTTCGACTGCGAAGATGAACGTGAGCAAGTAACCGATAACGACCAGTTGCAAGATCATGCGCATACTCGCAAAGGCCAGCGTGCGACTGCCCGCAGACCATCGCCACATCACGAGCGCAACGATAAGCAGGGGCGTAAAGGCCAGGATCAGATGGCCGGTGGGGATGATATTGAGGGTCGCGTTCATTTGCGGCGTTGCTGATTCACACACCTGTGGTTTGATTAGCTGCGCTATTATGCGCGCCCACCTGAACTGGCATTCGCGCCATCCAGTGCTGACGCAATGACGCACACAACGCCACCCATTTCTGCGCTGCAGCGACTGATCTCGCTATTTGGCGAATCGTTCCGTAGCGATGGCTATGACTTTACCCATGGGCCTCTTGAGCGCGGCGTTGCGCTGCTGGCAATTCCAATGGTCCTGGAAATGTCGATGGAGGCGGTGTTCGCCATCACCGATATATTCTACGTCGCGCGCTTGGGGAGTGACGCCATCGCTGTAGTGGGCCTGACCGAAGCCGTCATGACTTTGGTGTACGCGGTTGCGATTGGGCTCGGGATGGGCGTGACAGCGCTGGTCGCGCGTCGGGTAGGGGCGGGGCATGACGAGGGTGCTGCTGCTGTGGCCGGTCAGACATTGTGGCTGGGCTTGCTGTGTGCGCTCGTCGTTGCTGCGGTCGGGATTTTCTTCGCGGTCGATATATTGACGTTAATGGGCGCCACCGCTGCAGTTATCGACAGCGGCCAGAATTACACCCGTATCTTGCTCGGCGGCGCATTGACGGTGGTCTATATCTTCCTCTTGAATGCAGTGTTCCGCGGCGCCGGACTCGCTAGCATCGCAATGCGCGCGTTAGTTCTCGCTAATGTGATTAACCTGGTTCTCGACCCGTGTTTAATCTTCGGACTTGGTCCGTTTCCAAATCTCGGCGTAACCGGAGCGGCAATAGCGACGAGTATTGGACGCACCATCGGCGTTGTTTATCTGCTTGTGAAGTTGACGGAGGGTCAGGTTCATCTGCGTCTCAAACTGCGCCATCTGCGCTTCGATCCGGGAGTTATGAGGACGTTGGTTCGCATCTCGCTGGGTGGCATCGGACAGTTTTTGATCGCAACTGCCAGCTGGGTTGCATTAATGCGCCTCGTCGCCGCTTATGGCAACGAAGCCATCGCCGGTTACACCATCGCAGTGCGCATCATCGATTTCACCATCTTGCCCGCGTGGGGTTTAAGTAACGCGGCGGCGACTCTGGTCGGCCAGAACCTTGGCGCGCGCAATGTAGAGCGGGCTCAACAAGCGGTGCGCGTGGTGATGCGCTACACCGTGACTTTTATGCTGGCAGTCGCGGCGATATTCCTACTACTGGGCGAACAATTGGCGGCGGTTTTCTCCGGCGATGCGGAAATCATTTTTCACGCCAGCGAGTGCCTGCGGTTCATCAGCTATGGCTACGGCTTTATGGGCGTTGGATTGGTTTTGACTCAGGCCTTCAATGGCGCCGGCGACACCTGGACCCCAACCTGGATCAATTTCATTTGTTTCTGGCTTTTGCAGCTGCCCGTCGCATGGTGGTTGGCGGCGCATTGTCATTTTGGCCCGCGCGGTGTGTTTGTTGCTGTGTTCTTCGCCGAGACGGCTTTGGCACTGGTCGCGTGGCTGCAGTACCGCCGCGGGCTTTGGTTTCGCATGGAGATTTAAACGACATGCGGCCTTGACGCTGTGAATCCAGGGCGCAGGGCGGCAGCGTCCAGCCATGCATGAATTCAGTGGCCATCGACGCAAAGTGATGGTGCGCACGAGGCATCGAGGGCCGTCGTGCGCTTTCCCGCTCGATTAGGAACGAATTTCGAGTGCTGGCTTACTTGAATTCGCGCTCTTCCCACCACGGGAAAAACTCAGGTAGATCGTGACTGACTTTGTCGGTGAATTGCGGCGCTCGCTTCTCAAGAAACGAGGTCACGCCTTCTTTCGCATCGGCAGCCTGGCCGAGGTGATAGACACCGCGCGAATCTATTTTGTGGGCTTCCATTGGATGGTCTGTACCCAGCATCTTCCACATCATGTGGCGAATCATGGTGATTGATATCGACGAGGTGTTGGCGGCAATCTCAAGGGCAATCTCACGTGCCCGGGGCAGCAATTGATCCGGCGGCACAACCTCGGACACGAGACCACCGGCGAGCGCTTCGTCAGCAGGGAATACATTCCCGGAATAACTCCATTTCAGGGCGTTAGAGATGCCGACCACGCGCGGGAGAAACCAGCTCGAGCATGCTTCCGGGACGATTCCGCGACGCGCGAACACAAAACCGAAGCGCGCCTTGTCCGAGGCAATGCGTACATCCATCGGCAATTGCATCGTGGCGCCAACGCCGACGGCGGGACCGTTTACGGCTGCAATCACTGGCTTCAGACAGTCGTACAAGCGCAAGGTCAGCAGACCGCCGCCGTCGCGGTTAAGGCCGGACGGACGATCATCGCGAGCGTGCGAATCAAATGAATCCTTGCCACCAGACAAATCCGCGCCTGCGCAAAAACCACGCCCGGCACCCGTGACAATGATGGCGCGCACGGCGTCGTCCGCATCGGCGCGATCAAGCGCGTCGAGCATCTCGGTCAGCATCAGGCGAGTGAACGCATTGAGTTTATCGGGACGGTTCATCGTCAAGGTCAGGACACCCTCTTCGATGTCGTAGCTGATTTCCTTGTAGGTCATTGCTTCGCTCCAGAGTTGCTGGGCCATTAAACATCTCCGGTGCGGAAAGGCGTGCGCTGCACAATTCATCGAGATGAAACGCGTTGTATCGCGCGCGCTGCCAATCGAGCAGGAATTATTCTCAGGCTGGTAAAGTAACAGTGTGTTGTGAACAGGTCCGCTATGGTGCCGACTTGAGCGCCGCAAGCCAAATGCACGACATCGCTTGCTAAACTTCCCAGTCACCAAGCGTCACTTTCAAGCCCACGGCAGAGGACACCCGCATGAGCTATAGCGAAATTATTTACCAAGTTGAACGGCGCATTGCCACAATTACGCTGAATCGCCCGGACCAGCTAAACGCATGGACGCGCACGATGGAGACTGAAGTTCGCGCCGCAATGACGCAGGCGACTGCCGACGATGACGTGCGAGTCATTGTGCTCACGGGAGCCGGGCGCGGGTTTTGCGCCGGCGCGGACATGAATTTGCTTAACAGTGTGATCGATGGTGACGCGGCACCTCGTGCACCAGAAAATGCACAACCCGGCGGGATAGCGGGAGGTCTCGATATGCCACCCGATTTTCACCTGCGCTACGCTTATTTCCCGACCGTGCCCAAGCCCATCATAGCTGCAATTAATGGTCCTGCCGCAGGACTCGGTTTGATCATGGCGCTGTACTGTGACGTCCGTTTCGCGGCCGACAATGCGGTTTTTACAACCGCGTTCTCACGTCGCGGTTTGATTGCCGAGCACGGCGTTTCGTGGTTGCTCCCCGCGCTTATTGGACACGGCCACGCGCTCGATTTACTGCTCTCCGCACGTAAGGTCCGCGCACCGGAAGCGTTGTCGATGGGGCTGATCAATCAAATGCATCCGCAGGATGAGTTCATGACTGCGGTCTATGCCTACGCAGAAGAAATGGCAACGATGGTGTCTCCGCGCTCGATTGGTGTGATGAAGCGACAGGTTTATCGTGCCACCTTACAGTCGCTCGAAGAGGCAACTATGGTCGCTAACGGAGAAATGCCGGGCAGCTTTGTGTCTGAGGACTTCAAAGAAGGTGTCGCGCATTTTGTAGAACGACGGGCGGCGAATTTTAGCGGCCGCTAAACCGGCATGCCGCAACCGTCCCGGACAATACAGTGCGGCGAACGCAATCGGGCTCGCGCAGTGGACTGTAGGGAGTGGCGCCCTGAGCAGGATTCGAACCTGCGACCTACCGCTTAGGAGGCGGTCGCTCTATCCACTGAGCTACCAAGGCGTCGTGGTGAACGAGCGCCAGTTTAGCAAACTATGCCGACGAAATACCCGCCAGGCCTGTGCTCAATATTGCCCGTCGGCGGCGAAAATCCGCGAGCTTTGGCTTGTGCGTGACACCCGTTTTTTTTCTCGGGCGAGTTTTCATGGTGCCGCCGAAGAGGCGCGGCCCTGAAAGTCGAGCGACTTCCGGGCGGCTGATGGTCGACGTCGACCGGATTTATGCAGAGCTGCTCGCGCTCGCAGTCAGCTTCGCCCACGCGTCGCGTAAGGTGACGGTGCGATTGAAAACTGTCCGTCCGTCCGCGGCGGCCACAGTGTCTCGACAAAAGTAGCCGAGCCGTTCGAATTGAAACATTGCCCCATCACTAGCGGCCAGCATGGGTTCGCCAAATGCACCATCCAGGGTGACCCGAGAATCCGGGTTCAGATGCTTCCGGTAATCTTCCGCGGACCCTGGATCAGGATGGTTGAACAAGCGGTCGAGCAGGTGGACTCGTAGCGGAATGCCGAGATCGGCCGACACCCAGTGGATGATGCCCTTAACTTTGCGCCCATCGGGAGTCTGGCCGCCACCGGTGAGGGGGTCATAACTGCAGCGCAACTCAGAGATTTCCCCAACGCTATCAGTAATCACCTCGTCGCACCGGATCACATAACCATAGCGCAGCCGAACTTCGCGTCCCGGTGCCAAACGATGAAATTTTTTCACAGGTTCGAGCATGAAATCGTCGCGCTCTATGTAGATCTCGCGGGTCAGGGATACTTTGCGGGTGCCAAAAGCGGTGTCTTTGGGATGATTCTGAACTTCAAAGGATTCCGTTTGGTCGACGGGGAAATTGGTCAACACAATTTTCAGTGGTCTGAGCACTGCCATGGCACGCGGCGCCGAGCTATCCAGGGCCTCGCGCACGCAATTCTCGAGCACACCCGTATCAATCACCGTTTGCTTTTTGGTGACGCCAATCCGATCGCAGAAATCTCTTAAAGCCGCCGCTGGATAGCCACGCCGCCGCATCCCTTTAAGCGTTGGCAGGCGCGGGTCGTCCCAACCGTCCACGATATGTTCCTCAACCAATTCCAGTAGCTTTCGCTTACTGGTGATGGTGTAGTTCAGCTCCAACCGCGCGAACTCGATTTGCTGGGGATGGCAGGGTACTGTCAGGGTGTCCAGTACCCAGTCGTAGAGCGGCCGATGATCTTCGAATTCAAGTGTACACAGCGAATGGGTCACCCCCTCCAGTGCATCTGATACGCAGTGCGTGAAGTCGTACATCGGATAGATAGGCCACTCATCGCCGGTACGCTGGTGAGCCGTTTTGCGGATGCGATACAGTGCCGGGTCGCGCATATTGATGTTTGGCGAGGCCATATCGATGCGAGCCCGTAAAATATGCGCGCCCTCATCAAACTCTCCGGCGCGCATGCGCTTGAACAGATCAAGATTTGTGGCCACGTCGCGGTCACGAAACGGGCTATTAACGCCGGCTTCGGTCAGTGAGCCTCGTTGCTCGCGAATCTGCTCGGCACTCTGACTATCCACATACGCATTCCCGCCAACGATCAACTCACACGCAAACTCATACAGCTGCGCAAAATAATCTGAAGCGTGAAAGAGCCGCTGTTCCCAGTCGAAACCGAGCCAGCGCACGTCTTCGGCGATAGCGTGGGCGTATTCGTCGCTTTCCTTATCCGGATTGGTATCGTCAAGGCGCAGGTTGCAGATGCCCTCGAACTCGTTGGCAATACTGAAATTCAGCCATATCGATTTGGCATGGCCAATATGCAGATAGCCGTTTGGTTCAGGCGGAAAACGGGTTGTAATCTGGCGCGCATATTTCTGTGCTGCCACATCGCCTGAGACAATCTGACGAATAAAATTGGCAGCGGGTTCCGTCGATTTCGGGTCCATAGGGTGCGCGCGTCCTGGGTGGGAATTTGGTGCGGCGCAATTATAGGGCTTCGTTTGTCAACATGGGTCAATTGTCGGCGTGGAGGTGCACAAGATCGCCGTTACGAGGCAGAAACCGCCTCCAGGGAGAGAAAATCGCACTGGATAAAGAGGTGGCCGTGGTCGTACTGAGCCCGCTCGAGGGCTGCTGGTAGGTTAGCAATCTGCGTGCCCGTGAGTGGTACAATCAGCCGTGTGCCTGGAGGTCTTCTGGAACAGCATGCTGATACCAGCGTGACGGGGCTGCACTGGTGCGAGAAAAGCAAACGAACCCGTTCGCCCAGAGAAGCGCAATGCCGGTTTGATGTCGGCCGCTAGAGGCATAAACGTAGGTAGTGGGTTTGCATCGATGAGTTCAGATCAGGGACAGTCTGGTGGCGTCGAGCATCGTCGCTTCGCGCGCGTCCCGATCCAGCTCGACGGCCTGATTAGCATTGGTGGGAAAGAACCAGTTCCCTGTACAGTGCGCGATTTCTGTGTTGGTGGCATGTTTGTCACCGCCGACCCGGCTGCCTACGCCTCAGCAGCGTCAAATACCCCTGCAGTTTTGTACTTTGCGCTTATCGTCGGCGGGGAAAAACAGGATTATCAAGTCAATCTGGTCGTCGCCCGCGCCGTCGCTCGCGGCATTGGCGTGTCATTTGCTGACCCTGAACCACAGACGCTCGATCTGCTCAGCCAATTGGCCGCACCTGCGGGCATGCCGACACTGCCCGAGAGCTCGGCCGATGTCGATCGTAGCCAGTAAGACTTTGCTGCCGAATTCGCGGTCGTGCAGGAACCCTTGCAAGCCCTGATTGCCGATTCTGTAAGTAACCTTTGCAAGAAATTTTTGGAACGGGTCGACGACGATCTGTTCTTAAGTGCCCGAGATGCAGGCAATAACGTTGATGAAACCCGCTATCTCGATGGCCAGCGCGAACTGCGTGGGCGCCACGACCTCGTGCTCGAAAAAGTCCCTGAAAAAATCGCTCTTGGGGTTTCCATTCTTGGTAACCCGCGCGCCGAACGCGAGAAAGACGGGGGATCAACAAAGTTATCTAATCTGTCATTGATCGAGAAAGATGAATTCGAGGACTTTCTGGCGGTATCCGAAATCGTCTCAGAGTTGGAGCCCGAGTTCAGTGAGCAATTGTTCGGTTTACGCCGCCGCCTGACGTATCTTGCCAACCGCGACCTCGATCTGTCCGCCGTTCCGATCGGACCCAGCGTTGTCTGCAACGCGATCGCAGAATGTTTGAAAGGCCTGCAGTCCGATCAGCCGTTGGTGTCTAAGGTTTATCGCGTACTTCACCAGAGCATGTCTGCCGACCTGGGTGAAATGTACGAGGCGGTGAACGCGCTATTAATCGAACACGACGTCCTGCCGGTCATCAACGCAGACACTCCCGTATTAAAGCGCCCACCTAAGCCACCCGCCAGTTTCGATGCGCCGGTACCGGAAGCGATTGACGACACTATCGGCACGCCAACGCCTGTCCCCGAAGATGAGTTCGTCGATTTAATGCCGGGCCCAGAAGATTACCAGGGCCGAGTTGCACCACAGGCCAGTCCGCCCACTTCCCCTTCGCAACCTGCCGGGCGCGCTCCGGCTGGACCGGTGCCGGCTCCGATGCAGCCGAACGGTGGCGTACAAGCCGCGCCGCCCGCTTATCCAGGTGACGGCGTGCAAGCTGCACCACCCGCTTATCCAAGTGGCGGCGTGCAAGCTGCGCCACCCGCCTATCCGAGTGGCGGTGTGCAAGCTGCGCCACCCGCCTATCCGAGTGGCGGTGTGCAGGCTGCGCCACCCGCCTATCCGAGTGGCGGCGTACAAGCCGCACCACCGGCCTACCCAGGTGGCGGCGTGCAAGCCGCACCGCCTGCTTATCCGGGGGCGGATGTCGAAGCTGGATCGGCAGGCGGCGTGGAGGCAGCCCCACCGGCGTATCCGGGCGCAGACGTCCAAGGCGCACCGTCAGTCTCCACGGTCGAGGGGGTACAAGCCGCGCCAGCGAATGTTGCGGGGGCGGGAGCCGTCACGGCGGGTTCCGCAGCCCGGCGGTCATACGGTGGCTGGAGCTCGCCGCCAGTACAGTATGCGGCGCCAACAGTGCCGCGAGCGTATTCCGCAGCGCAGGCCCAGTTGGCCTTGCGCCGCGATCTGCTACCCGAGTCTGGCGCTGGCGCTCAGCCTATATCCGATACGCTGCGCCAACGCGGCGCCTATTCAAATACGCAAATCATGGATGGCCTGGCGGAAATTCAGGGCGATTATGTGGATTCGCAAGCGGGTGCGGGTAACGGAGCGCTTGATGTCGAGACCATCAAACAGCGCATCGTCGATGCGCTGATTAACGACGGCGCACCGGAAAAAATGATTTCGGATCAAGCCGTCGACGGGATCGAAGTGGTCGCCAATCTTTTTACGTCGCTACTCCAGGACGCGCTGGTTGCGAAGAATGCCAAATCGCAACTTACCCGATTACAGCCCTCGGTCCATCGCGCGGCTTTGATGGATGCGGATTTTTTTCAATCCGATGATCACCCGGTACGCCAAGTCATCAACAGAATTTCGCGACTACGCGATGGCAGCAGCACAGAACAGATAGAGCGGGCCGGCCAGGTCGAAGCCTTGGTTTCTCGAATCAACAACGACTTCCACGATGACGTTGGCCTGTTCGATGAGGTGGTGACGGAACTCGATGGCATTCTGAGCGACCAGGAAGCCGAGTATGACGACCGCATTGCCGACGTCGTCCAATCGTGCGAACAACAGCAACAAATTCTCGAATCTCGTCGCGGTCAGAGCCTCGAAGGTACCGATGCCCAGAACGTCCGTTCTGATTTGCCGGAAGAATGGAACAAATGGCTGGAACGGTCGCGCAAACTGGAAGTTGGGCAGCGCGTACTGATGAACGCTACTTCGTCACGCGCTGCAGTGATCACTCTGGTTTGGAAAGAGGCCAGCGACAATCTGTTCGTGTTTGTCGACGAACAAGGTAACAAGGCCAGCACACTGACCTTGCAGCAAGTCGCGATGAATTTGCGCCGTAGCGTAATCGTCCTGCTCGATGGGGAAGAGGAGGAGCCCGCTTTGGAACGCGCAATGGCGGGCGTGGTCGAGCGGATTCACTCGCAAGTTGAGGCGCAGGCGACACGCGACGGCTTGACCGGTTTTTTGCTGCGCAAATATTTCGTTGAGGAAATTGAACGAATACTTCCCGATGCGGAATCCGTCGCGGCTCGCAACGCGGCCATTTGCCATCTCTCAATCGAGAATTTGCGTGAGATCAGCGAGGCCAACGGCGCCACTGCGGGCGATGCGCTGCTCGCAGCGTTAGCCGAGCGCCTGAAGGAACTCGTGCGTGGCAAGAACATCGTCTTCGGGCGTCTGGACGACGCTGTATTCGGGATCTACTGGCCGACTGGCGGGATTCAGGGTGCTTACAAGAAAATGCAGGCGATCATCGGGCCACTGCAAGAAGCCATCGGCGGCGCTGCGCATGAGCCGGATAACGCCGCGACCGTTGAATTCGGCGCAACGACAGCTGAGCGTCCGTCTGGTCTCGGGTCCGCGGCGCAAATCGTTGCAGGCATTAGCGGAACCGGCGAATCTTTGCTGGAGGCTGAAGGTCTCCTCAGTGCAGCTCGCGAGGCCTGTGACAGCGCGCGCGAAATGGGTGTCGGTTCGCTGTTTGTTGCGGGCGGTGAAAATGAGCAGCGCCAGCAGCTTGAACAGTTGGTCGCCTACGCCGATTCAGCGCTCGAGCGCGGTTGCCTGTTTCTGACTGGTCAGCACATTGTCAGTCTGGCCGATACCAGCTTGAGTCCAGCCCTTTACGTCGCGGTCGGTGCTGAGGATCGCAATGGCAAGCCGATACCTGCACACGTTTTTGCGCCGGCCCTGACACGGACAGCGAGCGCTGCGGCGATCGATCTATGGGTGTTTAAACAGACCCTGAGCTGGATGGTCGAGCACGACGACGACGTGGAGCAGCACGCGCTGATCGTGATTCCAATCTCCGCAGCTTCAATCAAGAACGAAGAGCTGCCGAGTTTAATCATGGCGGAGTTTATGGAGACCCCGGTACCGCCAGGGCGGATTTGCTTTGCGATGCCCGATCAGGATGTCGTGGAGAATGTTGCTGAGGTCGACGATCTGATCAACACGTTAAAGGAGTTTGGTTGCCACTTCGTGCTCGATGAGTTCGGTAGCGGACATGACAACTACGATTACATCAAGGGTCTGGACGTCGATTTCGTGACCGTAAAAACCTCGTTTATTAGCGACGCAAGTAAAAATCAAAAAAGATTTTGCGATGGCGAAGTCGATTAATGAACTGGTGCATTTCATGGGCAAAAAGACTATTGGAAAGCAGGCGCAAGGACTCGATCTGTCCGCAACCATGAGTGACATTGGCATTGATTTTTTGCATGACGAGAACGCGCAACTTGAACTTCTCCCTGCCAGGCCATCATCGTGAGTGACCAACAGCCGGACAAGATCGGCAAATACGATATCGTGGATGTCCTCGGCAAGGGATCCATGGGGGTGGTCTACAAGGGTCACGATGCCTATGTCGATCGACCCGTCGCGATTAAGGTCGCGACCAATACAGACGCCGAGGATGACGGCGAAAGTATGGCCAAGCAGATGTTCGTCAATGAGGCACGCTCTGCCGGACGCCTTGATCATCCGAATATTCTCAAGGTCTATGAAGCCGGCGAAGAAGACGGCATGCCGTATATGGTGATGGAATTCATCGACGGCGGAGACACCCTGCGTAGTTACTGCAAGCCTGAAACGATGCTACCGATCAAGCTGGTCATTCAGCTGATTCGTCAATCTGCGGACGCACTTGATTACGCGCACGAGATGGGTGTTTTGCATCGTGACATCAAGCCAGCCAACATTATGCTGACGGAAAACAACGTCGCGAAGCTTGGTGATTTTGGTATCGCTCGGCGCATGGGTGTTGATCAGACGCAGATCATTGGCTGGTTCGGGTCGCCGCTCTATATGTCGCCAGAGCAGGCTCAGGACGGCGATCTCACTCCGCAATCGGATTTGTTCTCGTTGGGGTCGGTGTTCTACGAAATGCTAACCGGCACGCCTCCGTTTGCGGCGAAAGGGTTGTCCAGCCTGATTCAGAAAGTGGTTAACGAGGATCCTGTACCGCTGCCGGAAGTGCGCGAAGAAATCACCGAACCGATGTGGCGTGTGGTCAAAAAGATGTTGACCAAGGATTTGGCCGGGCGCTACAAGACGGGTGCTGAGATTGTCGACGACCTCGACAATCTGATAGAGCAGTTAGACCGTTCGCCGACCATGCTCAGTGATGAGCAGAAGGTCGAAAAAATGAAGAACATGACCTTTTTTACGCCGTTTTCGAAAAACGAGTTGAAGGAGGTCGCCAAGGTCTCGATCTGGCGTAACTACTCGAGCGGCGAAACCGTGGTTGCTGAAGGGACCACTGAACGGGCCTTTTATGTTCTCGCTGAGGGTTCGGCGTCTGTCACGATTAACGGCACGCCGATTCGCGAGCTTGAAGCGGGCGAGTGTTTTGGTGAAATGGAATATCTTTCGAATACGGGTCGCACTGCGACAGTCACAGCTATTCGCGAATCGACTGTCGTTAAAATTGAGCGCGATTTCAAGGAATGGGCGTCGTTGCCGAGCCAGGTTCGCCTTAATCGTGCTTTCCAGGAAGTTCTCATCGAACGTTTGCAGGCGACCAGCAAGGCCCTCGCGCGCGCGCTCGCGAGCAAGTAGAGGGTGTTGTGAAGGGGCGAATTGTTTGAAGCGTTAAGAAGTGCGCAATGATTGGGGCCAGTTCAGCGCCAAGGTTCCTCAGGCGGTGGGCCCGAACTTCAGCCACGCGATCATGCCCCACACCAGGGCAACCAGTACCAGAGCCAGAAATACCGCAGCGGAAGCGAGATCCTTCGCACGCCCGGATAATTCGTGGTGCTCCGTACCGATCCGATCGACGACTGCTTCAACAGCCGAATTAAATAGTTCGCAGATAAGCACCAGCATCAGAGTTGCGATCAGTATGGCGTAATCGAGCAGATCGCGACCGACCCAGAAAGCAAACGGCAACAAGACAACGGCAAGCACGGTTTCCTGACGAAATGCCGCTTCGAAACGCCAGCCTGCACGCAATCCCTTCATCGAATAGCCGAATGCCTTGATCAGGCGTTCGAGGCCGCTTGCGGAATTAGCCATGAGAAATCTCCTCTGGTCTGAATGCGCTCACGGTGTCGTGACAGCGGGTAGTGGTTATCAGGCGCATAGGTGCGACGTATGCGTAGGGATGGGTACCAGAGAGGTCGTTGCGCCAGCTGTCGACGGCCGGTGAGATGCCATTGTGTGATGTTCGTTTAATCGCATCGGCTGATTGCTATTGCAGGTTTCGTGCACGCGTCCGGGTGGCGAGCCACACAGCGTGCTGCAGCCCGCGCAGTATAGCGGATAGCGCCGAGCCGATGACTGCACAGATGGCCGTAACCGCAGTCCCAGAGCGTTGCCGCACGCAGGAGATTTTAAATTTCGCGGTCTTGAGATCCTAGTTTAACTGTATATACTTACAACTGTATTTTTATACAGGTTACGTCATGGTCACTGGTCTTACGGCACGACAGGCAGAAATTCTTGAACTCATCCGCATGGCGATCAAACGGACCGGGATGCCCCCCACCCGAGCCGAGATTGCTACAAGCCTGGGTTTTCGTTCTGCCAATGCTGCCGAAGAGCACTTGCGCGCTCTCGCGCGCAAGGGTTTTATTGAGCTTCTGCCGGGAGCTTCGCGCGGTATTCGTGTCCTCGGTGATGCGGTATCGCGCGCGTTTGGCTTACCGATTGTTGGTCGTGTTGCTGCCGGTCAGCCATTACTGGCCGTGGAGCACATTGAAGATCATTACGCGGTCGACCCGACACTGTTCCGCCCGTCTGCCGACTATCTGTTGCGAGTGAGTGGGTTGAGCATGCGCGATGCGGGCATCCTCGATGGTGATTTACTCGCCGTTCACGCCACCCGGGAAGTGAGTAATGGTCAGATCGTGGTGGCTCGTCTCGATGATGAAGTGACCGTCAAGCGTTTTCACCGACGCGGGTCGAAAGTTCGTTTGTTACCGGAAAATCCAGATTTCGAGCCTTTGGAAGTCGATCTCAAACACCAACCGTTGGTCATAGAAGGCCTGAGTGTTGGTGTCTTGCGTATCCAGCAGTCATGACCCTGCAAGAGTTGATGCAGCGTGCCGGAGTTTGGCGCGCCGGTGAATTACCACCGCGGGCAACGCGGCCGAGTGGTTTTCCAGCTCTTGATCAAACCTTACCCGGTGGCGGTTGGCCGCGGACAGGTCTTACCGAGATTTTATCTTCGACATTCGGAATTGGCGCTTTGCGATTAGTTTTGCCAGAACTCGCGCGTCTCAGCCAACAGGGGCACTGGATCATTTTGGTTAATCCGCCGCACATTCCTTATTCCCCAGCCTTGCTTGACGAGGGGGTCGACTTATCCCGTTTGCTCATTGTCGACTTGCCGACAAAAGTGCAGTCCGCCGAGACAGAAATTTTGTGGGCCTATGAGCAGGCTTTGAGATTTGAAGATTGTGCTGCTGCTCTGTTGTGGCTCGATGACGCACCATCGCTACACATGCGTCGCCTGCAGTTAGCTGCAGAAACGGGTGCGACCTGGGGCGTGGTGTTCCGTCCCGTGCGCTTCAGTTCCCAACCATCGCCCGCAGTTCTACGACTCAAGCTTGACGCTTGCCCGGTTCCGAGCGTGCCTGCAGGTGATCTGCTTCCCCACAAGGTAGATGTGACAGTATTGAAAGCACGTGGTGCCAGCAACGGCGCGAGCTGTCGGGTGACGATGTGATTAACGGCATGGTGTCAACCGCCTCGGCGTCGAATTCCGTCACGCAGAATGTGCGTGTCGCCGACAATTTTTTTCATACCACCATCGCCGGTAATACGCATCCACAGTCGCGTAGAGATGACAGCGCGCTGTGGTTACATCTGCATCTGCCTCATTTGCCACTTGAAGTGCTGACACGCGGCCTGAATAGTCATGAAGCTTGTGTTCTTGTTAGCGGTGAAGAGCGGCATCGCAAAGTCCTACTGGCTAACCGTCAGGCTGTGGCTTTGGGTATACGTGCTGGTATGCAAAGCAGTGCCGCACAGGTTCTGGGCCAGGTGCGAGTCCTTGAACGCAACGAACGGGCGGAACAACAAGCTCTCGATAAGCTGGGACTGTGGGCGATGCAAATCACGCCGATGGTTAGTCGGGTTGAGCCCGATGGTTTGCTGCTTGAGATCAAAGGCAGTCTTAAACTTTTTGGCGGGCTCGAAGGATTGTTGGCGCGTTTGCGTCGCGGGTTGAAGCAACTCGGTTATCGTACGAACTATGCGACTGCTCCGACGCCGCTCGGAGCAACTTTACTAGCTCGTGCAAATTCGCAACGGCTGATTTGCGATCAGCATCAACTACAACTCGCCCTTGGGGCGTTACCGATTGAGGTACTACAGCTCGAAGCTAAACAACATGCGGCGCTCGTAGCGTTTGGGGCTAAGCGTTTGAGTGATTGTCGACGTTTACCTCGTGATGGGTTGGCACGGCGTTTGTCGCCAGCCTTTGTCGACATGCTCGATCGACTTTTCGGGCAGATCCCGGATCCACGTTGTGCACTTAAGATTCCGCGCAGCTTCGATGCAGAGCTTGAGTTGCCCTGGGAAGTGGACAACGCCCGTGCGCTCACCACAGCAGGAGAGCGATTGCTGCAGGAATTGTGCGGCTATCTCACGGCTAATGCGGCGCAAACCCGTCACCTGAGATGGCGTTTGCTAGGCCGCGATAATCAGATTGAATACTTCGATATCAAACTCACGAGGGCAGGGCGCGATGAACGCCATATGGGATTGCTGCTACGTGAATCGCTCGCGCGCAAGACTTTGCATGTACCGGTTAAAGGAATCGGTTTGAATGTCAGCGGACTGACTTTCAGCACGACTCCAGCGACTCATGATTTGTTTATGCAAACGAAAAATCAGGGCGGTGAGGACGAGGCTTATGCGGCCTTTGTTGACCGCTTGCGAGCACGTTGTGGCGAGCAGGCTCTAAGGCGTTTAGGTATCCGTTCTGCGCATAACCCGGAACGGGCGTGGTGTTGGCAGCGGCCAGTCGAAGTCTCACAACGCCGTAGGAAGGGGCTGACCCATGTTGAAGAGCGTCGCCGGCAACGACCTCTATGGTTATTGAAACACGCAGTAAAACTAAATGAGGAACAAGGCCAACCGCTATTTGGTGGCCGGCTTGCACTCACGCCAGAGCGAGAACGGATCGTCAATGGCTGGTGGGAAGAGGCGGAAGTCGCGCGCGATTATTTCACCGCGACAACCGAAGGAGGGGCCCGGTTGTGGATTTACCGCGAACTCAGCGGGCCGGGACATTGGTACTTACAGGGTATTTTCGAATGAAGCCCGACATCGCGGCCTTCCGGCACTCCCATTCAAGCCTCTGACGGCCCCAACTAGCCCCCATTGATTCGGATCTGGCTCACCCTTTGACGGGCTAGACCGGTATCAATATCGACCAATGGTTGCATATCTCGCTCGAGACGACGAAAATTCGCCCACGGTTTGCAGCCTAGCGTAAACGGCGCTCATCACTTCAGACCCGCCAACGTCACGTGCCGTGCGATAATTTCGTTTCTAATGCGAAAGTTAAATTAAATATCTCATTAATGTTGCGAACCAGTTATAATCCCCACCGCTGCGTCAAAGGGGGGCAAACCACCTCGTGTGTGTTTGTTGATTCAGTTTATAAAACGAAACACGTTTCATAATGAAAGCCACAGAAATCAATAAGTTGCTTCCACTGCGCAACGCTTCGTTCGACACTTTGACCGAAGCGCTTGAATACGCATCTGGCGGTGAAACGGGATACAACTTTTACGATGGCCGCGGCGAACTGTCGTCGGTCATCAGCTATCGCGAACTGCGCGAACAAGCTCAGACACTGGCTCGCCGCCTACTGAGCCTGGGATGCCGGCGTGGAGCCCGCGTCGCCATGGTAGCCGAAACTGAACCGATGTTTCATCGGTTTTTCTTTGCCTGCCAATACGCCGGCCTTATCCCGGTCGCGCTACCTGCCGGGTTCCAACTCGGCGCTCGTAAAGCCTATGTAGAGCAACTCGAGCGCATGCTCGACAGCTGTGGCGCAGATGTCGCCGTTGCGCCGGAATCGCATATCGGATTTTTACGTCAGGCGGTAGAACGCCTCGATCTAATCAAAGCAGGTGTTCCAGAAGAGTTCGACCTGCTACCAGAGCTCGACTGCGAACTTGAGCCGCTCGGAGCTGACGAGACCGCCTACCTGCAATACACCTCAGGAAGCACCCGCTTTCCGCGTGGAGTGGAAATCTCCCAACACACGGTCATGACTAACCTGAAGGACATTGCTGTCCACGGGCTGAAGATTACCGAGCAGGACCGCATGGTGTCCTGGTTACCGCTGTACCACGACATGGGGCTGGTCGGCTTTGTCCTGCTGCCACTTGGCAGTCAATTGTCTGCCGATTACTTGAGCCCGCGTACCTTCGCCATGCGGCCGCGCCTGTGGCTGAAAGTGATCTCGCAGAATCGCGGCACAATTTCATCGAGTCCCCCATTTGGGTACGCACTGTGCGCCAAGCGCCTGCGGCTCACTGATCAGGACCGCTACGACCTGAGCTCCTGGCGCGTCGCCTGCGTCGGTGCAGAACGCATCCACCCTGAACCGCTGCGCCAGTTCGCCCACGTCCTGAAACCGGCGAAATTTGACGCCAACGCTTTCGTCGCCTGTTATGGCATGGCCGAATGCGCCCTTGCGATCAGCTTCGCCGAGTTGGGTACAGGCATTGGTGCTATCAAGGTCGACAAAGATCAGATCTCGACCGATGGTGTCGTCGTCGAGCGCGAGACCAGTAACGAAGCGGGTACCGACACACTGACATTTGTCGACTGCGGCAAAATCTTGCCGAGCTTCGAACTCAATATACGTGATGACGTCGGCAACAATCTGCCCGACCACCGTTGCGGCAGAATCTGCCTGCGCGGGGCGAGTGTGATGACGGGCTACTTTCAGAATCCGGATGCTACAGCGGAAGTCATGGATGCCGATGGCTGGCTGGATACCGGTGATATTGGCTACCGAGTCGGGGACCATGTGGTTGTTACGGCTCGTCGTAAAGACGTCATCATTGTTAATGGCCGGAACATCTGGCCACACGACCTGGAATACCTTGCTGAAAGCCTACCTGGCGTTCGTTTCGGAAACGTCTCGGCATTTTCGTTTGCCGATGATTCCGGCGTCGACCAGGTTGTGATGGTTGTCGAATCGCGCGAATCGAATCCCGCTAAGGTCCGTACCCTGATTGACGAACTGCGCGCGCTTATCGCGACGAACTTCGGCATCAGCTGTCAAATCGATCTGGTACCGCCCCGAACTCTGCCCCGGACATCGTCCGGTAAGCTGTCGCGTTCCAAGGCGAAACAGGATTTTCTGGCCCGAGCTGAAGGCGTTGGCGGCAATATCGCCAACGCGAATGGCTGAACAGGATCACGCCCCGCAACGAATAGTACTAACCGGCGCCACCGGTTTTATTGGCACCCACCTGCAGCACCAGCTACTTGCGAGCGGGCATGAGGTGGTCGCTGTGGTGCGGCCAGGTTCAAGCCGCAGAGCAAACATCTTCCGCGGTGTGGAACTGCGCGCGATAGCCTTCAACGATGCCACAGCGCTCCGGCAATTGCTCGAGAACGCAGATACCGTCGTGCATTGTGCCGGGGCCGTGCGCGGCCGTAATCTCGAATCATTTCGACCCGCCAACATCGAGGCTCTGGAGAATCTGGTCTCCGCCGCGCTTGCACACAAGATCGCACCGCGCTTTATCCTGATTTCTTCACTTGCGGCCAGTCGTCCGCAGGTATCTGACTACGCCCTCAGCAAACACACTGGAGAACAAGTGTTGCGTAACGCGGAGGGACTGCAATGGGTCATTCTGCGCCCCCCAGCAGTGTACGGGCCGGGTGACACCGAAATGCGTCCCCTGTTTCAGTCGATCCGGCGCGGTCTCGCGCTCGTTATTGGTCCGCAAATGCAACGGCTCAGCATGCTTTATGTCAGTGATTTAGCGACGGCAGTAGCAGCGACCGTGATTCACCATCGCGTATGCGCCGGGCAAGCTTTCGAAATCGATGATGGTCACGTGGATGGTTATACTTGGCCCGAAATCATCGCAGCAGCGCGCTCCGCTATGCCAGTCCTCCGCCTGCCAGTACCACGCCTCGTGCTTTCGATTCTGGCTCGGGTAAATATCTTCTTCGCTGGACTGATCGGCTATCAGCCCATGCTGACCCCCGGCAAGGTGCGCGAACTTTCTCAACCCAGCTGGCTCTGTGATAATCACACGTTCTCCGCGCTAACGAACTGGCAACCGCGCGTCCAACTGAAAGACGGCGTGCGCGCGACCCTGAAGAACGCTGGCCGCACTTGAATACCAACGACAACAAGGCTCCTCAAATGCAACACAGCGAGGTTGTCGAAGCGTTGCTCGAAATGTTGAGCAGTAGCCTCGAAGAATCCCGGCAACTTTCCAGCGAAAGCGCGCTTATCGCCGACGCTGGTTTGGAGTCGATTCAGGTCATCGAATATTTGTGCGAAGTCGAAGATCGATTCGACTTGATCATTGACGAAGTGTCTCTCGCGGACGTGTCCACCGTCGGCGAGTTAGCCGAAGTTGTCCTCAGACTACGAGGTCCCGAGAGGTCATGAGTCTATTCGCTAAATTCGACGCTGCCGAATCCACTAGAAATTTGTTGAACAGCCTGCCGGTAAATCCGACCGCCGTGGTGATTGAACGCGTTGTGTCTGCGAGCGAAGCAATCGTCGGGGGCCGCCCTACGATAATGGCAGGAACGAATAACTATCTTGGACTGACGTTCGACCCCGACGCTATTCGTGCGGGTCAGGCGGCTCTTGCGGATGCCGGAACGGGAACAACCGGTTCGCGCATGGCCAATGGCACGTACCAGGGCCATTTGGATCTCGAAACTGAATTGGCGGATTTTTTCGAAGTCCCCCACGCGATGGTCTTTTCTACCGGTTACGCGGCGAATCTGGGAACTTTGGCTGCGCTGCTCGGACCGGGTGATGCAGTACTGCTTGATTCTGAGGCGCATGCCAGTCTGTTTGACGGTTGTCGCATGAGTGGTGCGGACATCTATCGCTTTCCACACAACGATGCGCAGGGACTTGCCAAGCGGCTGCGGCGTCTGGGCGAACGCGCGCGTCACGCGCTCATTGTCGTGGAAGGGCTTTACAGCATTCGTGGTGACTGCGCACCGCTCAAGGAATTCGCCGACGTAAAAGCCGAGTATGGTGGTTATTTGTTTATCGACGAGGCGCACTCACTGGGGTTGTATGGTGACGGCGGGCGCGGCCTCGCGGAGGCTGCGGGTGTACTTAGCCAGACAGATTTCATTGTCGGTACGTTTTCTAAAAGTCTCGGATCCATCGGCGGTTTTTGTGTGAGTCGCCATGCTGAGCTCGAGTTGTTCCAGTATGCGAGCCGCCCCTATATCTTTACCGCCTCGCCGTGTCCTTCGGTCATTGCCACGACGCGGGCCGCACTAGCACAGCTTCGTGCGCGTCCGGAATTGCGCATACAGGTCTGGCGTAACGCGGAACGTCTGTATAGCGCGTTATCGGGTTTGCAGTTGAATCTAGGGCCACATGTCAGCCCTGTAATCGGCGTGTCGTTCGATGATCGGGACGTTGCTCTGCTTTGCTGGCAGGGATTGCTCGACCGCGGCGTCTATACCAATTTAATCTTGCCGCCAGCCGCTCCTGAGGGCGGCAGCTTAATTCGTTGCAGCGTGACTGCAGCGCATTCGGATGCACAGATTGACACGATCGTGCAGGCCTTTACCGAGGTGTGTCGCGAGCACGGTGGTAGCAATACCGTCTAGTCGCGTTTAGTGACGCGAACGGTCTTTGCTCCACGACCTCGCTGCGGATTAGCGAAATCCCCCGCGCCGATAAATCCGCCACAACACAGGCCAGGCAAACAGCAACGGGAAACGACATTGCAGTTCGCTCGGTTGCTCGCGGACGCCGCTATGCCGTTCAACTTTCCATAAGATGTATTCCAACGGTTGGTTGAACGTAAACGCCGCCTTGAACAGGCGTGCGACCGACAGACCCTTTCCGACTAGCCGACGTAGGCGCCAACGCCAGACGGGTGATGTGAACCGCGGCGCATCGCAATGCCACCTCCCGCCAGGGCGAACGCTCAGGCCACAACGTGTTGCAAGTTTCTCGGTCATACGCATGAGATGCTCGCTGTAGTTATCCGCGAGCTCGCCGGATTTGCGTGCATCCTCGCTGCGTAGTTCGCAGGCATAAGTGAGAGAGAACGCGCGTTGCCATAGTTCCGTTTGACTGAATTCCCCCGTAAACATCGGCGTCGTCTCGTCGATCATGCGTGTTGCAGCTTGATCGCACGCGTGCGCCACGCGCAACCGGGTCGCCTCATCCCGGACGTAGATAACTTCGATGGGTTGCGCGAAGCGCGCCCAGAAATACGAATGGAAGTCGTGTGTAATCGCTCTTTCTAAGTGGCCCAGAGTGAGGGTCGCGAACTTTGCGCTACAAACTTGCCCGGATGCGGTGATAACGCGGTTGTACACGTTGGGTGCGAGTGCTCGATTTGCTGTTCGCTCGAGCAGGCTGCCGAAATCGCCGTAGTCCTCCAGCAAAACGTAAAAATCCAGCACCGTGTCGCGTTTGCCGCGCAGCCAGGAACCGTACATAACGATGGCACATACGTTGACCCCATAGTCGGCCCGAAACGCCTCGGCGAAAATACCCGGCCACAGCTCGGGGTCGCCAGGCTGAGCGGGTTCAGGCATAGGCACCACGAGTTGCAGAGAAGGTCCTAAAAGCACGGGGATATTGAATGGCAGCCGTTTCCGGATCTTTCAACCACGATTCGAGCGGACCGCTATGTGCCCGAATTGCCGCCGCGTAAATCAAACGCGCCGCCATCAGCGCGCTGCTGGCAAGCGTCCACAAGGCAACACCAAGTAACCCAATGTCCGGGCGACCCACAATGGTGGTCGTGGTCAGAATGATCAGACAGGGATTTCGGCGCGCAGTGACGAGGCGAAAATAAGCATCGAATGGCCGCCAGGAGAACATCGAGCAATGCCCCAATGCGTGGAAGAGCGCTTCAAGACCACGCCCGGCGACGTAACCGCCCACAATTGCCATAAGTACCGATTCAAGATCGAAGCCAAGCAGATCACTCATCGGCGCCAGACCTAATCCCCAATAAACGTACCAGATGGGGGGATGGATGATGTCCATGCCGTGGTCGAGAACATGTCCGATGCGACTGCTTTGGACCGTCACCCGCGCAAGCTTGCCATCGACCGTGTCCAGCAGGGTCATGACCCAGCCACTCAGCAAACCGAGCAGGTAGAATCCATGCGCGAATAACACAGTGGACGCGATGACTAGTCCCAGTCCGAAGATCGTGACTGCGTTCGGAGAAATATGCTGTTGCGCACACAGGCGAACCAGCACTCGGGCTGGTCGCGGCCACCACCATTTGGTCACAAGATCAGTAATGCCCTTATACGCATTGCCGTACAAGCGGGATTCGAGTTCTAGATGATTGTCCGCACTGATGGGTTCCAGCAGTGGTGGCTCAACTTTGCGCAGGTGCTCGCTGTAACCCTCAAGGTCGGCAGGCCTGAGCACATTGTCACTATCGTCATGTGTCGTTGTGGACTGCATTGCGAGTAGTGCGGAGCGCACCGCGCCGGAATCGCCATAGGTCGCGGCCACTTGCCCGTCTGTTGGACACACCAGGCTGCTGCCAGGGTGTCTGAGTAAAGCTTGAAAGGTCCGTAGTTCGAACAAATATCTTGCGTTTACCAGCAGCACAGTGGCGCCCGAAGCCGCCTGTTCAGGCGCGGTAATTAGCTTATTGATGCCGACTCCGGCGAGCTGTCGGGTGATGCGGTCAACCGAGCTTAGCCCCCATAGAGTTTCGTCAGAGGAGCCAGTGATGAGCGCAACGAGGGCCATGCTATGATGCAACTTGTAGGAAAAACTTTAGCAATTATAGTAAGTTACTACCAATGCGGCAAAGCCCTGCGAGCATCAAGCGATGCGCCTGATTCATCTCACTGACCCGCACCTGTCAGATCCTGCCGTGTCATCAGTGTGGCACCTACGCGGTAAACGTCGACTTGGGTATTTGTCCTGGACCCGCCGACGCCAATTTATCCACAAGCCGGAAATTCTCGAGCGAGTCATGGAAGCGATAGCCCGGGAGGCGCCCGACGTTATCGCCGTGACAGGCGACCTGGTTCAAATCGCCGGTCCCGGCGAAATTGCTCAAGCGAGCGACTGGCTGGGACGACTGCGAGCACTTGGCAGGGTCGTACTGGTGCCCGGAAATCACGATCTGTATCAGGCTGATGCTGAGTCCGCAGTAACCAGGCAATGGGCGGAGTATTTTGGCGTGCCTGCCTTCGCGCCGAACGCGTTCCCCAGCCTTCAGCGCTTTGGCGATGTGAGTGTCATAGGTTTGTCGTCTGCCGAGCCGCAGCCTTTTTGGTCAGCCGGCGGACGTCTGGGCTCGGCACAGTTGGCACGCTTCGAGCAGGTCCTTGCAGCCACAGCGGATACGTTGCGTTGTGTGCTGATACATCATCCACCGCTCGCAAAATCTTGCGCGCGGCGGAAGGCGCTGCGAGACGTCACCAAACTTGAGGAAGTATTAAAACGATTCGGCGTTGAAATTGTTTTGCATGGACATACGCATCGCAACCGCGAAGTGTCGTTCAACAATGTGACCCGCGTCGCGGGTACCGCATCGGCGTCGAATTGCGGACCGGACGGGCGAGCTTCCTACCGCGTTCTGGATTTTGGCGTTGGAGATTCTTCCTCCGAATGGCGAGTCACTGCCAAGCTCAAGGTACTCAGCTCGCAAGGCCACGAGACGAGGATAGAAGCAGACGAAAGTTGGCACTTCCTACGGCCGCAGAATTCATGAGTTAACTTTCAGCGGACGCGCGTCCGCTCCGCTGGTTCGTCAGCGTGCTCCGGCACGCATTCGAATGGCCACCAGGGCGGCGCAAAGGATTAAAGCCGCAGGCGCCAATGCGGTTGCCGCGGGCTGCAGGTCAAGCAGTATCGCAACATGCGAAGTGATCTGCTCGAACAGATAGAAAGCGACACCAACTGCGGCGCCAAACACCGTGCGCGCGCCGGTAGACCGGCTATTCGCGCCACCCAAAACTAAGGGTAAGCCCAACAAGGCCATTGCGAACAATGCGAGAGGCAGACTCACTTGCTGCCAGAACAGCGCCTCGTGTTCACGTGTATCGAGGCCGGAATCCTCGCTCGCGCGGATGTAATGATAAAGGTCGTACGAAGATAATGAGTGGGACGGGGCGATCAGTGTCGACAGTTGTTCAGCTGACAAAAAGCTGTCCCAGCGGACGTTTGGCAGAAAGCGCTGCAAGACCGCATCGGCCTCGAGGACCTGCTCCTCGACGTCGTAAAGCAACCACGTCGACGCGCTGACAACGTCAGCTTTTTCAGCGCGCAGCATCCTGAGCAAGTGACCGTTAGAGTCCAGTTCATAGATTTCAATCCCGCGCGGAATACGCCCGAACTCAACGCTGCCAACACGGATTATGCGATGACCCCGGCGGCTCCAGAATTCGTTTCCGCCGCGCTCGGTTTGATCAAACATGCGCGAGCGAAAATCCTGGGCTTGCCGCTCGGTGAGCGGGATCAGGTACATCTGCATGGCCACCGCGAGTACAGATATCACAGTCACTATGATGGCCAGCACCCGGCTCAGTTGCCAGACAGATACACCGGCAGCACGAATCGCCGTCAGTTCCTGTCGGTTCGCCATTGCGCCCAGCCCGAGTACTGAACCGAGCAGCACGACCACCGGCAGTAAATCCACGATTCGTGCGGGCGTCGTGAGAATGACGGTTGCGATCGCATCGGTGGTCGAGAACGTTCCTTTACCAACGTCATCCAGAGCATCTGCGAGGTTAAGAAAACTGAACAAGATCAGTAGTAGCAGCAGGACAATTCCCGCGGCACCAAAAAAATTGGCGACAATGTAGCGAGCCAGGATCATCTTCAGGTGAGCCTTTTCCGCGCAACCAGTGTCGCGATTGCAAGGGTTACGACAAGCAACGCGGGAACCCACCAAATCGACGAGGCGCTTCCCTGTTCCACCCAGGTTCGTGCGACGCCAAGCAGGTTGTAATAGACCGCATACACCGCCAGAGCGGCCGGAAAATTTGCGAAGCGGCCACGTTGGTAGCGGACTTTCACCAAGGTCAGAGCTGTCAACGTAAGCAGAAATGTCGATAGCGGCGTCGACAACCGCCATTGCAGTTCGGCACGATCGTCGGCGTCCGCTGAGAGGACCAAAGCCGCTGTCGATTCTGCTTTGGTGCGATATTTGTGGTCAATTGCTGACTGCGCATCGAGGGCGAGCGTGAGCGAATCGAAGTGTCCGTAAAAGTCCCTGGCGTTCACATTACTCCGAAAAATACTGGCATCGGTTAGTGTGAGCCGATGACGCAGCGGGGTCGCAAACGGCTCCAGTTTCCCCTGGGGTGCGGATATCACTTCGATATCATCGCTGGTCCGGGTGCGGATAAATACGCCGCGTAGATCGCCGCTATCGCGGTCGATCTCCTCCACGTAGACCATACGTTCGTTGCCGGCGTACAGATAAAAGCGCTGTGCTTTGATGCGGTTGAGTTCGGCTGCAGCGTCTGCGGCATCGCGAAGCGCGAAAATCTCGCCATACGCCCAGGGCCGGACCGTGGTTGACAGCACCGCGACTGCGGCTGCGACAAGTAAACCGAGTACAATCAGTGGCCGTTGCAGACGCGCGTAGCGCATACCTGAGGCTCGCATGCCAATCAATTCGTTATGCAAATTGAGCTGCCCGAAACCGACGATCAATCCGAAATAGAACGCGAGTGGTAACAACACTTCTAGTGCAATTACGGATTTGTAAAGTGTTAAGCGCGCGACTTCACCCGCTACAAATAGTCCGCTGGCGGCGTCGGTCAGATAGCGGGTCAGGCTGTAGGCAAGAAACACTACGGTCAGAACAACGGCCACAGCGACGAAACTCGTAGAGATTTCGCGAATGAGATATCGATCAAGCAGCACGATGGTCTGGAAAGGGTCTATATAAACTGCGATGAATGAGCGCGAGCTCTATGATGGCTACGCACGCCGCGCGGCGCAACAGTGTACGTGGTGTACGTGGTGTGCGTTGGTGGCATTGCTGTCTCCGCCTGAGGTCATGGCCAGCGATTTGCCGGCACTTGAGCCGCAATCGAATACTTTAGTCGTTCGTGCAGAGCGCGCCTCACAGTCAGATGACCGCATGTTGTTTTCCCTGCTGGGTGCGCTTGAGTTGCGAGCGGACAGGTGGGTGATTAACGCTGATAGCGCAATATTAGTCGGGCGTCTATCTGATCCTGACGAAATTATTGTCGACGGTAGTCCGGCGACCATTACCGTACAAATGACCGACGAGAGTGAACCATTTACTGGTACCAGCTCGCATCTAGAGTTCGATCCGCGTAAGGAAATCGTACGACTTGAAGGCGATGCTACGGTCAAGCGCGAACATGAGTCGATTAGCAGTGATTTGATCCGCTATTGGTTGCAGCGGGAGACTTTCGTCGCAGGGTCTAGGGCGCGGGTACGTGTGGTGACGACACCGAAAAACAGTCGCTAGCGCGGCGGGCGCAGCAGCAGCCATGATTGGTATTGCCGGAGCAACGCGGCGGGATAACTAAATTGGATATCGGTTGAGTTCACGTTGCGAACTTATCGATCGGGCAACTTCAAAGCGCAAGATTCGCTTAACGAGCCCCTTGCCAACCGGACACGACCTGACCGGCATTTTCGAGGTCGGCATGATCGTCGATTTCGCACCACGCCAGTCCGTCGATTGGGCAGGTTGATACCAGTCCGTCATCCGCTAATCCATCGATCGCGGATAGGTACCACTGTTTGAGTCCGGTCCCATAACGCATCATGTGTTCGATATGTGCTCGAAAACGCGCACCGCCGTTTTCATCGAAATGCATCATGCCAATCGACTCGGCGTCCACCGTTGTCAGGTCAAGCTGTTTGCTCACGTGGATAAGGCGACCGTTTTCTACGGATACTTTCATGTCATCGTCGTCGTAGGTGGTCTTGCTGTCGGTGGCCAGGGTAATCGGGTATCGCGCACAATTGTCCAGCAGACGTTGCAATGCAGCCGCCTCAAATAGGGTGTCGCCGTTGATGATTAAAAATCGCTCGCGCATCTCGTGCCTGGCAATCCAGCAGGTGCCGAGATTGTCACACTGGGCGTAGAAGGGGTTGTAAAGCGTACGGGTCTCAACATAAGACTGGTGGGCAACGATCCGATCGATATGATCGGCACCAAATCCTGTCACGACGACAACCTCGTCGACCTGACATTGGCTTATTTCCTGGAGTTGCCATTCGAGCACGGCGCGGCCGCCTGCAAGCAACGCGGCTTTGGGTTGCTCGGCCGTCAACGGCAAAAGGCGCCGGCCCTGGCCTGCGCTGAGAATGATCGCTTTCATGCTGTGCCTTTCCAGCGCGTGGGCTTGTTGGCTGACTCGGCGCGCGACTCTAGCACGTTTGATTCACCTGTTCGATATACTCGCTTTTACCGTTCAAGCGCCCGTTCTGAGCGCAACCGATCGTTCCATTCGGCGAGATTTCTGATTGGGTCTTTCACGTAGTGGGTACCTTCCATCAAGCGCAGCACCGCGCGATTGAAATGTCTGCCGACGCGATCCATCGGACGCTCAACGTCAATGAATAAGACTGCCCGATATTCATCGGTGTCATTCAGCACTTCATGCTCATAGGTGTCATCGAACAGCATGACCTGCCCCTCACGCCAGTGGGTCGTTTGCTCGTCCACTCGGATCCAGCAACTCTCGGCGTCGGCAGGCACACGCAATCCGAGGTGGCAGCGCACGAGCGCTCGCGTTGGTCCACGGTGCGGCGGGATGTGGTACCCGGGCGCCAGGATCGAGTACCAAGCGTTTACCAACCCCGGGATGTCCGCGAGCGCCGCTGCAGTACGAGAACATTCCCGACAATTCTGCTCGACACGCTGGCCAAATATATAGAGCGCATAGGTTTTCCAACTGGTGCCCGTAGAGATCCGCGCCTGGTCAGGCGATATTTGATGAAAGGCCGGAATGTCCTCCGGACGGCGCCAGACGCGGTCGAATTCCTCGCGGCAGGCACCCGACGAGTTCTCGAGTTTGGGTACCCAGTCAAAAGTTGTGTTGTCAAGAAACGGGCTCGACGGAATGAGCGAGTGGCGGGCCTGAAACTCAGTAATCGCGTGCAGAAAGCGCTTTCCCGATCGGTGTACGGTTCGACGTTGCCATTGCTTCAATTCGCTAATCATGGTCTTCCCCGACTATCGTGCGTGCGAGTTCGAGGTCGGCCAACGAGTCGACGTCGATGGCCGCGCGCGGTGAAGTTACGATGACGAAATCGATTTTCGCACTGCAGCGTTCGGAGAGTAGAGCGAACGCCTCAGCTGCGCTCATTCCAACGATGAGATAGCGCCACAAACTCTTCAGGCCCAGCCGCCAGGCGAGCCGCCACGGTCGCTTGCGTTCTTTTTCCATGGCACTCCAAAACTGCAGGGCGGCGCGTCCTGCAGGGCGGTTGACCAGAAACAGGTTACTACCGCAATAGGGGCCGTCCGTAAACTTAATGAGGGTACGTTTGCTATCCGGATAGGCATTCCGTACGACCTGATGCGGCACCAGACCGACCACAAAATCAGCTTCAAGTGCTCGAGCCTGTGCACAAAACTCGTCCACGATCGGGGCCGTCAGCAAAGCGTGATCGGCTGCAGTCAGCAGTAGTGGGTAACGTGCTTGCGCGGTCGCCACGAGTAAAGCGCTGGACGACGGTCCGCTCGCGGGTTCTTGCCAGCTAAAGTCATCGCGTTCGAGGAGTCTCCTGAATAGCGATTCTGCGGCGACGACGTCTTGCGTTGGTCCGACCAGCGTGCCGCCCGCTACCGCGTTGCATTCGCGCAGGACGCTAATGACACGGGCCACGCACGCCTTTCCGCCAACCTCCGCCAGTACGCTACTCGATAACCCCAAAGCGCGAGCCAGCACGTTACCACCCGGGCGTTCTCCAGCCAGTACAATCGCCTTGATCGGTGCAGCATCGTTCATTCGTCGGCGTTTGGGCGGGGAGGATTAATCAATATAGTGATTTTCGATAAATCCGATAACGCTTGGATTGTTTGCCACCCAATGTCTCGATGATATTTTTCATGCCTTCGTTATCTTCAAGAATCCAGGACATTTCGACTTCTTCGAATCCTTTGCGTAAGCCCGGTTCCCGCAACGCTTCCACGACCGAGAGCGCCAGGCCTGGACCGAAGCGCGTATTGTGAAGATGCCGACGGACGCCCATCAAGGGGATCCGTGCTGTTTTCGGGTAGCCGAATTTGAGACGTTTGAGGAGTTTTAGCCAGCCACCGGGGAACAATTTACCGTCCAAATCCGCAATCGCTTCATTCACGTTGGGCAGCAGCACGATGAAGGCAACAGGTTCGCCGTGCATTTCTGCGATCTGGATGAAATCGGGTGGGATCAACATGAGCATCTCGTGCCCGATGGTGCGAAATTCGTCTTTCTCGAAAGGTACGAAGCCCCAATTATCTGCCCAGGCATCGTTGAAAATATCGCGTACGGTCTCCAGATCAGCGTCGACCTGTTTGGGGTTCAGGGGACGAATCGTGACAGTGCGCTTGAGTCGTTTGAACAGCGCGGCCATAACGGGCGGCGGCTGGAAGTCCGCACTGATGAGGAAGGCAAAAAGATCAACCGCTTTGCTAAAGCCGCAGCGCTCGATCTGGCTGCCATAATATTGCGGTGCGTGGGTCATCATAAAGAAGGGTGGTGAATCGAAGCCATCGACCAGTAGGCCCACTTCCTGATTGATGTTGAAGTTTAGCGGCCCGCGAACTTCTTTCATGCCTCGCTCGCGCAACCAATCTTCTGCGGTCGTAAACAACGCGGCGAATGCCTCATGATCGTCGATACACTCGATGAAACCGAAAAAGCCTGCATCATCGTTGTAGCGCTGCAGGTGAAGCTGGTCGATCTGAGCGCTGATTCGAGCAATTGGTTTGCCGTCGACGTAGCCTACCCAGCCCTGCCATTCGAGGTGTTTGAAAATGGGCTGTTTGGCCGCGAGCGCTTCTTTGCGTTCCAACAATAACGGCGGAACCCAATTGCGATCCTGCGCGTATATGGACCACGGCACGCGCACAAAGTCGTCTCGACTGCGGGCGTCGGTGACGGGCAGGATTGTCATTGCGCCACGGGTGGCACCGTTTATGGCCATTTATTCTCCGTTGGTGGCGCTAGGGAATGCGGAGCGCGCATGGTAGCCAAGTCAGGGGTGCGAGAAAACCGCCGGGCAGCAGAAGCCGAATGTCTGCACTGAGATCTCATGGTTGTTCTATACTGCGGCGAAGTTCAGACGGAGGGACTGCAATGAAGGCAAAAGTTTCGCAAGAGTACGTTCAGATCGGCGACCTCGAATGGCAACCGTTCCCCGACGCGTTTTCCGAAGGCGGGATTCGCTGGAAGCTGCTGCACGTGTCGCCCGAAGTGGGTGCCTGGACAGCAATCTTTGATTGCCCAAAGGATTCTTCGTTTAACCGCCACATTCACGTTGGACCCGGCGAATATCTTTTGACGAAGGGCAAAATGGAAGTTCGCGGTGGCGTTGACGAGGGCGGCGCGACTGCACTGGAGCTGGGCTACGGCTATGAATCGTGCAACGCTCGTCATGACATGACTTTTTTCCCCGTCGACAGCGAGTTCTATATGACCTTTCAGGGGCCGCTGCAGTTTATTGAGGAAGACGGGAGCCCGGTCGCAGTTGTCGGGTGGGAGCAAGCTCAGGATCTGTGGATCGCGCAGACTGGTGGCGCCTGAGTGAGTTTGCCCGGGGACATGGATTCAAACCCGGGCTGTTTCCACCGACGCGTTGCTCGACTTTGGTGAGCCGCAAGATACAAATGTTCGAATTGTTGCGTGGGCTACCGCACCCAACGATGTGCGGATGCGGCTTGGTGCCGAGGAGAGGACTTGAACCTCCACGGGGTTACCCCCACTGGCACCTGAAGCCAGCGCGTCTACCAATTCCGCCACCTCGGCGTGAGGTGCGCAATCTACCCATTCCATCTGGGCGAGTCAATGCGCTCGCGTAAGCCAGATCACCCTGCTGAGGCCGCGGAGGATTACGCCCACGTTGAATCCTTGCCAACGCGTGCAGACATTCGTGCCGCGCTTGAAACGATCGGTGAACCGTGCTCGCTGAGGCGCCTTGCGGCCGACCTCAAGGTCAGCACTAAACCTGCCTTGAACGCGCTCAAGCGACGCGTGCGTGCAATGACCCGAGATGGCCAGTTAACCGCGACGCGTGGCGCGCGATTCGGGCTATCTGAAGAAATGGACCTGCTGGCCGGGCATGTGCTCGCGCATCGTGATGGCTACGCATTTGTACGCCCCGAGAAAGGCGGCGACGACATTTACCTGGCGCCACGCGAGGCGCGTCGCACGCTGCATGGCGACAAAGTTCTGGTGCGGATCGCCGGGCTCGATCGGCGCCAACGACCCTTTGGCAATCTGATCGAAGTGCTTGAACGGGCCCACGAACAGGTCGTTGGACGTTACTTTCGCCAGCGTGGAATTGGCTTTGTCGTACCCGACAATCACCGTATTAATCAGGATATTCTGATTCCCGATGGAGCGACGGGCGGGGCCGCGGACGGGCAGATTGTGGTCGCCACAATTGAGCAACAACCGGACCGCCATTCGCAGCCACTCGGTCGCATAGTTGAAGTGCTGGGCGAGCATATGGCAGCAGGTATGGAGATTGAGGTGGCTATTCGCAGCCACAATCTGCCTACCGAATGGCCTGACGAGGTGGCTCAGCAATTGTTGAGCGTTGCCAGCGTCCCGAGCCCAGGCGACATTGCCAACCGGCACGATTTGCGTGCTTTGCCGCTGGTCACCATAGACGGCGTCGACGCGCGTGATTTCGATGATGCGGTGCACGCCAGACGCACTGCAAAGGGGTTCGTCCTCACCGTTGCGATTGCAGATGTCGGTCATTACGTTGCCGACGATTCCGCGCTTGACCGTGAAGCGTTCCTGCGTGGCACTTCGGTTTATTTCCCGGACCGGGTCATCCCGATGTTGCCGGAGCAGCTTTCGAACGGCATTTGTTCGCTAGTTCCTGATGCCGAACGCCTCGCGCTGGTCTGTGAGATGACAATCGGCGAAGACGGAGAAGTTCGTCGCGCGCGTTTTTTCGAGGCTGTGATTCGCTCGCATGCACGTTTGATCTACGAACAGGTACAGGGTTGGATTGACGGCGACGAGAGCCAGATTGAGCACATCGACGCCACCGTTGCGAGCAATCTTCGCGACCTGTATGCGTTGTACGCGGTTTTTCGACAGGCTCGCGCGCAACGCGGTGCGCTTGATGTCGATACTGTTGAACCCCGTTTCATTTACGACAAGCAGAGCAAGATCGAACGGGTTGAAGGCAGTCAACGGGTTGACGCGCATCGCGTGATCGAAGAGTGCATGGTCGCCGCGAACGTTGCCGCAGCCCGCTATTTACTGCGTCACAAGCAGCCAGCTGTCTATCGCGTCCATGAGCCGCCAGCTGAAGATCGATGTACCGAGCTCGGCGAGTTTCTACGCGGCCTGGGTATGAGTTTTTCGGCAACCGCGACTGCCGATACGAAATCCTTTGCGCGCGTGCTCGACGCGGCACGGCAACGAGCCGACCGCCGCCTGATCGAGACGATGGTGCTGCGTAGTCTCAAGCTCGCCGTTTATAGCGAAGAAAATACCGGACACTTTGGGCTCTCACTGGATGCCTACACTCATTTTACTTCGCCGATTCGGCGCTACCCGGACTTGATCGTTCACCGCGCGCTGAAAGCGCAGTTGAACAGCGCACGCCCGGCTGCCGCCGAATCCATGGCTGACCGCGCGGCGCGCTGTTCGATGTGTGAGCGGCGTGCTGATGAAGCAACCCGGGATGCCGTCGCGTGGCTGAAGTGTGAATTCATGCTCGATAAAATCGGCGAGCGATACACCGGCATCGTTGCTGGCGTCGCTGAGTTCGGTATTTTCGTTGAACTCGACAATATTTTCGTTGAAGGTCTGGTGCACGTGTCGGAATTGCCCGGGGACTATTATCAATACGATGCAGCCGGACACATTTTGCGTGGGCGGGGACATAAGCGGGAGTTTCGTATTGGTCAGCCGATTGAGGTTGTGGTGGCGCGGGTCGACCTCGACAACCGCAAGATCGACTTCACCATCGCCAAGGCTGGGCCCGAGCCGGGCCGCAAGCGTGCCCGGGGTCGGGCTAGACGCCGATAGTGGCAGCTCACGACATTATGGTCGGCGGATTGCACGCGGTGCGGATTGCATTGACTCGCGCACCGACGGATTGTCTCGAGCTGTCGTTGAAGACCGGCAGCGAACGCGCCGAGCACGACAATCTCGTCAAGCTCGCTGGTGACCTCGGGGTCAGCGTACAGCAGGTTGAATCTCGCACCCTCGATCGTCTGTACGACGATGGCCACCATCAGGGGGCAGTTTTACGGCGCCGTCCGCCTGCACTGGCCCAACTGGACGATTTTCTTGACCGCGAGGACCTGCAAACTTCCCCGCCCCTTTTCTTGGTACTCGACCAGGTGCAGGATCCGCGCAATTTCGGTGCTTGTTTGCGAGTCGCAGACGGGGCTGGGGTTACCGCAGTGATTTATCCGCGCGACAACAGTGCGCGCATGGGGACGGTGCTGGCTAAAGCGGCGAGCGGTGCGATAGACACCGTTGCTTTGGCTGCAGTGACCAATCTTGCCACGGCCGTGCGCACCTTGCGTGACGCCGGCGTCTGGATTACCGGGGCCGCGCACGACACTGATTTGTGCCTCTTTGATGTAGATTTTCGCGGCCCGAGCGCGCTTGTGCTCGGTAACGAGGGGGATGGACTCAGGCACTTGACCCGTACGCTTTGCGACCAGATTGCCAAAATTCCGATGAGTGGCGAGCTGGCAAATCTGAATGTTGCGAGTGCCTGCGCGGTGTCGTTGTTCGAGGCGGGTCGCCAGCGCCGGGGCTAACGGTCACAAGTTCATTGCGGGCCATGCCAGCGCACTTAAGGCCCGAACGTCATTGTGCAGACCGGGGTTGCTACGGGAATTGGCTCGGTGCCCTTTCGCGAGCTTTGCTTCCGGTGGTGGGATTCCCTACAATACGCGCGCCCACACGGGCTGTTCTCCTTGCTTCACCATCCATTTCGGCTGGGAAGCTATAAATCCATAAGGGAATGTTAATGAGACACTATGAAGTCGTGTTTCTGGTCCACCCTGACCAGAGTGAACAAACCGGAGCGATGATCGAGCGCTATCGCGCTTTGATTGAAGGGGCCGAGGGCCGCATTCACCGCCTCGAAGATTGGGGCCGCCGCCAACTCGCGTATCCGATCAACAAAATCCACAAAGCGCACTATGTTCTGATGAACATTGAGTGCAACGCAGAAACTCTCGACGAACTAACCAGTGCATTCCGCTTTAACGATGCGGTCATCCGCAATCTGGTTATTAAGCGCAATCACGCGGTGGTTGACCCATCGCCGATCGCCCAGGCTAAAGAAGAGCAGTCGGAACGCGACGATGATCGTAATCGTCGTTCCCGCGAGAATGCCCGCCCGCCGCGGGATGCGGAAAGCACGCCGGCAGCAGCTGCTGTTGAAGCACCGGCACCCGAAGCAGCCCCCGCTGCACCGACTGATGCTGAGCCGCCCGTCGCAGCCAGCGAACCTGAAGACGCCTGAAGCTTGGAGATCTGAAAAATGGCAAAGATTTTTAGACGCCGTCGTTATTGCAAATTTACCGCTGAAGGCGTTGTCGAGATCGATTACAAGGATCTCGCGACTCTCAAAGCTTACGTCACCGAGAATGGCAAGATCGTGCCGAGCCGTATCTCGGGGACAAAGGTGCGTTATCAACGCCAACTGGCGACCGCCGTTAAACGCGCTCGCTATCTGGCTTTGATTCCGTTCTGCGACGCCCATTAGGGTCGATCGGGAAGTTTAGCCGTGCGGTTTATCGCGCGGTTCGCCATGCGCGGTCCGTTGTTCGCAGGCGGGCTCGCGGCCTTGGCACAGCTGGCATCGTTGTCGGTTGGACTGATGATTATCGTCAGCGGAGCGATTGTGGCGCTGGTGACATTGCGACATGGTTCGCGGGAAGGATTGCGCGTGATGGCGCTGGCGACGGCTCTCGTCGTTGCCCTACGAATCGGCCTTGGCGGCGAAGCGCTGCCGATGGTGATTTTATGTCTGGTGACCTGGATGCCTTCGTGGTTGTTGGCGATTAATCTGGGTCGTAATCGCCAACAAGCGCTTCCACTGATGATGATCGCGGTGCTGGTCAGCACCTATGCGGTCGCGATTCGGATCGCCGTTGGGGATGTCACGGCATTCTGGTTTATGCGTCTGCAGCCACTGTTCGAAGTGCTGACTGCCGACAGTGCGACGCGTTTGAGTGACGCGCAGATCGGGTTGGTTGCCGCGCAACTGCATGGCTGGTCGCTAATCGCAATGTTTTGCGTGCTCGCGGCAATTTTTCTGCTTGCACGTTGGTGGCAGTCGGTGCTGTTTAATCCGGGCGGTTTTGGTTCGGAATTTCGCGAGTTGCGTCTGCCAAAGGTAGCGGTTCTGGCGGCCGGTGCGATTGCCCTGGCACTCGTGGTACAGACGCTGACCGGTGCTGGCCTGGTCGTGATCGGCGACGTTTTCGTGGTCGTGGTGGTATTGTTCGCGTTTCAGGGGCTTGCGGTGATCCATTTTCGCGCTCGCGCCGTGTCCTTAGCCAGTGGATGGCTGACCGGACTGTACGTCCTGTTGATGCTGACGCCGCAAATTGTCGGCCCGATTCTGGCGACGACCGGGGTTGCCGATGGCTTGGCTGATTTCCGGCGTTTACGTGCTGCGCGGCAGCGACCAGCGGACGGTGACAACGACGGCAGTGAGAATGACTAGTATTTGCAGCGAAGCTCGGGGCCCACGCGGTGTTGCGCCGGTTTCGGCACTTAATATGAGGACAGGAAGATGGAAGTAATTCTGCTGGAAAAAATACATCGGCTGGGCAACCTTGGTGACAAGGTTTCTGTGCGTGCCGGCCATGGACGTAACTATCTCGTACCGCAGGGCAAAGCCGTGCCCGCGACCGACGATAATCTCGCCAAGTTTGAACAGCAGCGCGCCGAACTTGAGCGCGCACAGGCCGACTTGCTGGGCTCGGCGACAGCTCGTGCCGAGCATCTGGTCCAGGCAGCCATCAAAATTACTGCCAAAGCCGGTAGCGAAGGTAAGTTATTTGGCTCGGTAGGTGGCTCGGATATCGCTGCTGCGATGGTCGAAGCCGGCTTCCAGATCGAAAAGCGGGAAATCCGCCTCCCTGATGGACCATTGCGAGAATTGGGCGATTATCAGGTCGATGTTCATTTGCACGCCGACGTGAATTGCCAGATTGCAGTTAGCGTGGTGCCGGAGGATGCGATCGGCGGCGTGTGATATGCGAGCTGACCGGTGACGAGCTTCCACGCCCAGGCTAAGCACGGCAATCCCTCGCTTGGCAGATCAAAACTGTGGCTGTAGATACAACCTCTCGTCCGATTTTTGATGCGGCCACCGAGGCACTTAAGGTGCCGCCGCATTCGATCGAAGCCGAGCAGGCCGTGCTCGGTGGTCTGACTCTAGACAACGACGCCTGGGTTCACGTTAATGAGCGCATCAAGCGCGAAGACTTCTATCGGCGCGATCATGGCGAGATTTACAACGCCATCGAAATGCTCGCCAATGAGAACAAGCCGTTCGACGTCGTAACGCTGGCAGAATGGCTACACGGCCATGAACTCCTCGATAGCGTCGGTGGCATGGGCTACCTCGCCCAACTCGCAGAGAATACGCCCAGCGCTGCGAACATCGCCGCCTACGCCGACATCGTGCGCCAACGGGCGGTCCTGCGGGAACTCATCTCCGCCGGCAGCAAGATTACCGAAAGTGCGTTCCGCCCTGAAGGGCGGGAGCCCGATGAACTACTCGATGCCGCGGAAAGTCTGGTCTTTGAAATCGCGGAGCGGGAGTCGCGCGGACGGCGAGGCTTTCGTCCCATCAAAGAATTACTCGTCGATGCGCTGGAAAGGATCGACGAGCTATTCCAGCGCGACAATCCGATCACCGGTGTTGCGACCGGATTCTATGATCTCGACATGATGACTTCGGGTTTGCAGAAGTCCGATCTGGTCATTGTCGCCGGTCGCCCGTCGATGGGGAAAACGGCCTTTGCGCTGAATATCGCGCAGAACGCTGCGATCAAGGACGAGCTCCCGGTTGCCCTGTTCAGCATGGAAATGCCGAGCGAACAATTGGCGATGCGCATGATGTCTTCGCTGGGGCGCATCGACCAGCACAAGGTGCGTACCGGCAAGTTGAGCGACGACGACTGGCCGCGCCTTACGCATTCAGTCGGTATATTGTCTGAAGTAAAAATGTTTATCGACGACACGCCGGCGCTGACACCAGGCGATTTACGGGCTCGCTGCCGGCGCCTTGCCCGCGAGCACGGTCTCGGGTTGATTGTTGTCGACTATCTGCAACTCATGCAGGTACCAGGTACCAAGGAGAACCGAGCCACGGAAATTTCGGAGATTTCGCGCTCGCTCAAAGCGCTGGCCAAAGAACTCAATTGTCCTGTTGTCGCGCTATCCCAGTTGAATCGCTCCCTCGAGCAGCGCCAGGATAAGCGGCCAGTAATGTCCGATTTACGCGAGTCAGGGGCCATCGAGCAGGATGCCGATATCATCATGTTCATTTACCGCGATGAGGTCTACAACGAAGACAGCGTCGATAAAGGCATCGCCGAGATTATCATTGGCAAACAGCGCAACGGCCCGATCGGGACGCGCAAGCTGCGCTTTTTCGGCGAATACACTCTGTTTGAAAATCTGTCCCACGATACCTACTCCGGGGGCGGCGAGTGACCCGACCCGCGCGGGTCATCATCGACCCGCTAGCGGCCCGCCATAACCTCCAGCAGGCGCGTCGCTGCGCGCCGCATGCGCGGTTGATGGCGGTCCTCAAGGCTGACGCTTACGGCCACGGTCTGGTCCGTATGGCGGAATTATTTGAATCTGCTGATGCATTCGCCGTGGCCTCGCTCGAAGAAGCGACGACGCTTCGAGAGGCGGGCGTGGATGGCACGGTGGTGCTGCTCGAAGGGCCATTCGAGGCGGCCGAGCTTGCGGTCATTGCCGAACTCGGCCTGGAAGTCGTTCTGCACACCAATGAACAGATTGAGATGCTGGAACGTGCCGCGTGTCGACTCCCGGTCTGGCTCAAGTTCGACACCGGCATGCACCGTCTTGGTTTCGCACCGGAGCAGTTTGCCGCGCTCATTCCACGCCTTCATGGTCTTGCCAAGCCCTTACGATTCATGACCCACTTTGCGAACGCACACAAACGCGATGATCCGAGTATCGATGACCAACTCGGGAGATTCGCCGCGATGCTGGTCGATGCCGAGGGTGAGCGTAGCTTGGCAAATTCCGGCGCCATCATCGCAGCGCCACAAACGCACGCGGATTGGGTCCGACCCGGGTTGATGCTGTACGGCGTCTCACCGCTGGCAGATACTTCAGCTGCGAGTCTTCAGTTGCGCCCAGTGATGACCTTACGGTCGCGGTTGATTAGCGTACGCAACGTGTCAGCGGGCGAGGCGATTGGTTACGGTGGCAGTTATGTCTGTCCCGAGGACATGCGCGTTGGGGTGGTCGCCTACGGCTATGGGGATGGCTACCCGCGCAACGCGGGGACTGGAACGCCGGTGCTGGTTAACGACGTGCTTACGCAGGTCATTGGCGAATGTTCGATGGATATGATGAGCGTAGATCTGCGGCCAGTTCCGCAAGCCAGTTTCGGCGATACAGTGACCTTGTGGGGGCAGGGATTGCCGGTCGAAGACGTCGCCCGTTCGTGTGGCACGATTCCATACGAGTTACTGTGTCGCGTGCGCATGCGCGCGCATTACGAAACAGGTTGTCCGTGAAGGCAAAGAAGCAGTTCGAGTGCCAGGCGTGCGGGAGTACGTTCAGCAAATGGTCCGGTCAGTGTGGTGCGTGCGAGGACTGGAACACGATTGTTGAAACAGTGGCCGACGCGGGTGTCGATAAACGCCAACGCTTTACCAGCGATCGTGGTGTGGCGGCCGAAGTGCGTACGCTCGCTTCAATCGATACAGCAGAACAGCCGCGTCTTGATACCGGCCTCGCCGAACTCGACCGCGTGTTGGGCGGCGGACTGGTACCGGGTTCTGTGGTGTTGCTCGGTGGCGATCCGGGCATCGGTAAAACCACGTTGTTACTACAAAGCCTGGCTGCGACACGCGCCCTGAATTCTGTCGACGCACTGTATGTTAGCGGCGAAGAATCCGCAGCTCAGATTAGTCTGCGCGCCGAACGTCTTAAATTGCCTGTTCAGGACCTCAAGCTTCTCACCGAAACGGACGTTGACCGGATTATCACGCAGGCGGGGCAGGTTAAGCCCGCTGTATTGGTCGTCGATTCAATCCAGACGGTCTACTCGCAAGTATTGCAATCGCCGCCTGGCAGCGTTGCACAAGTGCGCGAATGTGCCAGCCGACTGGTCAGTTTCGCGAAAAGTACCGGCGTTGCGCTCTATCTTGTCGGACATGTGACTAAAGATGGATCAATCGCGGGCCCGCGAGTTCTAGAACACATGGTCGATGCGACACTGTACTTCGAGGGCGATCCGGACGGCCTCTATCGGATGATTCGGGCGATAAAAAACCGTTTCGGAGCCGTCAATGAACTTGGCGTGTTTCAGATGACCGACGAAGGTTTACGTGAAGTGGCCAATCCGAGTGCGATCCTGTTGTCCCGTCACGATACGCCAGTGCCAGGCAGCGTGGTGATGGTCACCCGCGAGGGCACGCGTCCTATGTTGGTCGAAGTTCAGGCCCTAGTGGATGAAAGCCAGCTGGGTAACCCGCGCCGGGTAACAGTAGGGCTCGATCAGAATCGCCTGTCGATGTTACTGGCTGTTCTGCATCGCCATGGCGGGATTTCGACGGCCGGTAGCGATGTATTCGCTAATATCGTTGGCGGCGTTCGCGTTACTGAAACCGGGGCAGATCTGGCGATTGTTCTGGCGGTGATGTCGAGCCTGCGAGACCGTCCGCTACCGCACGACCTAATCGTATTCGGAGAAATCGGCCTGGCCGGCGAAATTCGACCGGTGCCCGGCGGTCCTGAACGCCTCCGGGAAGCGACCAAGCACGGTTTCAAAAGAGCGATTGCGCCGCGTGGCAATGTTCCGAAACCGATCCCGGACGGCCTGCAAATAACAGTCGTTTCGCGCCTCGGAGAAGCACTGGAGGCTATTAGCTAGACCCTAATCGAGCACGGTTACCACTTAGGTATCTTCTCGCTCGTCGACTTCGGCACTAGGTTCGGCGTTGAAGTCTTCGCGCAACGTCAGACGGGCCGTCTTAACCGAACGCTCCTGAGTCTGCACTATCTCAATAGTCATCGTCCCCAGCCTGAACGTCGTTCCGGTGACGGGAATGTCTTCCAGCGTTTCGAGAATGAGCCCATTGATAGTTTTCGGGCCGTCCGTCGGTAATCCAAAGCTATAAGCGCGATTGATTTCCCGGATATTGGCGCTGCCGTCTACCAGAAAACTGCCGTCTTCCTGTGGGTAAACGTCACGCACATAGGTTTGCGGATCGGTGGTGAATTCCCCGATTACTTCTTCGAGCAAATCTTCAAGCGTCACCAGCCCTTCAATGTCGCCGTACTCGTCGACGACAAATGCGATGCGTTGGCGTTGACTCTGAAAGTTAATTAACTGGACATAGAGATCGGTTTTCAGTGGCACGAAATAGGGGTCGTGCAATATCGCGCGCAAATCATCGACATTAAAATCGTCGCCCGACCGTAGCAGACGCGTTACGCGGCGCAAATGGAGCATGCCGACGATGTTGTCGAGGCTGCCGGCATAACACGGCACGCGGGTGTGGCGGCACGCTGCCAGTTGATCGAGGATTTCCGACCACTCGTCATCCAGGTCGATGCCGTGGATCTCAGGCCGCGGCACCATAATGTCTTCCACTGTCGCGGTTTCCAGATCGAGAATGCCGAACAGCATCTGACGGTGCTTGCCGGGAATCATCGCACCAGCTTCCTTGACCACCGTGCGCAACTCTTCCCGACTGAGCGGATCGTCGGCACGGCTGAGGCTGGTCACGCGGAACACGTCCAGTATGCCGTTGGATATCTTGTTGAGTACCCACACCAACGGGTAGAACACCCACAGCAACACTCGCAGTAGCCATGACGATGGAAACGCGATGCTCTCCGGATGCAGCGCAGCCAGTGTTTTAGGGACCACCTCGGCAAACACGAGAATCACCGCGGTCAGGGCCAGCGTTGTCACTATCGGCCGGCTTTCGCCGAGCACATGCAAAGTCATCACCGTGGCAACCTGAGCGGCCAGAATGTTCACGAAGTTGTTGCCGAGCAGAATAAGTCCGATCAGGCGATCGGGGCGTTCGAGGAGTCGTTGGGCACGCACCGCGCCTTTATGGTGCCGCTCTGCCAGATGTTTTAATCGATAGCGGTTGAGCGCCATCATGGCGGTCTCTGAACTCGAAAAATAGGCGGATGCGATGATTAGCCCGAGCAGTACGAGTATCAGGGTGACGAGCGAAAGATCGTCCAAATCAGTTCCCGGGCTTCATGCGAGGTGTGCTCAAACCCGCTGCAGAATCAGTTCGAGTGCGATTTTGGACCCGAAATAGCCGACTGCGAGTAACACGAATCCGCCGATCACGAACTTCACCGCCCGACGCCCGCGCCAGTGCCACCATTGGTGTCCGGCTAACAGCACTGCGAACGTAGACCACGCTAACAGCGAGAAAACGATTTTGTGGGACAAATGTTGTCCGCGAATATCCTCGATATAGATACTGCCGACGAGCAAGCCGAGGCTTAACAGGATGAAGGCCGCGGCAGTGAGCTGGAAGAGGTTCCGTTCCATCACCGGCAGGGGTGGCAATGCGTCCATAACCGGCTCGTGCTGTTTCAGACGGCGCTCGGCGAATGCCAGATAGACCGCCTGCAGGCTCGCGATGGTAAACAAGCTGTAGGCGATTAGGGAAAGCGCGATGTGTAAGGCGATGCCCGGCGAGTCGGTCACCAGATGCTGGTTGGAAAATATCAGCGAGAGCGCAATCGTCGTTGCCGCGAGCGGCAGGACGACAATGGCAAGACTTGTCGCAGCCCGGCGCGCGATGGAGAGAATGGCGATCACCGCGACGATCCAGCCGATTAACGACGCTGCGCTGAATACGCCGAGGTTGAAACCGGCGCTAGTCATGGTCATGGGATACAAAGCGACTGCATGGGCGACAATTGCCCCGAGCCCGAGCATGCCGGTTGCAGATGTCAGGCTCAGACCAGCCGGCGCAGTGGCGGTGCGCCCTGCGGCGCGCGCAGCCACCAGCAGGTACAGTGCAATCGCCACAAGCCCGAAGATAATGACGTTCATGCGCACGGGTTGGGAGCCATCAGGGCTCCGATAATGGCATAATTGACCGACGTTATGAAGCGCTCGCAAGCCTGATCTTCACCCTCTCGGCCAGTCCAACGATAGACGCTGTATTGCTATGTTTCAGAATCTCACTAACCGCCTAAGTGACGTCGTCAAAAACCTCAGCGGGCGTGCGCGTCTAACTGAGGAAAACATCGAACAGACGCTGCGCGAAGTCCGAATCGCGCTGCTGGAAGCGGACGTCGGCGTGGAGATCATTCAGGATTTTCTGGCCGACGTGCGGGTGCGTGCGCTCGGGCAGGATGTTGTTGGCAGCCTGACGCCCGGGCAGGCCTTCATCGGCATCGTCAACGACGAGCTGACGAACCTCATGGGTGCCGAGAATAGTGCGCTTGATCTGAGCGCCAAGGCACCGGTTGTCGTACTGATGGCGGGCTTGCAGGGCGCTGGTAAAACGACAACCGCAGCTAAATTGGCGCGGCGGCTGATAGAGCACGACAAAAAACAGGTCGGCTTGGTGAGCTGCGATATTCATCGTCCTGCTGCCATCGAACAGCTCCGCGTTCTTGCCGCCGAGATCGGCGCAAACCATTATCCGAGCAACGTTGAGGCCGGTGTCGAAGGGATTGCGAGCACAGCCTTTGAACAAGCCCGGCGCGCATTCGATGATGTCCTGATAGTCGATACCGCCGGTCGTCTGGCGATAGACGAACAAATGATGGACGAGATCAAGCGCTTGCATGGTGCCATCAATCCACATGAAACCTTGTTTGTCGTAGACGCCATGATGGGGCAGGATGCCGTGCAGACTGCACGGGCGTTTAACGACGCCTTGCCGCTGACCGGCGTTATTCTGACCAAGAGCGACGGTGACGCTCGTGGCGGTGCGGCGCTGTCCGTCAGACGTGTTACCGGCAAACCGATTAAGTTCATCGGCACCGGTGAGAAGACCGAGGCGCTTGAGCCGTTTCACCCGGAGCGAATAGCGTCGCGCATTCTTGGCATGGGTGACGTGCTCTCGTTGATTGAAGAGGTCGAGCAAAAGGTCGACCAGGACAAGGCCGTCAAGTTTGCCGACAAATTAAAGAAAGGTAAGGGCTTTGACTTGCAGGACTTTCGTGACCAACTGGATCAGATGAGCAACATGGGCGGCATGTCGGCGTTGGTCGGCAAGTTACCGGGAATGAGCAATCTGCCGGATTCTGTCAGCGAACGTATAAACGACAAAGAGATGTCACGTCTGGGGGCGATTATCGATTCAATGACGCCGCACGAACGGCAGTTCCCTGCAGTCATAAAAGGCTCGCGCAAACGGCGAATAGCCGCTGGATCAGGCACCCAGGTTCAAGACGTGAACAAATTGCTCAAGCAGTTTATGCAGATGCAAAAGATGATGAAGAAGATGTCGAAGAAGGGCGGTATGAAAAATCTGATGCGCGGCATGAGTGGGCAGCTACCGCCAGGATTCCCAATGCGCTAAATCGCGGCTCGGCAACCCTGCACTACGGGTGCTGCTGCGAAACGTGATGTCCCTCTACCACCTCGCTCCTTAAGAGAGGCGCCGCTTGCGCGATTACTCGTGTGACGGCGTCGCCTGCACACCAGCATTGTCGCGTCCGTGTTCGTTCAGTAAATGAGACACTAGGGTGTCGAGCGAGTCGTACAGGCGCGGCAAGTCTGAGGGATTAAGGACACCGCTTTGCCCTTTTGACCACACTGTCTGTGACACGAATGCGGTGCCATCGGCGCTCAGGGGAATTTTACGATTCAGTTTCACCGACAAGCTGTACGAATAGAACGCGAACGAATCCTGGTTCGCGTAGAGTTTGATGAGTAACTGGCTACTGCCCGGGTCAGAACTTGCTGTGTTTAGATCGACGATATCCAGGCCGTAATCCGTCAGCCGCGTGTTGAGCTGTTGCGTCACTTTCGCTTCGGTCAGGCCGTAGCGTTCGAACTTGGCCGCTATGCCCTCGACCTTTATCGTTACCCGAGTGACGCCACGCAAAGCGCCGGCCTGAAAGCTATTGTCATCCGCGATGAGGTTTGTGGCGCACATCAGCAGGGCAGCGCAAACAAAATTCGCGGCGACGCGCTGTACGACTCGCATACTCGGCATGGTGATGAGCTCCAATTTCACGATCCTAGATGGCGGGGGCTGAAGCGTACGAGCAGGACAGCATAGGCCACCGCCAGACCGGCAAAGCACGCTAACGACCACTCAGCGATCGAACCGCCCAGAAACGTCCAGACCACGGTCGCGCATTCTCCTGTCCCGCGCAGTGCGGTCTTAATGACTTCCGCAAGAGGATACACCTCAAGCATGAACTCAAGCCCTGGACCACACTCAGGGACCTGATCTGCGGGTAGGTGTTGCAGCCACACTTGCCGACCGGCAATTGCGCCCCCGATCACAGCCGAAAATCCAGCGATTGCTGCGTAAAAGCGTCCGCCAACGCCGGTAGGCCCGTGTAGCGCGGCCACTGTGGCTGTGCCAAGGATGGCGAAATAACAAATCCGCTGGAAAATGCACATGGGGCACGGCTCGAGGCCGTCGTGGTACTGCAGGTAATAACCGAAGCTCAACAATGCTGCGCAAATTAGTGCAGTGAGCGCGAATAACCAGCGGGGTGGGATACGACTCATTGCGGTAATTGAAACACGGGTCAAGAAGCGAAGCTAACTGCCGTTGCGCCGGGGAACGTTCAGGCTGCGCAAGTGGGAACAAATGCGCCGCTCCAGCCAGTGGCCCTCGTGGTCACGCGGCTGGTTGCTGACAAAGCCGACATGGCCGCCATGCGCGACCAATTCAAGCGCGGTGTGCGCACCAAGTTCCGTTGCTTCGGGTATGGCGTGCGCTGGCACGAAAGGATCGTCGCGCGCGTGCAGAATGAGGGTCGGAATGGTGATATCGGAGAGGTATTGACGAGAGCTACTGCGTCCGTAGTAGTCGTGTACATCCCGAAAGCCGTGCAAGGGTGCTGTTACCTGGTCGTCGTAATCCCAAAATGTTTTCAGTTGCCGCACGTCCAAGCGTCCCAGCGGTGAAGCTTGTGTCTTGAACTTGAGCAGATATTTGTCCTGCATACTCTTGACTAGTCGTCGCTGGTAGATGCGCGAAAAACCCTCGTTAAGGCGATCGGCGCATGCTGCCAGATCAAAAGGCACCGATACCGCGACTGCAGTTTCGAGGCGGGCTGAGGCATTCTCCTCGGCGAGCCACTTCAGCAATACGTTGCCACCTAACGAATAGCCGATTGCAGCGAAGGGAGCTACACCAGTACGCGCTTCGAGCCACTGCACGACATAGGCGAGGTCGGCGGTATCGCCCGAATGATAAGTCCGGGCCAACCGATTGGGCTCGCCACTACAGCCGCGGAAGTGCAGCAAGACGCCCCAGAACCCTGCGCCGTGGAGGGCGGCGAGAATGGCGCGCGCATAGGAGGATTGATGACTGCCTTCCAGTCCGTGCAAAACGATTACGGCGGGGGCTAATTTGTTCGGTGTCGTCGCGAGGTCAACAAAATCACCATCGGGAAGTTCGAGGCGCTCGAATTCTAAATTAACCGAATTGACCGCGCGAAATTCGCTGGCCCAAATCGTTGGCAGGTGCGGACCAGGCAGCCACCTTAACGCCCGGAAGTTCTCAGGCCTGCGTAGTCGCCCGTGGGCTGGGTGCGCAAGTGCGTCACTCACCGAGTTCGTAAATCATCGCCCCGCGGCTAAGCGCATCGGCGTCTGCTCCGGAAAGAAAGACTGTGTCGGCAGCGCGATTGAGCACCGCAAGGATCTCCACCTGCTGCTCGCCCGTAGTCTCGGCCAACAACACGGTGCCCAAAGGCTCACCGTCGCGAGTCACAATTCGCGTGCCGGGTACAGGTCTGTCGGTAGTCTGGCCGAGTAAACGGGCCAGGCGGCGTTTTACTTCACCGCGAAACTTAACTCTGGCGACGATTTCCTGGCCCGGATAACAGCCCTTTTCAAAACTGACGCCATCACTGATATCCAGATTCAGTTCCTGGGGTAGGAAAGTATCGCTCAGTGAAACGGGCAAATGGGCGATACCCAGGCGGATATCCTGCAACATGAGCGCCGCTTCGCCCACGGCCTGTGCTGGAATCGCCTGCCACGTTTGCCCAAGACCACTGAAAGGAACGACGAACCAGGTCTGTGTCCGATCGCGCCCAACAAATACATCGCCAGATGCCGGCGCGGCGAAATCGCCGTTGCATTGGATAACCGTATAGTCGGCGCTCTGGTTGGTGAGCACTACTTGTGCACGCAGCACGAACATTGAGAGGCGTTTGATCAGCGCATCGCACTGTTCGTCCGGCACGAGGATGATGAAGCTATCCTCATTGCGAATGAGTCGCAGCAGGTACAGGACACGTCCCTTGGGACTACACCACGCTGCCAGCAAGCTGTGCCCGGGCTGTAGTTTTCGACAATCGGCTGTCAATTGGGCGTGCAAGAAATCACACGCATCAGGTCCGCTAACTTCGATAACGCCGAGACCGGTCTGCGGCGCCTTGGTCGGGCCCTGATCTAACAGCCCAATCTCTACGATGTCATCGCCAATGGTGGTGATGCGATCGGCTTCACCATCGATTCCCAGTGTGGCTTGCCAATGTTGAACAGTATTCACGATATCAGCCCCGCGTTGGCGTCAGCCGCGTGACAATTTCGGCAAACGATTTATCCGTTGGCGTCGCACGGCCGGTCACCCAGTCATACAACTCCATATCGGTACTGTCGAGAAAGCGCTCGAACTCGCCGAGGTCCATGGTCTGCGCATAGTCATCAAGATAGCGCGCTAGTATGAGATCGAGTTCGCGCATGCCGCGGCGGCATCTCCAGCGCAATCGCTTCAACTGGTCGGCGCTCATTGAGCGGGCGCCGGGGCGCGGACAAAAGGCACCATCGTCGAGCGAATTCAGCTAAAGATTCCGCGCTACCATCATCTGCTTGATTTCAGCGATCGCCTTGGCCGGATTAAGACCCTTCGGACAAGTTCGCGTGCAGTTCATGATCGTATGACAGCGATATAGACGGAACGGATCTTCGAGATTGTCCAAGCGCTCGCCGGTCGCCTCATCACGACTATCGACCAGCCAGCGATGCGCTTGCAGCAGCGCTGCAGGACCCAGATAACGATCACTGTTCCACCAGTAACTCGGGCAACTCGTCGAGCAACATGCACACAAGATGCATTCGTACAGCCCGTCAAGTTTCTCGCGATCCTCCTTTGACTGTAAGCGTTCCTTATCTGGCGGCGGTTGAGTCTCGGACTGAAGCCACGGTTTGATCGACGCATATTGCGCGTAGAAATGCGTCAAATCAGGCACTAAATCCTTGGATACCTGCATATGCGGCAGCGGGTAAATTTTCACGTCGCCTTTAATTGACTCGGTCGCAGTCGTACAAGCGAGCGTGTTCGTCCCGCCAATATTCATTGCGCAGGAACCGCAGATACCTTCGCGACATGAGCGCCGAAATGCCACGGTTGGGTCGATCTCGTTTTTGATGTAGATAATCGCGTCGAGCACCATCGGCCCGCATTTGTCCAAATCAATGATGTATTTGTCGATGCGCGGATTCTCGCCGGTATCCGGGTCCCAACGATAAATTGAAATCGTGCGAGCCCGCTTTGCGCCGGCGGCGTGATCGTACGTTTTGCCAACGCCGATCTTGGAGTTCTTTGGAAGTGTAAATTGCGCCATTGAGGTGACCGTGTTGATTAATAAACGCGTTTTTTCGGAGGTACGACTTCGACGTCGTCACTGAGCGTGTAGAGATGGACCGGGCGATAGTCAAACTTGACCTTGCCATCGTCCTCTATCCAGGTCAGCGTGTGTTTCATCCAGTTCTCGTCATCGCGATCGGGGAAATCTTCGCGCGCATGGGCGCCGCGGCTTTCCGTTCGATTGGCGGCAGCATCGATACTGACCATCGCGCTACCGAGTAGATTTGCCAGCTCCAGGGTTTCTACCAAATCAGTGTTCCAGCGCATGGAACGGTCGGAGACTTTCACGTGCTGGAAAGCAGCGTAGACCTCGCGCAGTTTGGCTTTGCCCTCTTCGAGTACGTCACCAGTACGAAATACTGCGGCGTGCGTTTGCATGATGCGTTGCATGTCGTCGCGGAGTTTCGCAGTCGATTCCGAACCGTCCGCATAGCGTAACGCGTCAAAGCGCGAAATGATTTTATCGACAGCGTTGCGATCAACACTGGGTTGCGTCGCACCGGGTGTCAGCGTTGCGGCACATCGTTTTGCCGCAGCGCGTCCGAATACGACCAGGTCGAGCAGAGAGTTGGAGCCCAGGCGGTTAGCGCCGTGAACCGATACGCATGCCGCTTCGCCAATCGACATCAAGCCAGGTACCACGGAATCCGGATTGCCATCTCTTAGTGTGACCACCTCGCCGTGATAATTGGTTGGCACGCCGCCCATGTTGTAGTGGACTGTCGGAAGCACGGGGATAGGCTGTTTGGTGACATCGACGCCGGCGAAAATTTCGGCAGATTCAGCAATTCCCGGCAGCCGCTCGTTAATGACCTCCGGACCGAGGTGTTCAAGGTGCAGAAAGATGTGATCCTTATGATCGCCGACCCCACGACCTTCGTTGATCTCGATAGTCATAGAGCGCGATACGACGTCCCGTGAAGCGAGATCCTTGGCATTCGGCGCATAACGTTCCATGAACCGTTCGCCATCGGCGTTAGTCAGGTAACCGCCTTCGCCACGCACCCCTTCGGTGATCAAACAGCCGGCACCATAAATGCCCGTGGGGTGGAACTGAGTAAACTCCATGTCCTGCAGCGGTAAGCCGGCGCGTAGTGCCATGCCATTGCCGTCGCCAGTGCAGGTGTGCGCTGACGTACAGGAAAAATAGCTGCGGCCGTAACCGCCGGTGGCGAGCACAACGGTCTGGGCGCGGAAGATGTGCATGCTGCCATCTTCGAGGTTCCAGGCAATGACCCCGCGACATACGCCGTCCGCGTCCATGACCAAATCCACGGCGAAATACTCAATCAAAAATTCCGCATTGTGTTTCAACGATTGCTGGTAGAGCGTATGCAGAATGGCATGGCCGGTACGGTCGGCAGCGGCGCAGGTACGCTGGGCTGTGCCCTCGCCGTAGTTAGTCGTCATTCCGCCGAATGGGCGTTGGTAAATTTCGCCCGTTTCGGTACGCGAAAACGGCACCCCGTAATGCTCGAGTTCAATAACCGCAGGTATTGCCTCGCGGCACATGTATTCGATCGCGTCCTGGTCACCGAGCCAGTCGGACCCTTTGACGGTGTCGTACATGTGCCAGCGCCAGTCGTCCGGGCCCATGTTGCCGAGCGCAGCACTCATGCCGCCCTGTGCGGCAACCGTGTGGCTTCGGGTAGGGAAGACTTTAGTGATGCATGCGGTCGCAAGTCCTTCGGCGGCCATGCCAAAAGTCGCTCGCAAGCCGGCCCCGCCGGCACCGACAACAATAACGTCGTACTGGTGTTCTATAAGTTGATATTCAGCAGGCATTTGGGATTCCGTCAAGCCATTCCAAAGGAGATTTTGAGGATCGCAACAACGCCCAGCAACGCGCCAAAAGCGACAGCCAGTTTCATTGCGACAAGTAACGCCATTTTGCTCATCTCAGCATGCACGTAGTCTTCTATAACAACTTGCAGACCGAGCTTTGCGTGATAGAAAGCGCTTGTCACTAAGGCGAGCAACAACACCGTTACAAACGGCGAGCTGATCCAGTCAACTAATTCGCCGTGACTGTCGCCCATGTGTGACATCAGGCTTGTGACGAACCACAGCGCTAACGGTATCAGTGCGATCGCGCTCAAGCGCTGGTGCATCCAGTGGTGAGAGCCGGACTTGGCAGAGCCTAATCCGCGCACACGTCCAAGGTCACTGCGCAAATTCATGCCGCACCTCCCTGAGAGATGACACAGCCCCAAGTGAGGGCACTCATGAGTAACGCACCAGCCATAACAGCATAGCCGGATTTGTACGCGGTACTTAGTTCAAAGCCGCGCCCGCTGTCCCAAAACAAATGGCGCACGCCGTTAAGAAGGTGGAAATAGAAAGCGAACACCCACCCTGCGAGCACGATTTGTATCGGCATCGAACTCAGGCACTGCTGCATTGACGCATAGGCGTCAGGTCCGAGCGACGCTGAGACCAGCCAGTACAACATCACGATCGTACCGAGGCTTAAAAACACGCCCGTGCCACGATGCGTGATCGAGAGTACCGAAGTCAGTTGCGGTCGATAGACCTGCAAATGCGGTGAAAGAGGATTATCTGCCATAAGCCAAATACGTTCGGGTTGCTGGTTTGAGTTGCGCCGCGAGCGTTGCGGCGAGGTGATCAATCGTTTAGAAGTCGACGCACCGGCCTTTGCGTTCCCAATCGCCGTAACGGGTCGGCTCGAGTCCTTTTGGACCGCCAACTTCGGGCGGACGTAATGGCCCCTCCGGCGCAGTCGCGCCCGGCGCGCGCGCCGGGTCCGCCGGCGTGCTGGATTTGTCGGACGGGTTTTTGTCAAGACTCATGGGTAGTCACTTAGTCGCACTTCGGCTCACTGCCGAGCACCGCTAGTATCTTTTTATGCCCACCTAATTTCAAGCTACAGCGCGCATTCGTCTGGGATTCTCATCTGTCGGTGACTTTCACGATCAAGGTCTCAGCTGCCGTCCGAGCCACGCTCCCTCTAAACTGTTTTGCTGAGGTGCTGTGCGCGCTATGCTGGCGTCCACCATGGCCAAAATCGATGGACCGATCTACCTGGCTGTAGGCAAGTCGAAGCAACTGGCCCGAGTCTTGCTGGCTATGCATGCTGCGGCGGTCGGGATGCTGCTGCTGCCGTCCGCGCTGCCTTTCCGGCTGGCCGTCATCAGCTTGGTGACACTCAACGGCTGGCGTGTACTCAACTACCTCGCGCGGTCGCGTGCAGATGACGTGATCGGGCTGTTGTTGAGCTCAAATGAGCAGTGGCAGCTCAGTTTTCGCAACGGTCGCAATGAGCGTGCTTCGTTGGTCTGTGCCCCGGTGGTTACCGAACCATTGATCGCGCTGACTCTGCGTGAGGCCGATGGGCGGCTGCGCCATGTCGCGTTGCTGGCCGACAATAGCCAGACTGATGTCTGTCGCCAACTTCGCGTGCGGCTACGTTTCGCACGTGAGCCGACGACTTGAAGCGAGCGAGGAGGCGCCTGTAGTGACTCCGCATCAGCCAAATAAGCGGGTTCGCAGTGCCAGCATGAGTTTGTGCACCGGCGTTGGATCGATGCGCCGCTCAAGGACCTGGCAGCCGTCTTCCAGCGTCAGCTTAACGGCGTGAAGCTGAATTCGGGCCAGCGTCGTGAAGAGTCGTTGTTGATTGCGCAGATGCTTGGGCATCTGGTCGAGCGTCGCAGCTATTTCACCGCGAAGCTCCGTGAGTTCGGCCTTCAGTAAGGCTTCTAAAGGCTTCGAGGTCGGCGTGTCGCGGACCACGTTTGCAGTCAATCCGTGCGCCGCCAAAGCACTGGCACTGAGATGCAGTGTCGCCGACCGGCGATGTTGGCGCAGCCCACGCAAGTCGTATGCGAGTTCGACCAATACGGCCAGTCGCCGCAATTGCTCGTAATCGGCCTCGTCTTGTCTCGGCGACGTCTCGGCTAGCGCGCGAATGACGCCACCGTGCACGGCGGCAATTTCGTCAAGTACCGCGTCCCGGGTGGGTGGGACCACGTCACTGAGCGAACTATGCAGCGCGACAATGAAATCGCGAAAGCAATTCGAGAGCCCCGGCTCGCTGTGAAAATAAGGTGCCAGGCATCGCGACAATTGATGGCGTGGCGTTCCCCGTTCGAGGTGATCGAGTTCGTCGTGCCACCAGGCTAGTTTCGTGTGGGCAACGCCACGATCGCGACAGACTTCCGGGATCACGCTCAACTCGCGTCGCAAGGCCTCAAGAAGCTGGATGCGTCGCCGTTGGGGCAGGGGGTAGTAGAGGCTGGCGTAATAATAATCCGTGCCCGCGGCGGGACTAAAATCATTCGTGCCCGACGCCCCCTGACCGTGTCGGCGCTCGTCGGTTACAGCCATCCCGCAAGAGCGCCCGGTGAGTCAATACAGCCATCTGCGCCCCAGGCCTGCGGTTGGTCGTCGGTGGCAAGATAACCGTACAGTGCAATCACAACCGGCATCGCCGCCGCGCGCGCCGCTTGTACGTCCCGTTCGGCGTCACCGATATACAAACATTTGTCGCTCGTGACGCTAATTTCGTTCGTTGCATGCAACAGCGGTTGCGGATGAGGTTTTGCGTGCTCGGTGCTGTCTCCCGAGACGACACATGCCGCGCGCGTGTCCAGATCCAGCGCGCGCAACAGCGGCGTCGTTAACCATCCGGGTTTGTTCGTAACGATCCCCCACGGTCGACCGCTGGATTCGATTTTTTGCAAGATGCTCTCCATGCCATCGAACAAACGCGAAGCGCGCGCGACATTCTCGTGGTAATAGGCCAGTAATAGATCGCGCCGTGCCTGGAATTCTGTGGATTCGTCGGGGTAGTCATAAGCGCAACGGACTAGCGCATAGCTACCGTGTGACACGTGCTTGCGCGCTTCGTTGAAGCCGAGGGGCTCAAGGTTGTCGTCGGCACGTACGCGGTTGAGCGCTGCAACCAAATCAGGCGCGGTGTCGACGAGTGTGCCATCCAAATCGAACAGCACCGCTTGCGGTGTAACTGTCACGCCTATTGTGCGTCGTCGCGTCGGAATCGCGCCACATAGTTGATGCGCGGCTTGCCGCCAATCGAAGCAGTTCGGGTTAGCGGGTTGTAGTGCATTGCGGAAATATCCTCGACGCGGAGATTCTCGCCGCGCGCCAGACCGGACAACTCCGCGGGGCGCAGGAAACTTTGGTAGTCATGCGTGCCGCGTGGGACCAGATTAAGCACATATTCTGCCGCCACGATGCCGAGAGCGTAGGCGGTGGGTGTGCGATTCAGCGTGGAGACCAGCAAATGCCCGCCAGGCCGGAGAAGTGCGCTGCAATCGGCGATCAAGGCTGCCGGGTCGGGTACATGTTCGATGAGTTCCATGCACACCACGGCATCAAACGCAGCTGGACAGCGTGTCGCCAATTGCGCCGACATTTCCGCGCGGTAGTCGATGGTGAGATTGTTTTCTGCGGCGTGTTGTCGCGCCACGTCAATTAATTCGGAGCTGGCATCGATGGCGGTGACTCGGGCTCCCGCAGCAGCAAGGGCAGCGCTCAGAATGCCGCCACCGCATCCAATATCGACTACACGTGCGCCCGCGAGATCGACGCATTCGGAGATATATGCGAGTCGGCAGGGGTTGATCTCGTGCAACGTTCGGCAGGGGCCGGCGGGATCCCACCAGGCGGCCGCAAGGACGCTGAACTTGTCGCGCTCTTGATCATCAAGGTTAATCATGGAAAGGCTGAGCGGGGGCCGATCGATTTTCAATCATGCGCACGACGCGAAAGCCTGTATAGATATCACTGTCCTGGCCAGCCATTGAGATTCGGGCGGCGGCACGCAGACCGTCCGCGTGGTCTGCATAGGAACCACCGCGCACGACATTGAGTGGGTTACCCGCGGCCGCGTAAGCACTGCCGTCATCAGGTGCACCGTTGTAGTCGCCACGCCAACTGTCTTCCACCCATTCACGAACGTTGCCGAGCAGGTGAAAGAGTCGGAACGGGTTGCTGTTGACTGAGCGGGCGTTGGCAGCGAGTGGCTGTGTTTGTACGACACTGAAACTATATCGCGCATGGGTCGGTAGCAATTCGTCGCCAAACGGGTAGGCCGTCGAGGTCCCCCCCCGGGTGGCGTATTCCCACTCGGACTCACTTGGTAAGCGGTATTTTTCGCCCGTTATGTCGCTGAGCCAGGCACTGTATGCGCGCGCCATTTCGATATCGACGTTAACTGCCGGAAAAGTCGGGTCCAACCAGGGTTGTTGAGGGCAACTACGTCCGGTTGCCTGGCAATAGCGTTGCAACTCTGCTGCGCTGACTTCAAACAGACTCATTCCCAGCGTGTAGTTTAGCGTGACGCGATGGCGCGGCTGCTCGGCGTCTTTGTCGCCACCCATTTCGAACTCGCCAGGCGGCAGGACGACCAGCACGGGCCCTTTTTTTCCGCTTGCGAGGATGTCGATGCAATACGGCCGGCGTTGGCGAGCCAGTGATACCTTGCAGTTACTGCGCTTGCCCGTCGCGGCTTGCTTGACCGCCACGGGCGACGGTGAGGCGGTCGCGATGGGGGCTGCTACGGCGGTTTCCGCGACGCTGGTCTGTTCGGTCGCGGCCTCTGCTAGAGCTTGTTGACCGGCGGGCGGGATTTGCGCGGCTGCTTCCGGTTCGGGAGGACGCGTCGCGGGTTCTGTGCCGGGCGCAATATCTTCGCGGCGTGCGGTTGATGAAGTGTCTGCCGGCGCTTCGTCAAGATCAATTGGTGACTCAAGCGCAGAATCCTCGCTGGCGATATTCGCTGCGACCTGCGGCTCGAATGGGATCGCTGTGGCGGTAGTCGCGCCATTCGAATCCGCCGCGGCGAGCTTGCCCGCGCGCGTTGCCGCCCACTGCTCGCGCTCACTGCGCAATTGGCTATTGTTCAAGCCAAGGTGTTCGGCGAGATTGAGCAACTGACTTTGCTTGTCGAGCGCGTCTTCGGCATCTCCCAGTTCAATCAACGCACCTTCGGCGCGGATCTCTGCGATCAAGTTGTTGGCCAGCTGTCCCATTGCAGGCGTGGTGGCGAGTCGCGAGCGCTCAGCGGAGGTAAGCGCGTCCCACGCGTCGCTAAAATCCACTACGTTCGTTGTGTCCCAATTCTTGTTCGCAACGAAGGTCTCGACAAGTGTCGCTTCAGCTACCTCGGGCGCAGGTGTGGCTGTAGGCGCTATAGCGGTTTCGCCTGTCTGCCACTGCCAAACACCCCAGACCGCTAATGCGAGCAGAATAAGCCCGATGAGCATCGGTAGTTTGGCCTTCGAGCCGCCGTTGGCAGCAGCCGCAGCAGCATTCGCAGTCGGCATGATTTCCTGTGTCGTATCACCCTCATCATTTTCGTAAGGAAATACTGTGGGTACTTCTGGTTCCGGTTTCTGAAACCGTATGACCGCCTGTTCGCCAGAACTTATGCGCTTGAGAAACTCGAGCCGTTGAGCACGATAGGACTCGCGATCGATGTTGCCGCTGGCGTAAATGCGTGACAGCGCACGAAGGGTGTTATCGGTCATCGGACAGAATCATTTATAGCGAGTTTGAACGGCACGCTGGATGACGTTGGAATCACCCGGCGTCGAGTTCCAACAGCACACGAAACCCAGTGGCACCATCAGCGCTGCCATCGTGGTTCTTCTGAAGGCCGATTTCACATTTACTGAAAGCATCTTGGAACGCGCCGCCACGGGCACTCACGCCGTTGCCCGTGCTGACCCATTCCTGCACGTTCCCGACGTAGTTATACAGCCCCCAACCGTTGGCTTTACCGGTATTTACGCCCATCGTGCCCTGACCTTTAAGGAGCTGTCCGTTCTGCTCAACGCGGCAGTTAAAATCTTTGCGTGGCTGGTCGCCGCCGGCATTCGCTGCGTAGGTCCACTCGTCAACTGAAGGCAGGCGATATTTCAAGCCGGTCCTTTCTGATAACCACGCTACATAAGCTTCGGCCTGTTCTAGCGTGATGCCCGTTACCGGCAGAACGCTTTCCTGGCCATTGATGGGTTCGCAAGCACGGCTGAGTTTGCAGTAGCGGTTGTAGTCGCCGACGGTCAGTTCGTACTTGCCAATTGCAAACGGTTGACTGACACCTTCGCCGTTCGGGACAACCACCATCATGGGTCCACGCAGATTCGCTGAGACGAAGTAAAAGCACGTTCCTTTCTTGCGTTTGCCATGGCCCGCAAGCCCGACAGTGCAAGGATTGGTGGACGGTAATGCATCGGCAACCCGAATCACTCTGTCCGGGTCCCCAATCGCCCCGGCCGGTCCAAGTTTGGCCACAACACGCGCATGTTGGGTGCGGAAGGTTGAACTGTCCGCCCACAGACTCAGCGCTTTTTCCATCGTTGCGAGCGCGCTTTCGTATTCTTTGGCCTTGTACTGGGTCTTGTAGGTTTCGTACAGGGATTTAGCCTCGCCGACCCGTGCGTTGTACGTCGCCTTCAACACCACGATGTCTGGGTGCGAACCCTCCGAGGCGTTAGCTTTCTTGAGCAGGTCGCGGGCCTGGCCGAGGAAGGCTTTATCCATTGCTGCGCTGATGTCTCGCGCATACACCGATGTTGCCGCCACCGAAACGACGTCGTCGATGGAGGCAATCAAAGTATTGCCTTCAAATAACTCGCGCGCCTGCTGCAGGACATCGTTAGCCGCCGTGCCACGCTCGCTCTTGAGGGCATTCAGGCGGCTCGCAATCGGTCCCGCCCATTCGGACTCGTTGGCGCCAAACACACCTTCGTCGAGCACTTGTACTTCGGCGATCAAGCCAAGCATTGCCGTTACGTCAAATTCACCGCCAGCGTTAAACGTTTTCTGCAAGATTTGCTTGTTGCCATCGACGGTGTAGTTGCTGACCGCATTGGTACATTCAGAACGTACCGGACGTATCTCCGCACAAGCCTTGGCAAATTTAAGGGCCGCTTCGTAGTCGGTTGCTGCCGCGCGTACTGTGGCCAATTTGAAATAGGCGCCGGACAACATTCGCGGCGCGTCACGAGTCACGAACGGATCGCTCTGGTCGCCGATCTCGGCGCGTAGACTGGCCAGGGATTTTGCTGCTTTAACCACATCGTTAGCGCGCGCCTGTGTTTCAAACGTTTGTTTAAGTCCATCCACGCGAGCAAGGCGCGCCTGTTCTTCCTGCTCTTTCTCGAACGCTTCGGTTGCTATCGCCAATGCGTCGCGTTCAGCGCTCAGTCCAGCGACGTTGGGATCAATTCGTTCAGCATCCGCGAGTAGGTTGGCGCCTTCGGCGAGGCGTTGGGCGGCGCGCATCGCGGTCGCGCGTTCTACGTAGATGGCCGCAATACCAGTGCCGTTGTTTTTAATCCAGGTGTCGTCGGGCTCACCCAATGCGGCAATGGTTTCAATCTTCTGCCGTACGGCCGCACGCCAATTACGGTCGGCAGTCGGGTCAAGTAACAACTGTTCGATATCGCGTTTAGAGTCGGCGACCAATTGTTTTTGTTGTTCGGCGACGGCGCGCTTACGCTCGGCTTCCAGACCGTCCAGACTGCCCGACAAGCTGGTTGCCTGCGGCAGCGACACTAGCGCCTCCCGCGTAACGTTTACCGCGTCGTCCCATTGTCCGGCCTGGCCCATTTGCCCTGCGCCATTGCGGACTGCTGAGGCGAGCGCCGTTTTGATATCCGTCAGGCGCGGATCGGTGGGACTCAAAGCTTGCAGGGAGTCAACGCCGGCCAGCGCTTGGGTGTAATTTTCCGGTGTCGTTGCGAGTGCCGCGATGGCGCTCGATACGGTTGCATATTCGCTATCGAACCGCCCAGCACGCTCCGCTGTCAACGTGCCAAGGGCGGCGTTATCCAGATTGCTCTCAGCATCAATGCGCGCCGCCTCTGCGGCAATCAGGGTTGTCACACGCATACTAGTTTCCACGCTGCGGGCCCCATCCAAGGCATTCTTCGCCGCCGCGAAGTCGCCGCCGGCGCGTGCTAGCTGAGCATCCGTAAGGTATGCGCGCGCCAGTTGGTCTCGTGCATTTTGGGTACGCGAATTACGCGGCGCAATTGCAGCAAGTTTAGCCACAGCATCGACTGCCGTCGGTGTAAGTTGGTCGTTCGCTACTGCGGCTGTGACTGCTGCACGTGCGCTGCCAAGCACCGTATCGAACTCATTGCCCAGGACATTAGCCCGCGCGTTGACGTCATGCAGACCAAGTCCACGCAGCAGACTGTTGAAGTCGCCGCCAATCAAAGCGCTCTTACCCCAGTTTTTGCTCGACTCAAGGGCACCGATATCTTGTGCTGCCTGTGGTCCAATTGTCTTACGTAGATTCTCCAGTACTTCGTTGCCTGGGTCAGCAGCTGCCAGGCGCGCGATTGAGCCAGCTACGTCAACATAAGCAGCCAGGCCGTCGCCGGAATCTGCCGCTTGCTGAATTTCTGCGACTGCTTCCAGGATGCGCAGATTGGTTTCAGCGCGGTCTTTCGCACCGGCGATTTTATCGGTGAGGTTGTCGAGGTTCGCGTTGCCGGGAATCAGACTGACGCCGACTCTGCCGAGTTCGTCGGCGAACTCATAATCCTCATTCTCAAGCGCACCATTAATCGCCACCGCAAACGCGCCGGGGAGGCGACGGCTTTGCAGCATTGGATGATTCGGATCGACTTGTCTCACCACTTCCATCGCGTCATGGATGTCGTCTTCGCCGTCGATAGCGAGCAGGCTTCCATTCTCAAGTGCGGTGTTGAATTTTTCGAACTGCTCGTTGAACAAACGGTTTTCCGATTCGGATATGTGTTCCTGCAATTCGAGTAATTTGCTTGAATCGGCATAGACCGCATAACTGCGAGCTTTTTGCAGCGTTAGCTTGGCACCGATGAAATCGAAACGACCATTAGCCATATCAATTTGTTGACGAGCGGTGTCGTCGAAATAGGCGAGAATCTGATCTTTCGCCTGATTCAAAATGCGATCGCGCTTGGGCTGATCGAGATCATCTGCGACCAAATTTCCGAGCACGGACTCAATTTGCGCAGCGTCGCCACTTTGTGCCCGTTCGATGCGTCCCTCGGTGTCTTGCTCGTCGAGGTAATTCTTGGCTGGGAAGAAGCCCGCCAATACCGTCAAGGCAACGACTGCAGGCACCATGATCAGCGGGTTTTTAAGCGGCGAGGTGGCACCTTCGAATTCTTCAAGAAACTCGGCAGTGTTCTGCGATCGGTCTTCACGCAGATAAGCCAGGCCACGCTCGAGGCCGCGCCACTGCTTGCGCGAAATGGTTTTGATTGGTTCAGGAACAAGGCCGGAAGCACGGGCTTTGTTGGCCGGAATCTTGTTAAACGGATGCTTGCCTGTCAGCAGCTCGTAGGCGACACAAGCGAGCGCGTAAATATCGTCGCGGGTGTCGGGTTCTTCACCCTCCAGCATTTCGACGCTGGCGTAAGCGGGAGTTAAAGCGCCCAACTTGCCTGGATCGAAAATCGTAGTTTCGCCTTCTGCGGCGCCTGGTGCTTTTACGGCGCGCGCGATACCGAAGTCGAGCACTTTCATCACGCCTTCGGTGGTGATGAAACAGTTACCCGGTTTGAAGTCGGAGTGCACGATGTGATGATCGTGGGCGTAGACCAATGCCTGGCCTAGCCCCTGCACCATAGGCAGGGCTTCTTCGAATGGCAGTCCGCCTTTGGGCCGCACGATTTTCTTAATGAAATCGTTGAGGGGTTCGCCTTCCAGTACTTCCATAACCAGGAACGCGAGGCCATCTTCAGTTTGATCGAAATCGTAGACCGTCGCGATGTTTGGATGCGCGAGTTTTTGTTGGCGACTCGCTTCACGCTGCAGCGCGATGAACGAATCCGGATGTTGTTTGAAATCTTCGTTCAGAACTTTCAGCGCGACCTGCGGCTTTTTGTCCTTAGCTCGCACTTTGATCAAGTCGCTGCCGAGGTACACCGAGCCCATGCCGCCGACGCCCAGCACCACGTCGAGTTGAAAGCGTCCGCGCAGCACCGAGCCGGGCCCCAGGGGTGCCTTTGGCGCAGCTGTGTCAGGTTGTGCCCAATCAGTACCGGTCTGTCCTGTCTGGGTGCTTCCGGCTGGCCATTCTGATGACGTCGAAGAGCCGGCATCGGAGGTCAGATCGAAATCGATACCCGTGGTTTGTCCGGACATCGGCGTCGCTGCCGCAGTGCTGTCGACGATTTGAGTGGCGTCTTCTGAATCGTCAACATCGCCCCCGCCGGTAATATCCAGAATGCCGCCATCGGTGCCGTCATCGCCGGCAAATATAGTGCTTTCTTCGTCGTCACCGGCGCTCACGGGCGCTTCAAGATGGGCGGTCACGACAGCTTTCAATTTGGCGTACGTCGCGCTATCGATCACATCGCCGGTCACAGCCTCTTTGAGCTGATCCATGATCGTGACCGCTGCCTGGGGTTTCTTCGACAGCAGTTTGTCGAGGTTCTTGGCAACGCTGTCGAAATCAAGTTCCTGACGCGACAATCGTTCCAGAGCGGTTTTGAAATCAGCCATGACAGACGGCTCCAGACTTGCGGTTAATTCCACCCAAGCGGTTGGTGCACGAAGATAGGCGGGGACGATAGCGTATTAAAAGCGAGATGCTCGGCTCCTGTTTGAGGCGACGAAAAACCGTCAGCACATCGGGCGTCATGATTCGTTGAACTCGATAACGCAGACCGTCACGTTATCCGTAGCGCCGCGTTCCAGGGTCAGATCGACTAGATTGCGCGTAATAGCGTCGGTACTTTCGCCGCGCATAATTTCCTCTATTTCTGGATCGCGGACATGCTTGTCCAGACCGTCCGAGCACAGCAAAAAACGATCACCTTTGCGGAGTTCGAATAAGTCCATTTCGAGGAGTAAATTATTGGTCACACCGACCGCACGGGTCACCATGTTCCCAGACGGATGACCCTCGGCCTCTGAGCGATCAAGCAAGCCTTTCTCGATATAGAGTTCGACTTGAGTATGGTCACTGCTGAGTTGCTCGATGGTGTCTTCCCGTAATCGATACAGGCGGCTATCGCCGGCCCACATGGCGACAGCGAACGGTCCGCGAGTGAGTAACAGTACAACGGTGCTGCCGCTGGTTTGATTATGTGCGTTCGCGACCTCAAACAAGCGCGCGTTTACGCCGACGACAGCGCTTTCTACGACATCCACAAATTCGGCAAGATTGTCTTCACTTTTTAATTTGCTGAGGGAGTTGACGATCAACTGGCTGGCAAGATCGCCGGCCGAATGCCCGCCCATCCCGTCGGCCACAACCCACAGCCCATCCTCACCGCGGTCAAGCACCGAATCCTCATTTAATTTGCGCACCCGCCCGACATCGGTCAACGCCGTCGAATTCCAGCTGAATGATTTTCCATTCACAGGCGCAGGTTGTCCGGCCGAGGTTTCCAATTCACTTATATCCACGCGTTCTCGGCCAAATCCTTAACGAGAATTGCCGCTTAAGGGCGTCAATTTATCCATTGGTTTTGAAGTGCACGACTTCCTGCGGATTCTCAGAGAATGATCGTCCGAGACTAATCATTCCGGCGCCACTGATTGGCATTTCCTCGCGGCGCAGGAACGCTTCGTTGTCGTCGCTGAACACATAAGTACCGTTGGTGCTTTGGTCGATAATGAAAAACTTCCCGCGCCGATATTCCAGACGCACGTGCTGGCGGGAGGCCAATGCTTCTGCGACCGCGATATCGGCAGCCTTACTCCGCCCCATGACGACTGAGTTGCGCTCGTCGTTCATGGTCAGGTTCTGCTCGTGGTAACGAAGCTCTAATTTCGCGCGTTGTACAGGCTCCGGGATGACGCCGGTCGACATCCGGGTGACATCCTCTTGCTGCCAAAGTACCTCGAAAATGTCCATCGTCTCCTTCTTGCCTTTGACCGGGGCACGATCAATGAAGCGCGAACTGGCTTTCAGGATTGGCGGGAGTTCTTCAATCGTCGATTGAGTCGTTATGATCTGGCCGGATTTTGACATTGACGCCATGCGCGCAGCGACGTTGACGGCGTCGCCAAAAACATCGCCGGCTTCGAGAATTGCCGGACCGTGATGAAGTCCGACACGAATCGAGAGCGAGATAGGTCCCGCCGTGGTCTGCTCGGTGATGTCGTCTTCGAGCATCTCATGCATATCGCACGCCGCTGCCACGGAGACCTCTGCGTTCGGGAACGTGCACATGATTTCGTCGCCGATGGTTTTAATCACCGTGCCGTTGTGTCGCTCAGTGACATCAGTGAGCATCTGCAGGCAGCTGGCAACTTTGGCGCGCGCAGGTCCATCGCCGAGCACTTCGTAGAGCCGGGTACTGCCGCTGATGTCAGCGAACAGAATGGTCAGATTCGTCGTTTTCGGAGCCATTCGGGGTTTGTTCGATGACCTTGTGCTTTACGACTCAGGAGCTTGACTAAACATGGCCGCAGCGTATGTCGGCTGATAATCAGCAATTGCCGAAGTTTATGGAACAAGTCACTATTCATCAATAACATTCTTCGTGTGACGTGATTCTCATGTAGCGCCTTACGGCTCTTATCGAGCTACCTGGCGCGCGTTCACAGCACATCATTTCACCGTTTAAAATTCCGCCGGCCCTGAGTCAGCGAATATTTGAGGAGATCGTCTTGAGAGTTCTAGCTATCGGTGGCGCCGTCCTGTTGGGCGGACTGCTAATTTTTATTGGCGCTTTTGGTGCACGCTGGCTGGATCCTGCGCAAAGTGACGCCGACGCAACCAATGGTAAGTCCGCACAGACTGCCGCGAAACTCGCCAAATCGGAGCTCGATTTGCAAACGATGGGCGAACTACTCGATGTTCTTGATGCAAAAAGAAGATCTCAAATACTTGATTCTGAAGAATATTTTCAAAAATTCGTTAATCAGGAGACGCTTAATCAGGCCGTCCTCGCTGCCGCTTACGCCAATGGCGCCCACAATAACGACGCGATTCGCGTGCTGATGGAACGAGCCGGTCAGCGCGTGTTGGTGGAGGCCTATCTGAACCAAGTGGTGCGGCTGAATTTTGACCCTGCGTTTCCCTCGCCGGAACAGGTACGTGGCGCGTTTGACGCCAATCCGACGGTTTTCGTCGTCCCAAAGCGTATGCATTTGTGGCAGATTTTCATCTCGTTAAACCCAGACGCGGACGCCGAAACCAATAAAGCTGCCTGGCAACTGGCCGATCGCATTGCAGCAGACCTACGCTCCGGTAAAGCGACTTTCGAGGACATGGCCAAGCAGCACTCGACGCACGCTCCGAGCCGCGTTAACGACGGATATATGGGGCTGATCAAGGTTGCAGAATTGCTGCCGTCGATTGCAGAAGCGGCCGGCAAAATCGAGATTGGCGGCATTAGCGACCCAATCGCGAGTGAAACCGGGCTGCATATCATCAAGCGTGGCGACATCGTTGAACAGGAGAGCCTAGACTTTGATAACGTCAGGGCTAAAGTTCGCGAACGGATGGTCCGTGAAGCGGTTCAGAAAGTTCGCCAAGCAGCGCTGGAGAAGATATCCGAGGAATTTCCTGTCAAAGCGCCGACCGAGGATATCGAAAGCTGGCGCGAATCGTTGTTAAAACGCAACAAAACACCGGCGCCAGTTTCCGATGATGGGCAAAAATCAGACTCAGGCGATTGAGTTAGCTGAAGGCTAGTCACAAAGGTTAACACCTGAGTTCGGGAACGCGCGCCCAACAATGCGCTTAAACCGTTGCCCCTATGCGTCGGCGAGGGGTATACTCCGGTGGCCATTTGGGAGGGTTATGGCGCAGGCAGTGATTCAGGGATTTAGCGGGCAAACTAAAGAACCTTATGCATATTGATCGTGATAGCGGCTCCTGGCGCTTAATCAGGACGGTCGCATTGGCGATCATTTCAGCTGGTTTGCTCCTGCCCGCAACTGCTTTTGCCGCGTTCATAACTCAGCCCGACGCCGTCCGTCCGGGCGCGATGCGTCCAGGCACATCGCCGACTAATGCCATTGCGCAACACTACGAGGCGGTTCAACCACAATTCGCCGAGCAATCCGGCCGACCTGGGGCGATTCGCCCGGGCGCGGGAGATGCTCTCGAGCTGAACGAAAATTCTTTTGCGGCCGTTGTCGATTTGCCTGACGCGGCGCGCCCCGGCGCAATCCGCCCCGGCGAAGACCGCAAACTCATTCCCGTTGCACCGCCCCCCGAAGCTGTCTTTGAAGTGCCCCCGGTGGTCGATCGTCCGCTTGAAGTGGACGACGGAGAGCGCATAGCAGTGAGTAGTTTCGTTGTGAAGGGCGCGGTTGACAGGCCTGAATTCGAGATCGTCGGCGCTGAAGTTCAGGCGCTCGTTGATGCACGCCTTGGTGATGAACCGGACGGTTTTACTGTAGGTCATCTGCAGGAAATCGCCGATCTGGTCACAACGTATTACCGTCAGCATGGTTTGATCCTCGCCCAGGCCTTTGTGCCGGTACAGGAGGTAAGCGATGGTGCGGTAACGTTTGAGGTGCTCGAAGGACTGCTCGGCCAAGTCGTAACGGAAGGTAACGAGCTTTATCAGTCCGACATCGTTGCAACGCCATTTCGCTCACTGTTAGGGCAGCCAATCACCAAAGAGGCAATTGAGTCGGCATTGCTCACAGTGTCGGATTTGCCTGGACAATCGTCATTCGGCGTATTCCAACCGGGTATCGAGGTTGGTACGGCCGACATGGTCGTCAAGGTTCAGGAAGAGAAACGCTTCGATTTAGCCGTGCGCGCGGACAACCATGGCATTACCGAGACCGGTCAGAATCGCTACCTCCAGCAAATCAACTGGAACAACCCGCTGGGTCAGGGTGACAAGCTAACGGGCACCGTCCAGCACACCCAAGTGCCGCAAAATACGTTTTTCTGGGCGGTTGACTACGAAGTTCCCGTCACCGGGCTCTACGATAGCGTTTTTAGCATCGGCGTGAGCCGCAACCAGTTCGATGTGGGTGGCGAATTCCGCGGCTCAAATATTGCGAGTGACATCCGCACCTACACTGCTGCGCTTCACAAGACGTTCATCCGTAGTCGCTTGATGAACCTTGAGGCCGGTTTCCGACTTGCAAAGAAAAATAGCGAAACGAAAGCGCAGCATCGCCCGGTCACGCTCGACAACCTTGCTGTCGCGTCATTTGAGCTGAACTTCGACAACGTCGATGCCCGGTTTGGCGGCCTGAATGCCGCTTACTTTGAGTTCTCGCACGGTTTTAACGATCTATTTGGTGCTATGGGGCGAGACCCGGCGTCTGTGCAGCCAACGCGCCAAAGCAACTCGGGTGAGTTCGCGCAGGGTAATTTCGACAAAGCTTTCCTCAGTATGTCGCGCTTTCAGGCACTTTCACCTATCTGGGACAAGCTGAATCATCACAACCTCCTGTTTACTTTCGAAGTCCTGTGGTCGCCTGATTTGCTCGTGCCATTGGAGCAATACACTGTCGGCGGACCGACCAACGTGCGCGCTTACCGCCCAACCGAGCGCCTGTTCGATCGGGCTGTATTTGGCTCAGTGGAGTGGATTATTAACGCCCCGTTTATTGCCGATCAGCCGGCATTCGGCAATCGTACCTGGGGTGAGTTAATGCAGCTGTCATTCTTCTACGACATGGCTGCCGGCAAGCTCAACAGCGCTCTGCCGACGGAAAAAGCATCTGAGAACTTCAAGGCCGTCGGGTTTGCTTTGTCGTTCAATAACCCGAACGAGTTTTCCGGGAAAATTACCATTGCATCGCCGATAGGCGAACCAGAATCGGAAAACGGCAAAGAGCCGCAGTACTGGGCCGACCTTAACTTCTTCTTTTAAAGCGCGGATCGGATGTGAAACAGTTCACGGACCGCACTACCACCCGAAAATAGTATGGCTGTCAGAACTTTAGCAGCCGGCGGTGACCAATGGCGGACACCGTTCAAGGGAGCAGACGCATGACCATGCGCGGACCGAAACCATTCGGGACCAGGTCGGAACCTGAGTTCCGCCTGAGACCGCTCACGCGATCAATTCAACTGGCATTAGTGCCGGGATTGATCATGAGTCTCACGCCAGGGGGCGCACTCGCTGCTCCGGCCGGCGGCGTCGTTAAAGCTGGTAAAGCTGCGATTGCCCAGAATGCTTCCAAGTCACGTACCACCATCACCCAACAAAGCCAGCGCGCCGCCATCGACTGGCAGTCCTTTAATGTCAGTAAAAATCAGTCCGTAAACTTCAAACAGCCGAACGCTAAATCCGCCACGCTCAATCGCATTTTCGATCAGAACCCGAGTCAGATCTTTGGCAGTGTCAAAGCCAACGGTCAGGTCGTTTTGATGAACCCGAATGGGGTTTTCTTCAAGCCAGGTTCACAGGTCAACGTCGGCTCTCTGATCGCCGGAGCGATGCGGATTGGCATCGACGATTTTATGCGTGGCAGTTATCGCCTTGAGGCCCTCAAGGATGCGAATTCGCGCGTCGTTAACGAGGGCACCATCGAGGCCGCTGTCGGTGGCGACGTCACGCTGGTCGGTGAGTCCGTAGCTAACCGAGGTGTGATTATTGCGACCGCGGGCAAGGTGAATCTCATTGCTGGCGAACAAGTGACAGTCGATTTCGACGGCGATGGCTTGCTGCGTTTCGCAGTCGACAAGGCCGTTATTGATAACGCGACGGCGCTCGACAGTCAGGTTGAAAACAGCGGTGACATCCTCGCCGAGGGTGGCGACGTTCTGATTACCGCGCACGCAGCTGCAGGTGTCTTCAAGAACGCAATAAACAACTCCGGGCTGATCAAAGCGGGCCGCATTGAGAATCGTGGCGGCAAGGTGCGTCTGGTTGGACTTGGTCCGAGTGCGTCGGTATTGAACACGGGCTCGATTAATGTCTCCGGCTTAGGTGCTAACGACAATGGCGGTGACGTTGTTGTTGAGGCTGCGAACATCACCCACGATGGTGTTATTTCTGCGGACGCCAATGCCGGCAACGGCGGCACCATTCGACTTGAAAGTAGCGGTACAACGCTGAGTACCGGTGTCACCACCGCGAAGAGCACGACTGGCGGCGTCGGCGGCACAGTTCAGCTACTCGGTGGGCAAGTCGGGCTTAGCGGCCACGCCGTTGTCGATGTATCGGGATCCAACGGCGGCGGCGACGCGTTGATAGGCGGAGATTTCCAGGGGGCTAATCCCGATGTCCGCAATGCCACTGCGACGTTCGTCGGCAGTGACGTCGAGATCACAGCGGATGCAGTAAACAGTGGCGACGGCGGCAAAGTGGTCGTCTGGGCCGACGACGTAACGCGCTTTTATGGTGACGCGAGCGCAAACGGCGGCGCCGAATCGGGGGATGGTGGCTTAATCGAAGTATCTGGCAAGCAATCGCTCATCTACCACGGTGCGGTTTCTGCATCGGCCAGTAATGGCGCGATGGGTAATATCCTTTTTGATCCGGAATCGTTGACCATCGAAGGCGGTGCCGGGCCTGGAGCAGATGATGGGGACCTCGACGGCGACATCTTCGATTTCTCTGAGGGGGCTGCCAACAGTGTGATTTCGCAGGCCGCCATCGAGGCAATCACCGGCTCTACGCTTACGTTGCAGGCGACCAAGCAAATCGTCACCTCGGGAACGTTCACCGGCGGTTCGCTGACCATCGATAACAACACCGATCTGGTTATCGAAACCCGCAACAATGCGACTCTCGATGCCGGTGGTACGCACGAAATCGATCTGAATGCGCAGACCGGGACGCTGACAATTGTATTGCAGGGTGACGGCAATCTGGAAGTGACGACTGGCTCGGGCGGCGGCACGATCAGTGCTGACATCCGGCTTGGAGACATCCTGACTGACGAAGGCAGTGTCACGATCAACTCGAATCATGACGTGACGATTGAAGGCGCAATTACGACTGGCGACCAGACCACTGATGGGCTTGCCACCGGTTCGGTACTCATCACCGCCGCCAATGACATCACGATTTCGGACGACATCACGACGGGTAGTTCCGACGTAGGAAACGACGATGTCGCGACGAGCGGCTCGGTGACATTGACTGCCGGCAATGATGTGATCATCAACGCCGCGATCACGACAGGCGATGGCGAAGCAGACGTCAGGAACGATACGCAAGTTGTTACCAGTGGCTTGATCAGCGTGTCGGCCGCTGGCACTGGCTCAATCTCGGGTGATGCCAGCGGTTCATTGAAGACCGGTGATGTTTTTATTCGAACCGGGTCCGAGGACAACGGCGGCGATCCCGACACAGCAACTTCAGGTAGCGTTCAGCTGACCACCGTTAATGGTCTGATAGACATCGACTTTTCAGTTACTACCGGTAACGCTGAGCACACGGGTGGTGACAACAGTGGGTCAGATGAAAGCGCTATTTCGGGCGCGATCATAGTTACGGCGGGCGGTGCGTCCGAGATTCAGGGTAGCGGCACTCTCACGACCGGCTCCGCGATCATGGATGCTGGTGATCAGGACGCTGCCGGCGATGTAGCGACATCAGGCGATATCACCCTTTCGGCGGACAAGGTTTCATCCGATGGTGCAAACGGGTTGCTCAAGGTAGTGACCGGCACCACGAGTCTCGATGGCGATGCCACCGCGGGTACACGTGGCGCGTTGAACGTAACAACGGATGGTACCGACGGCGACATTTTTGTGACTTCCGCTGCTGACTTGCAAATCAATACGATTACCGCTGCCGGGACGGGCGATGTCCGCCTGACAACGACGGTCGGCGATATCACTCTTGCGGCGACCAGCGTGCTGACAGCCACGGCCTCGAGCGTGCTACTTGTCGCCGCAGACGATCTGCTGCAGACCGCTGGTGGCACGATCACCGCCGCTTCTCTCGGTATCCAGGGAGACACGATTACCCTGAATGGGACCATTTCGAATCTAACAACCCTCGCTGCGAACGTGACTGCGACACAAGCCTTTTCATTCACTGATGCAGACGCATTGACTATCGGTGAGGTTAGCGCTGGCGGTGCTACGATTACGGGCGTAACGACGTCGAACGGCGCAGTAACTCTGAGTACGACCAACGGCACGTTGACAGTCAGCGAAGCGGTCACATCGGGTAACAATCAGGGTGTGACCTTGACGGCCGGTGGTGCGAACGGGACGTTGGTAGTCAGCGAGAGTGTTAGTGCTGGCACGGGTGCAATGGCACTAACCGCGGCGAACAACATCAACCAAACTGCAGGGACGATAACGGCGGGTAATCTGACGGTGTCAGCTGCGGGTGCGGTGTTAACGCAAGCTAATGATGTTGACGGGTTAGAAGCGACCATCACCGGGACGACCGACTTCTCGTTCACAGACGTGGACGATTTAGCGTTGGGTTTCACGGGTGGCATCACCGGCGTGACGACGAACGACGGCAGCATCGCAATAACCGCTAGCGGGCTCACCGTCAGTGAAGCAGTGACGGCTGGGGGTTCAGGCAACATTACGCTAACGACGAATTCGACTTTGGGCGCCGGGACGCTGACCTTGAATGCGAATTTGGATGCGGCTGGCGATGACATCGCCCTGGTGTCAGCGGACAACATCAATCAAACCGGCGGTACGTTGAGTGCGGCGAACCTGACGGTGACAGCAGTTGACGGTGCGGTCCTGACCGGTGCGAACAACGTGGCGTTGCTGGAAGGCACGATATCGGGCACGGGTGCATTCTCCTATACAGATGCTGATGCGTTAAGCGTTGGTGGGATAGGGGCCACGGTCGGTGTGCAGACGACGGACGGCGCGGTGACATTAACAACGACGAACGGCACGTTGACGGTGAACGAAGCCGTGACGTCGGGTAATAACCAGGGCGTGACCTTGGTGGCCGGTGGCGCGAACGGGACACTGG